>Ga0316232_1001519_pt1 | contig 27753 bp, 25 predicted proteins | sample TBHtaG_FD_206006 | JGI IMG/M metagenome (GOLD analysis project Ga0316232, IMG submission 206006) | Freshwater microbial communities from Trout Bog Lake, Wisconsin, USA - TBH18025_13 | ecosystem: Environmental > Aquatic > Freshwater > Lake > Hypolimnion/Profundal zone | place: USA: Wisconsin... | reverse complement strand
ACCATCAGAGCGCCCCATTCCTAAAGCGCGGCCATTGGCAGCAAATGGAAATTGACCAGCTTTGTACGCACGACCCGCATCTTTGAGCTGCTCTTCCGTTTTACCAACCCAGGCAATTTCAGGATCGGTATAAATGACCCAAGGAATACAGTTGTAGTCAATATGCGGTTTTTGACCAGCAATGATCTCTGCAGCCAATACGCCTTCATCTTCGGCTTTGTGGGCCAACATCGGACCGCGAACTACGTCACCAACAGCATACACTCCAGGAGCAGCAGTGGCGCAAGTGTGGTCATCAATTGGAATGAAACCACGCTCATCTACCTTCAGGCCAATGTTGTCTAAGCCCAATTTATCGGTATTGGGAACGCGACCAACCGACACAATTAAGCGATCGCATTCAAGCTTGGCAGCTTTACCAGCAGCGTCGGTATAGTTGACCACTACCCCCTTTTTATCGGCTTTAACATCACCAATCTTCACGCCAGTATGAATATTCAAACCTTGCTTACTCAATAATTTTTGAGCTTCTTTGGCAATGCCTTGATCGCAAGCACCCAAGAATGAAGGCATCGCCTCCAAAATTGTTACTTCAGAGCCTAGACGGCGCCATACGGAACCAAGCTCCAAACCAATCACGCCAGCACCAATCACGCCTAATTTCTTGGGCGTAGCATCAAACTTCAAAGCACCTTCGTTATCGCAAATCATCACGTTATCGACTGGCATGCCAGGCAAATGACGTGCTTTGGAACCGGTAGCGATAATAACGTTTTTGGCAGTAACAGTTTCTGTATCCTTGCCAGCAATCTTGACTTGATATCCGTCAGCAGTCTTACCCTCAAATGACGCATGACCTTTTAACAGAGTCACTTTATTTTTGCGGAATAAGAACTGAATACCGCCGGTCATTTTCGTCACAATCTCATCTTTACGAGAGATCATTTTTTTAGCATCAATACTCACTGCGCCGACCTTAATACCGTGATCAGCAGCATGATGGGCAATCTTCTCAAACTCTTCTGAAGATGCCAATAAGGCCTTCGATGGAATGCAGCCGACATTCAAACAAGTACCGCCTAAACGAGGCTCACCTTTTGGATCATCATAAGCATTCGACTCTGCGCAAGCCACTTTAAATCCGAGCTGCGCAGCACGAATCGCTGCAATGTAACCACCAGGGCCACCACCAATTACGAGAACATCAAAAGCTTGGCTCATATTCTTCCCTTCTTACAAATCAAGGAGAAGGCGTGAAGGATCTTCCAACGCATCCTTCATAGCAACCAAACCAAGCACAGCCTCACGGCCATCGATGATGCGATGGTCATATGACAACGCTAAATAATTGATCGGACGAATCACAATTTGACCATTTTCAACTACCGCACGCTCTTTAGTCGCATGAATTCCCAAGATGGCAGATTGAGGCGGGTTAATGATTGGGGTCGATAACATCGAACCAAACACGCCGCCGTTAGAGATGGAGAATGTACCGCCAGTCAATTCCTCGATTGTCAATTTACCTTCGCGTGCCTTAACACCAAACTCTGCAATCTTTTTCTCGATATCAGCCAAGTTCATTTGATCAACATCACGCAAGATTGGAACCACCAAGCCACGTGGCGAACTTACGGCGATACCAATATCAAAGTAACCGTGATAAATGATGTCATTACCATCAACCGATGCATTTAATAGTGGGAATTTCTTGAGCGCATGGGTTGCAGCCTTAACAAAGAAAGACATAAAGCCTAACTTCACGCCATGGACTTTCTCAAATTGATCCTTGTACTTATTGCGCATGGCAATAACGGGCGCCATATTCACTTCGTTAAATGTAGTCAAGATGGCATTGTTTGCCTGAGACTCCAATAAACGCTCAGCAATCCGAGCGCGCAAGCGGCTCATTGGCACGCGCTCTTCTGGGCGATCACCAGTCGGAATAGGTGCTGTTGGCAATGCCGCTGACTTAGTGCCACCTGCTACCGCTCCCATAACATCACCCTTGGTAATGCGACCATCGCGCCCTGAACCAGCAACTTGAGAAGCTGATAAATTATTTTCAGCCATTAACTTTGCAGCCGAAGGTGCGGCGGCAGACTTCGCAGCGGGAGCAGCAACTTTAGCTGGTGCAGGTGCAGCCGCTGGTGCCGAGGCGGCTGCGGCAGGCGCAGCTGCAGCTACTGCAGTGCTATCAATCTTAGCAATCAACTGATCTGCCACTACGGTACCGCCATCCGCAACCACAATCTCAGTCAACACACCAGCTGATGGTGCAGGAACTTCCAATACCACTTTATCGGTTTCGATCTCAACCAAAATTTCGTCTTGACCGACGGCATCGCCAACTTTCTTTTTCCATTGCAATAAAGTAGCTTCCGCTACAGATTCAGAGAGTTGGGGAACTTTAACTTCGAATATGGCCATGATTAATCCTATGTAAATGTATATGTTTAGTGGGGGTGACAACTACTTAGTAGTCACATACCCTTTTAGTTTGGCAAACGCCGCGTTAAGCAGAGACTTCTGTTGTTCTTGATGAAGATGCGCATAGCCACATGCTGGCGAAGCAGATGCTGGACGCCCTGCATAAGCTAACTTCATGCCGTCAGCCATGTTCTCCAAGATATTGTGCTGAACAAAGAACCATGCCCCTTGGTTTTGCGGCTCATCTTGACACCACACCACTTCTTCCAATTTAGGATATTTCTTCAACTCAGCAGCCAACGCTTTATGCGGGAATGGATACAGCTGCTCCAAGCGAATGATCGCGACATCTGCAATCTTCTTCTCTGCACGTGCTTTAGCCAAATCGTAATAGACCTTGCCCGAGCACATTACCAAGCGCGTTACCTGCTTTGCGTCAATGGACTCATCACGCTCAGGCAGAATGGTTTGGAAACCGCCCTTGGTGAACTCAGATAATGGTGAGGCCGCTTCTTTATTACGCAATAAAGACTTCGGTGTCATCAAGATGAGCGGCTTGCGGAACTGACGAATCATTTGGCGACGCAACACATGGAAGATCTGCGAAGCTGTCGTTGGCTGAATCACCTGCATATTGGTATCAGCACACAACTGCATGAAGCGCTCCAAACGTGCTGAAGAGTGCTCAGGGCCTTGACCCTCATAGCCATGCGGCAACATCATGACCAAGCCGTTTGCACGACCCCACTTCACCTCGCCAGAGGCGATAAATTGGTCGATGACCACTTGAGCGCCGTTCGCAAAGTCGCCAAACTGCGCTTCCCAGATCGTTAATGTGTTCGGCTCTGCAGCTGCATAACCATACTCAAAACCCAATACTGCCTCTTCCGACAAAATCGAATCAATCACAATAAAAGGGGCTTGATCCTTCGTGACATGCTGAAGTGCAACATAGGTTCCGGTATCCCACTTTTCGCGATTTTGATTATGCAAAACTGCGTGACGATGGGTAAAGGTGCCGCGACCACTATCCTCGCCCGACAAACGGACAGGGTAACCACTGGCTACCAGGGAGGCAAATGCCATGTGCTCACCCATGCCCCAGTCAATATTAACTTCACCGCGACCCATGGCTGCACGATCTTTGTAAACCTTCTCAACCAATGGGTGGGCCTTGAAATCATCCGGAATAGTGGAAATCTTTTCCGCCAAACGCTTCCACTCTGTTAACGGAATCGCTGTATCGGCCTCATCGGTCCACTTCTTATTCAAGAAAGGCGTCCAATCGACTGCAAATTTGCCTTTGAAATTACTCAGCACGGGATCTGAAGTTTGTTTTCCAGCATCCATTGCCGCGCGATACTCTTTCACCATCAGATCGCCGGTGCCTGCCGGCAGCACGCCTTGGGCTTCCAATTTATCGGCATACACTTTGCGTGTTCCTGGATGTGCGCCAATGATTTTGTACATCAACGGCTGAGTCATCGCTGGCGTATCTTGCTCGTTGTGCCCTAATTTACGGAAACAAACAATATCAATGGCTACGTCTTTATGAAATTGGGTGCGGAATTCAACAGCCAACTTGGTTGCCAAGACTACCGCCTCAGGATCATCGCCATTCACATGCAATACTGGTGCATCAACGACCTTCATGATGTCTGTGCAATACAAGCTTGAACGCAAATCACGAGGATCGGAGGTAGTAAAACCAATTTGATTATTAATGACGATGTGCACTGTACCGCCAGTGGAATAGCCGCGCACCTCAGACATTGCTAAGGTTTCTTGCATAACACCTTGACCGGCAATTGCTGCATCGCCGTGGACCAATACCGGCATTACTTGCTCACCCAGCAAATCACCACGACGCTCCATACGAGCACGCGCTGAACCTTCTACCACCGGATTCACGATCTCCAAATGGGAAGGATTAAATGCTAGCGATAAATGGACTGGGCCAGCTGGGGTAGAAATGTCGCTTGAGAAACCTTGGTGATATTTCACATCACCGGCTGGCAGCGTTTCCGGACCTTTGTGCTCAAACTCAGCAAACAGATCAGTTGGCATCTTGCCCAATGTATTGACCAATACATTCAAACGGCCACGATGAGCCATGCCAATTACAATTTCTTGCACACCCTTAGCGCCGGCCTCACGGATTAACTCATCCATACAAGCAATAAAGCTTTCACCGCCCTCCAATGAGAAGCGCTTTTGACCAACATACTTCGCTTGCAAGTAACGTTCAAGCCCTTCTGCTGCTGTCAAGCGATCCAAAATTTGACGCTTTTCATCAGTATTAAAGCGTGGTGTTGAGCGAACCGACTCCAACTTCTCTTGCCACCATTTTTTAATTTTTTGATCAGCAATGAACATGTACTCCACGCCAATCGTGCCGCAATAAGTTTCCCGCAATGCTTGCAGCAAATCCCGCAATGTCATTTGGGATTTACCAAAGAAAGTATTACTGGTATTGAAGACGATATCCATATCGCCATCAGTAAAACCGTAGAAGGCTGGGTTTAATTCTGGAATATCCGGACGCTCGGAGCGTTTCAACGGATCAATATTGGCCCAGCGATTACCGACGTTTCGGTATGCGGCAATTAACTGCTGAACCGCAACACGCTTACGACCCATCTCTGAGTCAGCGGAATCGGAAACCGTGCGGATTGGACCCTGCTTGGCACGCTCAGCAAACGAAGCCACAATCGGGCCATGAGCAATATCAGTTCTAGAGGAACCGTCGACCGCAGGAACCTGTTTCACATTATCAAAATAATCTCGCCAATGCGCTTCAACCGAAGCGGGATCTAGCAAGTACGATTCGTAGAGCTCCTCTACGTAGGGGGCATTCCCCCCGAAGAGATAGGAATTATCTCTTTGATCCTGCATCATGATGCTCACCTTTCATCGGGTTTCCCGAATAAAAACTGTGGTTATAACCATCCGCCGTACGGCTTAACCGGTTAACGAATTGATCTGTGCAAATACTGTTACGACATCGTTAATTTAACACGATTACCCATTGATTTATAAAGGGCTTTCCCTGATTTGCGCTAAAACGGGGGTTAATCCCCATTTTGGGGATTTATTAGGAATTTTCCTACCTCGGTTTAATCCGCACCCGACAGATTGAAATGAATATGGTTTTTATTCTCTAAATCTTCAAACACATTAATGGGATTAAAAACACATGAAAGCAATTACCCCGGATTTGGAATACCTGAGCACCCGCCAAAGCGCCAAAGTATTGCAAGTATCCCTAGGGACAGTACAAAAAATGGTGGAATTAGGGGAATTGATCGCCTGGAAAACCCGCGGAGGTCACCGTCGAATATTAGCCAGCTCACTAGATCAACAATTACAGCGCAGGAAAAGGGCCATGCGGCAAAAGACTACCCAAAACTGTATTGCTTTAGGCATATTCAGGAGATTAGAGAATAGTCATGAATTAATCGAATCAATTCAAGAGTGGCAATTAAAAGTCGATTTAGAAATTGCTGTCGACAGCTTAGAGGGACTAATGAAAAGTGTGTCTCTATCACCTGACCTGATCTTTTTGGATGCCCTTATTCCTCCAGTAGAACAAGTTCATCTGATTCATTACCTCAGCAAAAACAAGGACACACAGCGTATTCCTATTTTGGTAGATGAGGGTTTTATCAAGCTTCATCCTGGTGTAATGGGCTTAGCAGATGCCAACACTAGCGGTCTCAAAGCCAGGCACCCAGAAGAAATTCAAGCGGAGCTCGAAAAAGGCCTCATCCAGTCAAATCCTCGGATTATTGCTTACCCAGCAACCAACTTCGAATCAGACGCTGATTTGCATCATGACAAGCGCCAAGATCTTCTGGAGCCCATCTTTCTGCAAGCCCTAGCTAGAAAGTGCAACTAAAGAGCTGAAGTAGCAATGAAAAAGCCGCCTGGATTGGGGGCGGCTTTTTTACTTATTCATTTAAAATCAATAAGTTATATTAGATAGTTATTTCGGTCTCTACCTTCAATCCACTTGGGAGCCTTACCGCGACCAGTCCATGTTTCACCGGTAGTTGGATTGCGATACTTCGGAGCCACCTTACCGCTAGGGCTGCGAGCACCACCAGCTTTGCGACTAAATAGGTCTGAGGCAGTTAAATCGTACTCTTCGATAATTAATTTGGCTTTAGCAATACCCTCTGCTTTTTCACGCAGAATAGCCTCTTTAATCTGTTTATCAAGCTGCTCGCGTTGAGCTAAAAGGTCTTTATATGAAGACATCATTTTCTCCTCAGACAATGCATTTATAAGTTATTAATAATAATATTGACTACCGGCAGTCATTATATAACAATTAAAATACTGAGGGTTATTAATATAAATCATATTAACCTTTAACTAATAAGGCCTTTTATTAATTCAGGAATTAATAAATATAATCATTATAAATATTATATTTACCAATGCCTTGAGATTTATTTTCTCAACATAAAGGTACCGCTAGATTTGGCCGTGATTTCCCCGGCGGCATTTAAAACCACTGCCTCACAATAATTCACCGTTTTCCCAGATTTAAGGACGCTGCCCTCTACCACGATTTTTCCCGTACTCGGACGCAGGAAACTCACTGTCATATCAATCGTCATAGCGCCAAATCCTTCGGGAACGGTACTGCGGGCAGCAGCACCCATCGCAAAATCAAGAAGTGTCATGATCACACCGCCATGAGCAATGTGAAAACTATTCTCGTACTCTGGACGAATTTCTAGGCTAATGCGGGACTTACCCCCTTCAGCAAGCTCCGGCACGACCCCTAAATGATCGAGAAATGGAATATTTAAACCAAAGTAGTCAGTGGGCGTGCGGATGATCGACATAAGAAGATGCTGTGAGCGTAAAGGGTCGGCGAAAGAGGTTTGGTCGGGGCGAGAGGATTTGAACCTCCGACCACTTGCACCCCATGCAAGTACGCTACCAGGCTGCGCTACGCCCCGACGAAAGACAAAATTGTATCAGTAACTATTTGGAAAGAATATGAAGTATTGCTTGCAACTCTTCACGCAAACGCAGTTCGCCACGCGCTTCATCAAGACGATTGCGGGCACCACTAATCGTAAAACCCTCTTCATAGAGAAGTGCACGAATTTTACGGATCAAGACGACCTCATGATGCTGGTAATAGCGGCGATTACCTCGGCGCTTCTGAGGGCTGAGCTGTGAAAACTCCTGCTCCCAATAGCGCAGCACATGAGAACGGACACCGCACAAATCAGCAACCTCTCCAATCGTGAAGTAGCGCTTGGCGGGTATTGGCGGCAGCTGTGAACTTAACAGTGCCGAACCGGCATCAAACTCCGTTTTCTCGAGCATGGGACTCCACTACATCCTTTAGCTTTTGACTAGCATGAAAGGTTACAACGCGACGAGCGGCAATTGGAATCAATTGCCCTGTTTTAGGGTTGCGCCCTGGCCGAGCTGACTTATTACGCAGTTGAAAATTACCAAACCCAGAAATCTTTACCTCAACACCAGACTCCAAAGATTGCCCAATGCGATCAAAAAAGGCATCGATCATATCCTTGGCTTCACGCTTATTGAGGCCAACTTGATCAAAAAGCGCTTCAGAAAGCTCATTCTTGGTCACGGTATCGTTTGTATTCATTGGGGTCATGGCTACACTCTTTTTACTGTCTCTTTTTATGCTCTTACGCTAACTTTGTCGTTAATACTATACCTAGCGCAGACGAGCTGCACATTTTTTTTCAACGGCCGCCAGTAAAGTACTCATAACGAGCTCAATCTGGGCGTCCTGTAATGTCTCTTGAGTATTTAGCAATGTTACTCGGAATGCCAAACTCTTTTCATCATTGGCCATAGAGCTTGAACCTGCTTTCGACTTGAACTCATCAAACACTTCAATAGTGCGAACAAAGGGTTGCTTACTTGCATGCATTGCATCTAATAGTGCTTGAGCAGAAATCGATTGCCGCACTACGACCGCTAAATCGCGCTGCACCGCAGGAAATTTACTGAGCTCTTCCGGTTGCGGCAATCCAATATAGGAAATCGACTCCAGATCTAACTCAAACAATACTGGCGCTTGGGGCAACTCATAAGCCTGCTGCAAACCAGGATGCAATTCACCAATCCAGCCAATATTGACAAGACCTTTGACGGTCTTGAGCTGAACCCGAGCACTGCGACCTGGGTGCAAGGCAGGATGAATCCCGGCTTCAGTAATGAAGCGCAAGGGATCTAAAACCCGCTCGAGGTCTCCTTTGACATCAAAGAAATCGACCAAGCGATTTGCACTTGCCCATTGCTCTGGAATAAACGAGCCATATGCCAATCCGCCAACTTTTTGGGGCTGCTCAAATCCCGCAACCTTGCCTGCCTCTTCGACTACATTGGGATTGCGCTGAAATACACGCCCCGCTTCAAATAAACGCACTCGCGCAGCACCGCGATTTAGGTTGGCCTTAAGATTAGTCAAAAGACCGCCCCATAAATTACTGCGCATCACGCTATATTGATTGGCAATTGGGTTAACTACGGCAATGGACTCTTTTTCTGTAGCGCCTACCAAACGGCGTTCGCTCTCAAGATCAGTAAATCCAAAATTTACAACTTCTTGATAGCCTTGCAATGCCAACCGCTGACGCAGCATATGAATGGCGCGCTTCGCTTCGGGCTTAGCACTCATCTTCAGTGATGCGCGTGGTGGAATATCCGGGATATTTTCAAAACCATACATCCGCGCAACTTCTTCAATCAAATCTTCTTCGATTTCGATGTCAAAGCGATAGCTGGGTGGAGTCACTACAAAGACATCACCCCCTTGTCGGTCAAACTCAAAACCTAAACGGGTAAAAACATCGGCAACAATTTTGCTGCTAAGTGGAATGCCAATGACCTTTTCAGCCCGCGCCAAACGCAGGGAAACTGGTTTGCGCTCCGGCACATTCAATACTTGATCATCCACTGGCCCTGCTTGGCCACCACAAACATCGAGAATCAGGACTGTCAGATACTCTAAGCAGCGAACTGTTGCTTGAGGATCAACGCCACGCTCAAAACGGTGGGCTGCATCGGTACTGAAATTAAAACGACGCGCACGACCTTGAATGGCAGAAGGCAACCAATAAGCAGCTTCTACATAAATGTTCTTGGTGTCATCGCTTACTGCGCAATGATTGCCACCCATAATTCCAGCTAAGGCTACTGGACCATTCTGATCTGCAACTACACCAGCTTCTTGCATCTTTCCAGATAAATCAGGAGCCTGCAAGGTGACCGTTTGTCCATTCAGCAGCTTGAGTGTTTCACCTGCTTTTGCCCAGCGAACGGTGATGTCGCCATTAAGCTTATCAGTATCAAAGACATGGGTGGGTTGCCCCATCTCCAACATGACATAGTTCGACAAATCTACCAATGGAGAAATACTGCGTTGACCAGCCCGAGCCAAGCGCTGCACAATCCAATCTGGGGTTTTTGCTTTGGCATTCACACCTCGGATTACTCGCCCAGCAAAACGACCGCATAATTGAGTATTCTCAATGCTAACCTTCACGGTATCGGCAATCGTAACAGCGGGCACGGTCCAGCTAGGGACGCACAATGCAGCACCCGTGATTGCAGAAACTTCACGAGCCATCCCCATCAACGATAAACAATCGGCTTTATTGGGCGTTAATTTAATAACAAAAATCTGATCATCTAAATTCAGATATTTACGAATGTCTTCACCGACCGGCGCTTCAGCAGGTAATTCCAAAATACCCTCATGGTCATCACCTAAACCGAGTTCTCGACCAGAGCACAACATCCCCTGACTCTCAACACCGCGTAATTTACCCACCTTAATCACAAAGGGTTTGCCACCGGCTTCCGCTGGGGGCAATTGCGCACCAACCAATGCACAGGGAATAGAAATACCAGCACGCGCATTAGGCGCACCACAGACAATTTGCAGCACTTCACCAGTACCCGCATCAACCTTACAAACACGTAGACGATCTGCATCGGGATGCTGCTCTGCCGATAATATTTTGGCCACCACAATCTTGGAAAAAGCCGGAGCAACCGAACGCTGCTCTTCTACCTCTAAGCCAGCCATCGTCATGGCATGAGCTAAGGCATCACTATCGATAGCGGGATTGACGTATTGGCGAAGCCAAGATTCTGAAAATTGCATAGGTTATTTAAGTGAAAACTGCTTAAGCGGGAAATTGCGCTAAGAAACGTAAATCGTTTTCAAAGAAAAGGCGTAGATCATCCACGCCATAACGCAACATGGTTAAGCGCTCTAAACCGGAACCAAAAGCAAAGCCGGTATAGCGCTCGGGATCTATGCCCATATTGCGCAATACATTGGGGTGTACTTGACCTGCTCCAGAAATCTCCAACCAACGGCCAGCCAATTTTCCGCTACCAAAAGCCATATCTATTTCGGCAGAAGGTTCGGTAAAAGGAAAATATGATGGACGGAAACGCACTTGTAATTCAGTGGTTTCAAAAAAAGTTCTCAAGAAATCTGTATACACACCTTTGAGATCGGCAAACGAAACGCTCTCAGCAATCCATAAGCCTTCTACCTGATGAAACATGGGTGAGTGGGTTGCATCACTATCGACACGGTAGGTTCGACCAGGGGCAATCACCTTAATGGGCGGCATCACGTCTGCATGAGCATATTTGCGCACATGCTCACTTGCATATCGAACCTGAATTGGGCTGGTATGGGTACGCAAGAGCAAGGGCTTGCCTTGCGAGTCTTGTCCATCAATATAAAACGTGTCTTGCATCGAGCGCGCAGGATGATTTTCCGGGCTATTGAGGGCGGTGAAATTAAACCAATCAGTTTCAATTTCTGGACCATCAGCCACATCAAACCCGACAGAGCGGAAGATTTCTTCAACCCGCTCCCAAGTGCGCATAACTGGATGAAGACTGCCGACAGCCTGTCCACGACCGGGTAAGGAAACATCAATTGCTTCAGCAGCTAAGCGCTGTTGCAGCACCGCGTCAGCCATGGCTTGGCGACGCTCAGTAAGAGCGGCTTCAACCGCGCTCTTCACCTGATTAATTTGGGCGCCAGCACTCTTGCGTTCTTCAGGCGACATTCCACCGAGCGCCTTAAGACGCTCAGTGAGAACACCTGACTTACCGAGATACTTGGCTTTCGCGTCCTCTAGAGCTGCCGCATCGGCAGCCCCGAGGAAATCACGTTTAGCATCCTCGACAATTTGGTCGAGAGAAACCATTGCAGCTTAGTTTTATGAAGAAACTAAAAATTAAGCTGCAGCGTTTACTACGGATTTGATCCGAGTAACCAAAGCGGCAAATGCAGCTTTGTCAGCAATGGCCATATCGGAAAGCACTTTGCGGTCAAGCTCGATCGCAGCCTTCTTCATACCATTCATGAATACGCTATAGGTTAAATCATGCTCACGAACTGCCGCATTGATACGAGCAATCCACAAAGCACGGAATACACGCTTCTTGTTACGACGGTCGCGGTATGCATATTGACCAGCGCGCATAACTGCTTGCTTGGCAATACGGAATACATTTTTACGACGTCCACGATAGCCTGATGCAGCATCGGTGATTTTTTTATGACGGGCTCTTGCTGTAACCCCACGTTTGACTCTTGGCATTGAATTCTCCTAATCTAGTCTGAGGTTAAGCGTATGGAAGCATGGAGCGAATAGACTTAACATCTGATTTCGCAACTTCAGCCGAACCACGCAAATGACGCTTATTCTTTGTGGTTTTCTTAGTGAGAATGTGGCGTTTGAATGCCTGTCCTCGTTTAATCGATCCGCCTGCGCGAACCGTGAAGCGCTTTTTAGCGCTACTTTTGCTCTTCATCTTGGGCATAAAGCACCCCTTCATCAGCATGTGCAACATAGGTGGTAACCGACGGTTACGCTTCCTGTACCCAGAAGCACTTCAACAAACCAGTGTCTTACGACACCTCCCTACTTCAATAATCAGCAATAATTGCTAATTATTTAGCCTTACGAATGGGGGCCAGCACCATCACCATCTGGCGACCCTCCATCTTTGGAAACTGCTCAACTTGACCGTACTCTTGTAGATCCAACTTCAAGCGTTCCAACATTCTTGCGCCGATTTCTTGATGGGCCATTTCACGACCCCGAAACCGTAGCGTAATCTTTGTCTTATCGCCATCTTCCAAAAAGCGGATTAGATTGCGTAGCTTCACACCATAGTCGCCATCATCTGTGCCAGGACGAAATTTCACTTCCTTGACCTGAATCACCTTCTGCTTAAGCTTCGCTTCATGCAGACGTTTAGCTTCTTGGTACTTGAATTTGCCGAAGTCCATGATCCGGACTACAGGTGGCACAGCCGTCGGAGCAATTTCAACCAGATCGGTCTCTTTCTCTTCTGCTAAAGCCAGGGCTTCACTCAACTTAACTACACCGATGGGCTCCCCATCCATTCCAATCAGACGCACTTCAGGAGCAGTAATTTCCCGGTTAATGCGCTGCGATTTATCAGTAGCGATCTTGCAATTCCTTTAAAAATATCAATAACAAATCGTTAATACTCACCCTGAGCCTTAAACAGGCTCGGGTCCGACTTTCTGGGAAATATCCTGCTGGAGTCGGGTGACAAAGGCATCAAGAGGCATTACGCCTAAATCAACTCCGCCACGGGCACGAACGGCCACCGTATTACTTTCACACTCTTTATCGCCAACAACTAGCAAAAATGGAATCTTCTGTAATGCGTGCTCGCGTATTTTATACGTAATTTTCTCATTCCGCAAATCTGATTCCACTCTAAACCCTTGTTTTTTCAGCAATTGCTGAACTTCCTGGGCGTATGCAGCTGAATTTCCCGAGATATTGAGGACTACAGCCTGGGTTGGAGCGAGCCAGACCGGCATATTGCCAGCATGATTTTCGATCAAAATGCCAATAAAACGCTCTAAAGAGCCCACAATTGCCCGATGGAGCATCACAGGGGTCTTGCGAGTATTGTCTTCGGTGACATATTCCGCCCCCAGACGAGCTGGCATCGAGAAATCTACCTGGATCGTGCCGCACTGCCAAGTCCGCCCAATCGAGTCTTTGAGGTGATATTCAATCTTCGGACCGTAAAAAGCGCCTTCTCCAGGCAATTCTTCCCATTTTTGACCAGATGCCGTTAAAGCGCCACGCAATGCAGCCTCTGCCTTATCCCAAATAGCATCATCACCGACCCGCTTAGCTGGACGTAGCGCCAGCTTGACGGCAACCTCGGTAAAACCAAAATCCAGGTAAACAGCCCGCACCGCTTTATCAAACGCCGCTACTTCAGCCTGAATCTGATCTTCAGTACAGAAAATATGACCATCGTCTTGGGTAAACCCACGCACACGCATCAGTCCATGCAAAGCCCCAGAAGGCTCGTTGCGATGGCACTGACCAAACTCACCATAGCGTAATGGCAATTCACGATAGCTATGTAATCCAGAATTAAAAATCTGGACATGCCCGGGACAGTTCATCGGCTTTAAAGCGTAAGCGCGATTCTCCGACTCGGTCGTAAACATATTCTCTTTGTAGTTATCCCAGTGGCCGGATTTCTCCCACAAGCCACGGTCTAAAATTTGAGGAGCCTTGACCTCTTGGTAACCTTCGCGTTGATAAACGCGGCGCATGTACTGCTCAACCTCTTGCCAAATCGCCCAACCCTTAGGATGCCAAAAAATCAATCCCGGCGCCTCTTCTTGGAAGTGAAATAAATCAAGTAGTTTTCCTAAACGGCGATGATCCCGCTTTTCAGCCTCCTCCAACATGTGCAGGTAGGCATCTTGATCCTCTTTGCGCAACCAAGCTGTTCCATAAATCCGCTGCAGCATCTCATTCTTGCTGTCGCCACGCCAGTAAGCCCCTGCCAGCTTCATCAATTTGAAGACCTTAAGCTTACCTGTCGATGGCACATGAGGGCCGCGACACAGATCGGTAAATTTGCCTTCGGTGTAGAGTGATACATCCTCGCCTTGCGGGATGCTAGCAATTAATTCTGCCTTGTAATTTTCGCCCTGATTCTTAAAGAAGGTAATGGCCTGATCGCGTGGCAAGACGCTGCGAGTAACCGGCTCATCCTTTTTGGCGAGCTCAGTCATTTTTTTCTCTAAGGCAACCAAGTCATCCGGCGTAAATGGGCGATGATATGAGAAGTCATAATAAAAACCATTTTCGACCACTGGGCCAATGGTTACTTGCGCATCCGGGAAGAGCTCTTTGACTGCATACGCCAATAAGTGCGCCGTAGAATGGCGAACAATTTCTAAAGCTTCTGGGCTCTTATCCGTAATGATTGCCAATTGACTATCTTTGTCAATGACATAACTTACATCAACCATCTTGCCATCAACGATGCCACCTAGCGCTGCCTTGGCTAGACCACTACCAATGCTTTGAGCAACATCAAGCACGCGCACCGCGGCTTCAAACTCCCGCTTGGATCCATCCGGCAAAGTAACTACAAGCATGACCACCCCATTTATTTACTGAACATTGTTACTGCGGCACATCATAAAAAGAAAGCGCGGTAGCTTAACGGCATCCGCGCCTCTTTGGGTCTTCCCTTGCGGGTCTTTATTCGTTGGTAGGCTCGATTGGACTCGAACCAACGACCCCCACCATGTCAAGGTGGTGCTCTAACCAGCTGAGCTACGAGCCTACAGACCTAAGAGTTTATCACCGGCGGCGCACTTGGGTCACGCCTTTGACCTCTTCAAGGCTGTTTTGAACTATCCGCAGCACTTCAGAATCCTTCACTTCGACGGTCAATAGGATCTGAGCCAAGCCTTTACGGGCAGATTTGCGTAAATCAATCACGTGCACCCCTTGGCGCGTCAAAATCTCAAAGAGCTCGCGCATGAGCTCAGGCCGATCCAAGCCAGTCACCGCCAAATCCGCCGGGAAAACCCGTTTTACATCATCTTTCTGGGGCTCCCCTGCAACGGCTGCGCTCCACGCCGTCTGAATCACTCGCTCTGGCGCTCTCTCTAAAAGGCCTCGGAATGTTCGGCAAGAACGACGGTGAATCGATACACCGCGACCTTGCGTCACAAATCCAGCAATCGCATCAGGCGGAACGGGGCGGCAGCAACGCGCCAATTGTGTTAACAGTGAATCCACCCCGACCACCAGAACATCCCCACCCTTTGCTGGTTTGTGGGCGCTATGACGCAACACAATCTCAGAATTGGCTGCAGCTACCTTAGCGTCTGGCTTGGATTCTGTTTTGAGCTCGGTGACTTTATTTCCCGAACCGCCCTCTTCATCATCTAGCGCATTAAACCAAGCGCGCACTCGGCTGCGCGCACGTTGTGAACGTAGGTAATTACGATCGGGGCTAATCCAATCGCGCGATGGCCCACCATGCTTGACTGCGATGATCTCAATCGTTTGGCCATTTTCCAGGGGGGTATCAAGCGGCACCATCGCACCATCTACTCGAGCACCCCGACAACGATGTCCTAGATCGGTATGAACGGCATAAGCAAAATCGATTGGTGAGGACCCTTTCTCCAAGGAAATCACTTTCCCCAAGGGCGTTAAAACATAAATATGGTCATCAATTTCGTGATGTTTGAGTTGCTCCCAGGCATCTTCTTTCCATGAGATCAGCTGACGGGCCCAAGCAATCTGACGCTCATATGCTACTGCCGCGCTATGCGTTCCCACAGAATGGTGACCTGGGATTGCGGCAGGAGTGGATTTGGATGTAGCAGCTGGCGTAGCCGTGCCAATATAGGCGCCCTCTTTATAGCGCCAATGCGCTGCCAAGCCATACTCTGCTTGCTGATGCATTTCCTGCGTACGGATCTGAATCTCAAAAGCGGTGCCACCCTCATCCATCACAACTGTATGCAAAGACTGATAACCATTGGGCTTAGGCCGTGCAATATAGTCATCAAACTCTCGAGGTACAGGCTGCCAAATATTGTGAACGATTCCCAAAATGGCATAACAAGATTTCACATCTGCAACCAAGACACGAAATGCACGTACATCATATAAGTTAGCAAAATCCAAAGACTTGCCTTGCATTTTTTTCCAGATACTGTAAATGTGCTTGGGTCTACCAAATACCTCCCCTTCAATATGTGTCTGGCTCAATTCGGTTTTTAAGCGTGCCACAATTTGCTCAATAAATGCTTCACGCTCAATTCGCTTAGCATCGAGCATCTTGGCTATCTCACGATATGTCTCAGGCGATAAGGTGCGGAAGGCAAGGTCCTCCATCTCCCATTTCATTTGCCAAATACCCAAACGATTAGCCAAGGATGCATCGATATTTAAGATCTCTTGAGCCCAGGGTTTGGGCATCGTCATTTTTTCGTGCGTGATCCAACGTAAGGTTTGCAGGCGCGATGCAAGATAAATCAATACCACGCGCAAATCATCCCCAAATGCCAAAAGCATTTTGCGCAGCATCTCTTCTTGACCGGAGACACTCAGGCCGCCATCAGCACGCACCAATTTGGCTTGCGCCTGACGCAAACCGCGATAACCAATCAACAGCCTGGCAGATTCATCCCCAATGAGCTTAGTCAACGCCTCGCGCCCATGCGTCCGCGCAATGTGAGCGGCAGCGGTTAAAGTTGCCGCATCTAAATGCAACATCTCCAAAATTTGCACTACGCCCGCAGCATGCATTTCCGCCGGTTCGCCGTACCAGCCGTCAACAATCGGCACTGGATGATTGGTTGGAATCATGGAGGGTAGCACCTCAAATGCCTCTAGACTTCATACTGAAATCTTGACAGCGCCCGCGTGGCATTGGCAATTAAAAAAATCATGAACTAAAAAATTCTTTAACCAAGGCAATCTGCTCAGCCTTCATAAAGGCAGGCGCATGCCCCACCCCTGGAATCTCAATGCTACGCGCATGGGAATTCATGTGGCACATCTCAGCGACAGTTTTGGCTGACAACAGATCGGAATCACCACCGCGCACAATTAACATGGGAATATGAATGTGTTTAAAGGCATGCCACATTGCCATTTCACCCGCCTTCGCCATTAATGGATTAACCGCAGCAAATGGAACTGAGATTGCGGGATCGTAATGCATTACCCACTTCCCATTACGCTCGACTAACATCGGACCGTTATAGATTTCCCACTCTTCCGGAGTGTGCTCTCCAAAGGTTGCACAGATCGCATTTAAACTTGCCAAAGCATCGGCCCGATTGGAAAATTCAAAGGGCTGACCGACATAAGAACCCAAACGCTTTAGAGACTCGGGCTCAATGCGTGGCCCCACATCATTAATCACCATCCGGCGAATCGGTGAATGAGGCATCGCGGCATACACCATACCAATCAAGCCCCCCATCGATGTTCCCAGCCAATCGACCTGAGGCACCCCTAAATGCTTCACCAAGCTCATCATGTCAGCAACATACTGTGGCACGGCATACAACATCGGATTAGCAAGGCGATCTGAATCACCGCGACCAACCACATCCGGACAAACGACGTAATAGTCCTCACACATTGCCTTGGCCAACGTCATAAAATCACTGCCACGACGCGTTAAGCCATGAACGCAAAGCAGCACTTTAGAGTTACTCGGATCCCCCCAAGCGTGATAAGCCATGCGATGCTGGCTCTCACCCTCTCCGCATTCGATATAAAAGGTATCGCCTTGATATTGGCGCGGCAAGCGACTCACAGACTCTACCGTTGAGTCGGTGGCAGCAACTCCCTCTTGGACACAGCTATATGAGTGACTAACTCCTACGCGTTCAGGCTGAAGAGTCACGTGATCAATGCCATGTTTTTTCAAGAGCATGGCGTGAATCGCGGCCATGATCGTCGGCCACTCTTCTAGATCATTGATTTCAATATGGCCAATTAATGCAGGGAAATTTGGCGTCATCTCCCAAACATGCAAATCGTGAACAGCCACCACTCCAGGAATACCACGCAAATCGGCGCCTACCTCTAGATAATCAATATGCAGTGGCACACCCTCCATGAGGAAGTGATAAGACTCGCACAAAATAGACCAGGTTGATTTCAAAATGACGAGTGACAGCAATATCGACAAAATGGCATCAATCGGCATCCAGCCGGTGTATTGAATTACCAAGCCAGCAATCAATGCCGCAAACGAACCCAACAAATCACCCATCACATGCACCAAGGCGGCACGAGTATTGACGCTACGCTTATCGTGAGACAACACCCATGCAACGATGATATTCATCACCAGGCCGATCGCGGCTACCACCGTCACAGTTAAGCCATCAACAATATGGGGAGTGTAAAAACGGCGAATTCCCTCGACCACAATCCAAATCACCAATCCCAGCATGGTGATGCTATTCACAAAGGCTGCTAATGCTTCAGCGCGCCCAAAACCAAAAGAGTGTTTAGGCGAAGGTGGGCGCCTTGCGATCACTTGTGCCATGACTGCCAAGCCCAAGGCGGCGGCATCGGTAACCATATGACCCGCATCGGAGATGAGCGCCAACGAACCCGCAAAATAGGCAGCTACGCCCTCGACCACTGAAAAACCTAAAGTTAAAACTAAAGCGATAAGCAGTAAGTTTTGATTAGAAACTTGCTGGGTGTGGCAATGCTTTGCATCACCTTGCTTATGAGCATGAAGAGATGGATCAGTCGCTACGCCCTCATGAGCGTGAGAATGCTTCTTCGAATGCGAATGATGGTGGAAGCCAGACATGGTGCTTCCATTATTCCATCAATTGAATACCGCAGTTAGAAACCGGTAACGTCAATAGGGGCACCTGTTTTGGCAATCACCTCTTCTTTAGTCACGCCAGGGGCCAACTCTACCAACTTCAAACCTTTCGGCGTGATATCCAATACGCATAAATCAGTAATGATGCGACTAATAACGCCAACCCCAGTTAACGGCAAAGTGCACTTAGGCAAAATTTTGATTTCTTCAGTGCCATCTTTTTTCTTGGCCACGTGCTCCATCAACACCACCACATGCTTTACGCCAGCCACCAAGTCCATGGCGCCGCCCATTCCCTTCACCATCTTTCCTGGAATCATCCAGTTTGCTAAGTCACCATGCTCACTAACCTGCATCGCACCCAATATAGCGATATTAATTTTTCCACCACGAATCATGCCAAACGAATCGGCCGATGAAAAAATAGAAGAGCCTGGCAAAGTTGTCACCGTTTGCTTGCCGGCATTAATCAGATCCGCATCAATCGTTGCTTCAGTGGGGAATGGCCCAATACCCAACAAACCATTTTCAGATTGAAGCCAAACCTCCATGCCTTCAGGCACATGATTGGCAACTAAGGTTGGCATGCCAATTCCAAGATTGACGTAATCACCATCCTTTAACTCTTTAGCAGCACGCGCTGCCATCTCATCTCTATTCCAGGCCATCTTGATTTTCCTAACTTTATCTATGCGGTATATGGGAACGGCGATTACGCGGCTGCAACTGATAAGGTGCGCTGCTCAATCCGCTTCTCAGGGGTCTTATTGACAACCAAGCGATGCACATAAATACCAGGGGTATGAATTTCATCTGGATGTAATTGGCCGTTTTCCACAATCTCTTCCACTTCGGCCACCGTGATTTTTCCGGCCATCGCCACGACGGGATTGAAATTGCGTGCGGTATAGCGGTATACCAAATTGCCAGATTTATCCGCCTTCCAAGCCTTCACTAGAGAAACATCAGAAACAATTGAGCGCTCCATGATGTATTTCTCGCCATCAAATTCTTTTACTTCCTTGCCTTCAGCAACCAAAGTACCGACGCCAGTCTTGGTATAAAAAGCCGGGATACCACAACCGCCAGCACGCAACTTCTCAGCCAAAGTGCCTTGAGGGGTAAATTCCAACTCCAACTCTCCCGCTAAATACTGGCGCTCAAATTCTTTATTCTCACCAACATAAGAAGCAACCATTTTCTTGACTTGGCGCGATTGCAACAAAATTCCCAACCCAAACCCATCAACACCCGCATTATTAGCAATGGCCGTTAAGTTTTGGACACCCAGGTCCTTAACTGCCTGAATCAATGCCTCTGGAATGCCGCATAGCCCAAAGCCGCCAACAGCAATTTTCTGACCATCCTTCACGATATCCCGCAATGCGTCTACTGCAGATGGGTAGGTTTTATTCATGATTTTTTCCTAATATTGCCCAAAAGGGTAAAAAACTAATCATAACGCTTTAACCCCCTCAGGTAGACTCCCAAAGGCACGAAGCCAGTTTTTTTAGATTTAGAACTAAATTGGGTAGACTGAAGCACCCTATTTTCAAGAAATATCGGAGAATTTGCATGAACACCCAAGAATTGCTCGCCCAATTTGGCCCTAGAGACTCCATGGACTATGACCTGGTGATTGTTGGAGGCGGACCAGCCGGCTTATCCGCCGCAATTAAGGCCAAACAACTGGCCAATGCCTCGGACAAAGAAATCAGCGTATGCATCTTGGAAAAAGGCTCTGAAATTGGTGCTCACATTCTCTCGGGCGCCGTCATGGATCCCAGAGCGCTAACGGAACTGATTCCCGATTGGAAAGAATTGGGCGCCCCACTCAATACTGCGGTTACCACCGATCAATTTTTATTTTTGACGCCTGATAACGCTTACCAGGTTCCCAACTGGCTGCTACCTCACTGTTTTCAAAATGAGGGTAACTACATTGTTAGTCTTGCCAACGTCACTCGCTGGCTAGGCGAGCAAGCGGAAAGCTTGGGCGTAGAAATTTTCCCCGGATTTCCTGCTGCAGAAATTCTCTATAACGAGCAAGGAGCCGTTTGTGGCGTTATCACCGGCTCGATGGGCTTAGATAAGGAAGGCAACCCCACTGACCAATTTCAACTCGGCATGGAATTGCGCGCCAAATACACGCTATTTGCAGAAGGTTCACGCGGCCATTTAGGCAAACAACTGATCGAGAAATTCGCGCTAGACAGTGAAGCCGACCCCCAAAGCTATGGCATTGGCATTAAAGAGCTCTGGGAGGTAGAACCCGCCAAAAGCAAGCCTGGTTTAGTCGTACACACCGCCGGCTGGCCTTTGGAAAGTGATACCTACGGCGGATCTTTTCTGTATCACCTAGGCGATAACAAAGTAGCCGTTGGCTTGGTGGTTGGGCTATCTTACAAAAACCCCTACCTCTCCCCATTTGAAGAGTTTCAACGTTACAAATTACATCCCAAGATTCGGGAGACTTTTGAAGGAGGCAAACGTCTAGCTTATGGCGCTCGCGCCCTCACTGCCGGGGGTTTAAATAGCCTACCCAAGACCGTCTTTCCCGGCGGCGCCCTAATTGGTGACGATGCTGGCTTCCTCAATGCCTCACGCATTAAAGGCAGCCATGCTGCAATTAAAACCGGCATGCTTGCTGCGGAGGCAGCAGTGGCCGCCCTAGCCGACAATCGCACAAACGATATTCTGTCGGCCTATCCAAATGCCTTCCGTAGTAGCTGGCTACATACCGAGCTACATCAAGCTCGCAACTTTAAGCCTTGGATGTCTAAGGGACTCTATATGGGCACACTGATGGTGGGCATCGAGCAAAAACTCTTTGGTGGGAACGTGCCCTGGACGATGCACCTACATCACTCTGATCATGAGTGCTTAGAACCAGCAGATAAACATCAACCCATTGCCTACCCTAAGCCCGATGGCAAAATTACCTTCGATCGGTTGTCCTCAGTCTTTATCTCGAACACCAATCATGCCGAGAATCAACCGATTCATCTAACCTTAAAGAACGCTTCGGTTCCGGTAGATATCAATCTCAAAACATATGCAGGACCAGAGCAACGCTATTGTCCTGCTGGTGTTTACGAATTCGTGGAAGATGATGGTAAAGCGCGCCTGCAAATTAATTCACAAAATTGCGTACACTGCAAAACCTGCGATATCAAAGACCCTACGCAGAATATTGTCTGGGTTACTCCAGAAGGAGGCGGCGGTCCGAATTACGCCGCCATGTAACAAACGATATCCCTTACCGCAAGGGATATCGACGTGGACGCAATTTCTGAATCGCCATTCCCGCTAAAGCGCAGGTCAATGCGGACATCACAAAAACATCGCGCGGTTGGAAAGCGTCCCAAATCCAACCCGCAAACAATCCACCTAACGTGCCGCCCAAGCCATAGGATATGGTCGCCATCAACGCTTGACCGCGAGCTTGCAAGGGGCCATTAAACCAACGCTGCAATAATTTTGTAGCCGCACTATGGTGTGCCGCAAAGGTTCCGGCATGCATTAGTTGGGCCAGAACCAACACCCATGTCAGCGGGAAAAAAGCAATCAAAGTAAAACGAATAACACCCACACCAAATGCGCCTTGCAATACCACTTCTGCATTCAGACGGCTGAGTACTTTACTTTGAAAATAAAAGAATATGACTTCTGCACAGACTCCGAGCGCCCAGAACAGGCCAATCTGCATCTTGTTATATCCCAGGTTAGCAAGATACAAAGAATAGAATACATACAGAGCAGCATGGGCAAAGATCATCAAAAAACCAGATAGCAAAAACCACCGCACATCCGGATTGAGTAGCACCACCATTAACTCACCTTTCACCATACGATGACGCTCTCGCGAGGGTTCATGCAGGCAAAAAGTCATGAGGGCCAAGGCCGTCAAAATCATAGCTCCTACCCAGGGATACAGCTCGATGCCTTTACGCTGAAACAACTCACCAGCTAAAAGCACCATCGCAATGAACCCGATTGACCCCCATAGTCGCAAGCGACCATAACGCTTATCAAACGAATTATCTTTAAACAAGGCATGGACCGTAGCCGCTTCTCCCAAGGGAGTGAGACTACTAAGGATGGTATGGAGCACAAACATCCAAATAAAAAAAGCCAGGTATCCATGAATATAAAAAATCCCTAGAAATACCAGTGCCGCCAAGCAAGCGCAAAACCGAATAATGCCAATTCGATTGCTGAGGTAATCAGACAACCACCCCCAGGAAAATGGCCCAATAATGCGAGTAATTTGCAGCATCGACATGAGCACTGCAATTTGCATCACATCAAACCCCTGATCCAAAAAGAAGAGGCTGGCATATGGAGAAACCAAACCTACATACGCAAAATACAAAAAGAAAAAGGACCCGAAGGCCCAACGCACCGCTGGTGTCATTCTTCTAACGCCTGCAAGACGCGCCTAATCTTTAGAGGAGCCCGGACGCGCACCAGGAATGGGTGGGATTGGTAATGAGACATCGCCGCATTGTGCGCGATGACGCAAGGCGTGATCCATCACCACCAAAGCCAACATGGCCTCAGCAATGGGGGTTGCACGAATGCCCACACATGGATCATGACGCCCCTTGGTTTGAACAGTAATCGGCTTACCTTCCCAATCAATCGACTGCTTAGGACTCAAGATACTAGAAGTCGGTTTGATCGCAATCGAAACGCGAAGATCCTGCCCGCTACTAATGCCACCTAAGGTCCCACCTGCATGATTGCTAGCAAAACCATCCGGAAACAGTTCATCCCCATGCTCACTACCGCGTTGCGCAACCGACTGAAATCCGGCGCCAATCTCAACGCCCTTGACGGCATTAATGCCCATCATGGCATGCGCGATATCAGCATCCAATTTATCAAACAAGGGTTCACCCAAACCAATGGGTACATTGCGTGCACGCACTTCAATCTTAGCGCCACACGAATCCCCCGCCTTGCGCAATGCATCCATATAGGCTTCAAGCTGAGGAATGATGCCAGCGTTAGCAGCAAAGAAAGGATTTTGCTCAATCTGCGCCACATCCTCAAAAGGAATTTCCAATTCACCGAGCTGACTCATGTAACCGTAAAACTCCGTGCCAAATTGCTCACGCAACCATTTTTTAGCAATAGCTGCTGCCGCTACCACTGGCGCCGTTAAACGTGCCGAGGAGCGACCCCCGCCCCGCGGGTCGCGCAAACCATATTTGTAGTGGTACGCATAATCAGCGTGTCCAGGCCGAAAAGTTTGCAAAATATTGCCGTAATCCTGGCTACGTTGATCGGTATTACGAATCAACAATCCAATGGGTGCACCCGTGGTTTTCCCCTCATACACCCCCGACAGAATTTCGACTATATCGTCTTCCTTGCGCTGGGTAACGTGACGTGAGGTGCCTGGCTTACGACGATCGAGATCAGTCTGCAAATCCACTTCTGAAAGCGTCATTCCAGGGGGGCAGCCATCAACCACTGCGCCAATAGCGGGACCATGGGACTCACCAAAAGTGGTGACCGTAAAGAGAAGACCTAATGTATTTCCTGACATACCAACATTATGTCATCTGTCAGAAGAAGGTGGCAGAGAAAGTCTCTGCCAAAAGCACCTTAATTGCTTGCTTTTGCCGCATCCTCTGGCCAATCCCGAATATAGGCCTTGAGCATGGTGTTCTCAAAATCCTGTGCTTCCACCACTGACTTAGCGACGTCGTAGAAGGAAATCACCCCCATCAACATCTTTTGATCAATCACCGGCAAGTAACGCGCATGATCAACCAACATCATGCGACGAACCTCATCAATCTCCGTCTCCATATTGCAGGTTAAGGGTTTGCCGTTCATCACCGAGCTAACCTGTAAGCCGTCAAGCTTTCCATGGTGCTTGGCTAGCGCCTGAATGACCTCACGGAAAGTCAGAATCCCCACTAGCTTGTCATACTCCATCACAACGAGGGAACCGATATCGTGCTCACTCATGACGAGAACGGCCGTCTGCAAAGCAGTGTCAGGGGATACGGTAAAAAGGGTGCTCCCCTTCACACGCAAGATGTCACGAACTTTCATCTGGTCTCCAGAAAATAATGGTTATAGGATCAATATATGCCCAAGCCCAGATTGAATCAAGGGCTCAAGTCTATGTTTCAGTAGCGAATAACCCTAATAAGGCCACTCCGAATTTTAGGCAAGTTCGCCACTAAGACGGCGCCAGCCATCGTAATCCACCAGGTCATATAAATCCATGTCAGGGCCAAAGGGAATATGGCAAAGGCGCCATACACCGTCTTGTAAAACGCAGCATGGGTTAAGAACAATCCAAAGCCAAACTTCATCACCTCAAACGCTAATGCTGCAAAAAGCGCCCCACTTAGGGCATCGCGCCACAAAACTGGCGCATAGGGAAGAAACTTATAGGCCACTACATACACGGCAATCGCCAACAAAATGGGGGCAATTGTCGCAAATGCCCGCAAACCAAATGTCAGGGCTGGAGTCCATCCCTCGGCCGCACTCAACAGCAAGCCGCTTAAGTAAATACCCGACCCCAGCAAAATTGGCCCCAAAATCGTAGCCGCGCCATAAATGGCGACTTTCTTCAAAATGGGGCGTGTTTTACGAACCCGAAAGAGTTGATTAAAAGCTCTTTCAATCACCATCATCGTCATGATCGTGGTGACAACTAAACCCAGTGAACCGGCTAAGGTTAGCCCCTTAGCCTTAGAAGAGAATTGATTCAGGTACAAGAAAACTTGGTGATTCAAGCCGCCCGGCATATAAGTATCTAAGAGCCAATTCTGGATGGCATTCTTAATCTGAATCACGCGTGGCAAATACCCCAGCCACATCGAGGCCACTGTAATCATTGGAACCAACGATAACGTCGTTGTAAACGCTAAACTAGCTGCTACTTGATTCAAATTTTGGCCGCGATTGTGCTCCCAAAGCTCTTTAGCCAGAGCAAGCCATAATTGGGGGTTCCGAACAAAGCGCATCACCCTATCATAAGAGATCGACATGAGTCATTACGATATTTTAGTTTTGTATTACTCCCGCCATGGTGCTACCCGAGATTTGGCGCGCCTCATTGCCGAAGGCATTGAAAGCGTTCCAGGAGTCAATGCTCGTCTTCGCACTGTTCCGGCCATCTCAACGGTATGCGAAAGTACTGCAGCACCGGTCCCTACCGAGGGGGCTCCATATGTTGAATACGCCGACCTGCAGGAGTGCATTGCTTTAGCACTAGGATCACCCACCCGTTTTGGCAATATGGCCGCGCCCATGAAATACTTTTGGGATGGCAGCGTAGCCGAGTGGATGAGTGGCGCCTTGATCGGCAAACCTGCTTGCGTATTCACCAGCACCGGAAGTTTGCATGGCGGCCAAGAAAGCACGTTGTTGACAATGATGCTTCCGCTTCTGCACCATGGCATGTTAATCCTTGGCCTACCCTACAGTGAACCCGATTTAATGGCATCACTCACCGGCGGCAGTCCCTATGGCGCCAGTCATTTTGCCCATGCAGATGGTCGCGCACCCATCAGCGCAGAGGAAGCTCGTTTAGCTAAAGCACAAGGCAAACGCTTGGCCGAAACTGCCCTCAAGCTTATGAATACCGCCACATGAAATACCAGTCCCTCTTGCAGCTTGCTAGAAATAAAACCCCCCACCAACTGCTTGCCAGCGCTGCATTTGTTGATTTGTTTATTTTGTGCGTTGCCTGGGAGTGGTTTCTCTCCCCTCTCCGTCCGGGGGGATCTTGGCTCATCCTAAAGGGCGTGCCCCTATTGTTTGCTATTCCAGGTCTTTGGAGAGGCAGGGTCTACACCATGCAGTGGGCCTCTATGCTAATCCTGCTCTACCTCACCGAGGGCCTGGTTCGCATCACTGAAACAGGCCTCAATTTCTGGATGGCGGCATTAGAAATCCTGCTTTCCACTTTGGCCTTCATCTGCCTGCTAATCTTCTTAAAGCCGATTAAAGCACGAGCAAAAAGCTTAGCTAAACAGCAAAAAACCCCCTCTAATCGGGTTTAAAGTGGGTTTTGAGGGAATTTTCATGAATTTAGGGTATTTTTTGAATTTCCTGTCATCTCACCTGCTTTGATAAGCGTTGTATGCCCATGGAGGTGACAAATATGTCAACAAGACTCAAACGTTGGGCTCGCGCTATTCAAGAAATTGACCTGTCAAAAAAGACAGATCCAGAGGTGGCGGTGGGCTATTTAGATAGTAAATATCGCGATATTGCCTGGCGCTACATTCGCATCCTAGGCTTCGAACGAACAATTCGCTTTATGGCCAGCAATAACTTCCACCCTGAGTAATCCCCCCAAACCCCAATAACCCCCAATTGGGGTTTTTATTTGCCTAGCCACCGCTTCATTGAATTGGCAATTTGACGATTAAAAATCGCAGAGCGATTGTCATAAACGCTTGTAACTGACAGCAATAAATCGTAGGATCAAAATGTAGGGTTTGGTGTTTCACCCAAGCTCTTACTTTATATGGATAGGAAAATCATGAGTCAGAAGAAGTTGGTAAAACAGTTATTGAAAAAATTGGATAAGCTGGAAGCGGATAGAGAAAAGCTCAT
>Ga0316232_1001518_pt1 | contig 27762 bp, 32 predicted proteins | sample TBHtaG_FD_206006 | JGI IMG/M metagenome (GOLD analysis project Ga0316232, IMG submission 206006) | Freshwater microbial communities from Trout Bog Lake, Wisconsin, USA - TBH18025_13 | ecosystem: Environmental > Aquatic > Freshwater > Lake > Hypolimnion/Profundal zone | place: USA: Wisconsin... | reverse complement strand
AATTGTCAGGAGAGTATCACCCCGAAAGCCATGCAAATTCAAATCGAAAAAAGCACAATTGGGCCAAAGAACATAAGTAATCAGACAGTTACAGCGGTACAACCGAAATTAACCGGACAGTAGTGATACTAACTGTGATTTTGTTTGTTGCAAAGGCGTCATTTGCTGAGTCACTATTTCATTCTAAAGAGCAACGCACTTATTTTAACAATATCATAGAAATTGCCGAGCATAAAGAGAACAATAAAACTGAAAATATACTATATGTAAAGGTGCTCCCCGCTCCAGGTTCAGACGCCGATACCGCAAGACAAGAGAAAAAGGAACAAGAAAAATCAAGAATAGATAACCTTATTGCTTACTCCACACTCGGACTCGGCATAATTACGGGAATACTGGCAATCTTCACCGGTGCTTTGTGGTTAGCTACTCGTAAACTTGTAATTGACACCAAGGACACTTCTAAGCGACAGTTGAGAGCTTATGTGAACGTTTTGCAGGGGAAAGTTTTTAATCCATATGACCCACCTAATAGGATCTTTCGCATCGACATTAAGAACTTTGGGCAAACCCCGGCGCATGACGTTTCCATAGTCTATCAGTGCATCATTCGTGAATTTCCACTCGACAAGACTAAACCCTTGAATGAGATAACCAACTTAGAACATGGATTCTACAGCGTATTGGCACCATCTTGCATCTACAGACAAGATATCCTTGCTCCTGTCAATGCCGAATGGGTTGAAACCAAACTTGCTGACGGGACTGCCGCTATTTATTGTTTCGGTGAAGTCAAGTACCGAGACGCCTTCAACGACAATCACATTACCACGTTCAGATACATGTGCCGGGGAGAAGGCATCGCAAACGGGGACGTTAGCCCCTGTGAGGACGGCAGCAAAGCAACATGACAGTATAAATGACCATAATTGCAGGGTACATAACCATCGGGACGGCCCCTCTCCCTACGGTCGGGGGCCAGTCTCAGGCCAGTTAGGTGCTAAAATTACCAGGACACAAGAACACGGAGGATTGCGCTTTCAATCTGTCAATCGGCGTGAACAGAGATTTTGATGGGCAAGCGGGGTGGTACCCCCGGTCAACAACCGCTTTTACCTCCGCCAACCGGAGACGAGTTGTTTTCTAGGGCTGTCATACTTGTCAAGGTTGCCACCCGCCATTCCCCTTTTCCATGCAAGACTTTTAGCGGGTATAGGTCTTATCAGAGCTGCTCCTATAGCACGAGATCCCTTCCCGTTAGGTTTTCATACAAAAAAGGCCTCCCATATCTCAGAATGCTATTTTTTTTCTTGTTTTCATATAGTATGAAAAGTATTGCGTGTGTAACCTACCGGCACAACTAACTAACGGACTAATTCATACTAAATTTACCCCCTTTATGCTTGCGGCGGGGTAGTTGATTCATATGGATGACAGACCGCAAGCCTCAGAAATGACAACTAAAATGGGCATAACCATGCCGCCGGTACGGTCAAGCCGCACAGCGCCAACAACGTTAGACTGAAAGACCATATCGAGGTGATTTCTATGCCATGGTACGCTGCCAGCGCAATCATGTCGGTAAAGTTCAAAGACGGAAACCAAGATTCATTTCCGGTATGGGAAAATATCCATCTAATTCAAGCCGCTTCCCCGGAAGAAGCAGAACAAAAGGCCATCAGACGCGCCAAAAATGATGAAGGTGATCATTCTGGCACCTTCACTTGGAACGAACGACCTGCCTGTTGGGATTTTGCTGGGTTGAGAAAGGTCGTAACCGTGTCACATCCTGATTTTGCCGACAAGGAACTTGATGGCGCAGAAGTAACCTTTTCAGAGTTTGAGGTTAAGACTGAAGACGATCTCGCAGCCCTTGTCAGCGGTGAAGATGTGTGTGTGATGTACCGTGCTGGCTGAGGGCAGCAGTCTAACCAGCGGGTCCAGCTGTCGGCTGCGCCGCAGCTAACCCTTAAGAACGTTGGCCCGAGGTAAGAGGACCGATTTGAAATTAAAAGCTAAGACGATCCTGCTTCTTTTCCTCTTTGCTGCCCTTGCCGCGAGGTTTTACCCCACGGTCGTCGGCTACTTGGCGACCCTTTACATTCCATTAACTTCTAAACTTCCCCGGACCCGTATGATCATGGGAATCTGGCTTTCAGCAGGCGGCGCTAGTGGTGCCGCAGTCTGCGCATTTCTGCTGGCATGGCCCCTGGGATACTTTACAAAAGAAAAGCCAATCATTGTCGGCGCAGCTTTTGGGTTAATTTCAGCATTATTTCCACTAGTTGCATTCATATCAATGAACATGGAGGGTGGATTCAATGGATTTTTCACTTCTATTTTTGTTACCGAGCAAGTAGCATTTGTGGCCGTATCAATTTATTCCGCCTGCCGGGGTAGTCGCGTAGCTAATAAAAATAACCCGAAAGGCCAACAAGGAAGATGCACCTGACCAAAAGGCCGTTAGGTGATCTCCCTACTCGTTGGACTGTAAACTCAATAATGAGGTGACAACATGGGCTACTTTGATTCGCTAACAACGAGTTCCTTCAAGACAACGGAAGATGGGCGGAAGCTCTTCTTTCCATGGGGAACCGTGGGGCGCGGATACATTGTCCCGACCGAGGATGAGTATCAAAAATTACGCCGAACGGTGAAAATTTACCTTATGGCCTCATTTCCTATAATCATACTGGCAACTCAGTTTCGAATGCTTGTTGGAATAGTTGTTATTATGATCGATTTGATCCCATATTCTCTCTGGGCTTACGCTAAGTCCCGGCAAATGACAGAAGCGAAAGAGAAATTAACCCTTAAAGAGAATACGTCAAATATGGCGAGAGAACAGAGTTGGATTGGATTATGGCTACTTGAGCTTGGAGCAATCGGATTCGTACTTGCTGGAATATTCATCATCATTAAAGATCCGAAAAATTGGATGATTGCGCTTGCTTCAATCCTATTCTTTGGATTAGCAGCAGTAGTGTTTGGTAAAATGATAACTGACAAAAAAAGGCAAAGCACCTCCGTCTAATCTAAAAACCTAGGACGTCCAACCATGCCATTAGAGCCGACTCACTGCACTCACGGCTCACTGGCCAGGCCGTTGGAAGATAAGGTAATCAAGATGTTTTGCCCAAGATGTGGAACCGAATATCGCGACGGATTCGCAAAATGCTCCGATTGTGGCAGCAATCTTGTAAATGAGCCGCCTCCACCAGAAAGCGATGAGAAACCGGGGAAGCCACCAATAGCACTGTATTCTCCCAATGACGAACTTGAACTCTCAATGATTCGCGGTCTGCTAGATGCGAACGAGATTCGCTACTTTGTGCTAAACGATTTTTTTGGTTCCATGCGCGTTGGGCCTCAAATCGACCTGGTGAACAAGAAAACGATTATGGTTATACCGATAGATCATGATCGCGCAAAAGAAGTTATTTCGAATTTTCTTGAAGGTCGCTTAGATGACGAGGGTGGCGAGACACGATTCACAACAGGCCAAAAGCTAAGGATGATCGTCGAGGCCTTACTATTTACATGGTTTATACCGGGAAGGAAGCGAGGAAAAACCAAGAGCTAACAGGATTCCCACCAGACGGGTGCTGCTGATTTCACAGCAGACCCGCCGACCGTTGGGTGAATTAAAAAGGCAAAAATGACAAAGAACCGGCTCATCGCAATAGCAGCGTTTTTTGCCGTCCATTCTGCCGTGATTGCTGGGAATATCCTTCGAACCGGCTTGATTTCTCCGTATTCACAACAGGGATTTAGCGCATTTCTTCCTCACATTCCAACGTTTATCGGTATGTCATCGCTGGTTTTGACGGTAAAACAAAAATATTGGCGGGCAGGCGGAGTATTGGCCGCGTTGTCCGCATTGTCTCGTTCCTGCATTACAAGTTTTCCAGATCGAAAGGTGGCCTTTGGAATTATTACCATTGTTGTAAGCTCAGTTGCCATCGCCGCCCTTTTGGCCTCGTTGCGCCTCGAGACGTTTGATTTTAGTTGGTGGGAGCGAGATCGTAAGAAAATCACCTATAAACCTGTATTAGTAATGCTGGTTGTAATCGTAATTTCAGGGATATTCCTTTATTGGGGTAGAGGGTGACCACACCCAACTAGGACGCCGGTGCGGACAAACCGCACGGCGCCAAGAACGTTCGGCAAAGGCGATATGGAAAATCCCTTCCTTATAATTGGCATTTTTCTTACGGTCGCCATCTTGATCGCAATTCCACTCTCCAAAGTGATATCTCGTGGGATGCTGGGGAGCTGGCGACTGCTGATGGAGGCGTATCCGGGCAGGAAAATCGAATGGGAAGACAAACGTAGATTTACGTCTGCCATGATTATAGGCGGAAATTTGCCACTTCGGTTTAACAACATGCTGCAACTATCAGCCACGTCGGATTCTTTGGGTTTGAGTATGTCCTTTTTCGGACCGCCGAACGTCGTAATCAGCATGTCAGATGTAGCGGCTTACTCGGATCAGACCATCTGGTTTTTTACGAAAGTTGAAGTGACGCTAAAAAAATCTGACATCTCGCTACTTTTTTGGGGGCGAGGCGGGCGCTTTGTCAAGAAATGGTTGAGCCAACAGCCGTACCGGCATGGGTAATCCAACCCTTGCAGCGATGCTAGCAGCCCTCAATGAGCTGGACGTCCTTGATCCAGAGCATCCGGACTGCTGGTTGTCAGATGAGTCGGGTTGGACCATCGCCGCGCACGAGGGTGGAGTGCTTGTGCTGGAAAACGTTGAATCTGGCGATGGACCGTGGCATCTTACAAACGCGCCCCGCACGATGGTCCTCCAACTCTGGCAGGCTCTTCAGCGCGGGGATCTGAACGGAATACGGAAGCGAGATTGGAAGGATGGCTACGGGAATTAAGACGGCGCGACGTCATCGTCCAGAATCAGTAGTTCAGCGCCGCACCAGCGGGGGCGGTGGACTTCGCCACTACCCCGCGAAACCGTAGGATGAATACTCGTTCATGCAGGTACAAACCATGAAGCTATTTCGATACCGCACTGCAACCGTCAATACATTCGGAGAGATCGCCGACGCGCAGTTCTGGTACTCACGGTTCTCGGAGCTCAACGACCCGTTCGAAGGCGTGTATATCAATCGGTCGGGCGACGGCGCCTTAGACGCGCTACTTGCAACGATGCGCGTCTGCTGCTTCAGTAAGTCTCACGACAACCTCTTGCTCTGGGCACACTATGCCGACAGTCACAGGGGTCTCTGTCTCGAATACGAAGTCACGGAGGAGCAGTCTAAAGGCCAATTCATGGAGGTGCGATACACAGACGATCTCCCTGTGGTTGAGTCGATTCCACGCATGCCCCTAGGAAGACCACAGGAAGGCGCTCTCGCAATCAATGTAAGTCGTGAGGGTGCCATCTTCCTAACAAAAGGTGCAGCATGGGCTTACGAAATGGAGTGCAGAACTATGGTGCTCGCCAAAGATAGTTCATCCAAAGGTCAGCTTGTGGCCTGCCCTGGCCCTCTCACTGCGGTCTATTTCGGGCTGCGCACTTCGCCAACGGTCATGAACATAGTAAATAAACTTCTTCCAGAGGGGTCGTCAACCGGTTTCTTTAAGGCCGATCTCGAGCCGGAGCGCTTCAAGCTCGTCTTCTCCCCTGTTGACCGGAATACCATCTGACTTCAAGACAGACCATTCTTGAGGGCATAATTGCCGAAAAAAATTTGACTGCCTTTCCCCCCCTGTTTTTTTCTTTGTTCCTCCGCTTGATCCAGCTATAGTAAGAGCAATTATCGGATTTGGTTTGACCGCGGGAGGGATTCTTCCCAGAATACGTCGGGGGCGTAAAGCACAGGCTCCTACATTCGGGGTCGTTAGTTTACAATTTCAATGCATAGATCACCTGAAAAAAGGTGCGATTAGTTTACATTTTAGAGTCAACGGAATAGGTTTACAGAAGGTTTACAGCTTACACAACACGCAACCGCCTATGTCTTCGGAGTGTTTAGCTTTTTTTGTGTTAAATCTGCACCACCACGCATCGGGGTCCCCGAGGTACCGTGAACGTGGTGGGTGGGATCCGGGTGCTGGAGACCAGCGCCGACCTGGCCGTGGCGCTCGCCATCGTGTCGAGCTTCAGAAACGCGGTGCTGCCGCAGGACCTCATGGTGTTCGGCGAGGTGGGGCTCTCCGGGGAGATCCGGCCGGTCTCCAACGGCGAGGCGCGGCTCAAGGAGGGGGTCAAGCACGGCTTCACCCGCGCCATCGTCCCGAAGGGGAACGCCCCGAAGCACGGGCTCGCCGGCATGGAGGTCGTCGCGGTCGCCGACCTGGGCGAGGCCCTGGACGCCATCTGACCACCGCGCCTCCCCGTACCGGGCGACCGGACGCCCCCCGGGAGCCGGGAGCCTTAAACGGCGCCTAATCGATGAGAGGTGATATTTTACTTTACTAATCCTTAAAAATCATCTTTAATAACGAATTGATTCGAAAAAGGGACAGGTGTCATGAATACGGAAAAGCTCGAGTATTTCAGAGGTATCCTGCAGGAAGAGAAACGATCGCTCCTCGAAGAGGCCGGCAAGACCGTCTCCGAGATGACGTCCGACACGACCAATTTTCCCGATCCGACCGACCGCGCCACCCAGGAATCGGACCGCAGTTTCGAGCTGAGGATCAGGGACCGGGAGCGGCGGCTCATCAACAAGATCCAGGAGGCCCTGGGGCGCATCGACGCCGGGACCTTCGGCATCTGCGACGTTTGTGAGGAGGATATCAGCGAGGCGCGCCTGAAGGCCCGTCCGGTGACCACCCTCTGCATAGACTGCAAGATGGAGCAGGAAAAGAAGGAAAGGCTGCGCTAGCCATCTACCCCCCGCGTTCGCTCGAAGACCTGCTTCGGAGTATCCATGGCTGCCCGGAACGGACAAAACCTCCTGGAGGAAGCGTTACGGATTGCCCTGGCAAGCTCCCGCTCCCATCCGGCACGGCTCGCCTGCCTGCTCCGACTGGCTGCCGACGCCTTCGGCCTCTCCTCGGCCACCCTGTACCTTCCCGACCCAAGCCTCAGCACACTTTCCCAGCGCTACGGCACACAGCAGCCGCCGCCGGTCCCCGACTGCCTGATCCCCTTTGACGAGGGGTGCGCCGGGCGCGCCGCCGCGAACCTCGCCCCGGCCTCGTCCGCGCCGGACGCCCTGCACGGCGACGAGCTTTGCTGCGCCGGCGACGTTCAGTTCCTGGCGCTCCCCGTGCTGGACGGCAAGCGGCTGGTCGCGGTGCTCTCCCTGGGGAGTGCGCAGGGGGCCGTGGCGCCGCAGGCCGTCCGCGCCCTGCGGCCGCTGTTTCCCGTCATTCTGGCAGCTGTTTCGGCGCTCGTCGCCGAGCAGGGTGCCGAGCGGAGCAGGCGCCACCTGTCGCTCATCACCGCCTTCGGCAAGCTGTTGAACGCCCCGCTGGGTCCCGGCGCGCTGCTGCCGCGGCTGCTTCGGCTCTGCACCGGGTCGGGGCTCGCAGTCTGCGTCATGGTCCGGCTGGGCGCGGGGGGGAAGGAGAAGCCGCGTCTGTTCAGGAGCTGCCGCCGGGAGGGCCAGAAGGCGCTCCCCGGCATGTTCCGGACCGAGCAGTCCCTCGCGGCGCACTCCCTCGCCGGCGAGACCAGCTGCTGCGAGCCCCCCGGGGCCGACGGCAGCGCCTATCACGCCCTGTGCACCCCGCTCGCCTGCAACGGCCGGATCCTGGGGACCTTCACCCTGTTCGACGGTCCCGCCCTTTGGGACGCCGAGCAGAGCGAGTTCGCCGAGACCCTGGCCAGCCTCCTTTCCAGCGCGCTGGCCGAGGCGATCAGCTCCGAGCGCATCTCCAGCTTCGCCGTGGAGAACGACAAGAAGCTGAAGGAGCTCTCCCTTTTGTACCGGATGAGCAACACCATGCTCTCCACCATCAAGCTGAACAAGCTGATCCACCTGACCCTGACCGCGCTCACCTCCGGCCCGACCCCTTTTTTCGACCGCGCCATGCTCTTTCTCACCAACGAGCGCGCCGGCGTGCTGCTCGGCATGCTGGGGGTCACCAGCGAGAACTCCCCTCCCCTCACCACCCCCAGGGACAGCGCCAGCGACCTGCTTTCCAGCCGCTGGGACATCTCCGAGGAGGACATGGCGGCCCAGCGGGCCTCCGAGTTCAGCAGGCAGGTGCAGGGGAAGCGGCTGGAGCTGAACGCGACCCTCAACATCGCGTCCCAGGCGGTGCTGGAGAAGCGGCTGATCTACGTGCCGGGCGAGGCGGAGAGCGAGGAGAGCGAGCTGCATCCGGGGCACGGCACCGCCTACGCGGCCTCGCCGCTGATCGCCCACGGGCAGGCGGTGGGGGCGGTCATGGTGGACAATGCGCTGACCCGGACCGCGATCACCCAGGAGGATCTCCGCTTCCTGCAGCTTTTCACCAACCAGGCCGGCATGGCGATCGAGAACTCCATCCTCTACAACAAGGTTGAGGACGCCAACCGGCAGCTCTGCGAGGCCCAGGAGAGCCTGCTCCAGAAGGAGCGCCTGGCGGCCATCGGCGAGATGGCTGCGGGAATCGCCCACGAGCTGAAGGGGCCGCTGGTCTCCATCGGCGGTTTTGCCGGGCGCCTGACCAGGAAGCTGCCCCAGGACTCCAACGAATGGGGGCATGCCGACCTGATCGTGCGCGAGGTGCTCCGGCTGGAGGCGATCCTCTCCGAGATCCTGCTGTTCTCCAAAAAGGCGTCCATCTGTTACACCCGCTGCAACCTGGCCGACATCGTCAAGGAGTCGCTGGCAGTGGTCACCCCACCCCTGGAGGAGAAGAAGATTTGCGTCACCACCCGTTTTTCGCGCCGCAAGCTGAGCCTTCTGGGGGACGGTCAGCAGTTGAAGCAGGTGTTCATCAACATCATCCTGAACGCCGTCGACGCCATGGGGAGCGGCGGCAAGCTGGTGGTGCATGCGGGGCCCGACGAGATGGACGGCAAGGAAGCCGTCTGCGTGAGGATCTCCGACACCGGCGGCGGCATCCCGATCGAGGCGTTGAGCAGCATCTTCACCCCCTTCTACACGACCAAGGAGAACGGCACCGGGCTCGGGCTCCCCATCGCCAACCGAATCATCACCAACCACGGTGGCAAGATCCAGATCGTGAACAAGCCCGGTCACGGCGTCGAGTTCCGGGTGATACTGCCGAAGCACGTCTGATTATTCCCTTTGATTATCGGGCGGGATTGCGGTATATAAGAAACTGTCGCTGGGATAATTTTAATCCGGCGGGGAAACAGACAATTTCGGGGATGTAGCTCAGCTGGGAGAGCGATGCGTTCGCAACGCATAGGTCGACGGTTCGATCCCGTTCGTCTCCACCAAAAACTTGCAACATGCTGTTTTTATGTGGGTTATTTTTCGCAAAATGGGCCTTTTTTCAAGTGGGACACGCGGTGGTACACGCGTCACCCACTAGGAGGAAAGGCCCATGTCGTTTTTTACCGGGGGAGGACTTGTCAAGCGAGGCAGGACGTACTACATTAGGGTCCGGGTGCCGGATGACCTGAAGCGGTTTATCACCACCAAGGAAATCAAGCAGTCGCTCCGAACCTCCAGCTATGGTGAAGCAACCAAGTTGGCACGTGCATGGCGCAGCGCCTTGGACCATTTTTTTTGCGACATGAGGAGAGAGCGAGTGACAGACACTGAGATCCTGCAACTGAGAGATAAGTTTTACAGAGATACCATAGAAGGTGACCCCCGCAAGAAATCCAACGGAATCATAACCGAGGCGGATGCCGAGTCGTGGGCCGTTTATTCTGAACGTATGGTCGCCAACTACCGGCAAGGGCTTATCACTAACAATTTTAGGCTGGTATCATATGCGGTCGATAAGTTCCTTGAGGGTCAAGGCATCGTAGTTGACAAGAACTCCGACGATTACCCCTACCTCTGTCGAGAATTTTCGAAAATTTTAGTCAACGCCCACGAGATGAAGGTTAACAATGCTCGCGGCATTTATGTGGTACACCCTCCTCAAGCATCGCCGCCGTCATCACCTTTACCAGCTTCTCCACCTGCACCAGCAACAGACCCGGCATTCTCGGCGCAAATGGAAGATATCGCCGAGCATCTCAGGAACCTAAAGGGTTCTGGGGGGTTGTTTTCCGAGATTGTCAAAAAGTTCATTCTGTTTCAAACTTCAGTTGATGCGTGGAAACCAGGAACGGAAGAGGCTATGCAAGAAACTTTCGACCTTTTTTCAGAGGCAATAGGCAATAAAGATATCACTGCCTACGATACTGAAGATTTCTTGCGGTTTAGAACCGTCTTGTCGAAACTGCCTATAAACCGAAACAAGACCCCAAAGTTCCGAGACAAGACCATAGCCGAACTTCTCCTGATGTCATTTACAGAGAAAACGCTCAGTGTTGACACAATGAATAAGCAACTCCAGCGCGTTTCGCAATTGTTTGCTTGGGCAAAGGCACGCAAGTTCATCAATACCGACTACTCCGGGGGCATTTCCGTAAAAAGCAGAAATCTCGACAGTGAAAAAAGGCAGCCATACGATAACGAGGAGCTCGATAAAATAGTTGCGAACATCAAGGCAAAGAAACCTGCAACACAGTTCTGGGTGCCCCTTTTTGGGCTCTACATGGGCATGCGCGCTGATGAAATATGCCAGCTCTACCTTGAGGACATCTATGAGATCTCCGGCATCCTCTGTGTGGACAGCACCGCCCGGCGTAGCGACCAAAGCCTTAAGACCAAAGAAAGCAGCCGCATAATCCCTATCCACCCGTTCTTGTTGGAACTTGGATTCATGAACTACCATAAGGAGCTACGGGAGGCAGGAGAGGAGCGACTATGGCCAAGCCTTAAGATGCGGATACACAAAGTTAAGGAAGGTGATGACATCAAGGCGGTTAAAGAAGGTGATGACTTCAAGAGGGGAAAGGGGGGTTATGGCGCTGGGTGGTGCAGTTGGTATAACGAGCATTTCAACCGGAAGCATATAACGCAGGACCCGACCAAGACCTTTCACTCCTTCAGGCATAACCTTCCAAATTTGCTTGAAAAAATCCCGACGGTGAAGGATTTCACGCTCAGTAAGATTATGGGCCATGCGTGCAAGACTGAAACAAAAAGAACCTACCTCAAGCCTGATCTTGAGGAGATGTATGCCGCATTAGCTCAAGCTCAGTACAAGATTGACCTTGATATCCTTCGCGATAAATCACTTTGGAACAAGGATGATATCTTAACCCCGCACAGGGGCGTTAACCGGAAAACAATTATACGCCCTGCCGGCAAAACCACTGCACGACGACGTGATACCACAGTTTCCACCGTGGAGGCGGCCAAGTGCCGGAAAAGACAACATTCCTCCGAGTGAGTTCTCAGAGGCTCCAATCCAATAAACTTTTTTCGAGTTAAGCATATTTATAAATTGACATTCTTACTAACACTGGGCTAATGTGATGAGCCTTAAAGGGCCACCTCAAATTCAACCTTGAAGCATGTCGGGAGCATTCTCATGAGGGCACACCCCCAAGAGATGATGACCTTGTGATAATAGAACCGGCATACGGAGAAATCTGTATGTCGGTTTTTTTGTAAAAATCCAAAGGAGGGAGTCCATTTGAAAAAGTCATCGATATCAATGTTGATCTTGGTTACGTCTTTTCTCATGTTTTTAGCCGGTTGTGGCGGTGGAGGAGGAGGCGCTAGCGCTGGACCAAGCACCGTATCGGGTGTGGCTGCTGCGGGAGCACCAATAATCGGCAGTGTGACCCTTAAGGATTCCGCAAGTTCGCCCAACACGAAGACCGCAACTATCGCGGCAGACGGTTCGTTTTCGATTGACGTTAGCGGGCTTACTCCGCCATTTATCCTTAAAGCGACCGGAACCATTGGCAACACTGCATATACTTTATATTCGTTTACGCAGGGTGCGGGCACAGCCAATGTTAATCCTTTCGCCAACCTTGAAGTTGCGTTGGCTTCGGGTGGTCTTGACCCAGCTGCGATCTACGCCGCACCAAGCGCGGTTACTATGCAAGCCATCACTGGCAAGCTGCCAGCTACCGTCACAAACATCCAAACCAAACTTCAATACATATTCGCTCTTTACGGCGCAAACGGAATAGACCCTGTTACAAGTAATTTCGTTGCCAACCATACAGGGCTAGATGAAGTATTGGACATGATGAGTTTCAACCTATCCGCAGGGGTTATAACCATCATAAACAAGACGACAAATGCTGTGATTTTTACCACTCAGGTTAGCAACTTTACCGGTGGCAACTGTGATACAACCAAGGTGCCTACCCCGCCAATACGTGCAGTTGTTTCTCCCATCTTTATGCAGGTGCCATTAAATAAATCAGTGCCCTTCACTGCAGACGTACTTAGATCTACCAATAAGTCAGTGACATGGAGTGTGGTCGAATCAGGAGGCGGGACAATCACCGCCGCCGGTGTTTACACGGCCCCGGCGACCGAGGGAATATACCATGTCAAGGCAACCAGCGTTGCCAATCCTAGTTTGCCAGCAATCGCCATCGTTCAGGTCACTCCCGACAATGTCATTGTCAATGTAACTTCCGCAACCGTACCGTCTGGCGGGAGCAAGACATTCATCGCGACTGTAACCGGCACCAGCAACCCCCAGGTTACTTGGACCGTGGTAGAAGCAGGCGGTGGGAGTATTAGCACATCCGGCGTCTATACCGCCCCCTCTACAGCAGGCACCTACCATGTTACGGCCACGAGCGTTGCCGATCCGACTAAGAATGCAACGGCAGCGGTCACAGTCACACCAGCAGGCATATCCATAGACCCTGCGTCCACAACGGTGTTAACTGGCGGCAGCACAACTTTCACAGCCACGGTAACGGGCGCTAGCAATACAGCAGTGACTTGGACAGTAATCGAAGCAGGAGGTGGTTCCATTGCTTCGTCCGGTTTATACACGGCTCCTTCCACGGCAGGAACGTACCATGTCAAAGCAACCAGCGTTGCAGACACGACCAAGAGCGCGACAGCGGCTGTTACGGTAACCGCACCGCTTCCGACGACCAAATTTCCGATAGGCACATGGGTCGATACCAAGCACAACATCACCATCAAGGTAAATGCCTTAGGTGATACGTTCGGAACCGATAGTTATTATTCAGGATCTGTCAGTTATCCCGCTTTCATAGGTGGGATCGTAAACATTACAGGTCAACTTATCTCAAGCACTGGAGCAATCGACTTTGTTCAAAATGAGACCTTAGCAGTATCCACGATGTCTGCTTCCGGAACAAATGTAACTTCCTTTAGCTTCGCAGGAGACGATACTATTTTTATGACTCAACCAATAACAGCATATTCAGGGTTCTTAGCAATAGTTTCGAGCACTCCCGGTTATTCGTATGCAGAGCGTACAACGTTCATCAAGCAGTGACTGTAAGGTATGACAATAGCTGTGAATGTGATGTCTTAATTCTAGGATAGACAGGCAATTTTGCCTGAATTTAACTCAAGGAGGGTAATGGTATGAAATCATTTTTTGTAGTAGCATCTTTGGTATCCGCATTAGTTACAACTGGTTGTTCTAGTATCGACACAACGCTAGTTAAGGCAACTCAAGGTGCAACAGGTTGTCCTGCAGCATCAGTAATTATTGTAGACAGGGATTTGGGGATGAATACAACATGGACAGCTAAATGCGGAGATAAGACCTATTTCTGTTCTTTCGGTGAACCATCTCAGTGCAAAGAAGCTCAGGTAGTGTCTAAATAAATATACTGTCTGGTGCTAAAATTTTGGGTCACAGTATGCTGAATTTTTAGAGGGGCCTACACCCGGCACGAGACAAGCCTCAGCAAAAAATAAACACCGTGAAACCTCTCAGTTACAGGGTTTCACGGTGTTTGATTAATGCCACCTTTGCACTCAGTAACTGTGTATGCCTTATATCTAATCAATGGCTTCATCTCTCGCCAGAGAAAACACCCCCCGTCAGGGGGCCAACGGGTTCCAAGCTTACACCGCCTCCCCCCGCCCCACCCAGGGAGGGGGGCGCCCCAAAACTGGGGCGCCCTGCCTGCCTTAATCTTCGTTGGGTAACATGATGGTTACAACGCCCTCAGCGTCATCTCCAGGCCCGCAAATGACCTTGAAGTTGAAGTATTCATTCGGGCCGGCCCCAGTTATAATCACCTCGAAAAGGTGCTCTGACGGGCCAAACCGGCGAGTCACCATCATCTGCGACATAAAAAGCAGATCCCACACTACGCCCGCATAGTCGTTACCAACGCCTGCAGCAACTGCTGCTTCAATAATTCCCCACACACCCGCCGAAACAGCGACGGGATATTTGTACAGACGCCTGACCTCATCGGGGTACCTTGCGGAAAGATCCACCAAGACCCCATCATTGATCGCCTGCGCCCTTGTGTATTTATGGATTACGTCGCCAAAAAAAGTGTCTTGCATGTTGATAAACCTCCCCTGGTGTTTAGCGTTGGTGGTGGCCGCCGGCCTGGTTGCAGCCGGCAGCCTGATTGAGGTGCTAGGCTGCGATATCATGGGCTATCGGTTCCTCTGCATGATCGGCGCCAGTCCCTAAGACATATGCTGCCGCCTTCTGCGCCTGTGCCGCTGCCGAAATAACCATTTTGGGGTCGTTTTTTAGCGCCTTGAGCCATGACATGATATAGGCGGTGGTGTTCTCCTCAAGGGCCGCGTTGTTGATCCCTGCTGCGGCACATAGAAAGCTCGCGCCGATCTCGGCGCAAAGTTCCTCTTTGCTACGCTCCTCCATTTCAAGGGGTTTTACCTGCCGATCACAACGTGTTTCATGCAGAGTCGAGTGTGAAAGCTCGTGAAAAAGGGTTGCAAAATACCCGGAAAGGTCGTGAAATTTCCCTTGACTAGGCATACGTACTTCGTCGCAGCTCGGCACATAGCAAGCCTGGGCAAATCCGTGTTTAATCTCGGGCCGGTTCGGCATATTGGCGACGATTGCGGCGGCGGCCTCCAGGGCTTCGTTTTCGTCAGGTTCGACAAATTCAGGCGCCGGTACGTTTTCCAGGCCGTCAATTTGCGAGGCGTTGAACACCGAATAGTAACGGAGGAAGCCGGTTTTCCTGATTTTACCGGCCTCATCCTCTTTTTCCGTGAAGTTCCAGAAAATCACGGGTGTGGACCGCTCGCCCTTCCTGACACTGCCGCCGCGTGCAAATGCTTGCTTGAAGGTAAGCCAATACTGCGATTCGTAGCGCTGCGAGGACAAAAGGAAAACATTGATTCCCTGATAAGGTTTGCCGCTAACGAGGTTGCGGGGCCATTCCGTTTTGGCGTTCCACGGCTTGCGCCAAGGGATACAACCGCCCTCCCCTGCCAGCGCCTTTTCCAGCTGCTCAATGATCCTGCCGGTAATAACCTCGTAAACGCTCTGCTTTGCCATGATCGGTCTCCCTATCTGCTCTTAGATTCTCACCCCCCTGAGAGGATGGCCTGTCTTGCTGTGCGCGTTTATGTTTTTTTCGTCTCTGCTCTTGAGTTCCCGCCCCGCCTTCACTAACCTGAGGCGGGCGAAACTCGATAGAGACGAAAAAAACGGCGCAGCAAGACATAAACTGAAAATGCCTGCAACGCCGCCGACTGACGGCAAAGCGAGACGATCACAAAGCATGACGGACGCGAAGCGGCGGGCGTGATTTGGTGAGGAGTTGAGCGCCGGCGGGCGGCAGAGTAAAGGCGGTTCTGGCCGTTGCGTTAGGGATGGACGCCCGGAGGGTCAAGACACCATCGGCGGCTTGATTCACGAGAGCCCGGCCCGCAGCAGGCGGGAAACGCCCTCGCCTAGAACCTTGTGAACCTTCCAGCACGTGCATTTCTTCAGTTTCATTTCGCTTTTCCTTTTAGTTTGTGAGGCCTTATCGAACTGTGGAGCGCAGAGCTGTCCTGCCCTGCGCTCCTTCGGTGGCTTCCCGTTCGACACCCTGGTTGCAGTTTTAACCCTGGTCAATTGCACCGGACTTGCTCTGCGGTGGGAGAGTCTCCCCCGTTTTTTCATCTGCCTCACGTCCCCTGACGACAATCGGTGAGAGCCAACGGCAATTTATTTGTTTCGACTCGCCGCTGCCGGACCAGAATTTGTGCCAATGTCCTCGCCGGATATGCGACCGCGGCGAATTACCCGGCGAGGAAACTCTTTTATGCTTCGCGGCGCGCAGTTCCTGCCCAACGGACTCGAAACCTACTCGCCAGACAGTTGTTTTATCTGCCGGATAGAGGCGTAATCCCTTCCTGGTATTTTTGAACTTAGGGATATGCTGCCTGGCGCCCGGTGAGACACGCATATCCGGTTCTTCGGAGCAGATATATATGATTAAGGCCAAGATCGGCTGCAGCTCCTCTGCAAGTCTGGCATCATTATCGATATCCCGAAGAAAGGGTGCGTTGTCTGCCAGCGTTGCCCGATAGGCCGCCTCATTGAGAGTCTTTGCTACGGACTCTATGAGAGACCATGGGCCTATAGGCAATGCAAAACTGAGCGGTCCAATATCCAAATCGAATACTAACTTGAGCTCAGTCTTGTCAGGAACGACATGCGAATCCAGATGCACCCATAGCCCGTGGAGTCGTTTACCCAGCAGAAACATCCCTGGCGTTTCGATGTAAATGCACCATTCAGGCAAACGAAGGAGCACATCTCCGGGGAGATCACCAGTCAGTTCAGAGTCGGTAAGCGCTTCCTGCAAGTCGGGATCTATCCGATAGATGCCCTGCGTGTAGCGCCACGTACCGAGAGCAGCCAGCAGGCTGCCATCCGCTACCGTTGCGGCAGGGGCATCCTCGTAAGTAATTGCATACCAGTACTCGCTGGGCAAAAAACACCATAATGGCCAGTCGGGAATAGTCTTCCCCTTTTCGGTAAGGTAAATTTCAACCTGCCTCCAAGCGTTAGGAAACAGCTTGGCAACTGAGTTTAGATGTCGCTGTGGGCGGGGGTCGGACGCCTCCCCTGGCTTTCGTGGTTCAGAAGTCGCCCCCTGCTTGAACCCGTAAGGCGCAAGCCCATGCAAATCTATAAGCTTTTTTACGCTGCCCCATCCCAACGGCCCCGGCCTCTCAATCAAAGCGTCGGCAAAAGCCATACAGTCCTTTTTCGCAATGGTGATCATTTGCTGTCGAAAACCGGCAACGAGCCCCTGATTTGCCTGCTTAATTTTCGGGAATGTAATCTCGCCCAACCTGGACGCCAACTTTTCCCAGTCGGCAGTGTCAGTCGGGCAAGTCGGGTTAACCGGGACATTGAACAGCACGTCGCCGCCGAAGCCGAGTGCAAAACCTTCTCCCAGATTGTCACCAGTGGTTATGTAGTGATTAAGACCATAGATGACTTTAGCCATTGGTGTACCCTTGCAATTTTCAAACATAGTGCGCCTCCGTAGGTTGGGTTGATGACTTCTTTTCTTCTGCTGGCGGATGGTATTTCCTGCAAAACCTGTCAAGGATCACGGGCATTGAGGTCCTTTCCATGTATTACGTGCTCCATGGTTTCGCTCTCCTTTGGCGGTTAACGTCCGCTTGTTTCGTCGTCGAGCCGCCGCAGTTCCCGTGCTGCAGCTGAGTGGTCGCCGCCATGGTGGATCGCGGCATAAGCACCGAACAGGGTGTACGTCCTGCCACTCACAAAAGGAGCCGTTGCTGGGTCGCTGCTGTGTACGTAAAATCCCGCATCCAGGATGCTTGCGGAAACGGCGTACTTCTTACCGGGTCGTGTCCAATGGTTCTGGTAGTAATAGCTCCAGCCCAGCGGCTCCAGTAAGTCTGCCCAATTAGCCCTTGCATTAAACTTGTCGCCGGGCTTGTTGCTGATAGCCGTGCGCTCCAGTCCAGTGGACTGCTGTGAGCGTGGTCTTGGTGATGGCTCTACTGCTGGAAAATCAGCCGGGTCCAAGAGGTTGCCTGAGATGTGGCGGAACTGGTACAGGGCCTCCCCGCCAGGCGGGCACGCTGGCGCGTAATACAACTGCGCCGGTTTCCGGCAAACGGGATCGAGGTGCCCCACGTGCTCGTCAAAATAGTCAATGATCCGCTCCAGCACCGGCTTAATCTGGCCAGTAATTGGTTTTTTCAGGGGGAAAAACCCCCTGTACCTCGGCCTCCACTGAGAATTGGTATAGGAGGTATGAATGCCGGCCTCGAACTTCAGCCGTTCGCAAAAGCCCTCAAAGGTGAAGTAGGAATCATCCAGGTCGAGCACCATCATTGACATGGATTCAAAATCACCCAGAAGACGGGTGCCGGGCCTGGAGAACGTGCCGGCAATAATCGCGGGTCCATCCTTCTGCCGGTCGCGGGTTAGCTTGTCCGCATCGAGATACCTGTCCAAAGGTAAGGGGCCGCGAACGACAGGGACGCGGAGGCTATCGAGGAATTCGCCCCAGGTGGTGATTACCCTGGTGGGGTTGGTGTCCAGGTATCCGGTGATTTTCGAGATTGCGAGCTTGTGTTCCATTTTATTTCCTCCTTAGTGCGTCGTCGGTTTGCCTTCCCCCTACATCACTTCGTGGCATGTGGGTAGTATGAAGGTAGATTACTGGCTAAAGGCTTAACTGCTTCTGGCTAACGTTTGCCAACGCATCGCTATAGCACCGCTACGTTTTGTCAGGGCAATGCTTAGCGTTGCTGGCTTTTGCCAGTCCTCCCGCTTTGCCTGCCTCGGCTTTACGTTTCTTAAAGGTCATAGCCTCGTCTATCAACGCTTTGGTGTACTCTGTTGAACCTTTGGCGCGGACCAGATCCAGCGCAAAGGTTGATAGCCATTCCTCATGCCCACCCGCAGGGATTTGGTGTACCTCCGCAAGGAATTCTGATGCAGTCAACCGATAGAAAAATGGTTTGTTCATGTGGCTGCTCCCTCCGCTTGGCTCAGCTTCTGCGCCAGCTTGAAAAATATTGCAGCAAGGCGCTGATTATTTTGCCGCCTATCTTTGCGCCGCTTGTTTCGGTAGCTGTACACCCGCATGTCGGCATTCCCTCCGAGTCGTGACTGGCGGCGAGCTGTTTTTCCAATGCCTTAACCAGAGTGTTGCTCTTGCTAAGCTGCGCCAGAGCGTCATTCATGCCGCGCAAGTAATCGTCTCGGCTGTAGGTGAGCGTGGCAACCTGCACGGTCAGCGCCTTGATTTGATTCGCGGCTTCTGCTAGCGCGTCGTCAGCGCCAAGTACGGCCTCCAGTGCCTTCTGGTCGGTTTCAGCCTTGTCAACCAAATAGGACAGATGGTTATGCTCCTCCCTACTCAGTGTTACCAACTCGCCGTCCGGCACTTGGCTTGCGATATATCCCCGGACCACTATCAGGGCGGCTACTCTCTGGGAGTCGTCTTTTCTGATGCATGCCAACACATCGATAGCTTCGTCTGCGATCTGGTGCGCGGGTGCGTCTGCAGCAGCCACCTTTTTTTGTGGTTCCCCTTTGGGCACTTTCAGGATGGCGGGATTTGCCACAGCAGCCGCTTGATCCCCCACCGGCAACTTGGCAATGGCCGCGCCTTCCTTGGCAGTTATCTTACCGTCTCGGACTGCATCACCCAGCCCGGCAGTATGTGCGGCCTTTGCGTACTCTATGGTTCTAGTACCAACAGCAGCTATTTCCGCCATGGCTTTAGTAGTTAACCCCGCACCCGGTGCGGAGTTATTAGGCCGGTGTGCAGCTAGCCAACCTGTATTCGCAGCCACTGCCTCGGCGCGTTGTGAGGGGGTTAAATGCCGTCTGTGCAGGTTGCAGGATATGACGTAGGCCGCCGGTTCAGTCTCGGGCGGCAGGACCTGGAACCGTGGTGTTATGCCCAATTCCAGACAAGATTGGTAACGGTGCCAGCCGTCCAGCACTTGCCCCTCGTACATGATGATAGGGTCGCGCTGTCCATGCTGCCGGATGTCCTCGGTGAGCTTGGCGTGGTCGGCTTCGCTCATGCGGGGAAAGGCAGCGCTGAGTGGGTGTTGGAGATAAGGTGCACTCATTTGCTATGCACCTGCTTCATCCATGACTTAATCTCACTCAAGCGCCATGCGGTCGCGCCACGAGTACCTGGCCCAATCTTCAAAGAAGCTGGGAATGTCCCATCTTTGCATCTTCTGAAAATTGTTGGACCTGATAAACCAACAATGGTTTTCAGTTCTTTTAATCTGACCATCCTGTCTGTCTCATCCATACTGTCTCCCGTACCCTAAAATTTATGACACAAAAAAGCCCGATGCATCACCTGTTGTCAGGTTAACGCATCGGGCTTCAGGAATATATTCTAGTAAATTACGGGTAATATTGTAGTACTACTCAACTCTCCCCTATTAAATCTTCTTGCTTTTTTTCAAATGCTGATTCTCAGCCTCGTATTTTTCCATTGCGTCAAGAATCAGGCAATCAGCATCTAACCGAGCAAGAGTGCGTGGGCTGAGATCACGTCCACCACGGGCGGCGATTTCATGAGCATTCAACCAGAAGTGACAGCGACCTTTCAACGCTGACAACCCCTTGGTGAGCGCTTTATTGAAAGTGCCCTCGTTACAGCCGGTTGGCTTGTCGTGTCCGGGCAGCTTAAATTCAGTTGCAAGCTTACTTTTATTCTTGTGGCGAGCCATCCCTTTTGATTCGTTATCGAGAAATGCCCTGGCAAGGCCCATATCTCTTTCGGTGGTTGCTGGCCGTCCTGCAGCCTTCACCGGGAGGCTGATTCCCGTGAGAACGAGGTAAATATTCTCTTTGTCTTTAGCCGTAAGGTCGCTTTTCGCAGTCATCACCTTATCTGCCAATTCCTGCCGTAGAGCAGCTTCCTCGCGCTTGAACACAAGTTCTTCAATCTCTCCGGCGGGGTATTTGGCTGCTGAAAGCCGTATCTCATTGATATCATTCCGGTGAGGGTTTTCCATCGCCTGCTCGAATTCTTCTGGCGACATACGTAATACTTTTGTTTCAATACTCATAATCGCGCTCCTGTAGCGCCCTGGTGAATTGTGCTGGAAGCCGCCCAGGGAAGCGGTTTATCGGGTGCCCCCTATCCAGCATATCTTTTTTGCCGATCATCTCGTCGGTTTGGTTGCCTTCAGCGGCTCTTGCCGCACTGCATTTATCCTGCGCTCCCTTCATTAAATTGGCATCGATATGCTAGCATATCACAGCAATCATAGCAGTTTAAGACATTTAATCATCCTCAGGAGGCTTGACCGGCTTTTGTTTCATCCGCTTAATGTGGGCGCGTGCGCCAGTCAACTCGCCCGCCTTCTGTTCCTGCCGTTGGCGCTGCTGCTCAAGTTCCTGGCGCTCTCGGGCGACTAGGGTCCCCTCCCTGCGCAGTAACTGGCGCTCATTGTCGATTCCTCTCGCCTTGGCGCTGAGTTCGGCACGCTCCATAAGGATCTGCTCGCGCTCTTGCCCCAAGGATAGCCTTGCCGCTCGGTGCTCACCGGCTACTAGCTGGCGGGCTGCGTCCATGGCGAATCCTAAGCAAATAACGAGGGTAGCCAGCGACGAACCTACCACGAGCGGCCATGCGGCCAGAGTCGCCTGTACCCCCACGAGGTAAGCGGGTAGCGCAGTCAATGTCAGGATCAATAGGGCCTCTATCATCGGAGGTACGCGTCAACTATCGACACCCTGAAATGCCCCAGCTCTTGGGAGAGACACAACCTGGAATAATTGTAGCTGAACCCAGCGGCATTAAGCTCTTGGTTCCTTCTTTGTGCGAAATGGTGCCTTGTACCATGAGCCCCATGGCTCCAACCAAGGGTTCGGATGCTGGCGGCAGATACTGACTGGCTCCAGGCTTGCCCGCCACCGATCGAGTATACCCGGTCGTAGAAGATACCCCGATCGCAGATCCTCTCGGGTGACGGTAGCCGGTACGCCTCCAATCGCTCTAATAAGCCGCTTTCACGCGAAATCCACACCTGGCGAACCAAACCACCCTTGCCTTTGACTGTGAAACATTCACCGTCTGGCCGTGTTCCGTTCGCACCTTTGAACCTGTCATCGTTCCATTGTCGATGTGAACTTTGCGGCTGTTCGGCGGCTGGCCTGAGGGTGAAAAGCTCATGGGCACGCAGGCCGCACCGCTCGGCAATTTCTGTGCTGATCGCATTTTTCGCGGTCTGCGCGCCCCTGATCGCCGCGAGCTGCGGCGCTGAGTAGGCCCGGCCAGCCTTCACCGTGTCGAGTTCGCTTTTGAAACGGGGCAACGGTGCGGTGCCCTCACCGTTAATGTGCCGCTCTAGCCTGTCGAGCGCCTGGCGGTCCAGGTTCAAGGCCGACTGTCCGACCACCTCGGCCCGGCGTTCCAGGTACTCGACAGCCGCTTGCCGGGTATGGGTCCAAAGATCACCGGCCCGGTACTGCTGCAGCTCCTTAGCAAAAGCGCTGAACACTTGCTTATAGCTGCGCTCGCTTCCAAGACCCTGGACAGCTACAACACCGGTTTGCTTTGCCTTGTGTCTGCTCGTATTATGCGCGGCAAGCTCTGCCGCTATCAGTTTCGCCTGGTTTTTCCCTGATCGGAAGCTATGGACGGCTTTTGCCATGGATCGCCTCCAGATCGAGAATTTGTAGCTTCACCAGCCGTGCAAGGTATCGGCAGATCGAAGAGGCTGAGACCTTGCGGCGCTGCATGTACTGCAGCCAGTGGGCTATGTCGGTGTACGAAGCGCCCACGCTGCGCAACGCCACAATCTGTTGACGCCAAGGATCGAGCACGCTGCGGTGGTAGGTCCTCTTTTTGGTAAGCGCCCGGTGCGCCTTTATTGCCGCAAGTTCTGCGGCTGGATCAATCGGCTTTTCCATGTCACCCTCCCGTTACGCATTGTTCGGCGAAGCCGCCAGTACTCAGCCCGCTATGTCAACGCCTCACCCTGACATAGCGGGGCTGAGGGGTGGCATGCACTGATGCAGAGGTAATAGCCGGCGCAGCAGGAAAAAATGCAGGATAACTTTAGCATTGACACTTTTTCGGCATCAGCTAGGCTAGCCGATAACAACAATAGGCAACGTGAGCCGCCCTCAAAGGGAAATCACGCAGGTCATACGCACGCCGACCGCACCGTAGGGGAAAAGGCGAGCATAGCAAGGTTTTACAGGGGATGAACAGTCACCTCTGGCGCACACGCAGCGCAAAACAACGGCGAACGGCTCTAAGTCGTGCCTGGTGGACCTTTGGTTCTGCCTGGTGTGGATCTTTCAGATGCGCGGGCTTGATGTATTTTTATAGATGGGACGTGTGGCAGACTTCCTGCTCCGACAACCTCGCTGCTGCTGTCATGGATACAAAATATCCCAGGATAGAGCCCCGGAGATATTTTGGTTGTCGGCGTTGAAAGTATCAGCTGTGGTTCGCTTGTAGCGTTGGCGCCTTGCCATATCATATATGCCAGCAGGCAACTCACGCCCACCGCAACGAGAAAAGCCCCCCAGGTTTGCCTGAGGAGCCTTCATTCTCGACTTTCAATCATCTTCGTCTTCGCTGTCAGACTCCGGATAACACTTCTCGCATAGCCAATTGTGTTCTCCAGGGGTTTCATATAACCCAAGCCCCTCTGGATATGTCTTTAGATCGCCGCATTTTTCACAATGGCTGCCACAAGCGAGCAATCGTGATCGGTCAAAAGCAGTTTTTTTTATTACCATCATAGTTCTTCCAAGTAGTCTTGGTATCCTTGTTTTTGATCTGCAAGGCATTGCATTATTGTCGGTATCGCGTCAGATCTCAAGTAATAGCGTTTAGTGTTGCTTACGATTTTCAAAAAAAGAATATCGTCGATCTCAAGCGCCCCGCAAACTTTTCTAGAACCACCTACACGAGCGGACGCTGTCCTTTCTCCCATCCCAAAGCTTTCTACTTGTTCAGTAGTGAGATAAAGCCCTTTATCGTCTGACTGTTCTCCAGCATTTTCCCAAATTGTTTTTGCTAAGTGTACAGTCGCCCAGGATACCCGGTCAAAATAAGAGGCGATAGCAGCATCGTCATATTCCACCTTTTGCTCTAATGCGTTATTTTTTACCAACAGCTGCACAAGTTCTTCTGATTTGTTGAAATTGTTAAGGAAAGCAGCCAATTCTTGTTCCGTACCGCTAATCGTGATTTTCATTTTTACGTTCCTCCTAGTTTATTTTTACCAACGACGGACAAACGATACATCGTCTTATCGTTATTGTCAACTCGATTTGATATCAATTTTTCAATTTGTCAATTTCGAGTAGTGGCCAGTGGCTATTTCCATTGACATCCTGTAAATACTTTAATAAAGTGGTGCAGCATTCCGCCGCGGAATACTGCGGAAAGAGGGTCTGAGATGGGAAAAGATGGTAAAAACTCTGTTCGTCTAACGACGACATTGACCAAAAAACAACATGAACAATTGGAACAACTCGCCCAGAAAAATGATGTCGCTGTGGCTTGGCTTGCGAGAAAGGCCATACTCCGCTTCATCGACGATGTCGAGGGAGGGCCGTTTCTCCCATTGGTAAATGAGTAGGGGGGCTAGTAATGCGAAGTATTGAACTTTTTTCTGGATGTGGCGGGCTCGCCCTGGGTCTTTCCCAGGCCGGGTTTCTTCATGATTTGATGGTAGAGTGGAATGAGAGCGCCTGTGCCACGATGATCCATAATAAGAGGCGCGGCGTTGATTACGTTACTCACTGGCCGGTAACATGCGGAGACGTCTGCGGAGTCGATTGGAGTGGCCTTGCCCACAGCTTGGATCTGGTCGCGGGTGGCCCGCCATGTCAGCCGTTCTCTATTGGGGGAAAGCATGCGGGTAATGAAGATTCCCGTGACATGTGGCCCCAAGCGATTCGTGCGGTCAGGGAGCTGATGCCGAAAGGTTTTATTTTCGAGAATGTTAAAGGGCTGGCACGTCCCGTCTTTGCTGAATATCTCAATTGGATTACTGCCAGTTTGGCATCCCCTCACTTGACAGAAACCGGTCCCGAAAATTACGGGAACCCTGTATATGACGTCAAGGTTTTGAAAGTGAACGCGGCCGACTTTGGTGTCGCACAAAAGAGGCATCGCGTATTGATTATGGGCGTCAGGAGCGATCTGAACATCTCGTTGATACTTCCGCACAAGACGCATTCACGCGAAAAACTTTTATGGGATCAGTGGGTAGTGGGGGATTATTGGGCAAGACATGGCATGAGCATCCCGCCTGATGGTCGGATCCCCTCTTGTGATTTCGCGGCGGTCCGAAAGCTCCGGAAAGAAAACGCTCCCCCTGCAGGAAAACCATGGGTGACGCTCCGGGATAGCATTTCGAACTTGGGCGAGCCCAATGGCCAGAATAATCACAGGCTACAAGAAGGAGCCCGCGTCTACCCTGGGCATACTGGAAGTACCCTTGATCAGCCTGCGAAGGCGTTGAAAGCGGGAGCGCACGGTGTTCCAGGAGGCGAGAACATGATCGTCCGTGATGACGGCAGTGTTCGGTACCTTTCCATCCGCGAAGCCGCGCGTTTGCAAGGTATGCCCGACGATTTCAGTTTTCCTGGATCGTGGACAGAAAGCATGAGACAGCTCGGCAATGCGGTCCCAGTTCAACTAGCCCGTACGGTGGGTGAGGCCATGGCGGCAACACTTAGACCGGTTGTTGACGCTGCCGTTCGCGTTGCAGCTTGATTCCCATACAGCTGGCACTCTAGGGGAGGAATGCTATGAAGAGATTGCCAATTCTTGATTGGGACGCCTTAGGGATGGCTGTGGAGGCTCACGAACAACCTACCGTGATTGGTCATCAACTTTTCCAAATCCTGGACCGCTTAGGGTACACTAGCGACGAGGTGAGCACGGTAGCGAGGGCTCTGTTTTCCGAAGCGACCCTTTGAGGTACATTTCCCCCAATGGTGAACAAGAATACGGTAATTCCACGGCAGCCGTTATCCCGAAGCGAGGTGATGTCGCGAGTAAAAGGTAAGAACACCTCACCAGAGATACGGGTCCGCCGCGAATTACACAGATTCGGCGTCAGGTTCCGGCTTCACCGGGCTGATTTGCCGGGTAAGCCGGATATCGTTCTCCCTGGAAGAAGATGCGTGATTTTCGTCCATGGCTGTTTCTGGCACAGGCATCCTGGCTGCCGAGCCACTCGAACCCCCAAAAGCCACATCGAGTTCTGGGAACGGAAATTCACCGATAATGTGGAAAGGGACGTACGAGCCCAAACAGCGCTGGAAAATGCAGGATGGCGGGTAATCGTGGTCTGGGAGTGCGAGACGAAGTCGGCCGGATCTTTACGATGCTTCGCTTCCCTCGTCAAGGCGCTCCCTGTCGTTCATTCGCCCGTCAAAATATTCCTGTAGTCGAGAGCGGCCATTGGCGGGTACTTCTCGTAATGTGCTAAGATCTCCTCAATAACGCAATCTCTTGTCTTTTGATCCAGCAAGGTGGCATCTGCCGCCCACGGACGGCCAGGATGCAACACATCCCAAGGGGATCGTTTGTTACCCCTCGTAGTCGCGCTATCGCCATGCTTGCCGATACCAAAGCACACCTTTACCTCGTTGTTCCAGATCGGCTTGAAGTAGTGGATCAAGTACCCCTCCGCTGATTTTTGCATCCCACTCTTCACCACAAGATACTTGAACTCGAAATCAGTCGTGAGCAGGTTTCCAGCCCTCTCAATGCTCCTCATATGCTCGTTAAGCCTGTCGTATAGCTTGGTTCCTTGTGCGCGTGGAGTGATAGCCGCAGGCTCCTGGGGGTCGGCCTTTCCAACGTAGATAGGAGTTTCGCTCCCGGATATTGACGCATATGGGCTAAAATCACCTTTATAATAAAGAGAGTAGATACCCGACCCATAGAATTTGGTATTTTTCAGCTCAGACAACGTATATCTGGGCTGGATTAGCATTACGCACGCGGTTATTCGCCCTACTACCTCTGGATCACCTGGATCAAAAACGGAAGAAGGTTGCCGTATTGGATCAGCTTCTTCGGCAAGTCGCCTTAGCTCCTCAGAAAACTCATGAAGATCAAGCTTATTGCTTCCCTTGGCTCTCGCTTTTACGAGCACCTTGTCCAGCGTAGATAAAAAAACCTCTAGTTTATCGAACAATTCGCCCCTCCCCGACTGAGTAACGTCAAGGTACATACATACCATAATAGCCAGATCTATAAAACTTTAATTTAGGCCGACATGGTGGGCTTTTGTGCAAGCTATCGGCTTGGTACCGCTGGCGTCTCTACAGAGGGAACACAGCCCGACCTAAAACCTGAATCACATACACGTACGGCGCCGCATATTAGCGGTGCTGTGCATGAGCCCTTCCTTTACCACGAACGAACGCAAAAAAACCCTCAGGTGTAGACCTGGGGGCTTTTTCGTGCAATCGGCGGCGTAGAAAGTTTCATGGGTACATACCAAGGGCACCGCCTCTCGTCTTACTAGCTATATTACGCCATGCAATATTTGGCGTTCCTTAACGTACAGACCAACGGCCCAGAAATAGGCCTTCATTTCTTGACGATTTCATGGTACACATTTTGGCACACAAAAAGACTCCACTGCGGCACTCCATGAGAAAAACCTATTGTTCGTAAAAACCTATTAAAACAGCCTGTTACAGGAGAGCTTGCGAGGTAAAAGACGTTATTCCCCGTTCATCTCCACCAATTTCTTCGTAACATGCTGTAATTATAGGTTACTTTGTCTCAGTAAATGCCTCTGTGTTGTCGGTGATCCGTTCAGGTGATCCGTCCACAGGGGCATTTATGGTTCATAC
>Ga0316232_1001511_pt1 | contig 27848 bp, 26 predicted proteins | sample TBHtaG_FD_206006 | JGI IMG/M metagenome (GOLD analysis project Ga0316232, IMG submission 206006) | Freshwater microbial communities from Trout Bog Lake, Wisconsin, USA - TBH18025_13 | ecosystem: Environmental > Aquatic > Freshwater > Lake > Hypolimnion/Profundal zone | place: USA: Wisconsin... | reverse complement strand
GCGATCTACGAGGTGCAAAAGCTGCTGACCCAGGCGATGGCTGTCGTGGCCAGCATCGGTACTAATTCCCAGTTGAGCGCCGAGACCATCCAGTCTATTGAAGCCATGATTGATAAATTCGACGCCCGGCTGGCCCCACTGACCCATTTTCTTATTCCTGGCGGCAAGCCCGGAGCGGCGGCTCTGGATGTGGCCCGGACAGTGGGCAGACGAGCCGAACGCCAGCTATGGCGCCTGTCCCGCCAGGAAAACGTGGATGAACAGGTTTTAATTTCGCTCAACCGATTGTCGGATTTGTGTTTTGTTCTGTCAAGGGCGGAAAATGAACTTGAAGGGTGACGCCTATGCCATTATACGAATTTATTTGTCGCGATTGCAGCATGAGTTTCAGTGAACTCTGCCGCCTACAGTGGGAGGGAACGGTTCAGTGTCCGGCCTGCAAGAGCGGCAACCCGTCAAAAGCCATTTCCCAGATCAGCGCCAGCGGCGGCGGTGCGGGCGAGGGTTCCGCCCAGTCAGGCTGCGGCTCGTGCTCCGGAAAAAATTGCTCAGGATGCAGGTAAATTCCCGCACACGGCGGCTTCTCTTTTCATAAAATATAAAGAGTAGGCTTTGAGGGGGCGAGCGGGTGAAAGGTTTGAAAATTTATCTGATGTCCATACCCAGGCCGTTGCGTAAAATTATGCGTATTTTTAGTAAAAATGAGTAATTCAGGTAATAATAATAACCGCCTTGATAAAGGCGGTTATTAATTTGAGTACTAATATCCAGAAAAGCAGGAATATTTCCATTTCACAGAGAAATCAAAATACCACCTACCCACATGTGGCAGTATATGTGGCACGAAAATATTACATCAGGAGGGACTTGCTTTGAAAGAATACAAAAGCGAAAAGCTCAGAAATGTCGGTATTATCGCCCATGGAGGAGCCGGGAAAACTTCCCTGACAGAAGCATTGCTGTATAGCGCCGGAGCCGTCAACCGTCTTGGGAGGGTAGACGATGGATCAGCAACCGCCGACTTCGAACCTGAAGAAATAAAACGGAAAGTCACTATCAGCACAGCTTTGGCCCCCTGCGAGTGGCGTGAACATAAAGTTAACTTTCTGGACACACCCGGATATTCCGATTTCGTAGCTGATGTAAAAGGCTCCCTCCGGGCCGTGGACACGGCTTTGGTGGTGTTGTGCGCAGCCTCAGGCGTGGAAGTTGAAACCGAGAAGGTTTGGAGATACGCGTCTGAGCAGGAACTGCCCAGAATCGCCTTTATCAATAAAATGGATCGGGAAAACGCCGATTTTGACTCTTGTCTGAACCAGATGAAGGACGCTTTTGGCATCGGGATCGTGCCGATCCAGCTGCCGATCGGTTCCCAGGACAGCTTTAAAGGCGTCATTGATTTAGTAAAAATGAAAGCATTGATCCCCGCAAATAGCCAGGGGACACAATATAATGAAAGCGAGATCCCCGCCGAGTTGGCTGATGATGCTGCCATTGCCCGGTTGGCTATGATCGAAGCCGCGGCCGAAGCTGATGATGATTTGTTGACCAAATATCTCGAAGGCGAGGAGTTGTCTGACGACGAGATTCGCGCCGGACTGGTGGCCGGAGTGGCTCAAGCCAGATTCTGTCCGGTATTGTGCGGATCAGCCTACAAAAACATCGGCACTCAGCAGTTGCTTGACGCAGTGATCGCCTATGTGCCGTCTCCTGACAGCAAAACCGCCAAAGGCATTCACCCGGTGAAAAAAGAGCCTCTGGAACGGAAAGTCACGGATCCTTTTTCAGCTCTGGTATTTAAAACAACTGCCGACCCATTTGTCGGACGGTTAAGCTATATCCGGGTATTCTCCGGGCAACTAAAGCCGGACTCAACTTTGTATAATGTATCTAAGGAAAAAGCCGAGCGGGTCGGCAACATATTTACGTTACGCGGCAAACAGCAGGACATGCTGACTGTTGCCAACGCCGGCGACATTGTCGTTGTTCCGAAACTCCAGGAGACCAAGACCGGCGACACGCTGGCGGACAAGGATAAACCCATTGTTTTTGCTGCTATTGATTATCCTAAGCCGATGTTCACTATGTCTGTCGAAGCCAAGAACAAGGGCGACGAAGACAAAATCGGCAACGCCCTTCACCGGATGGCGGATGAAGACCCGACTTTCACCCTGGAAAAGAACACTGAGACTCACCAGACGCTGGTCAACGGTCTGAGTGATATGCATCTTGACGTTATTGCCGAAAGAATGAAACGCAAATTCGGTGTGGATGTTAAACTCAGTGATCCCAAACTCCCGTTCCGCGAGACCATTCGGGCCAGTACCAAAGTGGAATACAAACACAAAAAGCAGAGCGGCGGTCATGGTCAATACGGTCATGTCTGGCTGCAGCTGGACCCGTTGCCAGGCGGCGGCTTTGAATTCACCGAGACCATTTTTGGCGGCTCTGTACCCAGGCAGTACTTCCCGGCGGTGGAGAAAGGTGTCAGAGAAGCTCTTGTCAGCGGCATCTTGGCAGGTTACCCTGTTACTGATGTCAAAGTAAACCTTGTTGACGGCTCCTATCATGATGTTGACTCCTCAGAAATGGCCTTCAAAATCGCTTCATCAGGCGCTTTCCGCAAAGGCGCACTTCAGGCCAAGCCAATTCTGCTGGAGCCTGTCTACTTGCTGGAAGTCACTGTACCGGAAGCCAGCATGGGCGACATTATTGGCGACTTCAATAGCCGTCGCGGCAGAATACTGGGCATGGAGCCTATCGGCAAAGGTCTTGGGGTCGTTAAGGCTCAGGCGCCTTTGGCTGAAGTATTCCGCTACTCAATCGATCTGCGGTCGATGACCCAGGGACGCGGAACTTTCGATATGGCTTTTGATCATTACGAGGAAGTTCCCCAGCGGATTGCCGACCAGATCATCGCCAGCGCCAAAAAGGATAAAGAGGAAGAAGAATAAGAATAACAAGAAAGCCGGAGATATTTGAACTGCACCCCCAAAGTTAGACAGTATGATATACTGGATTAACTTTGGGGGTGAATTTATGCCAAAGGGGATACCCAATCAAAAATATACCGGTGAATTTAAGCAACATGTAGTAGAAACGATGCGTCGAGAGAAACTAAGCTACCGTGAGACAGCACAACAATTTGGGATAGGTAATCACAACCATGTTTCTCACTGGGAACGAATCTATCTACAAGAAGGCCCGGCAGGACTTTACGTAGAGCGACGGGGACGTGCGAGCAAAGGACGGCCTGCCCGTTTACCGAAACAAACGGAAGAAGACTTAATTGCTGAAGTCCAGCGACTGCGGGCTGAGAATGCATACCTAAAAAAGTTGAAGGCCTTGGTTTTAGAAGAGGAACGCCAGAACAAAAGGCGCAAGTGATCTGGGAACTGAGGCATGAATATAAAATTCCGTTGCTGATTGAAATAGCCGGGCTGCCGCGCAGTACCTACTACTACCACGCCAAGCGCCGGAAAGCGGTGGACAAGTACAGCGAAATTAAAGAACAGATCACTACGATCTATCACGAACACAAAGGGCGCTATGGCTATCGACGTATTACGGACGAACTACGCAATCGCGAATATATCGTTAACCATAAGACAGTACAGCGGCTAATGAAAGAATTGGGTATTATCTGCCGGGTTCGGATGAAGAAATATTGCTCCTACAAGGGCGAGGTCGGCAAAGTGGCCCCAGATCTTCTCGAACGGGATTTCGAGGCTGCAAAACCGAATCAGAAGTGGGTTACTGACGTCACAGAGTTCAGATTGTTCGGGCAGAAGTTGTACCTGTCGCCGATACTGGATCTATGCAGTCGTGACATTGTCAGTTATGTTATTTCAGACAGCCCGGTACTCTCTATGGCAATGAGTATGCTGGATAAAGCGTTTGCCAAGATTCCAGACAATACGAACCTTATTCTTCACTCAGATCAAGGCTGGCAATACCAACACAAGCAGTATCGGCTCACACTCAAAGATAAGGGCATTTCCCAGAGTATGAGCCGAAAAGGCAACTGTTTGGATAATTCCGTAATGGAGAACTTTTTCGGAATACTGAAGAGTGAACTTCTGTATCTGCAAAAATTTGATTCCATTGAGCACTTTAAGTCAGAGTTGATCGATTATCTTGACTACTACAACAACAAGCGCATCAAGGCAAAACTAAAAGGCTTGTCGCCTATAATTCACAGACAACAAGCCCTCTCAGTTGCTTAATAAATTCTTTGTCTAACTTTTTGGGGTCACTTCAATTCTCCGGCTTTTTCTTTTGCGGGAAGCAATTTAAACAACACACTCGAAGCAGCTTTTGATTCTGGATAAGAAACCGATTGTAGGATTTGGAGTCATCTGCCCCAATCAGCGAGAGGGGAGTTCCTCCGCTACGGATAATATCCTACGCCGTCAGCGGCAGCGGAGCTGCCGACGGTGAGGGGATATTAGTGAAACTAGACTCGGACGATCTTTCCGAGTCGTAGTTGAACTTATCCATGGTCTTCGGGCGAATTCCGCTACGGAAATCCCCTCACGCTTTGTCAGAATATATAGTTCGACTGCGTAACCGGAAAAACTTCCAAAATCAAGAAATACACGTATAACAAAAACACCGCCCAATATCTGGCGGTGAAAAAATGTACTGGCTGGGGCGGCTGGACTCGAACCAACGCATGCCAGAGTCAAAGTCTGGTGCCTTACCAACTTGGCGACGCCCCAATTAGAATTCAATTACTCAGTCAATCATAATGCAACATTCTAAGCCAAGTTTCTGAACTTACCTTGCTCAGAAAAACCCAGGTTTATGCCTGGTAAATCTGGGTCTGACGGACACACAAAAAAAGGTTTTCCGGCCTAAAACCGGAAAGCCATCTTTGTTGGTCGGGGTGACAGGACTTGAACCTGCGGCCTTTCGGTCCCGAACCGAACGCGCTACCAAACTGCGCTACACCCCGGCATTCACAGTTATTAAGTATACACAAGAGGGACGTAATTGTCAATCAAATAACCGCAAAACAGACAAGTTGGAAATAATTTATAATATTGGAATGGGGACACAGGATTTGAGGAATTATTGGCGAAATAAACTAGAAAGAAAATTATAAAGGGGGGCAAGCATGCGAAAAGGAATACTCATTGCGGTTAGCCTTTGCGTCGTGCTTTTTTATTCTCCCGCGGTTTTCGCCGCCGCGCCGACAGGACAATTGCTAAAACAAGGTACGTCCGGCGACGAGGTCTATGCGTTGCAGCAAAAACTTCAGGATTGCGGCTACTACCAAGATGCCCCGGACGGCACTTTCGGCGCTGATACCAAGCAGGCTGTCATCAGTTTTCAACTCGACTCCGATCTGCTGGCCGACGGAGTAGTCGGTGCAGCGACAATCAAGGCGCTGAATCAATATAAGCCAGGCAGCATAGCTGTCAGCAGAGGCATGGGCGACTCCCGGAAAGCACTGCAAGTGGCCGCCTTTGCCAAACAGTTTCTCGGTGTTCCTTATGTTTGGGCCGGAAGGTCTCCGGCTGGGTTTGATTGCTCAGGATTCATCTCTTATGTGTTTGACCAGTTCGGAATTTCACTGCCGCGGATGGCTGATGAGCAATTCGGCAGCGGGGTAGCGGTCAATCGCCATGACTTGCAGGTCGGGGATCTGGTCTTTTTCAGTACCTATGAACCCGGTCCTTCTCATGTCGGTATTTACATCGGCGGCGGCCAATTCATTCACGCCAGCTCGGGAGCCAACGAGGTCACCGTAACGCCGCTGGCAAAACAGTATTATGCCGAGCGATATTTAGGCGCCCGGCGGGTATTGAGGTAAGTTAGTTAGTGGACAATTCTTTCAGGCCGTTCAAGAAGTTCAAGCTGCCAGCCCCCTGGGCAACGCAGCTTGGATTTTGGGAGCGGCTTGATTACTTAGCAGATACCGAGGCATTTCTTAACGCCCGACGTCTTCCACAACAAGTGAGGCAGTAGGTTTTAGCCAGATATCAAATGTTCGCTGCCAGGGGAGGCGGGATTCGAGTTCCAGACCCACCAGTCGCAGTTGACGAGGGCCTTGTTCACTGTCGATAATCAAAGGGTGGTTCATTAGGGTCTGATGCTGCAATGTATCGGCTCTGGCGGTCATCAGGCGCTTCACGAAACCATTAACCTGCTGGTAATGCCCAGCCAGATTGTTGGCGTCGATATTCAGTCTGCCCAGATCGTTCTTGACTATTGTCTGCACATCTTTTTGAAAATACCAGTCATCAAGAAATCTGGCGCAAAGGAATTCAAGATTGTTTTTATACACCCGCAGCAGGTAGTCAAGAGAGCGGTTTTCGGCAAGGGCCTGGTTGAAAATCACCGCCTCGGTGACCGCCGTACCGATGGAGTTGCTTGTTGTGTTCCAGCCGGCGTAGGCTATAAGGCGGTTCACTGGCGCACCTTCCTTGATCAGATAGGGCAGTAGTGTTTCGTGACCGTAGTAGTCTTCGCTGAGGTCAACCAAGGCCACCTTTTCACCTGCGGCAAGCAGCTGATTGACGTCTTTGGCTGCGGCAAGCAGCATACTGTTTTTGGTTTTTTGGGTTCCAATATGGACATATAAAATAAAATCTGCATCTTCAGGGCTCTGAGTCTCGACAGCGCCCACAATGGCCAGCTTTTCCTGCACCGTCCGCGCTACCGAGTGGGGCATGAAGGGCATGACCACACCCGCAGCGTCAGGGGCGGAATACTTGACAAGCACCTGTTGCTGCCTGTGAGCCTCACGCGCCGAAATGTGACCAAGCAGAGTCAGGGCTACTTCATCAGTTCCCCGGGTAATGAATACCCGCTCAGATAGCCGGGGCCGCTGGGACAGGTAGCTGACAAGGCGGTCTTTGGCTATATTCGGCAACCCGAAAGGCTGGCCGTCGTCCTGACCGAGAACCAAGCCGGACAGCACACCGGTATCTGCCGAGTCGATCAGCTTTTGATTAATAGCCATATTGACTTCATTGAGGGCCAGATATTTTTGGACAACCTCGGCGGGAATATCCTTTTCCAGTTCGCTGAGCTGGGAAATATCCGCCGGATTTTCGAAGGTAAGGACTTCATCTTTCAATACTGAGTATTTCAGCATTTTTTTCTGGTATACTGCGCTGACTTTGCTGTCGGCTATCAATAAACGGGGAATAATACTAAACCCGTACAGCTTTACTTCAGGATGGTCTTTGTGGATGGTTTCCAGCAGGGCGAAGGTTGCGGCGACATCGTCGGCAGTACCCAGCGACGACCGGGAAGCAAGAAGACCACCGTGAATCAGCATGTCGGTGGAAATAATGGCCGCGTCGGCTTCGGCTACGGCAATTTTCAGCCAGGCCCGCAGGGCGGCTTTGTCAGCAGGAGTCTTATAGTTATCAAGAAGCTCGGTGGGCGGCAAAATCAGCCGGATATCAGCGATCCCGGCCAATTGATCGACAAATTGGGTGCACGGCGGCCGACTGTCCAGCGGGACTAATACTACTGTCAGTCGAGCCCTGACAGGTTGTCCGGTGACGACCAAGGTCTGGGAATGGCTGCTGACAGTAGTGGCTATAACAGTCACACTCAAGGTGACGGCGATGATGATGCATAGGAGATAACCGATAAAACGCTTGCCCATTAGACACCTCAGAAGTTAAATTGCCCTCATTAATTTCGACCTGGATAGCTAAATTCCTGTAGGTTTTAGAAAAACTGGGAAAGTAAGTAATCAACCTCTAGTACTAAGTTGTCGAAATATGATAAAATATAAAAGGTGACAAGGTAGGTAGTCATGCGGATTATAACAGGCAGCGCGAAAGGACTGAAACTGAAAACTCCCCGGGGGAATGCGATACGTCCCACCGGTGACCGAGTCAAGGAAGCGGTCTTTAATATTCTTGCCGGAAAAATACAAGGCGCGTTGGTGGCAGACGTGTTTGCCGGCACCGGTAATCTGGGTTTGGAAGCATTGAGTCGCGGCGCTGATCGAGCGGTGTTCGTTGATAACAGTCATACCAGCATGAATCTGCTGAAGGAAAATGCCATCAGGGCGCGATTATATGAACAGTCTGAGTTTCTGCGCACCGATGCTGTTTCCGCAATCAATCGTCTCGCCCAGGACAAGCGCCTATTTAACCTTGTTTTCTGTGATCCGCCTTACAACCGTGGTCATGTAGACGTTGTTTTGCAGCGCATCGACGCTGGAAATATTCTCGCCCCCGAAGGGGTTGTTGTAATCGAGCATTCAAATCATGAACCGATAACCGCATGTTTCAATCAGCTTGAAATCAGGCGCAGTGAACATTTTGGTGAAACGACCATCAGTTTTTTACAATCCAGATCATAAGCAGGGGGTATTAATCAGTGCGAATTGCTGTATGTCCGGGAAGTTTCGACCCGGTGACCAATGGCCATCTCGATATCTTTGAACGGGCCAGTAAAATATTTGATTGTTTGATTGTTGCAGTTTTTCATAACCCCAACAAGAAACCGTTTTTCACTATGGATGAACGGGTCGAGATGCTCAGAGTGGCGACCGCCCATATCCCAAACGTCAGGGTCGACGGGTTTTCCGGTCTGCTGACTGAATTTGTCCGCAGCCAGAATACCACGATTATTGTCAGGGGTCTGCGGGCTCTCAGCGATTTCGAATACGAGTTTCAGCGGGCGCTGTTGACAAAAAGTACCGACGCTGACATGGAAACTGTATTTATGATGACAAGCAACGAATATTCTTTTGTGAGTTCCAGCGGCATAAAGGAACTGGCCGTATTCGGCGGGAACATTTCGGGACTTGTGCCAAAACCTGTGGAAGAATTGGTGAATAAACGCCTGAAAGAATTACGGACATAGGTTGCAGGTGATGGAAGGGGGGGGGACATATGACTATTGAAGAAATATTGGAAGAGATGGAGACCTTATTGCTGGAGAGTTCCAGGGTGCCTTTTACCAACAAGCGCCTGGTCGAGGAAGACGAGTTGGGTAATTTGATTGATGAACTGCGCGAAGTTCTGCCAGGCGAATTAATGGAAGCCAACCGGGTTATCAGCGAAAGGCAGCAAATCTTGGAACAGGCGCAGAAAGAATCCCAGAGTATCGTCGATCAGGCTAAGAATTATATAAACAAATTGACTGATGAAAATAACATAACCCGCCAAGCCCAGGAACAGGCCGGTGAAATCATCCAGCAGGCGAGGAAATCCGCCCGGGAATTACAATCCGACTCGTTGGGTTATGCTGATGAAGTATTTTCTTATTTGGAAGAAAACCTCGTACGGACGCTGGAAGTGGTCCGTCAGAGTCACGGCAAGCTGCATCAGTCTAAGAATGAACAGCCCTAGAAGCGGCTCTTGATCAGACTCACCAATTTGATAGGAAACGAAGGAGTTTGACCGCATTGACTGGGGGAACTCCTTATTTTTTTCCCAAAAGCTGCAGGCTTCGGGCGATGTGGAAGACCAGCGACAGACTGAGAAGCAGAACAAGGAAAATCCCCAGCTGATAGCCGATCTGTTCCAGACGGGTCAGCCAAAATACAACTGGCGGGACACTTCCAGGCACAAGCAGCACAGGCACACTGTATAGTTTGCTTATCCCCTGGGCCGGACCCATAAGCAGCAGGGTAATTCCCGCCGCCAGAATGGCATGCAGCACCCGGCCGACCATGTATGGACCCATTCGGATGCCTGATTCGATCACAATACTGGCCACCTGACCATGGACCGACAAGCCGCTCCAGGCTATGATCGCACCGGCGATTGCCACTTTTTCGCTTATAGGGGCGTCGGCCTGACTGGCTGCCAAGGTGCCGAGATCGATTTCAAAAAAACCGTTAACAAGCGCTGCTGCCAGATTGGTATTGAAGCCGATGTGGCTCAGTATCCAGGCAAAACCGGCGGTTAAAATACTTGTAAGACCTATTACGGTGACTATGCGGATCATGACCGAGAAAACGATAATAAAACCGCCGATCAGCAAAATGGTGTTCATCGATGATTTCACTGAATCCCCCAGGAGTTGACCAGGGGAGCGTTTGTCTTGTTGACGGGCGTTGTAAAGAGCCCGGAAAGCTCTGATTATGATGTTTCCGGGAGGTCGCTGAGCATCTTGGGTCTCGCTGTCGCGACGGTAGCGATGAAAGCGAAATATGATCCCGACAAGAAAACTTGATAAATAATGGGCCAGTGCGATGGTGGCGCCAAGCTCAGGCATGCCGAACATGCCCACAGCCACGGCTCCGAACATAAACAGCGGGTCGGCGGTATTGGTGAAGGACAGCAGTCTTTCGGCTTCAACTGCGGTGCAAAGTTGATTCTTGCGAAATTTGCCTGTGATAACGGCGTCCATCGGGTAGCCTGACGCTAAGCCCATTGATAATGCAAAGGCCCCTACGCCTGGGACGTTGAAGACCGGCCGCATCAAGGGTTCAAGCAAAACACCGATAAAATGCACAACCCCAAGTCCCATCAGGATTTCCGATAAAATAAAAAAAGGCAACAACGAGGGAAAAACAATGGTCCACCAAAGATTTAAACCCACTACAGCCGAGTCAAAAGCATCCTTAGGAAATTGAACCATGGCGATTGTTATAAAAACAGCGGTAAAGGCCATAAAATAGGTCAGCAGGCGGGAACGGTATCGTCTGCTTTTCCCCCAGACACTCATCCGGAACTCCTCCTTACCCCCAGGCAGTCTGCTATAATATATATTGGCTCAACCGGGGTATTATAACCATGTTAAGGAGGAGCATCCATCGACTGGAGGTTACCATGAATCCAACCATCGGATTAGCGCTCGGATCTGGCGGAATGCGCGGTATAGCCCATATCGGAGTGCTGCGGGTCCTGGAAAATGAGAATATTCCGTTAAGCCTAATTGCCGGCAGCAGCATAGGCAGTCTTATCGGGGCGCTGCACGCCGCCGGACTTGACAGTGCGACCATTTTCAAACTGGCGAAAAATTTAAGACGTCGTCACTGGCTGGATTTCATTATTCCTAAAATGGGACTGATTTCCGGCGAACGCACCCTGGAAATGCTGCGGCTTTTGACCAAGCGCAAGCACTTCGACCAATTGGACATTCCTCTGGCTGTTGTGGCCACCGACATCAATCTCGGCCGGGAAGTCGTGTTGACCGAAGGAGAGGTCGCTCAGGCGGTCAGGGCCAGTATTTCGGTGCCTGGGGTTTTCGTGCCCTACAAGCTGGGAGAGATGCTGCTGGTGGATGGAGCGGTCCTCAACCCGACCCCCATTGATGTGGCCCATCGTTTAGGAGCGGATATTGTCATAGCTGTTGATCTTGTTCCGCAGGGAGCTGTCGCCAATATTACCAATATGTTTGATGTCATTATTCAATCGATCGATATCATGGAAAGGGAGTTGTTCAAAAACCGGTTGCCATACTGTGACGTTCTTGTCAGACCGGAAGTTGCCCATATATCTCCCAGCGATTTTGATTCTGTGGATGAATGCGTCGCTCTTGGCGAGCAGGCGATGATGGCAGCAATGCCTGAGGTCAGACGGATGTTGGCTGAGAAGACAGATACTGCGGCGATGTGCAAAAATCCAGCCCCCCCCGACGCCATTTAGGATTAGGCCGGGCCAGAACATAGAGATCGGTAGCCAGGGTATCAACGGCAAGCATGGCCTCCAGCCCTGAAAGAGGCTTGGCGTCGCGACTGGCACTGTTTAAATACTGAGTTGTCTTGGTGATTACCGGGATCGCTGCTGTACTTCTTATTTGACGCAGCAGCGTCCGGCCACAGTCGTTGAACGCGAGTACCCGGGCATAGCGGGGACCGGTGTCGTCAAAGAACCGGATCTGGTCTTTCCGGCTTCCCAGCAGGGCGTGAATGACAATGCGCTGCAGGCGGGTGCGGGAATAACGTTTCGATTTGCTTTGTTCGAATAATTCTTCCAGTGTTGTGGCTTGAAGGGCCGAGTATTTTATTTTATAATGCAGTCCTTCGCTCACATCAGGCAATTGCTCCAGATCAGCTAACAAGGATGTCCGCAGTCGGCTCAGGACCATTTGTTCGAAGTCACGGTAGAATACCGGGCCGCGTCCATCGCGGATTGTTGCTTCCAGGATCGAGGCGCTGGCGGCCGGCAAGGCCTGATAGGCATGGATGGCGCCTGAGGGACTGCTCTGCAGTTCCTGCCGGATCGCTGTCGCGCTGGCGATGGTTCCCTCGACAGTGGTGTCGTGATAGGCGGCTTCCCGGCGAAAGACTGGGACAGGCTTCAAGCTGGGAGCAAACCGCGCAATTGCCCGGATATACTCCACAGCCAGAATATTATTGGGGGCATTGATGATTTCCGGCTTTAAGCCGGTCTGTTTGATCAGCGCTTTCCCCAGGGCCGCGGCATAGAGCTCACCGGCGTCCAGGCCTTGCTTCAGCAATCCGACAGTTTGCTGATTATCGATACTTTTTGCCCAGGTTGTCAGGGCGGCGACCTCGGGATGCTCCGCACCAAAGCTGACTGTGTCCACAACGCCCAGGGAGCTGAGCAGTCGAATGCCGGCTGCGGCAAAATTCTCGGCGCTTCTCACCGCAAAAACCGTCGGCAGTTCCAGAACCAGATCAACTCCGGCTCGAACCGCCATTTGGGCCCGAGCCCATTTATCGAGGAGCGCAGGCTCGCCCCGCTGGACAAAATTGCCGCTCATAACAGCGACAACCGCCTGGTGACCCGACATTTTCCGAGCCTGTTCCAGATGCCATAGATGGCCGTTATGAAACGGATTATATTCTGCGATGATTCCGACAACCTTCATGTTCTCACCTGCCAATTGACTTTTACTCTGCCTTCGTGGTCGTTTCCCGCAAGTCCTTCCCTGCACACAATAATTTCTGCAAGTAGTTTCGCCGGATGGCAGGGAAAATAACAGCAGCGTCGAAAAGATAATAGTTGTTGTCTGGTGGTCAGACCGTGTTATAGGTATACAACCAACTGAGGGGGATATTTATGAAAGTACTTGTTGTCAATTGCGGTAGTTCGTCCATCAAATATCAGTTATTCAGTATGACTGATGAAGCAGTACTGGCAAAAGGCTTGGTCGAACGGATCGGTCTGCAGGGTTCGGTATTAACCCATCAGCCGACCGGAAAAGACAAGGTGGTTATGACTGCCGACATTTCCAATCACAGCATCGGAATCAAAATGGTTCTAGGGGCTCTTACTGACGCGAAACACGGTGTAATCGCCAGCATGAACGAGATTGCTGCCATCGGACACCGGGTGGTGCACGGCGGCGAGAAATTTGCTGATTCGGTGCTGATTACTCCAGCCGTTATGGACGCGCTGGAAGAATGTATAGAAATGGCTCCGCTGCATAATCCGCCCAACATTTTAGGGATTAACGCCTGCGCCGAACTCATGCCCGGGACGCCCCAAGTCGGCGTCTTCGACACCGCTTTTCACCAAACTATGCCCAAATATGCTTTCCTCTACGGCTTGCCATACGAAGCTTACGAGAAATACGGCGTCAGACGTTACGGCTTTCACGGCACTTCGCACAAGTATGTCTCCCAGCGGGCGGCTGAAATGATGGGACAGCAGGTCACCAGCCTGCGGATCATCACTTGCCACCTCGGCAACGGCGCCAGCATAACCGCGATCAAACACGGCAAATCCATCGATACCAGTATGGGATTCACACCGCTGGAAGGTCTGGTCATGGGAACCCGTTGTGGCGAGATTGATCCGGCGATCATCCCTTATCTGATGAAAAAGGAAAACATGTCGCCTGACCAAGTTGATAATTACCTCAACAAAAAGTCCGGTGTGCTGGGAATCTCGGGTGTGTCCAGTGACTTCCGCGACATCGAGCAAGCCGCCGCAGAAGGAAATGAGCGAGCCGCCCTGGCACTAGAAGTATTCGCCCACAAGGTGCGTAAGTACATAGGCGGCTATGTCGCGGCAATGGGCGGGGTCGACGCTGTGGTATTCACCGCCGGGCTCGGCGAGAACTCTATTTCCATGCGGGACGATGTCTGTCTGGGACTCGAATACCTCGGCACCCGCATCGATCCTGTAAAAAACAACGTCCGCGGCAAAGCGCAGGAAATCAGTGTCGATGGCGCCAAAGTCAAAATATTTGTCATTCCTACCAATGAAGAACTGGTTATCGCCCGGGACACCCGCGAAATCTGCGCGAATCTTTCCTAATTGTATAACAAAATAAAAAAGGAGAGCACTGCTCTCCCTTTTTTTCTTTCCCGGTAGTTGCGTGCCGCTTTTCTTGACAAACCCTAACGGTGTAGCTATAATAAATGAAGGTTGGGGTGGAAAAAGATGAAAATTAATGTTACCCAGGTACGGCTAGCAATGGGCGGCCGCCAACCATTCTGTTTTACCAGTCCGGTCCGGGAGGTAGTCGACGCCCATGACCATTTCTGGCTGGATGGCGACATTCAGGTAGAGGGTGAAGTCGTCAATGACGGCCTCGTTTTAAGCGTGACAGGCACGATTACCGGCAGCGCTGATACAAGCTGCCACCGTTGCCTGAAGCAGTTTCAACGTCCGGTGAAAGTTTCCTTCAAGGAAAACTACCTGCCGGAAGAAAGCAAGGACCAATCCGGCGATGATGACGACAACGCATATTTCAGCGGTGAAGAAATTGATATTATCCCACTGATTCGCGACACTTTGTTGTTGTCCGAACCACTAAAAATCTTGTGCGCCGAGAACTGCAAGGGACTTTGTCTCAAATGCGGCGCCGACCTTAATGTTTCACCCTGCGACTGTGATCGCGATATCATCGATCCCAGACTGGCAGCACTGCAAAAGCTGCTAAACAAAAACTAGGTTACAGGCATTATCTTTGTAGTTCCTGTATGAGCCGTTAACAAGGAGGTGGAGTATAGAATATGGCAGTTCCAAAGCGCAAAACATCTAAGGCTCGCCGCGATAAGCGTCGCGCCAACTGGAAATTAACAGTCCCCGGGTTTGCCCCCTGCCCACAGTGTCACCAACCTAAAATGCCGCACCGTGTGTGTCCTGAATGCGGTTTTTATAAGGGAAAAGAGGCAGTCAAGGTCGCCGAATAAAATCGTTTCACATGAGCAAGATAAAAGACAAATTGTCATTTTATCTTGCTTTATTTTTTCTTGCCAAATTTAGGAGCGCCATATATAATAGATACTAGCAATAGGTATTATAATCAGCTGATAAGTAAGGTGATTGTATGGCGCGTGCCCAGAAAAAACTCCGTCATGAAATTCTTATCGATAAAATGCGCTCAAGCCCGTTCCTCACGGACGAAGCTTTGGCGGAAATTCTCCAGGTCAGTGTACAGACTGTCCGGCTGGACCGCCTGGAACTCGGCATACCCGAGCTGCGGGAACGGACCAAGCTAATGGCGGAGGAAGCCCAGGCAAAACTTACAGCCATCGCTCGAAGCGACGTGATTGGTGACTTGATTGATCTCGAACTCGGGAAATCAGGGATTTCGCTTATGCCGGTGACCGCAGATATGGTTTTTGCGAAAACCCATGTTGCCAGAGGGCACTATATTTTTGCTCAGGCCAATTCCTTGGCTTTGGCAGTGGTCGATGCGCCGGCGGCAGTTACCGGGGTTGCTAACATTAAATACAAAGTTCCGGTACATATTGGCGAAAAACTAATCGCCAAGGCGGAAGTAGTCAAAATAAGGGGCAATAAATATTTCGTTTGGGTAAAGACTAGAAATGATCACCAGGAGGTCTTCCGTTCCAAGTTTATCTTGGTCTCGTTAGAACACTGAGGGGAGATAGTATGAAAGTAGCCGTAGACGCGATGGGTGGAGATTTTGCACCAGTTGAGATTGTTTTAGGTGCGATTGAAGCTGCCCGGGAATACAGTTGTGAAATTGTTCTGGTCGGAGACGAGACAAAAATATTGTCAGAACTCCAGAAATATCCGAATTGGAATAAACTGGGCATTACCATCCATCATGCCAGTCAGGTCATTGAAATGACTGAGCACCCAGGTGCCGCAGCCAGAAGAAAAAAAGACGCATCAGTTGTGGTCGCCACTCGTCTGGTGAAAGAAGGCATCTGTGATGTGGTGATCTCCGCCGGGAGCACCGGAGCCGCAGTGGCAGCAGCACTGCTTGGACTTGGCAGAATAAAAGGCATCGAACGCCCGACCATCGCCACTCCGATACCCAATCTTGCCGGTACGACAATCCTCCTGGATTCCGGGGCGAATGTCGACAGCAAACCCAAGCATCTGGTGCAGAGCGCCATTATGGGATCTGTTTACGCCCAGTGCATTTTTGCCATCAATGAGCCCAGGGTCGGCCTTTTGAATATCGGTGAAGAAGAAACCAAAGGCAACGAAGTCGTGCTTGCTACATATCCCATGCTCAAAGAGCTGCAAACTATTCATTTTATCGGAAATGTCGAAGGCCGGGACATACCCAAAGGGACTGTCGATGTGGTAGTCTGCGACGGTTTTGTCGGCAATATTGTACTGAAAGCCGGCGAAGGCTTTGCCAGCGCTATTATGCAATTATTAAAGGACGCGATCAAAGGGGCTGGATTTTGGGTAAAACTGGCGTCCTTGATTGTTATGCCAGCATTTAAAAGCCTCAAAGCCAAATTGGATTATGCCGAATACGGCGGGGCGCCGCTGCTTGGAGTTAATGGGGGGTTCATTATCTGCCATGGCAGTTCTAAAGCCAAAGCAATCAAAAATGCAATACGTGTTGCCAGAGAGTTTTCCGAAAATCATGTTGTGGAACATATTCGCGAGAACATCGCTAAGGAGGGAATCGTTGTAAATGCAGAATGAAAAAGCTGTTGGTATCATAGGCCTGGGTTACTATGTTCCGGAGAAAGTGGTTACAAACAAAGACATCGAAAAAATTGTTGACACCAATGACGAATGGATTGTGGAGCGCACAGGCATCAAAGAGAGGCGCATGATCGATCCGTCAATGGCCACTTCGGATCTGGCGACCTTTGCGGCTCAGCGGGCTTTGGCCGACGCCGGGGTATCCGCCGAAGAGATTGATCTGATCATTGTGGGTACAGCCACACCAGACATGTTTTTCCCGTCTACCGCCTGTCTTGTTCAGGCCAACTTGAAGGCAACCAACGCCGCTGCCTTCGATCTCGCCGCAGGGTGTTCCGGTTTTGTCTATAATCTGGTTGTAGCCAGCCAGTTTATCAAAACCGGCTTCTACAAAAAGATTCTTGTTATTGGGGCCGAATCACTAACCCGCATTTGTGACTGGACTGACCGCAATACTTGCGTGCTGTTCGGCGACGGCGCCGGCGCTGCGGTGGTAGCTGAAACGAAAGCAGGCTACGGTATTCTGGGCGCTAACCTGGGAGCCGACGGAACAGGCGGCGATCTTTTGAAACTGCCTGCCGGCGGAACCAGAATTCCCGCCACCGAGGAATCGGTCCAGAGCAGATTGCATTTTATCCATATGAACGGCAATGAAGTATTCAAATTCGCGGTAAAGGTCATGGGCGAATCGGCCCTGAAAGCGTTAAACAACGCCGGACTGGATACCAGTGCCATTGATGTTCTCATACCGCATCAGGCCAATATGCGGATCATCCAGTCGGCAGCCAAACGTCTCAAAGTACCGATGGAGAAAGTCATTGTCAATGTGCAGAAGTACGGCAACACATCGGCGGCGTCCATTCCCATCGCGCTTAGAGAGGCGATTGATGAGGGCAAGGTGAAAAACGGCGACACGCTGGTATTGGTCGGTTTCGGCGCCGGTCTGACCTGGGCTTCTTGTGTCATGAAATGGGGCAAGGAGGCCAAGCCGCTTGCTTAGTACCGATCTTAGCCGTCTGCTGAATATCCGCTACCCTATCTTTCAGGGAGGCATGGCCTGGGTTGCTACCGCTGAATTGGTCGCAGCTGTCTCTGAAGCAGGCGGACTTGGGTTGATCGGGGCGGGACATATGCCGCCAGATGCCCTGCGAAATGAAATACGCAAAGCAAAAGCTGCCACCGACAAACCGTTTGGCGTAAATATTATGCTTATGTCGCCGTTTGTGAAGGAAGTCATGCAGGTGGTTGTCGAAGAACGTGTACCAGTAATCACCACCGGGGCCGGTAACCCGGCTGAATACATACCTGCGTTGAAAAATATCGGCACTAGAATCATTCCTGTTGTTGCGTCTGTCGCCCTGGCCAGAAAACTGGAGCGTTACGGTGTTGATGCCATTATCGCCGAAGGTATGGAAAGCGGCGGGCATATCGGCGAAATCACCACAATGGCCCTTGTGCCGCAGGTGGTCGACGCTGTAAAGATTCCGGTGATTGCTGCCGGCGGGATCGGCGACGCCCGGGGAGTAGTGGCGGCTTTAGCGCTCGGTGCACAAGGGGTGCAGATCGGAACCCGCTTTGTGGCCTCTGTTGAATGCACCGCTCATCCCAATTACAAGGACGCTATCTTACGGGCCAAGGATCGTTCCACTGTTGTGACAGGATTATCTTCCGGTCATCCGGTGCGAATCGTCAACAATAAATTGTCCCGCGAATTTGACGAACTGGATAAGCGCGGTGCTCCGCCGGAAGAGTTTGAACGGATGGGAACAGGCAGACTAAAGGCTGCGGCCAGGGATGGCGACATCCGGCATGGTTCGGTCATGGTTGGTCAAATCGCCGGCATGGTACATTTCATCAAACCGGTCAATATCATCCTCCAGGAAATCGTTAATGATGTTCCTAAAATTATCGAACAAATGAGACGAATTTCCATGTGAAGGAAAAATTCATAATGTTATCAAGTAAAGGGGATGCTTAGGTATGTCTAAAACGGCTTTCGTATTTCCCGGGCAGGGATCGCAAACCGTGGGAATGGGCAAAGATCTATATGATCAATATGTCGTGGCTCAGGCAGTATTCAAAGAAGCCGACACGGCGTTAGGTTTTTCGATAACCGACCTTTGTTTTAACGGACCGGAGGAAGACCTACGGAAGACTTTTAATACCCAACCGGCAATCTTGACTGTCAGTATCGCTTGCCTGAAAGTTCTGCAACAGTCAGGTTACACTCCCGCTATCGTCGCCGGACATAGTTTGGGTGAATATTCGGCCCTGGTAGCCGCAGGAGCCCTTTCCTTCAGTGATGCCGTGCGTCTGGTACGCAAACGCGGCCAGTTCATGCAGGAGGCCGTTCCGCTGGGTGAAGGCGGCATGGCGGCCATTTTAGGGTTGGATCGAGATAAGATCGTATCCATCTGCAATGAAATTCAGGCAAAATTCGGCGCTGTCCAGGCCGTGAATTTCAATTGTCCGGGGCAGGTCGTTATCGCCGGATCCACCAAAGCTGTGGAACAAGCAGTGGAGGCATTAAAAGCCGCCGGTGCGAAAAGAGCCATCCCGCTGCCTGTCAGCGCCCCGTTTCACAGCAGTCTGTTAAAACCCGCCGCTGAAAAGCTGGCGGCAGAACTTGAAAAAACAACTGTAGCCGACGCTCAGATCCCCGTTGTGGCCAATGTCAGCGGTAAGATCGTAACCAAGGGGAGCGATATCAAGGCGTCCCTGGTAGCGCAGGCAGCCAGCCCGGTGCTGTGGGAAGATTGCGTGGCCCAGATACTTTCTTATGGCGCCACAACTTTTGTTGAAGTCGGCCCAGGCAAGGTACTATCAGGGTTTACGAAAAAAATTGCCAAAGATATTGAGACTTTAAATGTAGAAGATAGCACCTCATTACAAAAAACCCTTGATTATTTCAAGGAGGTTCGCTAAAATGCTTTTAGGTGGTAAAGTAGCCATAGTAACCGGAGCTTCCCGTGGAATTGGCCGAGCAGCCGCGATTGCGCTAGCCAAAGCCGGCGCCAAGGTCGTCGTCAATTTTGCCGGCAACCAGTCCGCAGCCAATGAAACACTCGAAATGATCAAGGCCGCGGGCGGTGAAGCGGTTACTTTTCAAGCCGACGTCGCCAACGCTGCAGCTGTTGAGGCTTTGGTGAAAACCACTCTCGAAACTTTTGGCCGAATCGACATTCTTGTCAACAACGCCGGAATCACCCGCGACAATTTATTGCTGCGGATGAAGGAAGAAGAATGGGATGCGGTGATCAACACCAACCTGAAGGGCATCTTTAATTGTACTAAGGCTATATCCCGGGTTATGATGAAACAAAAGGGCGGCAAGATTATCAATATGACGTCGGTTGTCGGCATCATGGGTAATGCCGGTCAAGCCAACTACGCAGCCGCCAAAGCAGGGGTCATCGGCTTTACCAAGTCGATAGCCAAAGAACTGGCCTCCCGGGCTATCACCGTAAATGCAATTGCTCCCGGGTTTATTGCTACCGATATGACTGCAGGACTGTCGGATCAGGTCAAGAATGATTTAGCCGGATCGATTCCCTTGAACCGGCTGGGGACATCTGAGGATGTAGCTGCAGCTGTGCTGTTCCTTGCATCAGACGCAGCTAACTATATTACTGGTCAGACCTTGAATGTTGACGGCGGCATGGTCATGTAACTAATCTTGGAAGGAGGTGAACATTATGACAACATTTGATAAGGTAAAAGAAATCGTTGTAGAACAACTGGGTGTTGATGAAGCTGACGTTTCTATCGATTCCACTTTTATTGATGATTTAGGAGCAGATTCACTTGATATTGTTGAGTTAATTATGGCCTTTGAAGAGGAGTTCAATATCGAGATTCCTGACGAAGCTGCCGAAAAAATTAAGACTGTAAAAGATGCTGTGGAATACATAGACAAGGAAAAGCAAGGTTAACACATTACCTGCTAGAAAAAAGAAAGTCCCGTGGAAAGTTTTCGCGGGACTTTCTTAAGGGTAATGCCCCACTGATTGGAGGAGTTGTTACTTGAAACTTCCGGAACTTAGAATAGGTCACCTGGTAGCCAGATTGCCGATTATACAAGGCGGCATGGCAGTGCGGATTTCGACTGCACGATTGGCTGGCGCTGTGGCTGCGCAAGGGGGCATAGGTCTTATTGCCGCCTCTGGGATGACCTTTAATGAACTTCGAGATGAAATCAGAATGGCCCGTTCGTTGGCGGACGGTGGAATCATTGGTATAAATATTATGGTTGCGGCGAGAGAATTTGCCGATGTTGTAAAAACGGCTATTGACGCCGGGATTGACCTGGTAGTCCCGGGTGCAGGTTTTTCTCGTGATGTTTTTGCAATCGGCAAGGCAAGCGGCACACCTATTGTTCCGGTTGTATCATCTGTTAAGGCGGCCAGGCTGTCCGAATCCCTGGGGGCTTCAGCTGTTGTTGTCGAGGGGAAAGAGGCCGGCGGACATCTCGGTACAGATCAACCCATGCATGCACTAATACCTGATATTTTAAAAGCTGTGAAGATACCTGTGATTGGTGCGGGTGGAGTGATCTTCGGACGCGATATTGTTGAAGCCCTGAAGCTTGGCTGTGCCGGGGTTCAAATGGGAACCAGGTTTATGGCCAGCGAGGAGTCCAACGCCGCTCCTGCCTTGAAAGAATTTTATCTCAAGGCCAAACCTGAGGATGTGGTTATCATTCAGAGCCCGGTTGGTCTTCCGGGTCAGGCGATAATGAATCCTTATGCTGCGAAAATTCGTGAAGGTACTGTCGCAACCCCTGATTCCTGCGATGTTTGCCTTAAACATTGCAAACAAAACTTCTGTATTGTTAAGGCCTTGATTCGCGCCCAGCAGGGGGACGTGGAAACCGGTCTGGTTTTCACCGGTGAGTATATTCATAAGATAGATGAGATTTTGTCAGTCAAAGAAATTTTTGCACGATTACTTAAAGAAGTAGAAGAGATAAATACATAACGCGAGGTGTGAATCACGTGAAAAAACGAGTTGTGGTGACAGGGATGGGCGCAGTTACACCCATCGGTATCGGCAAGGATGATTTCTGGCAGGCCCTTTTGGCCGGCAAATCAGGAATCACCACAGTCTCTCGCTTTGACGCCAGCGAGTACTCTACCCAAATCGCCGGCGAAGTGAAAGATTTCGATCCAGCGAATTATATGGACAAAAAAGAAGCCAGACGTATGGACCGCTGCACCCAGTTTGCCCTGGCAGGGGCGACAATGGCCATTAAAGATTCCGGGCTCGACCTGGAAGCCGAAGACCGTGACCGCATCGGCACAATCATCGGCACCGGCATTGGCGGTATGGAAACCTTGCATGACCAGTACAAAGTATTGTTCGAAAAAGGCCCTAACCGCATCAGCCCGTTCTTTGTTCCGATGATGATTGCCAATATGTCTTCCGGTCAGGTATCGATCACCTTTGGACTCCGCGGTCCCTGCATGTGCGTGGTAACAGCCTGTGCAACCGCCACCAATTCCATCGGTGAAGCCTTTAGGATCATCCAGCACGGTGACGCAGACGTCATGGTCACCGGCGGCACTGAAGCCACTATTTCGCCTGCTGCTTTGGCCGGCTTCTGCTCAATGAAAGCCTTGTCAAGCCGCAACGACGCTCCGGAAAAAGCGTCCCGCCCCTTTGAAAAAGACCGTGAAGGTTTTGTAATGGGCGAGGGCTCCGGTGTAGTTGTTATTGAATCCCTGGAGCATGCTCTGGCTCGCGGAGCCCACATATATGCCGAACTGGTTGGTTACGGCAGCAACGCCGATGCCTTCCATATCACCGCACCGGCCCCGGAAGGCGCACAGGCAGCCAAATGCATGGCCCTGGCCATCAAAGATGCCGGTGTTTCGCCCAGCGTTGTCGACTATATCAACGCCCACGGCACATCCACCCCGCTTAACGACAAAAATGAAACTCTGGCGATCAAGTCCCTGTTCGGCGAACATGCCTACAAGCTGGCCATCAGCTCCACCAAGTCAATGACAGGTCACCTCCTTGGAGCTGCCGGGGGCATCGAGTTTATCGCCGCATCGCTTACCGTCCAGAACGATATCATTCACCCGACCATCAATTATGAAACCCCCGATCCTGACCTTGACCTGGACTATGTTCCCAACCAGGCCCGGAAGAAAGTCGTTAATTACGCGTTGTCCAACTCCTTTGGATTCGGCGGGCACAACGCAACCCTCCTGGTTAAGAAATATAACGGTTAATCCGTATGACGCGCCAGTCTAAGCACCTTAATTTCGCCACAATATATCGCCAGCTGGGAACGACATTCAACGACACCGGGCTGCTGCAACAGGCCCTGACCCATACGTCGTACGCCAATGAAAACAAACGCGAGAGTATGCCTCACAACGAACGCCTCGAATTTCTCGGTGATGCTGTACTGGATCTGATTATCAGCGACTATCTTTTCCGCCGATATCCCGATCTGCCGGAAGGTGAATTGACCAAGGCGCGGGCGACGATTGTCTGCGAACCGACCCTGGCCGCCCGGGCCGGGGAGATCAACCTTGGCGATTATCTGCGATTAGGCAGAGGGGAAGCATCGTCCGGAGGGCGGGACCGCATCTCGATTTTGGCTGATACCTTTGAGGCAATCATTGGCGCTATTTACCTGGATCAAGGTTTCCCGGCGGCAAGTCAGTTTGTATTAACGCGTCTGCATGACGATCTATCGTCCGTCGAACGCGGTGAATACACCAAAGACCATAAAACGCTGCTTCAGGAAATCGCCCAGCGCGGCGGAGACGCCAAGATCGTCTATGAAGTCACTGCTGAGATCGGCCCTGATCATGATAAGGTCTTTGAAGTTGCCGTCATCGTCAATACTGATCGCCTGGGCAACGGATCAGGCAAGAGTAAAAAAGAAGCCGAGCAGCAAGCCGCACGACAGGCTCTGCAGCACTATAACCTGACAGATGATTAACTAATTAGGGCGACCAACGGTCGCCCTAATTGCAATTTCAGCCGAAACCTACATTAAAAAAATATATCATCTTATTTTGCAAAAAAAGGTGATCAACATGCGTCGTTACATCATACCTATTTTCATACCCCATTATGGGTGCAGGCATCAGTGCGTCTTTTGTGATCAGACCGCCATCACCGGCGTCCGGCATCAGATCGACGGCAAAGAGGTTGCTGCAATCATAGCCAGCCACCTGTCGCAGGTCAACCCTGAGCGAAAAGTGGAAATCGCCTTTTATGGCGGCAGTTTTACCGCCCTGCCTGCTGAAATTCAGGTGGATTTACTGGCCCCCGCCAAAACGGCCCTGGATCAGGGATATGCCACAGCGATCCGGGTTTCCACCAGACCTGACGCTATGGATGCCCGGACCGCAGAACGTCTGATCCACTATGGGGTCTCCATTGTTGAGCTTGGCGCCCAGTCTCTGGATGATCGGATTCTGGCGGCGGCGGGGCGGGGACATACGGCTGCGGATACGATAAATGCTGTGGGCATCCTCAAGTCTTACAGCCTGAAATGCGGCCTCCAATTGATGCCCGGATTGCCGGGAGAAGATTGGGTCAGCTTGATTCGCACAGCAAATATTTTTGAGCAGTTACAACCCGATTTTATTCGGATTTATCCTACGGTGGTCATAGCGGGCACAGCCCTTGCGGCGATGTACCTTGCCGGACAGTATCAGCCGCTATCCTTGCAGGCCGCGGTTTCCCGCGCCGCCTACCTTAAGCTGCTGGCCGACAGGCACGCCATCCCGGTGATTCGTCTCGGTCTTCAGGCCACCGATTGTCTGTCTGCCCCTGGAACTGTCGTCGCCGGGCCGTATCATCCCGCCTTTGGCGAAATGGTTGCCGCTTATCTATTCAATTTGAAAGTGGCCCGTGTGTTGGAGAGCTGCCCTGGCGCGTCATGCCGGCCGCTGATTATCCATCATCATCCCCGCGACCACTCCAAGCTCCGCGGTATCTCTGGCGCCAATCTTCATAACTGGAGGAAAACGTATGCTGTCAAAGACATCCGGCTGGTGGGTGACTGGCCGCGACAGAATGAGCTTGGCATCCGCAGCGGCGAAATTCTCTATATTATCAATGAAGAGATGCTATTTAACTGTTAAAAAATAACGTTGCAGGAATTTTTAGGAAATATGTAGAATAGCTTTATACCATCAAGGCCCTGAGTAGCAAAGGAGGAAAACATGATGGATGTACTTAAAGTATCCGCACAATCAAACCCTAAATCTGTTGCAGGTGCCCTGGCTGCTGTGCTGCGGGAAAAAGGCACGGCTGAAGTGCAGGCGGTAGGGGCGGGGGCGGTTAATCAGGCCATCAAGGCGGTTGCTATTGCTCGTGGATTTGTAGCGCCGAACGGAATCGATCTTATATGTATACCCGCCTTCGCCGAAATCATCATTGACGGGGAAGAGCGGACAGCCATTCGTTTTATTGTCGAACCACGTTAATCAGGGCCAGCTTGTTAGAAAATCCGAAGGTAAAAGACCTGCTCACCGTAGTGGCAGGTTTTTTATGTTGTGCTGAGGGGCTCCGCCGTGGTAAAATCTTGATGATTGCACAGCTTAACATAGCGAGGGTGGTCTGATTGTTATTGCGTAAACTTGAAGCCTATGGCTTCAAATCGTTCGCCGAAAAAACCGAAATAGAGTTCAAGGCCGGGATCACCGCCATCGTGGGCCCCAACGGAAGCGGCAAAAGCAATATCTCTGACGCCATACGCTGGGTTCTGGGTGAACAGAACATCCGCAACTTACGCGGCGCCAAAATGGAGGATGTTATTTTCTCGGGCAGCTCAAAGAGACGGGCCCTTGGAATTGCCGAAGTATCGCTGGTATTTGATAACAGTGACGGCCTGCTGCCTCTTGACTTTAGTGAAGTTACCATCACCCGCCGGGTATTTCGTTCAGGCGACAGTGAATACTATATCAATAAATCGGCCTGCCGGCTGAAAGACATTCATGATTTGCTGATTGACGCCGGTTTGGGCCGTGAATCGATGACTGTCATCAGTCAGAACAAAATTGACGAGGTGTTAAACAGCAAGGCTGAAGAACGGCGTCTCTTGTTTGAGGAGGCTGCCGGCATCATCAAATACAAAAACCGCAAAAAGGATGCCCTGCGTAAACTGGAAGACACTGATCAAAATCTTACCAGGGTCTTTGACATTACCAGTGAAATCGAAACCCAGCTGGATCCCATGGCTGAAAGCGCTGAGCGCACCGCTCGTTATAACCGGCTGTCGGCAGAACAAACAGCCTGTCAGGTCACCATGCTTCTTGATCGGTTGAACCGTGCCGAAAAAAACCAGGAATCTGTCGACCTGGAACTGGCCACCCTTAATGACAACGAGATCGAAGTCAGTACCAAACTTACTATGGGTGAGACCGAGAAAGAACGGATTACCGATAAACTGGCTGAGCTTGATGAGACAGTCAGAAATGTTGAAACCCAGGTGTCCGGAACCATTACCGAAATCGAACGAGTCGACGGCAAAGCTGCTGTTTTGGCTGAACGCATTGAGCAGGAACAGCGCAATCGCGGCAGACTGGCCCAAGAGATTGAGCGTATCACCCAGGAAAGAGAAGAATCCCAATCCAATCTTGCCGCCCGCCAGGAAAACCTTGCCGGCAAACGCCAACAAGCCGAAGAACTTGTTGCAATCCTGGAAACCCAGCAGGCTGACTTTACGGAAATCAATGAAGCTATCGCTCAGGCGGAGCAACAGATCGAAGAAGCCAAAGATCAAACCTTCGGTCACCTGCAAGAACTGGTAACTCAGAGAAATTCGCTGCGCACCCTGGAGCGCGACCTGGAAACCCAAAAGTCCCAGGAATGTGCTCTGATGCAGGAACAAGAACAACTCCGGCTCCAACTGGCTGAAACACAACAGCTATTGGCCACCAACAAAGCCGAAAAAAGCACCATTGAAACTGACATGCGCCAGACCGACGGGCGGATCGCCGGTCTAACTGAACAAAAAAGATCCTTGGAACAATCGCTGAATGAACAAATGGTGGCTGATAACCATCTGACCACCCAACTGAACGAAATGGCTTCCCGCCTCAAAATATTAGGCAACATGCAGGAAGAGTATGAAGGTTTTGGCCGCGGCGCCAAAAGTGTGCTAAAAAGCGGCGCACCCTGGCGCAAACAAGTTGGCGGCGCTGTTGCTCAAGTGCTTTCTGTCCCGGATAAATACGTCATCGCCGTTGAGACTGCACTAGGCGGAGCCCTACAGCACATCATCGTCGAATCCGACGCCACCGCCAAGGCGGCTATCGAGTTTTTGAAGTCCAATAATCTTGGACGAGCTACCTTTTTGCCGCTGAACACCATTAAAACCAACCGCCCCAAGGAATCAGACACCGCCGCGGCTCACGCCCAGGGCGCCCTGGGTTTTGCAGCAGAGCTCATCCAGTGTGAACAGCGCTTTCGTCCGGTTATGGATTTTCTTCTGGGGCGGACCATTGTCGCCCAGGATATCGACGCCGCCCTCAAAATCGCAAAGCAACAGGCTTTCGGCGTTCGGATCGTAACCCTTGACGGCGAACTGATCAATCCTGGCGGCAGTATCGCCGGCGGCAGCACCGGCAAGCGCGAAACAAGCTTCATCAGTCGCGGCAATGACATCGAATCCCTCAAACATTCCATCGTCGAGCATGAAGCCAAACGGAAGGCGGTGCGGCATCGGGCTGACGACTTCCGCGCCGACGCCGCCGATCTGCAGGAAAGACTGACGGTCGCCGTTACCCAGCGCCGTTCCCTGGAAGTCCGGTTGGCTGAGCTGACTGTTCATATCGAAAACACCCAGCTGGATGTGAAGCGGGTCAGCTTGGGACTGGCAACTTTGGACAGCGAGTATGCAGCCTGCCAGAAGGATGGGGTGCGGATTGCAGCCAAGATTACCGACATCAATGGTCTGGTTGTTTCCCTCGAAGAGCGGGACAGCGACCACAAGCTCTACTTGTCGGCCAAACAGGATGCTCTGAAACAACAGCAGGATAAGCGCGATCAATTCAGCGCCACCCTGACCGACACGAAAGTCAAGTTGTCAGCCTTGCAGCAAGAAGT
>Ga0316232_1001509_pt1 | contig 27857 bp, 31 predicted proteins | sample TBHtaG_FD_206006 | JGI IMG/M metagenome (GOLD analysis project Ga0316232, IMG submission 206006) | Freshwater microbial communities from Trout Bog Lake, Wisconsin, USA - TBH18025_13 | ecosystem: Environmental > Aquatic > Freshwater > Lake > Hypolimnion/Profundal zone | place: USA: Wisconsin... | reverse complement strand
TGGGCATCAGCCGGACAACGCTGTGGCGCCGACTCAAAGAAACAACCACCCGCAACAAATGAAACCCTTGAAACAAATCGTTTCAATATTGATCAAGGAAACAAGAACTAGAGATAAGTGAAGAGAATCACGATGTCCGAAAGACGGGTGGCGACACCGGTCTTTTTTTATTTTTGCCATTTTTCTGAACATTGGCACAGATATTGCACTTTAGATTTATGAATACATGCACCAGGAGGATGGACAATGAGTGTAATTACCAAAGCAGCATTACTCAAGGCCCCTTATCAAATCGGACTCGTGGAACGCGAGCTTACCGCCGGTGACGATGAAGTCATCGTCAAAAATCACATAGTGGGTATCTGCGGTTCGGACAAGAGCTTCTTTAAAGGACAACTGCCGCCGAAAACGGCCGAGTTCCGCCAGGACCCGACATTTCCCTTCTATCTCGGTCACGAGAGCGGCGGCACGGTGGTGGAAGTCGGGGCCAAGGTACGGGAATTCCAGCCTGGCGATCAGGTGATGTGCTTCGGCTGGAACAACAACTTTGCCGAGTATTTCAAAGCCAAGGTGTGGGAACTTCAGCCGGTACCCGCCGGGTTGGACCTGGACCTGGCCAGCCTGGGAGAACCGATCGCCTGCGCGATGTTCTCAGGCCTGAACTCCGGCACCAATATTGGTGATACCACTGTGGTGATGGGCGGCGGCTTTGCCGGTCAGATCATCGCCCAGTGCGCCAAGAAGCAAGGGGCTTCCACCGTGGTGGTGGTGGATGTTGATGACGCCAAACTGGCCATCGCCACGAAGCTCGGGGCCGATGTGGTCATCAACGCCGCCAAACAGGACCCGGTGGCGGTAGTCAAGGAACTTACCGACGGAGTGGGTGCCGACGTGGTGGTGGAGGCGGCAGGCAGTGAATCTTCCTTTAACGCCGCGTCCGAGCTTGTCAAACATAACGGTATCTTCGTTTTTTACAGCTGGGTCACTACCCCGATTAAGCTCAATATCAGCCGCTGGCACGACGATGGCCTGGATTTCCGCAATACCTGCCTGGTGCATCATACCCGCGAGCAGCGCCACGTCTGGACCCCCTGGGCGCTGAAACCGGTCATAAAAGGGCTGGTGGATGCTCGCTCGCTGATTACCCATGAATTTAAACTGGATGATATTGCCGCAGCCTTTGATCTGGCGGTGAAGGATGACAGCGCTGTCAAGATTATACTGCGACCTTAGTATGAGGAGGGGAAGCCAAGGTGAAAGTTGACGAGGGGAAATGCGTGGGCTGTGGACGCTGCCGTGCCTATTGTACAATGGGGGCGATCGCTTTCGTGCGGGATGGCCGCGGCCGGGTGTGCGCCAGCGTCGACGACCGGGAATGTGTTGACTGCGGGGTGTGTTACCGGGCCGACATCTGCCCGGCTGAGGCGCTGTACGAGCCGCTGCCTGTGTGGCCGCGCTCGGTGCGGGGCACATTCAGCAATCCGCTGGTGGAGCACAAGGAGACCCGCGTCCCTGGGCGTGGTACCGAGGAGATGAAAACCAGCGACGTTACCGGCCGCTTCAAATGGGGTGAAGCCGGGATGGCGGTGGAAATGGGCCGCCCCAGCATCGGCGCCCGTTTTAGCGACATCCAGAAGGTGACCATGGCCATCGCCGCCCTGGGGGATATCAACTTCGAGCCCAAGAACCCGCTGACCGGGCTGATGACTGACCGGAAAACCGGTAAGATGAACGACGAATTAATGGACGAAAAAGTGCTGTCAGCCATCATTGAAATGACGGTACCGGTGTCCAGGGTGCCTGATGTCATCGCCGCAGTCCGCAAGGTTGCCAAGGAATTGTCCACCGTATGCAGCTTCGATCTCACGGCGAAAGTGGATCCGGACGGCTCGATCAGAGCTTTTGAACTGGCCCGGTCCGCCGGTATCGAACCCACCATCAATGGCAAGACCAACCTCGGTCTGGGCAGGCCATTCTTTGTGGAGGAGGCAAAACCATGAGTCATACATTACACCGGCGGGGGGACCGCGACAATCTGAAAAACGATTTTGTGCTGTTCGCCATGTCGGCCAAGGGCATCAACGAAGTAGACTCCAATATCAAGCTCAAGCGGTTTTTGGAGATTGTAAGGGGCTTTAATCCGACTAATTTCGGCGATATGAAGACAGGCAACAAATTCATAACCACCGAGGACCATATTGTCGATAACGCCAAGGATACCTCCATCGTGCACGGGGTTTTCGCCAACAGGGAGGACCTGATCAGGGCGATGAAGGCCCTGAAGGATGAGGATCTGGGGATCTCGGTCATTGTCAGCGGCCTTTTAGAGGACGTGCATGACTGTTGCCGCCAGGCGGGGGTCGGCCGGCACACCTGTGAAACTTCCCTGGGCATCTGGGGCAATACCTCGCGGCTGCCGGACGAGGAAATCCTGCGGTTTACCACTATGTGCGGCCACGGGATGGTGCCTTTCAACCTGGTTAGGAAGATGATTGAAGATGTCAAGACAGGCAAATGCAGCTTCCAGACTGCTGCGGAAGAGCTGGCCAAACCCTGCCAGTGCGGCGTGTTTAATCCTACCCGCGCCGCGGCGATGCTGGAAGAAATCATGTGCCTGTGGGGAATAAGGATTGCCTGAGGAAGGAAGCTGAACGATGAAACCTGTGTTAGGAATATTGCTGGGAGATGCAGCAGGAATTGGACCAGAGCTTGTGGCCAAATTGTGCGCCCAGGACCGGCTGACGCCCTATTGCTGGCCAGTGCTGATCGGCGACGCCCGGGTGCTGACCAGGGCCCAGGAGGTCGCCAAGGTCAGCTTTGCGGTGAAAAAGATTGACAACATGTCCCAGGCAAGCTGGGAAGACGGGGTACCGCTGCTGGACCAGCATAACCTCGATCCCGCTGAAGTTGAGTTCGGAAAAATCAACAAGCTGTCAGGCAAAGTGACCGGCGATATGCTGGTTACTGCTCTGCAGCTGACAAAGCAGGGGAGTCTCGACGGATTTGTCTATGCTCCTTTGAATAAGGCGGCCCTCAAATACGGCGGCTACGAATTTGAGGACGAGCAGAAACTGATGGTTCACTACTTGGGCTGGAGCGAGCCCTGCGGCGAAATGAATGTGCTGGGTAACCTCTGGACCTCCAGGGTGACCAGCCACATCCCGCTGGATCAGGTGGGCAACAGTATCACTGTCGACAGCATTCTGCGGGCCGTTCGTCTGGCTGACCGAACGCTACGCCTGGCTGGTTTCACCCGGCCCCGCATCGCTGTGGCGGCTGTCAATCCCCACGGTGGCGAGGGCGGCTTGTGCGGCAGACACGAGCTTGATATCATCGCCCCGGCTGTTGTCCGCAGTGTTGAAGAAGGTATCGCCGCCATGGGGCCCTATCCGGCTGACACGATTTTTATCAACGCCTTTAAGGGCGCTTATGACGCCGTGGTCACCATGTTCCATGATCAGGGCCAGATTGCTATGAAGCTCATGGGCTTCCAGTTCGGGGTTACAGTAGCTGCCGGGCTGCCCTATCCGATAGCCACTCCGGCCCATGGCACCGCTTTTGACATCGCCGGACAGGGTATTGCCAACCCCGACGCTACCGAACAGGCGGTGATTCTTGCCGCAAAAATGGCCGCTGGCGCGGCCAGGGACCGTTAAAGCTTTACAGGATGGAGGAAAGATATGAAACGTGTGTGGGTTGATCAAGACAAATGTTTAGGCTGTAAGACCTGTGAACTGCAATGCGCCGTTGAACGGAACTCGGTGACCAAGACCCTGGCCGGCGCGGTGCAGGAAGACCCGAAGCCGCTGGCCCGGGTGGGAGTTTTCGGTCCGACAGGCGCCAGTTTTCCGCTGCAGTGCCGGCACTGTGAAGACGCCACCTGCCTCAAAGCCTGCCCAGCCGGGGCGGCGCAGCGCGATCCCGAAAAAGGTCATACTTTTATTGATCAGACCAAATGCCGGGGCTGCTGGATGTGCGTCATGTCCTGCCCGTTCGGTGCAGTGACGCCCTCCGCCACCTTTAAAGTGGCTGTCAAGTGTGACGCTTGCGCCGAGATGGAGGAACCGGCCTGTGTAGCTTCTTGTCCCACCGGAGCGCTGGTGTACGAAGATGAAGCCGGCTACAGCAAGGTACTGGCCAAAAAACGCGGCCGTATTGCCGCGTTTGTCAGAACCGGCGCCGGTGCAGAGATTATCGGTCTAGATTTTGTGCGGGGAGATGACTAAAAGATGAAAGAAGTACGAAAAAAATCTGTTGACTCGGCTGTGAACCAAATGATAGTCAAGGCTTACCGGCAACAAGTGGACTTGGCCTGGGACCGGGCTGAAGCCATGCAGCCCCAATGCGGCTTCGGCCGGCTGGCCATTTGCTGCACCGACTGTTTCGAAGGACCCTGCCGGGTAAATCCGTTTGCCGCTGAAGCCCAGCGGACGACCTGCGGCCGCGATCAGGCGGCGCTGGTCGGCAGCTACTTCATCAAAAAAACCGCCGATGGCGCGGCGGCTCTGGTGAAACTGGCCGCCCAGTTCGGCGGTGAAGTAGATAAAAGCACCTGGCAAGCAGTTGTCGCCAGCGATGACACTATGTTTACCGCAGGGTATGACTGTCGGCTGGAGGAACTGGGGCAGGCAACCATTGCCGCGCTGGCGGTTATTGCCAAAGCCAAAGAGTCGGTTTACGGACGAACCCAGCCCGATGTCAGCGCCGTCAACATGGGCGTGCTGAGCGGCGAGGGCGCCAATATTGTTCTGCATGGCCATGTTTCGCCTCAAGTGGTGCGGGCGCTGGTAATCGCGGCTACTGCCAGCTCTGTTCCGGTGCAGGTCGCCGCTATCTGCGGCAGTGAGATAAGCGGAGCGCTGAATATTCCGGTGCTCACCAACTATGATTCCCAGGAAACACCCCTGTTGACCGGAGCAGTCGATCTTCTGGTTGTCGGCGATCAGTGTGTCATGCCGGCGTTTGTGGCTTTGGCTGCTAAACTTGCCGTACCGGTGATTGCTGCCGCTGATATAGCACAAGCCGGTGAAGCGGTGGCTGCCGCTGTGGAGGCCTTTAAACGCCGTAAAGGGAAAAAGGCGGATATTCCCGCCGCCAAAGAAGAGCTTTACGCCGGATATACCGCCGGCAACAGCGCCGCCTTGTTTGATTCTCTGGCCAAAGCTTACAACCGGGGAGCCCTGCGGGGACTAGTCTATCTTGGCGGCTGCGGCAATATGGCCAATACCCAGGACACCCAGCTGGTAAAGATCGCCGCCGGTCTCATTGACAGCGGCTATGTGATTGTTACCGCAGGCTGTGTCGGCACTGCACTGGCCAAGGCCGGGATGTGCCAGCCTGACTACCCCGGGGCTGCAGGCATGAAGTCCGCTCTTGGCGCCAACGTTCCGCCGGTGCTTTATCTGGGGTCCTGCCATGACGCCGGTGAATTTGCCGCCATCGCCAAAGCCGTTTCAGCAGGCGGAATGCCGGTCGCCGCGGTGCTGCCGGAACTGGCTCACAACAAAACGCTGGCCACTGCCGTGGGATTTGCCAGCCTTGGGATCACCACCTTTATCGGCATGGGCGAGATTTGTCTGCCTGCAGGTCTTCTCGGCGGCCGCATCCGTTCCCTCGCCGAGTTCCAGGAGCTGCCCCAGGCGCTGGCGGAAGTCGCCGCCGCAAAGTAACGACCGGAGGCGATGATATGTATATCATAATTGGCCAGGGAGCGGCAGGCACTACGGCCGCCAAAACGCTGCGGGAGCTGGACCCGGCTACGCCGGTGACCATCATTACCGCTGAAGAAGACTATTTTTATAGCCGGATCGACCTGCCGGACATCATCGGCGGGAAATACGAGCTGGAAGAGGCTGCGCTGGAGTCGCCGGAGGCTTTCGCAGCTGTGGGCATAACTTGCCGGATGGGCACAACAGTCCAGGCCATCCACCCGGACTCAAAACAAGTGGAGCTCGCTTCCGGCGAGCGGCTGGGCTACAAAAAACTGCTGCTGGCCACCGGGTCGGTGCCGTTGATGCCGCCGCTGCCCGGTCTTGACGCCCAGGGTGTGCATACCCTGTGGACCATGGACCAGGCCCGGACGATCATGGCCGCCGCGGCCGGTGCCAGAAATGCGGTGGTGGTGGGAGCCGGGCTGATAGGGCTGAAAACCGCCCTGGCGCTGACGGCCCGGGGTCTTAAGGTGACGGTGGTGGAAAAACTGCCGCGGGTCATGCCGCGCCAATTGGATGATGCCGCCGCCGCGATTATCACCGAACGCCTTCGTGCCAAAAATGTCGAGGTGCTTGTGGACACTGAAGTCCGGGGCCTAACCACCGCTGACGGAGTCGTGACCGGGGTTGACCTGGGCGGAAGAATGCTGGCCTGCGACATGGTGATCATGGCCCTGGGGGTCAAGCCCAGCACCGCGCTAGCCGTAGCCGCCGGGCTGAATGTCGGCAGGGGAATCAGCGTCGATTCTTGTCAGCTGACTTCGAATGAAGACATTTACGCTGCCGGTGATGTGGCGGAGACCATCGACAACCTCAGCGGCGGACCCACTGTGCCGGCTATCTGGCCGGCGGCGGTGGAACAGGGCCGGGTTGCCGCCTGGAATATGGCGGGCAGCCGGCTGGAGTATAGCGGCGCTGTAGCGATGAATTCAGTTGAGGTTGCCGGGGTGCCGATTGTCTCGGTTGGGGACATCGAGGGCCAGACCGGGGATGAAGTTTTCATCAGCTGTAAGGGCGGCAACTATAAAAAAATTGTGCTGCGCGGCAAAGTGGTGCGGGGCGTGCTCTGCCTCGGCGACATCCGTCAGGCGGGGATAATCGGCGGGCTGGTGCTGCGACAGACCGAGCTTGACGATCCCGATCGCCTGGTTTCGCCGCTGTTCAGCTTTATTGATCTTATTGCCGGATAAGGGGGGGGCAGGCATTGCGTATTGACAAAGACAAGTGCGCCGGTTGCGGGCAATGCGGCGAGTATTGCACCATCGGCAACATCACTAGACGCCATCGCGACGCCAAGACCGGGCGCCTGTATTATGAAATCGATCAGGATGAATGCGTCGACTGCGGCGTCTGTCTCAGAGCCGGGGTGTGCTCGACAGAAGCGCTGCACATGCCTGATTATGAGTACCCGCGCGTTTTGAGGAGCCAGTTCAGCGACCCGCTGGTAGTACACCCGAAAACCAACGTACCAGGACGCGGGACCGAAGAAATGAAGACCATTGAAGTCACCGGCCGGATCAGACGCGGCTTCGTCGGTATCGCCTGTGAGATGGGACGGCCCACCGTGGGTGCGCGGTTCTCCGACGTGGAGAAGGTAGCCATGGCGCTGGCCAAGCTGGGAGTGGAGTTCGAACCAGCCAATCCCTGCACCCAGGTGATGGCTGATCCCAAGCTGGGAACCTTCAAGGAAGAAGTAAAGAATGAAAAGGTGCTGTCAGCCATTATTGAGATGATTGTCCCGCTTGCTGAGGCCAAAGCGGTGCTTGCCACCATCCGTGAAGTGGCTGTCGAAGTGGGCTGCGTGTTCAGTGTTGATCTGATCTGTCCGTTTTCCGAGGACGGCTCTGTCCCGACTGTCGCCATCCTGGAATCGCTCAACTGGCAGGTGCCGCCCAACGGCAAAGTGAACACCGGTCTAGGGCGGCCGCTGGCCAAGGAGGTGCAATAAATGACTCATACTCTGCATCGTCGGGGCAGCAAGGAAAGCCTGTCCCATGATTTTGTCATCCATTCTATGCCGGCCCGGGGCTTCAACCACGAGGGGGCCCGGCCCAAACTGCAGAAGTTCCTCGAAATTGTCCGCCGCCACGGCGCGGTCAACACGGGTGACGGCAAGCGGGGCAACCAGTATTATCTCGAGCCGGACGATATGTATGACAATCTGGCCACCATCACTCACGCCGTATTCACCGACGAAGAAGCGTTGACCGAGGTGCTGAAGGAACTGAAAGAAGCCGATGTGGGCATGTCTATAACCACGTCAGGGCTGCTGGATAAGCTGTTCGCCTGCTGTTCCAAGGCCGGGATAACGCCTTACGCCATGGAGCATTCACTGGGGATACTGGGGAATACGACCCGGCTGCCTGATGATGAAATCATGCAGATCACGACCATGTGCGGCCATGCCATGGTGTCGCAAGGGCTGGTGCGGCGGCTGATTCGCAAGATCAAGAAAGGCGAGATGACGCCCGCCGAAGCCGGCATCGAACTGGCCAAACCTTGCCAGTGCGGGGTATTCAACCCTGTGCGGGCGGCTGAGCTGATCGAAGAGCATTGCGCGCTCTATTGTGTGTCGGAGAAATAAAAGCGCGGAGGGATTGTTATGGGTGAAAAACCGACCCGAATCCGCTATTGGGTGCTGTTTGTGGTCTGCCTGGTTTACTTTATTACCTATCTCGATCGGGTCAATATTGCGGTGGCAGCGCCGGTCCTGACCAAGGAATTCAACATCAGTATGGTGGAACTTGGCGCGGTCTTTTCGGCCTTCTCCCTATCATACTTCCTGTTCCAAATCCCTATTGGCATGATGGGCGACCGGTTTGGGCCCCGCAAAGTACTGTCAGGGCTGGTAGCTTTTTGGTCCATCATGACCGCGGCCACAGCTCTGGCCTGGAACTTTGGCTCACTGATAGCCATTCGCTTCATTTTCGGTATCGGTGAAGCCGGGGCTTTCCCCAACGCCACCCGGGCTTTTTCCAACTGGATGCCATCCACCGAACGCGGTTTCGCCCAGGGCTTGACTCACGCCTTCGCCAGGGGCGGCGGGGCGTTTGCGCCGCTCATCGTTGCCCCGCTGGTTGTTGCGCTGGGCTGGCGGGCCTCCTTCTATATCTGCGCTTTTACCGGCCTGATATGGGCAGCGGTCTGGTTCTACTGGTACCGTGATAAACCCAGCGAATACCAGGAAAAATGGGGCGGACTCAATCAGGCCGAGCTTGAGATCATCACTGAAGGCAAGGTTGAAAATAAAAACAAACCAAAACTGCCTTTTAGGACCATGATCAGGAGCAAGAATATGTGGGCCCTGTGCATCGGTTATTTATGCTACTGCTGGAACATTTGGATCTACCTTACCTGGCTGCCCACCTATCTGGTGGACGCCCGGGGCTTTACCCTCCTGAAGATGGGCATCTTTGCCAGTTTGCCGCTGCTGGCCGGTACCATCGGCGATACCCTGGGAGGATGGCTGTCGGATAAAATCTGGAAGAAGACCGGCAGAGGCAAGTTTTCCCGCCGCGTTGTCGCCATGACTGGGCTATTGGTAGCCGCAGTCTTCATGATTCCCGGGGCGCTGACCGACTCGGCGAATATGGCAGTATTTTTCCTGGCCTGCTCGCTGTTCGGCCTGGAGATGGCGGTGGGCGTCTACTGGGCGGTCTGTCTTGACGTCGGCCACGAATACGCCGGCACCGTATCCGGGATGATGAACTGCATTGGCAATATCGGTTCCTTCGGGTCTCCGCTGGTGTTCGGCATGATCGTTCAGTATACCGGGTCCTGGGTTTATCCCTTCGTTGTAGCCAGTGTTCTGCTGGTAATCGCCGCGCTGCTCTGGCTGTGGACCAACCCGGAAATTTCGATTGTCGACGAACTCCATCTGAGTGATGAGCCGACCCCGCCGAATATTTCAGCCTAAATTCAAGAAAAGGCCTCGTTGGTATAGGTTGCGACCTATTCAACGAGGTCTTTTAGATATCCGAAGTTATTTGTCTGAAATTTATTCTGCACAAGTGGGGTTCTGGGTGCACAAGCAGGAGAAACAGGCGGGGCAGGGAAGTCATTCACAAGTAAACCGGGCCGTGAGAGGGCCCTGATAATCTGGAGGTTGTTATGAAATCTGCCTGCCGCAGTATGATTGTTTTGCTGCTACTTCTGCTTGCTCTGCCAGTCGGTCTCGGCGCGGCGGAAGAAAGCGCCGCCGATCTTGTGGGCATTCAGGTGCTGACTGTCAATGACTTTCACGGCGCCCTTACGGAAAACGGAAAGAATCCCGGCGCGGCAAAAATGGCCCGGGTTATCCTGGCGGCTAAAAGCAAAAATCCCGGCGGGACTCTCATCCTGAGCGCCGGCGATATGTTTCAGGGTACCCCGGATTCCAACCTTCTTGGCGGCAAACCGGTGGTGGCGGTGATGAACGCCGTCGGCTTCGACGCCATGGTGCTGGGTAATCACGAGTTCGACTGGGGAATCGGAGTGCTGAAAGAGCGGATCGGTGAGTCGGCTTTCCCCTATCTGGCTGCAAACGTATTCGACAAGGCCGCCAACCGCACCGCCGCTTTTGTCAAGCCCTACAGCATCCTGGAACGCTGCGGCCTGCGGATCGCCGTTATCGGTCTGGCTACTCCGGAAACAGCGTATAAATCCAGCGCCAAAGTAGTGGCGGCTTTTGTGTTCCTCGACCCGGCCGCAACCGTCCACAACCTGCTGCCGGAGCTTGCGGCGCAGCAGGTCGATATTATTATTGCCCTGACCCATCTGGCCTCCTACCAGGACAGCGACGGGGTCATCACCGACGACGCGGCGGTTCTGGCGGCCGGTGAACCGGCTTTGTCGGCTATTGTCTCAGGGCATTCCCATCAGCTGGTTGCCGGGAAGGTTGCCGGGATTCCCATTGTTCAGGCCGAGTACTCCGGCCGGGCGGTGGGGGAAATCGACCTTATCTACAAAAAAAAGCAGCCATCAGGTTATCTTCTCCACCGCCAGTGTGATAAGCGTGGCGACGGACGGAGCGCTGCCTGACCCGACGGTGGCGGCTATTGTCAGCAAGGCCCGGCAGGAGGTCGCCCCAGTCAATAACAAGCTTGTCGGCAAGACAACCGTAAACCTGGACCACGACCGGGAGGGCCAGGGATCATCGCTGCTTGGGCAGTGGACGACCGACAGGATGCAGGAAGCCACAGCTGCCGATATCGCCTTTCAGAATGCTGGCGGACTGCGTACAGGCATCCCGGCAGGCGATATTACCCTGGGAAAACTATACGAGGTGTTGCCTTTTGACAACACCCTGGTTACTGTCGAAATGACCGGAGCCCAAATCATGAAAGTGCTGCAGCAGGGTTTGTCCAACCCCAAACTGGGTATGGTGCAGTACTCGGGTCTAAAGGTGACCTGGGATTCCTCCCTACCTGCCGACCGCAAGATCCTCGGGGTCACCCTGCCGGACGGAACACCGCTGGCTGCGGACCGCAGCTATAAGGTGGTCACCAACGATTTTATGGCCGGAGGCGGTGACGGGTTTACCATGTTCAGGGAAGGGAAAAACATGGTCGATACTTATATTCCACTGCGGGACATCCTGGTGGACTATCTGCGGGAAAACCCCCTGGTTTCGCCGTCGCTCGATGACCGCTGCATCGATATTCAGCAGGCAAAGCTGCCTCTTGCCGCATAATAGGGCCTATCATGGGCGTCTGGATAAAAAAAAGAGGGGCTAATGCCCCTCCCAGAGTGAAGACAAAATACGGAAGCGGGAGGGGAATTCCTCCGCTACGGATGATATCCTACGCCGTTACCGGCAGACAAGCTGCCGACGGCTGGGGATAAGAATCCCGCTACGGAAAACCCCTCCCGCTTCCTGCTTTATGCTTGCAACAGAGTTTCGTCGACAGCCTGATAGGGACTAATGCCCCTCCAGTGCTTTATCCAAAACAGGTTTCCATAGCGGATCTCCGTAGGTGTTCCATTGTCCGGTTGTGGGATATTCTTTGGTATCGATCAGCTTACCTTTGCTGTCATAGCGTTCCTCGTGGACAATGGTCCAGTTCTTGGTGTCCGGGCTGACATATACTAGGTTAAGGCGATAATTGTTCAGCGGTTTGGCTACCAGTTTGACGTTGACTCTTTTGATATCCTTGGTATTCAGAGTCGCGGAGGCAATGGAGTCAAGGTCGGCATAAACAGCGGCGTCTTTGGTTTCGTTGATCAGCGTCCATTTTGTCTCTGCGGCGTAGCCGATACTGCCGAAGACAACTAAAAACAGCAAAACATAAAACAGGGTTTTTTTCATAGCGCCACCTCCAGTTGTCTCCATTATAACCCGGAGAAAAATGAGTTGCAATCATGGTTTGGCTGGGTTGGCACCAACAAGAGCATTTTAGGCGAAATATTCTTGTTGCCGGGAGAAACGGCAACAGGAATTTGGCTGGATTTCAAGAAAGACTATAAGGAAGCATGTGCAGAACCGCCGTCCTAATAGCGGAATAATAATAATGAGGTGACAGCATGAGAAAAATGACAGGCGTCCTGGTGTTGTTGAGTTTTGTCCTGATGATGACCCTGGTGATGAGTACAGCGAGTGCCCAGGATTTCACCACAATCAAACTCAGCCCCCCCGAGACCGATAATGGCAAACCGCTGATGCAGGTATTCAAGGAAAGAAAGTCGGATCGGGAGTTTGCCGATACGAAGCTGACCCTGCAAGATCTGTCCAATCTTTTGTGGGCCGCCGACGGGATAACCCGTCAGGACGGTAAGCGGACGGCACCTTCAGCCAGAAATGTCCAGGAATATGACATCTATGTCATCATGGAACAAGGGGTCTATGTTTACGAGCCGAAAAACCATGAGCTGGTTCCCGTGGTTGAGGGCGACTATCGCAAGAGCGCCGGAGTGCAGGCCTATGTGGCCGCCGCCCCGGTGGACCTGATGTATGTTGCCGACCTGTCCAAGATCACCTGGATGCCGGATAAAACCGCCAAACTGTCGATAGCGTACATCGATGTCGGCTTTATCGCCGAGAATGTCGCGCTGTTCTGCGCTTCGGAAGGATTTGTTTCTGTGCCGCGGCTGAACATGGATACCGACAAATTGGCTCAGATCATGCGGCTGAATACCGACCAGAAGGTTATCTTGTCGACTTCGGTAGGCTATCCCAAACAGAAATAGACCAGCTTAAGAGCCTCCTGGCAACTGCCGGAAGGCCTTTTCTTTTTGACAATACATATTGTTATAAAAATAACTTTCGCCGGAAAAAAACTTTGATAGGTAATTGTACATTTATGTCAAATAATAATCTTGGTCAGTACTAAATAATAGGAGGAATTGTGAGTGGCTAACCTACCGTCCCTGGGAGCGGTTTGCTGGGCTTCGGTTCCGTTTATCGCGATGTGCTTCACCGTCCCGCTGTGGGACCGGGTCTATCCCCTGGTTTGCGGCATGCCTTTCAATATGTTCTGGCTGGTATCCTGGATCCTGATTACACCGCTATTCATGTGGCAGGCTTACCGAATCGAAACCGCCCACATCAAGGCGCAGGAAAAGGAGGGTAAGCCCAATGGCTAACAGCACGATCGCCCTTAGTGTCGTCTTTGTCATCCTTGCTATCAGTACGTTTGTCGCCTTCTGGGCCGGCCGCAAGGTCAAGATGGATCTTGAGCAGTGGTCGGTGGCGGGGCGCGGTTTCGGCGTTCTGTTCGTCTGGCTGCTGATGGCTGGTGAAATTTACACCACCTTCGCTTTTTTGGGAGCCAGCGGCTGGGCCTATTCCCGCGGCGGCCCGGCGCTGTATATCATCACCTATCTGACTTTGGCTTACGCCGTATCCTTCTTTATCCTGCCCCAGCTGTGGGATTTCGGCAAAAAGCATGGAATCCAGACCCAGTCGGACTTCTTTCAAGCCCGGTATGGCAGCAAATATCTGGCGGCAGCGGTTGCCCTTATCGGCATTATCTTCATCATTCCCTACCTTCAGCTGCAGCTGACCGGTCTTGGCATCATCATGGAAGCCACCAGCTACGGCGGAATCGATAAGGCCTCGGCCATGTTTATTGCCTTCGGTCTTGTGGCTGCCTTCGTCTTTACCAGCGGCATCCGGGCCATCGCCTGGGTGGGGGTTATCAAGGACGTCCTGCTCCTCGGCGCCGCTGTTTTTTTAGGCATCGCCCTTCCCTATATCTATTTTGGCGGCATCAGCGAGATGTTCACCCAGCTGGCCACCGTAAAGTTTACCCACCTGACCCTGCCGGGTTCGACCACCAATATGGGTTATGGCTGGTACGTCACCACCGTTATTTTGACCTCACTGGGTTTTTACATGTGGCCGCATCAGGTGCCTTCGGCCATGACCGCGAAAAGCGGCGACACCCTTCGGCGCAACGCCTGTTTTATGCCCCTCTATAGTATTTCGATGCCCCTCATATTCTTTGTAGGTTTTACCGCGCTGCTTGTCGTCCCTGGTCTTCCCAACGGCGACATGGCGCTCTTAACGCTGGTGCGGCAGACCTTTCCGCCCTGGTTTTTAGGCCTTATCGGCGCGGCGGGTGCCCTGACGGCGATGCTGCCGGCGGCGGCGCTGCTGCAGACCTCGGCGATGCTGTTCGCCAAAAACTTTTACCGGCCGGTATTCTCTCCTGAGATGTCCGACGACTCCCTGGTCAAGATGTCGAAAGTCGTTGTCGTCATCCTGACAGTGATCTCCTTGTATCTGGCCCTGTATAGCACAGTGTCCCTGGTTGCTTTGCTGCTTCTCGGCTACTCCGGCGTCACCCAGTTCTTCCCCGGAATCGTGCTGGGACTCTACTGGAAACGAATGAACCTTGTGAGCACCGCTGTCGGCATCGCCGTCGGCGAGATTATCGTCGCTTATCTTGTGCTGAACAAGATGGACCCCTTCATGGGCCTTAACGCCGGGTTTGTGGCTCTGGCCGCCAACTTTATCGTCACCGTGGTTTTGGCTAGTGTGACTTCGCCCGGCACGGCAGAGGCAAAAGGAAGTGGCAGTCAATGATCAACAGAGCCCATTTCGCCGACGCCGTCACTTGGCGGCGGAATCTCCACCGTCTGGCCCAGCCGGCCTGGCTGGAATTCTACGCCACCGGCCTGATCGCCACCCAGCTCACAGCCTGGGGCTATGAAGTCAAGCTCGGTAGCCAGATCATTGATGCTGCCAAACAGTTGCTGCCGCCCAGCCAGGAGCGGTTGGCACAGGAGTACCAACGGGCCCTGGACGCCGGTATCAAGGAAGAATTCCTCGCCCCGGCCAAAGGCGGCTACACCGGCGTTGTCGGGATACTTAAAGGAGACTTGCCGGGACCGACGGTGGCCTACCGGTTTGACATCGATTCCAATGAAGCAAGAGAATCGGCCAGCTTAGCCCACCGTCCGGCGGCCGAGGGCTTCGCGTCAGAAGTGCCGGGCTGCGCCCACCTGTGCGGCCACGACAGCCATGTGGCAATGGGGCTGCTTCTGGCCCGCTATTTTAGTGAAAACCACGGCAAAATAAAAGGTGCGGTGAAGTTTATCTTCCAGCCCAACGAAGAAAACCTGTCCGGAGCGGCGGCGATGATCCCGAAAGGGGTGCTGGATGATGTCGATTACCTTTTGGGCGGCCATGTGGGAGTGGTTGCGCCGCAGACAGGCAGCATCGCCATTGACGTCCATTCGTCCCTGGCTGTAACCCGCTCTGAGGTGACTTTCAGGGGTAAGCCCAGCCACTCCGGAACCCGGCCCGACCTCGGCAAGAACGCGCTGCTGGGAGCCTGTGCGGCGATTACCAATCTTTACGCCATCGCCCGCCATGGTCTGGGGCCCTCCCGGATCAATGTCGGGGTTATCGAAGGCGGCAGCACCTGGAACGTCATTCCTGAGCGGACTTACTTCAAGATGGAGACCCGGGCCATCGAAAATTCCATTAATGAATACATGCAGACCAAGGCCCATGAGGTTTTGCGCGGCGCCGCCGCGATGTATGATCTGGAAGTCGAGATCATACCGGCAGCCAGCTGCCCGAGCGGGTCTAATTCACCCAAGCTCGTCGCCGTCGGGCTGGAGGTGGCGAAAAAACTTCCCTGGGTCAAAGAAGTGATACCTGATATCGCCTGGTTCGGCTCGGAAGACTTCATGCTGCTGGCCGACGTGGTGCAAAAGAAGGGCGGCCAAGCGCTGTTCGTCCTGCACGGAACACCCATCGGCGGTGGACATCACAGCGAAACCTTCGATATCGACGAAGAAGCCATCTACAACGGGGCGGATTTTTATGCGGCATTGTACGACTCCCTGGTGAAGTAACCGCCGCAAACCGAATTTGTAAAGCAAAACCCTGACAAAGACGTCTGAGGCCAATTCCTCAGACGTCTTTGTCTGTCCGGGCGGTCACGGCGCAGCTTTGCGCAAGGTGTATCCGGGACCTAGAAAAACGCAGATTTTCATATAGATTGAAGAAGGTTTGGGAATAACTGATGTGGAATAGTAATATCCACTCCGACAACGTTGTCGCGGGTGATGATGGGGCCTTGCCAGCGGCGAACAGTACACTGCGGTCAATGGCATCAGCATTCTCAGATTGTGCCGATTTTCCCTGATCGTTGATCAAATTTAAGGAGGTTTCCCTATGTCCAAAAAGGTTTCGTCCAGAAGCTTCGCCTTTATTGCCTTAGCCCTGGTCCTCATATTCGTAGTCGGCTGCGGCGGCGGAACAGCCACGGGTCCCAAGGAAATCACCCTGGGGCTGACAGCCCCGATGACCGGTGACTATGCGGAATACGGCACAGTGTTCAAAAATGCCGCCGAGCTGGCGATCGAAAAGATCAATGCCCAGGGGGGCGTCAACGGCCAGAAGCTGAAATTGGTTGTTGGCGACAGCAAGGCTGATCCCAAGGAAGCAGCCAACATCGCCCAAAAATTTGTTTCCGACGCCAGCATCATCGGAGTTATTGGCGATTTTACCAGCACCGCGGCTCTGGCCGGGGCGCCGATATACCAAAAAGGCAGTTTGGTACAGCTGTCACCCACCTCGTCCCATCCTGACTTTACCAAGCAAGGCACCTATATGTTCCGTAATATCGTCACCCAGGAAGTGGAAGGCCCGGCTGTCGCCGAATACGCTGTGAACAAGCTGAAGAAAAACCGGGTAGCCATTGTCTACATAAAAAACGACTGGGGCATTGTCGCCTACGAGAACTTCATGAAAAAGGCCCAGGCCCTGGGAGCGGAAATCCTGACTGTCGAGCCGTACCTGCCTGAACAAGGCAAAGACTACAGCGCCATTATTACAAAAGTCAAGGCCACCAACCCGGACATCATCTATCTTGGCATGATGTACACCGACGCGGCCCTCTTCGCCCAGCAGGCCAGGAAAGCCGGCCTGAATGCGCCGATGATCGGTACCGGATCACTGTACTCTGATGAGCTCATCAAACTCGGAGGCGGCGCGGTGGAAGGGATGTATCTGACCTGCTCCTTCTATCCCAATGATCCTCGTCCCGAAGTGCAGGATTTCGTAAAAACCTATCAGCAAAAATACGGTAAACTGCCCACAATGTTCGCCGCCCAAGCCTTTGACGCCACCAACCTGATCATCCAGGCGCTGAAGAACGGCGCCACTGACCGCAAGTCGCTGCGCGACAAACTGGCTGAAATCAAGGACTTCCCGGGCGTAACCGGCAAGACCTCCTTCAATGAGAATCGCGATGTGATTAAAGGTATGGCTGAACTGGTTGTTAAAGACGGCAAATACGTTCTCTACCAGCCTGGAATGTAGTAACTTGTAAGGATTATCGCCTGTCATGCCAGGATGAGTACATTGATGTGCGCCCCCGGTATGGCAGGCTGCGTTTTTTGGGCAGGCAAAAAAAAGAAGGTGAAGTATGTTACTGCAGCAAATCATCAACGGTCTCACCCAGGGCAGCATTTACGCCCTGGTAGCCATTGGCTTCGCCCTGATATTTGGGGTGCTGGGGCTTGTCAACTTTGCCCATGGTGAAGTGTATATGGTAGGCGCGTTTTTGGGATTTATCCTGATCGCGGTATTTCACTTGTCCTTTTTCCCGGCCCTGATTCTGGCCATGGCAGGTGCGGCGATTCTGGGCATCGCGGTCGAACTTGTCGCGTTCAGAACGCTGCGCCGGGCGCCTGATGTGGCACCGATGGTGTGCACCTTGGGTCTTTCGGTAGTGCTGCAGAACGTGGTTATGCTTGTCATGGGGTCGGATACCAAGAGCCTGCCGACGGATTTTTCCAAAGTGGATTTGATTCCGGTGTTCAACGCCCAGGTCTCGGGTTCACAGCTGTTGATCTTCGGTGTATCCATCGCCCTAATGCTGCTGCTCCAGTTTATTCTGTACCGCTCCCGCATGGGTAAGGCCATTCGGGCCACGGCGCAGAACAAGGACGCCGCAAGCTTGATGGGCATCAATATCAACAGAGTGATATCCACCACCTTCGCCCTGGGGTCTGCCCTGGGCGGAGCGGCCGGCGTTCTTATTGGCATGTATTATAACGCTTTTTATCCGATGATGGGTTTCATTGCCGGGCTGAAAGCCTTTACAGCCACCGTGTTCGGCGGCTTGACCAGCGTGCCTGGGGCCGTGCTGGGGGGACTGATCATCGGGGTGGCTGAAAACCTCGGGGCGGCCTATATTTCCTCCGGTTACCGGGATATGATCGCCTTCTTCATCTTGATCCTGGTCCTCCTGATCAAGCCGTCAGGCTTGTTCGGGCGTGATCAGCAAGGGAAGGTGTAATGATGGCGATGACACAACGACAAAAGCAGGGGCTAACTTTGGCTGTAATTATCCTTGCCGCCTTGCTGCCGCTCATTATCAACGACGACTATTTTCTGCGGGTGATCACCATCGCCGGGGTTTTCACCATCCTGACCCTCAGCCTCAACCTTGTAACCGGCTTTACCGGGCAATTTTGCCTTGGCTGGGCGGCCTTTTACGGCATCGGGGCCTATACCTCCGCCCTGCTGGCGATGAAACTGGGCCTTTCGTTCTGGCTGACCCTGCCGCTGGGAGGGCTGATGGCGGCCTTGTTCGGGATACTGCTGGGGATTCCCACCATGCGCCTAAAGGATATCTATCTGGCGATCACCACCCTCGGGTTCGGCGAGATCATCCGGCTGATTATGCTCAACTGGACCGACCTTACCAGGGGCTCGATGGGTCTGCCTGGCATCCCTTCGCCTCAGCTATTCGGCTATGAATTTTCCACCAACCTGCCCTATTACTATTTGATTCTGATTCTGGTGCTTATCACCGTCTTTACTATGTATCGGCTGATCGATTCCCGTATCGGCCGGGCGCTGATCGCCATCCGCGAGGATGACCTTGCAGCTAAAACCGTTGGAATCGACATAACGGCCTACAAAGTAATGGCTTTCGCCATCGGGGCGTTTTTCGCCGGTATCGCCGGGAGCTTTTACGCCCACTACACTTCGTTTATTGATCCCCACACCTTCTCGTTCATGGAATCCATCTCGATCCTGGCCATGGTCGTGCTGGGCGGGATGGGGAGCATCACCGGCTCGATTATCGGTGCAGTCATTTTGAGCGTCATTCCTGAGATGCTGCGCGGCCTGTCCGAGTACCGGATGATCATCTTCGGGCTGATTATGATGGCGGTTATGATTATCCGGCCCCAGGGCATCATGGGCAAGGGGCGGGAGTTCGCCAAAAGCGCCGGAAAATCACGCAGGCGGGGAGGTGGGCCCACTTGAGCCTACTGGAAGTTGAGAACCTTACCAAACGCTTTGGCGGACTGACAGCCATCGGCAAGCTGGATTTTACGGTGGAGGAAAAGCAGATCGTCGGACTCATCGGCCCCAACGGCGCTGGGAAAACCACTGTGTTTAACGTCATTACCGGGGTGTATCCCCGCACCGAAGGTCAGGTCAGGCTGCAAGGCGAAGACATCACCGGGTATTCTTCCCACCTTGTCACCCGGAAGGGGATTACCCGCACCTTCCAAAATATTCGCTTGTTCGGCCAGATGACGGTGCTGGACAACGTCCGCATCGGCCGCCATTGCCGGACAGGGGCCGGACTGCTGGGGGCGCTGCTGCGGGACGCCGCTACCAGGCGGGAAGAGGCCGCTATCACCGAACAGGCGATGGAACTGCTTACCATGGTCGGGCTGGCCGCCAAGTCCGGCGAGAAGGCCAGCAACCTGTCCTACGGGGAACAACGCCGCCTGGAAATCAGCCGCGCGCTGGCCACCGACCCCAAAATCCTGTTTCTCGATGAACCGGCGGCAGGCATGAACCCCCAGGAAAGCCGCCAGCTGATGGAGCTTATCGCCAGATTGAACAAAGATGGTTTGGCGATTCTGCTTATCGAACACGACATGAAAGTGGTTATGGGCATCTCCCATAAAGTGGTGGTGCTGGATCATGGCAGCAAAATCGCCGAAGGCTTGCCGAAGGAGATTCAGGCGAATCCCCAGGTTATTGAAGCCTATCTGGGCAGGGGGGCTGAAACATGCTCAAAGTAGAAAACCTTCACACCTACTATGGCAATATTCATGCCCTCAAAGGCGTCTCACTGGAAGTCCACGCCGGTGAAATTGTAACCCTGATCGGCAGCAACGGCGCCGGAAAAACCACCACCGTCAAAACCATTGCCGGGCTGTTGCCCTCAGCCGACGGATACGTTGAGTTCAACGGTCAGGACATTTCGGAAATGGCCCCGGACAAGATCGTGCGAACAGGAATCTCCCTTGTCCCGGAAGGGCGGCAGGTATTTCCCTACATGACGGTGCTGGAAAACCTGGAAATGGGCGCTTATACCCGCACTGACGGGGCGGCGGGGATGAAAGAAAGCTTTGATGAGGTGTACCGGCTGTTCCCGAAGCTGTGGGAACGGCGCCGCCAGCAGGCCGGGACGCTGAGCGGCGGCGAGCAGCAGATGCTGGCCATCGGGCGGGCGCTTATGGCCAAACCGAAACTGCTGCTGCTCGACGAACCCTCCCTGGGGCTGTCACCCCTTTTGGTGGAGACGATTTTTACCCTGATCAAAGAAATCAACCGTCAGGGCATGCCGGTGCTGCTGATCGAGCAAAACGCCCGCATGGCGCTGATGATTGCCCATCGGGGCTATATCCTGGAAACCGGCCGGATCGTGCTTACCGACCAGGCCGGGGAACTGCTGAACCGCGACGAAGTCAGGCAAGCCTATCTTGGCGAATAAATAAACAAACAAGAGGAGAATGAATGATGGAAAACAAAGAATGCTGCTGCACTGATACAATGGTGGCTGAAAAAGAATTGACCGAGGCAATCTGTTTGGCGATTCAGGACCGGGCCACCTGGTTTTACCTGCTGCTGAAAGAGATCAAAGCCGCGGGCGGAGATCCGGACAGCGTGGCCCAGAAGGCCATATTTACCTTCGGACAGGGCAAAGGTAAAAAAATCGGCAAAGCTACCACCCCTCAGGAATTTTTCGACGGCATCGCCACCAAGAACGCTTCCCTGGCTTTTGCGATGGAACCCGGCGAAGTGACTGAGGACCGGGGCTATTACCGCTTCCACCATTGCGCGCTTGTTGATGCCTGGAAACAGCTGGGCTGTACCTCTGACGAGGTCGCTCATCTGTGCGAGCTGGCCAAATGCGGCGATTTTGGCGTGGTCAGCAATTTCCCTGAGCTGGAGCTCAGCTTCAACGGCGTCATCGCCGAAGGCAAGCCCTACTGTGAACTCATTATCACCAAGAAAAAGGCCTAAACGGCCCGTCAGAAGCGCCGAGCATCGCAACCAATGAAAAGGGAGTGGCTGTTTGATGAAAAAAATCATTAATGCTCCTGGAGCCGTGGTGGAAGAAATGCTGGACGGCATGGTGGCCGCCCATCCCGAGTATGTGCGTAAAGTGGAGGGCTACAACTGCCTGGTGAGCGTCAAGGCTCCCCTGCAGGGCAAAGTGGGGCTGATCAGTGGCGGCGGCAGCGGGCATGAACCAGCCCACGCCGGCTTTATCGGCAGGGGAATGCTGGACGGGGCCTGCGCCGGCAATGTATTCTCTTCGCCCACGCCTGACCATTTCTATGCCGCTGCCAAGGAAGTCAACAGCGGCGCTGGCGTGCTGATGATTATCAAGAACTATTCCGGCGACTTGATGAACTCCGAGATGGCGGCGGAGATGGCCGAAGCCGAGGGAATTGAGATCGCCAGGGTCATCGTTGATGATGATGTCGCGGTGGAAAACAGCACCTGGACCACCGGTCGCCGCGGTATCGCCGGAACGGTGTTTGTCCATAAGATCGCCGGAGCCAGGGCCGCAGCAGGCGGTTCGCTGGCCGAGGTCAAGGCGGCGGCGGAAAAGGCGGTCGCCAATGTGCGCTCCATGGGTATGGCTTTGACGCCGTGCATTGTGCCTGCAGCCGGAAAGGCCAACTTTTCCCTGGCTGACGATGAGATGGAAATTGGCATGGGTATTCACGGGGAACCGGGAATCAGCCGTTCCAAACTGTGCTCAGCCGACGAAATCACCGCAGCAATGGTCGGCAAAATTGTAGCCGATCTGCCGTTTGCGGCCGGTGATGAAGTGGCGGTACTGGTCAACGGGCTGGGGGCGACGCCGCTGATGGAACTTTATATTGTCAACCGCACAGTGCACTCGCTGCTGAGCAAGAGCGGCATTACTGTCGCCAGAACCTTTGTGGGCGAATACATGACATCGCTGGAAATGGCGGGATATTCGATCTCGCTGCTCAAGCTGGATGACGAGTTGAAGCAGCTTCTTAACGCTCCGGCGGATACGCCGGGTTTCAAGCATTTTTAGGGAGGCGCGGCAGTGAATATTTCGCACAGTCAGGTGTTAGCAGCAGTTGAGACCATCGGGCAGACGATTATCGCCAACCGGGACTATCTGAATGAGCTGGATGGCGCGATTGGTGACGCCGACTTTGGGACAAGCATCAGCCAGGGGTTTAAGGCGGTACTGGAGCAGCTCCCGGCTCTGGCTTCATCCGACATCGGCGGGCTGCTGAGCAAGGTCGGCATGACGCTGGTGACCAAGGTTGGCGGCGCGTCAGGTCCCCTGTTCGGCACAGCCTTCATGAAGGCGGGTCAGACGGTGGCCGGGCAGCAAGAAATCAGCAGCACAGACCTGGTAAAGATGCTTCAAGCCGCTCTGGCCGGGGTGAAAATGCGCGGCAAAGCCGAGCCGGGCGAGAAAACTCTTATTGACGCCCTGCAGCCGGCGGTGGAAGCATTCGCCAGCGGGGTTCAAAGCGCACAAAGCCTGAGGGAAACCGGTCGGCTGGCCGCGGAGGCCGCACGCCTGGGCGTGGAGGCGACCAAGGCCATGGTGGCCACAAAGGGCCGCGCTTATTATGTGGGTGAACGCAGTATCGGTCACCCGGACGCCGGAGCCACTTCGATCTATCTCCTCTTTGCGGCTGTGTGCGAGAAAAACGGCGGATGAAAGGACAGATTTGATATAATGCCCAAGTACATAGACAGTATTTTAGACGCGGTAGGCAACACCCCGTTGGTAAAAGTGGGCCGGATGGCACCGGCCACAGGCGCCAATATTTTTGCTAAAGTGGAATGTCTCAATCCCGGCGGCAGCATCAAGATTCGCACCGCTTTGGGGATGATCGAGGCTGCTGAGCAGGCCGGTCTCCTAAACGAAGACTCGATTATCGTCGAAGTCACCAGCGGCAACCAGGGGATATCGATGGCTCTTATCGGGGCGGTCAAGGGCTATAAGGTGAGAATCGTGATGCCGGAGAACATGAGCATTGAACGGCGCAAGCTGATTCAGGCCTATGGCGCGGAAGTCGTCCTCACTCCAGCGGGCGACAATATTCAGCAGGCGATAGAGGCTGCGCTGGCAGTGGCTCACAAGATGGCTGCCGCAGATCCCCGGGTGTTTTTGCCCAAACAGTTTGAAAATCCGGCCAACCCGGAGATTCACCGGCAAACCACGGCCGAAGAAATCATTGCCCAGATGGAGGGGACGGTGGATGCCTTTGTTTCCGGATTCGGCACCGCCGGAACCATCACCGGCATCGGCGAGGTTTTAAAAAAAGCCTATCCGAATATCAAAATCATCGTCGCCGAACCTGAAAGCGCCGCCATCCTGTCAGGCCTGGAAATCGGCCATCATATTCAGCAAGGCATCGGCGACGGGGTCATCCCGCCGATTATGAACACCGAGATCGTAGACGACATTATCCTGGTGAGTGACGCCGACGCCCTGGCTACCGCCCGATGCCTGGCGACAGCGGAAGGTCTGTTGTGCGGCGTATCCAGCGGCACCAACATCTGGGCTGCGATGCGCATTGCCGAGAAACTGGGACCAGGCAAGAACGTGGTAACCATTCTTCCCGATACCGGCGAGCGGTACCTGAGCACCGCGTTGTTCGATTTTTAGTCCGCCGCCTGCAAAAGCAGGGGGCAGTGGTCATGGCTGCAAGATAAAACACCTTCCGGCGCCGGAAGGTGTTTTCTTTGGTCATCGCCGAGGACATCAGCGGCGGTTCGCCGGACGGAGCCAGAACGGTTGTCAAAGCCATGGAACCATGGGAGCGGCTTGCCGCCGACGCCGGAAGGCTTTTTGCCTGGCTGGTGATTTTTTTGTTTGGACAAAAAATGTATACAAAAAAAAGAGGATTCCTGGGCTTTTTTTCCGAACAAGTCTATTCTGAGGATATCGGAGCGTATACCGCATGAACGGTGAGGGGAGGATTCGCCGGGCCGCGACTGAAGCTTGTCAGGACAAGGGACCGGCGCTGGGTTTTTACGCAGAAATTATCCTGTCATACTATAGTCGAAGCGCATAATCCATATAGTTTATTTGCATATTGAATATTCAGAAATTGAATTTTACCAAACAGAAAGACTAAAGTATAATAGCAACTAAGGGGGGGAATAACTGCTTTTAGCTAGTTCTTATGTGTATTGATCGGAAGGGACGAGTCCGGGTAAGAAGAATGAAGGAGGAATATTGTTATGAATGAGTCGATTCGCAAATATATGAAAGTAGGTCTGATCCACTTTATGGCCTATCCCAGCACCATGAAGGGTGAGGGCCCGATTGCGGAGACCTTTAAAAAGATTGCTCTTGACGACTATTTTGATGTGGCTGAAATCACCTGGATCAAGGATCCGGCGGTCAGAAAAGAAGTCAAAAAAATGATTGATACTTCCCATATGGAAGTTGCCTATGGCGGACAGCCGCGCCTTTTGAGCACCAAGCAGAATATCAACGACCTTGATGAAGCCGCCCGGCTGACGGCGCTCGCTAACCTCAAAGAGGGCGTTGACGAAGCCTATGAGATGGGCGCGTTGGGGTTTGCCTTCCTGAGCGGCAAATACCCGGAAGACAAGAAAGAAGAAGCATACCAGGCGCTGGTCAAGTCCACCAAGGAATTGTGCAAATACGTAAAAGCCAAGGGCAACATGAAGGTTGCCCTGGAGGTCTTCGACTACGATATCGAAAAATGTTCGATCATCGGGCCAGTTGACCTTGCGAAAAGATTTGCCGAAGAAATTCGCAAAGAATACGATAATTTCGGTCTGATGGTTGACCTCAGCCATCTGCCGCTGCTTCACGAAACCGCATGGGAATCCCTGATTCCTGTCAAGGACTACATAATCCATGCCCATATGGGCAACGCCGTTATGAAGGATAAGACCTGTCCCGCCTATGGCGACGCTCATCCCCGGTTCGGCTTCCCTGGCGGCGAAAATGACGTTGACGAGCTTGTCGAGTATCTGCGGGTGCTCTTGGCCATCGGCTTCCTGAACCCTCATACCCGGCCTATCGTCAGCTTCGAGGTCAAACCTGTGGGCGACGAAGACCCCGACCTGGTGATCGCCAACGCCAAGCGTGTTTTGAACCTTGCCTGGGCTAAAGTATAAAATCTGATACAAGGTGGATTTCCATCTGGTACAGTCATTGAAAGGGGTTGGAGTTTTGTTCACGAACGACTTAGAAAAGCTTAGCGCCATCTGTAAGGACGTACGGGCCGACATCGTCAAAATGACGGCGGCTGCCGGTTCCGGTCACCCGGGTGGCAGTTTGTCGGCGGTAGAATTATTGACAGTGTTGTATTTTGGGGTAATGAAGCACAAGGCGGATGATTTGTGCTGGCCGGACCGGGATCGCTTCATTCTGTCCAAAGGGCATGCCTGTCCCCTGTTGTACTCGGTAATGGCCAGAACCGGCTATCTCCCTGTGGATGAACTGGTTACTCTGCGCAAATGCGGCAGCAGGCTGCAAGGCCATCCCAGCTGCAAGTTGCTTCCCGGTATCGAAGTTTCCAGCGGTTCGCTGGGTCAGGGTCTGTCGATTACCAACGGGTTGGCGCTGGCTGCTAAACTAAACAAAAAAGACTATCGGTCATATTGTCTTATGGGCGACGGCGAAATCCAGGAAGGACAGGTATGGGAAGCGGCCATGACCGCAGCTCACTACAAACTGGATAACGTATGCGCCATGATCGACTATAACGGTCTGCAAATCGACGGCGATATCGAAGACGTCATGGGTGTTGCTCCGCTGCCTGAAAAATGGGCGGCCTTCAACTGGCATGTCATCCAAATCGATGGCCACGATCTTTCCCAGGTGATGGCGGCTTTTGATGAAGCCAAGAAGACCAAAGGCAAACCGACCATGATCATCGCCAACACCATCAAGGGCAAGGGCGTTTCCTACATGGAAAACGCGGCAGGCTGGCACGGCAAGACACCCAACGTCGACGAAGTGAAGAAGGCGCTGGATGAAATTTACGCAGGGGGGTACTTAGATTGAGCGTTAAGATGCTACCAAATAGAGACGGTTACGGGCATGGACTGGTTGAACTGGGAGCCAGCAATCCCGATGTCGTAGTTTTAGATGCCGACTTGGCAAAATCGACGCGCTCGGACTGGTTTGCCAACAAATATCCCGACAGATTCTTCGATATCGGTATTTCGGAGCAGGACATGATCGGCACAGCCGCAGGCTTGTCACTGGCTGGTAAAATTCCGTTTGCCACCACCTACGGCGTATTTATCGCCGGCAGGGCCTGGGACCAGATCAGAACCACAGTCTGCTACTCCGACCTGAACGTAAAGGTCGCTGGAGCTCACGGCGGTATCTCGGTCGGCGCCGACGGTGCAACCCACCAGGCGCTGGAGGATATTGCCCTGATGCGGGTGCTGCCCAACATGAAAGTCATCGTCCCCTGTGACGCCATCGAAGCCAAGAAAGCCACCATTGCCGCCGCCGGTATTCCAGGCCCCTGCTTCCTGCGGTTCGCCAGGGAAGCAACCCCGGTATTCACCGAGGAAAAAGACTTTTTCGAAGTCGGCAAAGCCAATGTGCTCAAGGACGGCAAAGATGTGACCATCATTGCTTGCGGCCCGATTGTGTACGAGGCGCTGCAGGCTCAGGAGCAGTTGGCAGCTAAAGGGATTTCGGCCCGGGTTATCAATATGCATACCGTCAAGCCGCTGGATGGGGAAGCGCTTTTAAAGGCTGCCAAGGAAACCGGAGCCATTGTCACCGCTGAAGAACATCAGATCGCCGGCGGACTGGGCAGCGCTATCGCTGAATTCCTGGTTCAAAATAAGCCTGTGCCTATCGAAATGGTGGGCATCAAGGATACCTTCGGTGAAAGCGGCGGCCCTGAAGAATTGGCTGTCAAGTACGGCCTTGTCGCCAAGGACATTGTCGATGCTGTAACCAAGGTGATGAAAAGAAAATAAATAGCGAAAAAGGCCTTCCGGCGTCAGCCGGAAGGCCTTTCTTTGACTTCAGGCTATGGATTATGACAGGGGCAAAAGCCAATAATAGATTTGACGGGAAGGCTCTAAACAGGTAAAATATAGTACAATTAATCTTTTGACTACACTGGCTGTAGATAGAGGAGGGTGCTTATGTCAAAACCGAACAGGGCGTATAATTTCAACGCCGGACCTTCGGCGCTGCCCTTGGCTGTTTTGGAAAAAGCCCGGGAAGAGCTGCTGGAGTTTCAGGGTACAGGTATGTCGCTACTGGAGATGAGTCATCGCAGCAAGGAATATGAAGCGGTGCACAATGAAGCCATCAGCCTGCTGAAAGAACTGCTCCAGATACCGGACGACTATGAGGTGCTTTTTTTGCAGGGCGGAGCAAGCCTTCAGTTCGCCATGGTGCCGCTGAACTTTTTGCCTGCCGGGAAAAA
>Ga0316232_1001500_pt1 | contig 28058 bp, 22 predicted proteins | sample TBHtaG_FD_206006 | JGI IMG/M metagenome (GOLD analysis project Ga0316232, IMG submission 206006) | Freshwater microbial communities from Trout Bog Lake, Wisconsin, USA - TBH18025_13 | ecosystem: Environmental > Aquatic > Freshwater > Lake > Hypolimnion/Profundal zone | place: USA: Wisconsin... | reverse complement strand
ACCGGCGGTACTATCGCCGGGCAGGCGCCTTCAAACACCCAAATGACCGGCTACACCCCAGGGGCCATCGGTGTCCAGGTGCTTATCGAAGCCGTGCCTGAGATAAAACAATTTGCCGACGTCAGCGGCGAGCAGGTAGCCAATATCGGTAGTTTCGCCATGACCCATGAGGTGTGGCTCAAACTGGCGAAAAGAGTCAATCAGCTCCTGGCCACCGACGACTGTGACGGCATCGTCATTACCCATGGAACCGACACCCTGGAAGAAACGGCCTATTTTCTCAATCTTGTCGTAAAAAGCGACAAGCCTGTTGTTATCGTCGGTTCGATGCGACCAGCCACGGCGATCAGCGCTGACGGCCCTGTCAATCTGCTCAACGCGGTGCGTCTGGCAGCCGACCCTAACGCCCGCGGACGCGGGGTCCTTGTTGCCATGAACGACGAAATCAACGGCGCCCGCGACGTGACCAAGACCAATACCACCCATGTCGAGACCTTCAAGTCGCCTGAACTCGGCTTTCTCGGCTATTTTCAAAGCGGCAAACCCATATTCTATCGTGCCACCACCCGGAAGCACACCTTTCAAACCGAGTTTGATGTAACAAGCCTTACCGAACTGCCTCGGGTAGACATTGTTTACGCCCATGTTAATGATGACCAGGTATTTGTTGACGCATCCCTCAAGGCTGGGGCGAGGGGCATCGTTCACGCCGGAATGGGTCACGGCAGCATCTTTCCTGTGACCAGAGACGCGTTGGCCGCGGCAGTCAAACAAGGAGTCATTGTTGTTAAATCCTCCCGGGTCGGCAACGGTATTGTTTCCCGGGTGGCTGACGATGACAAGTACGGCTTTGTCGTCGCTGACACTCTCAATGCTCAAAAAGCCCGGGTACTGCTGATGCTGGCTCTGACCAAAACGAAAGACGCGGCAGAGATTCAGCGGATGTTTGATGAATACTAATAACGGCTGAGACCATTAAGGCAAAACCCCCTTGTTTCAGCGGAAAATACTGAGAACCGGGTGTCCTATGACACCCGGTTTTTGTTCGGTTAAGTCAGAGGATCGGTCGTGGTGCCAACGCTTCATAAAAGCCATGGGAAGGGGTGAGAGCGGCTCTTCGTGGTTGTTCTTTTGGCAAAAATCCTCTACAATAGATATATTATTCATGAGATTTATTATTGTTGAGGTAACAGAAATGGACAAAGACCGGGCCTGGGGCGTTGCATCAGCTGTGGGCGCCTATACGCTGTGGGGTTTTCTGCCGATTTACTGGAAGCTTGTCAAAGCGGTCCCTGCTCTTGAGATTTTGGCGCATCGGTTTATATGGTCGCTTTTTTTTATGGTTTTCATTCTCTTTGCATCCAAGAGAATTGGGCTGTTTGGCCAAGAAGTCCGCGCTATTCTCGCCCAGCCAAGGAAAACCATGGGGGTAGTTGCTGCTGCGGCGATTATTACCATCAACTGGCTTATCTATATCTGGGCAGTCAATGACAACCGCATTGTTGAAACCAGCTTAGGCTACTACATGACGCCCTTGATCAGCGTACTGCTGGGGATTGTTGTTTTGAAAGAGAAGCTGTCCTTTTGGCAAACTGTTGCCGTCTTGTTGGCCACCGTCGGGGTGCTGAATCTTACCTTCAGATTTGGTGCCATTCCCTGGGTAGCACTATCTTTGGCTGTAACCTTCTCCCTGTATGGTCTGTGCAAGAAACTTCTGAACATCGGGGCAATAACCAGCATCACCGTGGAAACCCTGATTATGTCTTTGCCGTCCTTGCTGTACCTGACTTTCCTCCAACAGCAGGATGCCGGTGCTTTCAGACTGAGCTACCCGGTTGTGGCCGGTCTTCTGATCGGTACAGGTGTCATCACGGCGATACCGATGGTGCTGTTTTCCCATGGGGCGATCCGACTGCCGCTGACAGTCAATGGCTTCATCCAGTACCTATCGCCAACCATAGCACTGTTTGTAGGTATCTTTTTATATGACGAGACTTTTTCACCGGCCCACCTATTGTCTTTCAGCCTTATCTGGCTGGCACTGGCGATTTTTTCACTGTCAAAAACCAAAGTGTTTCTGCAGATGGAGTCCTTTGTAATGAAGAAGGCTGCTTGCCTTTCTGAGAAGTAGAGGCAGGGATTGGCCCCTTGATGAAGAAATAAGAACATTAGGCTAAAAAAACGAATTTCCTGCAGCTTATATGGAGATATTGATGCGTAAATATGGAGTAGTGGAACTTGTTTTACTGGTGACGGTCTTTCTTTGGGGCATTAACACCCCGGTGATGAAAATAGGGTTGGCCTACCTGCCTCCTGTTCTGTACAATGCCCTGCGATTATTGCTGGCGGCAACCATAGCCTGGCCAATTTTGTTGTCCTCAGGAACCTGCCGGCCGATTCAGCAAGGCGACGCCAAGCGTATCCTGACGATAAGCCTAATGGGCTTTTTCTTTTTTCAGGTATTGTTTACCGCCGGTCTGCCGAAAACAACCGCAGGCAACGCTTCGTTGGTGCTGGCGTTGACCCCGGTTTATGTGGCTGTCATCAACAGGATCTTCAAGAACGAACGACTCGCCCTGCCGGTGGTGCTAGGTATCGGAGTGGCGCTGCTGGGCGTAGGCCTGATTGTTCTCGGATCAGGAAAAACGCTGAGCCTGGCAAGCGGAGACCTTGTTGGGGCGCTGTTGATACTGGCCGGCCAAGCTGGCAACGGTTATTATGTAGTATATTCCAAAGACTTAATGGAGCGGTATTCCACTTATCAAATCAATACCTGGGTGATGACCTTGTCGGCGCTGGCTTTTACCGTGATTTCCCTGCCTGACCTGGCTGCCTTGCAACTCAGTGAGGTCCCTTTAGCCGCCTGGCTGAGCATCGCCGTATCAGGAACCTTCAGCCTGTGCATCGGAAATCTGCTCTGGGTATGGGCCCTGGGAAGGATCAGCAGTACCAAGGCGTCGTTGTACCAGTACCTTAGCCCGATTGTTTCTATTGCCGCCGGTGTCTTATTTCTGGGGGAAACCTTCGGTCTGCTGCAAATTGCGGGAGCTTCAGTCATTTTTGCGGGGCTGTATCTGACACAGCAAAAAAGTCTGGAACCAAGCCCCATACTCCTGAAAAAAAAGGCCTTCCAGCATTCCTGACCCGCAAGACGCCACCGGAAGCATCCTTAAGGTAAGGCCGTTTCTCGGTTTTTGCTTTTTTTGCTGCACGAGTTCTATCTTGCCAGAGCAGTGCATATATATAATAAGTTAAACAGTATTGACCGACTGGTCAGTCTTTGTTAAATTAGAAATTTATGGACCCCAAATAATAGTAACGGGCTAGTCCCAGGGTGGCTAAGTGAGCAGCCTTAGTCTGGTGATCGAAATCGAAGGGCTTTTCACTGCTGGGGCCTGAAAAGCAGCGAAAGGTCGTCGAAGCCAATGGTAACGCAATAGTTATAAAGAGGGGTTGTAGATACTATTATCATACTTGTATAAAATTCTCTTCTTACTATTACTCCCAACAGAGAAAAAATAAGGGTTTTGCTGACAGATAAGAATGCGGCAGACTTCCCTTGATTGCTACGTGACTGGTGGAATCTACCGGAAGGTATAGCCTGATACAATGTCGAACTAGTTAACATAACAATTGTGTCTGGAGTGGATTTTTTGCCAGCGCCAAAGGTTGCTGCTGTTTTTTCGTCGATTATCGGTTCGACTGTGCAGCTACGGCTTCCGCAGTGACGACCCAGGTCAGGAAAAGTGCCGAAAGGCCCGGTGTAAGCCGATTTTTTTAATTTTACCGAAGCTATGAGATCATAAGTTTTTTGCCGCAGATATAAAATGAGAGGACGCTGCTATTGTGACTGGGCTCTATGTAAATCGCAGACTTACCATTATATGGTATGCTGCCATATTTATTTTCGTCGCCTTAGTAACCCGGTTGGGTTATTTGCAGATCCTCCATGGGGCGGATAATCGGCATCTGGCCGACAATAACCGGATTAAACTCATGCCGATTATGGCTCCCCGGGGTCTGTTTTATGACCGCAACGGGGTGGCTCTTGTTTCCAATCGTCCTGGTTTCACTGTATCGCTGATCCCTATTTCCGGTCCGGTTCCTGATGAGGTCATCGTTAGGCTGGCCAAATTTTTGAACATGGACGCTGCCGATATCCGGAAGAAAGTCGGTCAGCAGGATAATCCCCTTGAACCGATAAGGATAAAAAACGATGTCGGCCCTGATGTTGTGTCGAAAATAGAAGAGCATCGCGGCGATCTGCCGGGAGTGGTCATCGAAATCCAGTCAGTCCGGAATTATATCAATAATGAACTGGCAGCCCATATCTTCGGCTATGTCAGCGAGATAAGCGAGGAAGAGCTGGAAAAAAGGAAAGCCGAGGGCTATAAAACCGGCAATATTGTTGGTAAATTCGGGCTGGAAAAGGTATACGATAAAGAGATTCGCGGCACGGACGGCGGCAGTCAGATCGAAGTTGATGTCGCCGGGCGACCAGTAAAAATGCTGGGGAAAAAAGAGCCGGTCCTAGGGTCCAGTCTGGTGCTGACCATCGACGCCAAGATTCAAAAAGCAGCGGAAAAAGCGATGGATGACCGCCTCAGATATCTCCAGACCAGGCTGGGAAATCCCGGCGCCAAAGCCGGCGCAGCGGTGGTCATGAACCCCAAGACCGGTGAAATTCTGGCGATGGTCAGCCGACCGGCCTTTAGCCCAAACCTGTTTAACGGCGGGATTTCATCCAAAGACTGGAAAGTGATCAATGACGATCCCTTCAATCCCATGGAAAATAGGGCGATAACCGGCGAATACCCGCCTGGTTCCACCTTTAAGATTGTTACCGGTACAGCGGCGCTGGAACTCGGTAAAGTGACGCCGGAGGAAAAGATTCTCGATACCGGCCATTACAGGGATAAAAGCAACGCCCTGAACGAAGCCTTGGGTTGGATTGATTTCAAAACAGCGCTGGCGAAGTCAGACAATGTTTACTTTTATCAAATGGGTGAGCGCATAGGTATTGATAACATGGAGAAATACGCCCGGATGTATGGCCTTGGCGACTATACCGGCATCAATCTTCCAGGGGAATCCGATGGCTTGGTGGCCAACCGGAAATATAAAGAAAAAGTGTATGGCGAAGACTGGTATCTGTCGGAAACTCTGGACGCCGCCATCGGACAGGGATTCCAATTGGTGACACCGATTCAGATGGCGATGGTTATGAGCGAAGTGGCCAACGGCGGTCATCGCTTCCGCCCCTATCTGGTGAGCAAGATGATCGGTCCCAACGGTGAAACGGTCAAGAGCTTTGAACCGGAAGAGGTCGGCAGTGTAACTATTTCTGACCGCAATCTCAATTTGATCCGGTCCGCTCTGAAGGACGTGACCGCGGCCGGAGGAACTGCCGGCTACGTGTTCGAAGGGCTCCCGCTGTCCATGGCCGGCAAGACGGGTACGGTAGAGAATTCGCACGGCGAGGATCACGGCTGGTTCGTGGCCTACGCTCCGTTTGATAATCCGACAGTGGTGATCGCGGTGTTGGTGGAGCAGGGCGGTTTCGGGTCTGATTCGGCGGCGCCGATCGCCCGAAAAATCCTCGAAGCGGCCTTCAATCTTCCGCCGCATAAGGACGCCGCCGATCAGATGGTAGAGGAAGAGGCGGCGAAGGCTGGCCTAAAAGTCGATGTTCCTAAAAAATAATGGTTTCGGCTGTTAAAAAACAGGATACAGTGTCTCTCGCATAATAAAGGTTGCCACTTTGTTTTCAGCCTCGAACCACCGACTATTTGGCCGGTGGTTTTTCTATGTCTTATTCATCATATGATCTTACGGAATAAAGGAAGGAAAATAAAGGAAACTAGGACATCCGGCCCGAAGATGAATCTTTAACAAAAAAAGGGGAGGAATCACGAGTGGAGAAAATCGTGCTAGGAATGCTGCTGCTTCTGGCAAGCATGACGGTGCTGTGTATTCCTGCAACTGCTTCTGCGGCCTATCTGGAGATGAAAGACGGCGCCAAAATCTTCTATGAAGACCAGGGGCACGGGCAGCCGATTGTGCTGGTGCACGGCTGGACCTGTTCGTCGAGATTCTGGCAGGAGAACGCCCCTGAATTGGCCAAGGAATTCAGGGTCATCACCATCGACCTGCGGGGTCACGGCAATTCCTCCAAAATACTGACCGGCCACACCATCAGCCAGTATGCCCGGGATGTCAGGGAAATCATCGAATACCTGGCCTTGCGGGACGTTACCCTGGCCGGCTGGTCCCTGGGGGGGGCCGGTGGTATTATCCTATTATCAGCAATACGCCAGCGACAGCCGTCTCAAAGCGCTGGGACTGATCGACACCGCGCCCTATCCCTTCAGTCCGGCCGACTGGAATAGTCACAGCATGAAAAACAATAATGTCAACGCCATGAACGTCATGTTCAAGATCTATGGCGCCGACCCCCTTCAGTTTGCCACCTCGTTTACCGCCAACATGTTTAAAGACGCAAAAGCCTCCGATTACGACCTGGAGTGGATTCCCGCCGAACTGACCAAAACACCGCCCTGGATCGCGGTGGCGATTTATTCCGATTTTCTCATCAGTGACTATGCCAAGGTGTTGCCCACCATCAGTATCCCGGTCATTGTTTTCGCCGCCAACTCCAATGTCTATAAAACGGGCATCGCCATGGGGCGCAGCATCGCCGCCCAGATCCCCAAGGCTACTTTTGTGGCTTTCGAAGATGCTGGCCATCTCCTTTTTTACGAGCAATCGGAAAAATTCAATAAAGCCCTGGGCGATTTTGTCAGAGGCAATAAGTGAGAGCAGGCTGGCCTTTTCAACAACCTCCAAGCACCGGGAAACCGGTGCTTTTTTGTACAGGCTAGTCCGGCGAGTTGAAACTTTTGACCGGTGGGAGGAGAATGTGATAAAAATAACTTTCGGAATATTGAAAATAATGGTAGGTAATCGCACATATTTGTCAAATAAATACAGTCAATTCTAAGACGGAAAATGAAGCTGCAAAAAGGAGTGTTCTGTTTTTGAACACTGAAACAGTGAGGTGGGAAATGCAAACAAGTTGTCTGCAAAATATCTGGGAGGAATTCATCAACAGCGGGACGATTCAGGCTGCTTCGGTGCGGGATGTGATTGCCCAGTCCTGGCGGCGCTGCCAAAAGCACGGCATTGACTCCCACGGCGGCAGCAGCACCGTTGTTGCCACAGGCAAGGAACTTGAAGCCATCCTGATGAAGAATCAGGTGCTGATTGAGGCTGCCAAGCCTTTCATGCAGAACTTGTACAAACTGGTGGAAAGCTCGGGGTTCGTCGTCGTTCTTGCTGACAAGAGAGGGTTTTTGATCGAGGTTATCGGTGATGTCGATGTACTGGAGTCCAACCGGGGCATCCATTATTCCCGGGGCGTAAAGTGGACGGAGAATTTGGTGGGCACCACGGCAATATCCCTGGTGCTTTTGGGTCAGGGGCCTATCCAGGTAACCGGTATCGAGCATTATTGCCGCGAGCATCACGGCTGGGCCTGTTCGGCCGCCCCGCTGAGCGACGCCAACGGAAATTTCATCGGGGTACTCAATGTCACCGGACCCAAGGAATATGTCCACTGCCATACCTTGGGCATGGTAGTGTCGGCAGCTGAGGCGATAACCAATATCTTTCAGGTGCAAAAAACCCAGCGGGAACTGGAAGAGTCGGCGCGGCTCCACTCGACCATCGTGAATGCGGTGTCTGACGGGCTGCTGATGCTGGACGCCCTGGGGATAGTGACCCATATCAACCCGGTAGGGGCCCGAATCCTGCAGGTCAATGCCTCGGAGGCGATCGGCCGGCATATCAGCAACCTGGTGGATTTTAAGCCGGTGGTGTTGCAGGTGCTGGAGACCGGACAAGGCTATACCGACAAAGAGTTTTTTATCGAGACCAAGCGGGGCATGCTGCATTTCATCAAAACAGCGATACCGTTGAAGGACAAATTCGGTCGGCTGGAGGGCGTTGTCGATATCTTCCGGGAAATCAAGCGGGTTCGCAAACTGGTGAACCAGATGGTGGGCGCTACCGCCGAGTACTGCTTCGAGGATATCATCGGCAACTGCCCGGCGATCTGTGAATGCATCCGGCTGGCGAAAGTCGCAGCCAACGGCACAGCTACGGTGCTTATTCAGGGAGAAAGCGGCACAGGCAAGGAGCTCATCGCCCAGGCGATCCACAATTCCAGTCTGCGGCATGACGGTCCCTTCGTGGCTTTGAACTGCGGCGCCATTCCGCGTAATCTGGTGGAAAGCGAGCTGTTCGGCTACGAAGACGGCGCCTTCACCGGGGCCAAAAACGGCGGCCGTCCCGGCAAATTTGAACTGGCTCACGGCGGCACGATCTTTTTGGATGAGATTGGTGAGATGCCGCTGGATATGCAGGTGAGGCTGCTGCGAGTGCTGCAGGAGAAGCGGATTACCAGGGTAGGCGGCCAGCGCAACCTTGATATCGATGTGCGCATTCTCGCCGCGACCAACAGGGACCTGGCCAAAGAAGTACATGAGGGCAACTTCCGGCATGACTTGTTCTACCGGCTGAATGTGCTGCCGATCCATGTCCCGCCCTTGCGGGAGAGGCCAGACGACATCCTGCTTTTCGTGGAGTTCCTTGTCAACAAAATGTGCCGTCAACTGGGGGTTGCAGCCAAGCGTTTTACGGCCGAGGCTCTCAAAAGCCTGGCAGAGCATGACTGGCCGGGAAATGTGCGGGAGCTCGAGAATGTCATCGAGCGGGCGGTCAATATTTGTGAGAACCGTGAGATATCCCTGGAATATCTGCCCCGGACGCTGCTGGAAAAAAGGCCGGTCAAGAAGGCCCGAGAGGCCCTTACACTCAGGGATATGGAGCGCCAGTTCATCGCGGAGGCCATTCATACCACCGGCGGCAATATTTCCAACGCGGCGAAACTCTTGGGTATCGGGAGAAACACCCTCTACAGCAAACTAAAAGAATATGAAATCAGTCACTTGCGCAACGGGATGTTCGTTGATCGAACACTGCATGTTCAATAATCGAACAATTATCATGCTTCGATGAACAGGTTTTGCCCTTCGGACACCCGCCGGCTTCAAGGGAAAGGGCGATTCTCCGGCAAGAATCGCCCTTTCCCTTTTTTTGGCACAAACCTTGCAATAAGATGCTTCAGCTTATGCCAATAAAATGACATGCTGAGGAGGGTACCTGTTTTGGCTTATGATACTGAATTTTTAAAGCTTCTGTACCAGCGCATGACAGGAATCAGGTCTTTCGAGGAAAAAATCGGCGAATTGTTTCTGGCAGGTGAAGTGCCGGGGTTCGTCCACCTGTACGTGGGCGAAGAGGCTATTGCCGTCGGAGTCTGTGCCAACCTGAACGATCAGGATTATATTACAAGCACCCACCGCGGACACGGTCACTGTATTGCCAAAGGGGCCCAAATTGACCGAATGATGGCCGAAATTTTCGGCAAGAAGACCGGCTATTGCAAAGGCAAGGGTGGTTCGATGCATATCGCTGATTTTTCAGTAGGCATGCTGGGGGCCAATGGGGTGGTCGGCGGGGGCTATAATTTGGCGGTCGGCGCCACCCTGGCGGCGAAAATGCGCAAGACCGGCCAGGTAGCCGTCTGTTTCTTTGGTGATGGCGCCTCCAACCGCGGTACTTTCCATGAGGCGATCAATATGGCTTCTGCTTGGAAGCTTCCGGTGGTCTTTCTTTGTGAGATGAACGAATGGGCTTCCACCACTCCCTATCGCACCACCACCGCCGTGGCCGATATATCGGCCCGGGCCGCCGGGTACGGCATGCCGGGAGCCATTGTCGACGGCAATGACGTTCTCGCGGTGTATGAAGCCGCCAAGACTGCCATTGAGCGCGCCCGCCGGGGCGAGGGCCCCACCTTGCTGGAAGCCAAGACGTACCGCATCAAGGGACACTATGTCGGCGATCCGGAAATGTACCGGACCAAGGCCGAAGTTGCTGAGCGGTTTGAAAAAAATGATCCCCTGAAAAACTTCGCCAAGACGGTAATCGCCAAGAAATGGCTAGACGCGCACGACCTTGAAGCCATCAAAGCGCAGGCAGTGGCCCAAGTGGAACAGGCGGTTGTGGACGCCCGGAAGGCGCCCTATCCTGATGATGATCAACTGTTGGCCGACTATTTCGTGGAAGGCGGAGTGAATTAGCATGCGATCAATCACATTTTCAGAAGCCACTCTGGAAGCCATGGCTGAGGAAATGGCCCGGGATGAACGGGTCTTTATCATGGGTGAGGATATCGCCCGTCAAGGCGGCATTTTCGGTCAGTTCAAAGGACTTCCCCAGCAGTTTGGCGTCCAGCGGGTGATAGACACCCCGATATCCGAGACCGCCATCATCGGCGCCGGTGTCGGAGCCGCCCTGGCCGGCATGCGGCCGGTTGTGGATATGCATTTTGCTGACTTTATCACTGTGGCTATGGACGAAGTGGTCAACCAGATGGCCAAAATCCGTTATATGTTCGGCGGTCAGTGCACAGTGCCAATCGTGCTGCGGGCTCCTGACGGAATTGTCCGTTCTGCGGCCGCCCAGCACTCCCAGTCCCTGGAAGCGTGGTTCCTCCATGTCCCAGGCCTCAAAGTAGTTGTGCCCTCCAATCCGGCTGACGCCAAGGGTTTGCTGAAAGCCGCCATCCGCAGCGACGATCCGGTGCTGTATTTCGAGCATAAGGCCTTATTCCCGCTGAAGGGCCCCGTGCCTGACGGCGACCATTTGGTGCCGATCGGCAAAGCCAACGTGGTTCGCGCCGGCAAAGATGTGACCATTGTTTCCTATTCCATGATGATGCACAGGGTGCACGAAGCGGCCGCGAAACTGGCTGAGCTGGGCATCGACGCCGAGACAATCGATCTGCGCACCATCTCACCCCTGGACAAAGAAACAATTTTTGCATCGGTTGCCAAAACCAAGCGGCTCATTATTGTACACGAAGCGGTAAAAACCGGTGGCGTGGGCGCCGAAATCGCCGCAGCGGTAGCCGAAGAAATGATTGATTATCTTGACGCTCCCATCAGAAGACTGGGCGCTCCCTTTGTACCCATCCCCTTCAGCCCACCTCTGGAGCGACTGGTCAAAATCAGTGCCGAGGACATTATCCGGACAGCCAGGGAGATCTGCCAATAATCGAAGATGAGAGGGGATGCCGTGTTAAAAGATAAAGTAGCCATCGTCACCGGGGCGGGCCGGGGGATCGGCCGGGGGATAGCTCTGGCCCTGGCCGCCCATGGCGCTCATATCGTGGTGAATGACGTCAACCTCCAAAACGCCGGCGCGGTCGCTGATGAGATCCGGGCCGCCGGCACCAAGGCGTTGGTTGTGCAGGCCGACGTGACCGACGAAGACCAGGTGCAAAAAATGGTTTATGACGCCATTGACCATTTTGCCCGGATCGACATCCTGGTCAATAACGCCGGTATCGTTCAGACCGGGCCGGTGACCGAAATCACCCCTGAGAGCTGGGATAAGGTGATGGCGGTCAACCTGAAGGGAGTCTTTCTTTGCTGCAAGGCCGTTTTCCCGGTCATGATGGCCCGGCGTAGCGGCAAAATCATCAATATGGCCTCTGTAGCCGGAAAAAGAGGCGGCGGGCTCCTCGGCAATTCCTGCTATGCCGCTTCCAAAGGCGGGGTGATCGCCTTCACCAAGGGCATCGCCCGGGAAGGCGGCCCCTACAATATCAACGTCAACGCCATTACCCCGGCGCTGACCGACACCGACATGACCAGCTCACTCAACCTGAAACAGCGGGATACCATCATCCAGATGATCCCGCTGGGCCGGGCCGGCAAGCCTGAAGATATCGCCGCCGCCGTCTGTTTTCTGGCCTCCGATTACGCCGCGTTTATCACCGGCGAAATCATGAATGTCGATGGCGGATTCATGATGGACTAATCAGCTTTTTCAAAGCAACAACACAGGAGGTGAGGCTGGGCGTGGACGACGCCAAGGATGAACTGCGAAATTATGTTGGGAGGTCTTATTGTACATGGATAATTCCGCAATAGTGGGCAGCATCAGAAGACGAAAGTATTTGCACATTGTTTTGCCCCTGTTTCTTACCTCGGTTATCGCTTACCTCGACCGGGTCAACATCGCCTATGCCGCGTTGACCATGAACACGGACATGGGATTCACCGCCCAGATTTTTGGCATGGGCGCAGGTATTTTCTTCCTGGGCTATCTGATCTTCGAGATCCCCGGAGCGCTGATCGCCAATAAATTCAGCCCCAAGGTGTGGCTGGCCCGGATCATGATAACCTGGGGGCTGGTCTGCGCCTTGATGGCCTTCATGCGCACCGACACTGAGTTTTACATCTACCGGTTCCTGCTCGGCGCGGCCGAAGCCAGCCTGTATCCCGTCATTTACGCCGTCATCATGCCTCGCTGGTTCAGCGCCGAAGAACGGGCCCAGGCCATTTCAGTTCTGCTTACCTCCATCGTGGTCGCCGCCATCATCGGCGCGCCGGTGGCCGGCTGGCTGCTGGGGTTGACGATTTTCGGCCTCAAAGGCTGGCAGGTGCTCTTCGTTCTTGAGTCCATTCCGGCTATTGTATTCGGCATAGTTTTGCTGTACTGGCTGAAAGACTCGCCGGAAGAGGCCAGCTGGCTGACACCGGAAGAAAAGCTATTTCTCAAGAACCAGCTGGAACAGGAGACAGCCGCTAAAAGCGCGGTCAAGAAATACACCCTCTGGCAGGCGTTTTGCGATAAGGAAGTTCTCAAGCTTTGCCTGATCTATTTCATGTGGATCACCGGGTTCTGGGGCTTCAACTTCTGGATGCCCACTGTGCTTAAGGCAGTATCCGGCTGGTCCAACGCGGCCATGGGCCTCATTATCGTCATCCCAATGTCGTTGGCCCTGATCGGCTTTGTCGTAGTGGGGCGCTCCTCATCCCGCCGCAATGAAAAGAGATGGCATGTGGCCATTCCGATGTTCATCGGCGCCATTGGTATGGGGGTCGGGCCGTTTGTCAGCGATCCGATGATGAGCCTGGTTCTGGTTTGTGTCAGCGCCATCGGCGTATACTGCGGCATGGGCGTATGGTGGTCCTATCCGACGACCTTCCTGTCCGGAGCGGCTGCCGCCGGGGCGGTGGGCCTGATTAACTCCATCGGCAACATCGGCGGCTGGGTTGGTCCCTATCTGACCGGCTATATCAAAGATCTCACAGGCTCCTTCCAGTGGGGTTACGTATATCTGGCCTTCTCGCTGACCATGGCCGGCCTGCTCATACTGACCCTGCGCAAAGAGCTGCCTATCGACAAGGCGGCCTCACCCTCCGAATCCAAAACAGTTGCCCAATAAACAACCCTGGTGAATGTTTACGGCTGATCGGCGCCGCGGGGCGGCGCCGATAGCCGAATTCTTTTTTTGATTGAACAGAAAGTAGTATCAGCTAACACGCAAAACTGGGGAGGAATCCTGATGGCAGTTGAGTTTATCATGCCGCAACTCGGCCTGACCATGACTGAAGGCACGGTAGCCAGATGGTTGAAAAAGGTTGGCGAGACAGTAGCGATTGGTGAGGTTCTCGCCGAAATTGCAACAGATAAAATCAGCGTAGAGGTTGAGGCCACGGCAAGTGGCACTATCCTCGAAATATGTGTCCCTGAAGGGGAAACCGCGCCGGTCAAAGCCGTTCTGGCAACCATTGGGGAACCGGGAGAGAAAGTCAGCACCGCCCAGGTGGTGTTCGCTTCGCCTGGGTTGGAAGGCCCCAGGGCCGTGCAGGCGGCGATTGTCGACACGGATGCCGGTGAATGGGTTAAGGCATCGCCTTTGGCTAGGAAAATTGCGCGTGAGCGAGGAATAGAGTTAGCGCTGGTGACCGGTACCGGACCTGCCGGCAGGGTTATCGAGCGGGATGTCCTGGATTACGGCGAGCCGGGGGCAGCTGTCAAGGCTACGCCACTGGCAGCGAAAGTCGCGGCTGAATACGGCCTGGATCTTACGACCTTGCCGCAAACAGGGCGGATCATGAAACAAGATGTCCTGGCTGCCCTGCCTGAGGTCCCGGCTGTTGCTGGCGACGGGAAGGCGCTTACCGGCATGCGCAAGGTCATTGCTGAACGGATGAGCCTGAGCTGGCAGACGGCGCCCCATGTCAACCTGACGGTGGAAGTAGATATGACCGAAGCCAAAGAACTGAAGACGAAGCTGGCTCAAACCGGTGTCAAGACTTCCTTTACCGATTTGATCGTCAAATGCGTGTCCCGGGCCCTGACCGAATTCCCGATGGTCAACAACAGCCTGATTGGCGGCAAACTTGTCGAAAATCCCTGCATTAATATCGGTGTGGCGGTGGCGGTGGCGGTGGACAACGGCCTGATCGTCCCGGTGATCAAGAGCGCCGCAGGGCAATCACTGCGCCAGCTGAGCGAAACGATTGCGGCCCTTGGCACCAAGGCCCGACAGGGGAAACTGGTGCCTGACGAATATAGTGGTGGTACTTTCACTGTCAGCAATCTTGGCATGTACGGGGTCGATCACTTCACCCCCATCATCAATCCGCCGGAAAGCGCCATTCTCGGAGTCTGCCGTCTGGTGGACCGTCCGGTGGTTATCGATTCGGCCATCGTTATCCGTCCGATGATGAATCTTTGTCTGTCTTTTGATCACCGGCTGATCGACGGCGCCCTGGCGGCCCGGTTCATGGCCAGGCTGCGCGAAATTGTGGAGCAGCCGATGCTGCTGCTGTAAAGGGTGTGTTTGACAACAGCGAATGATACTTACAAAGGATAGGGGGAGGTTTCCATGAAGCAGGTTGTGGTTATCGGCGGCGGTCCGGCGGGATATGTCGGCGCCATCCGGGCTGCCCAGCTGGGAGCCGAAGTCCAGCTCGTCGAAAGTGAAGCCATTGGCGGTACCTGCCTGAATATAGGTTGTATCCCGACGAAAGCCCTGCTGCACACCGCTCATTTGTTCGCCGAATTGTCGTCAGGTTCATCCGGAGTGGTGGCCGAAAACACCAGACTGGACTGGCCGATGGTGCTGCGGCACAAGCAAGGGGTTGTCCACCGACTGGTGCAGGGAGTGGAAGGCCTGCTGAAAGCCAACGGTGTCAAAATTCACAAAGGCACCGCGGTTTTAACGTCTGACGGCACCATAGAAGTGGGTGGCGCGGCGCCGCTAAAGTTGGCGGCTGACGCGGTCATCCTGGCCGTGGGTTCGGAACCGGTCAAACTAAACTTTCCCGGCTCTTGTCTGCCGGGAGTCATCGATAGTACCGCCGCCCTCAGCCTGCCCAGGCTACCACGGTCGCTGACCATCATCGGCGGCGGGGTCATCGGCGTCGAGTTCGCGGCCCTGTTTCGCTCTTTCGGCAGCGAAGTGGCTGTTGTTGAAATGCTGCCACAGATCCTGCCGCCTGTCGACGGCGAGATAGCCAGCCAGGTGAGGAAGGAACTGGGCCGGCGGGGAGTGCAATTTTTGACCGGGGCCCGCTTGACCGAAGTGGTGGAGAAAGACGGCGCGCTTTGCGCCAGAGTTGAAATAGCCGGCGAGTCCCGGGAGATTGCCTCTGAACTGGTTTTGGTGGCGGTGGGACGCAAGCCGCGGACCGGCGGTCTGGGGCTTGAGGCTGCCGGGATAGCGGCCGAGCGGGGCAGAATCTGTGTCGACGCCAATTTCCAGACCAATATCGACGGTATCTACGCCGTCGGCGACTGCAACGGACAGATCATGCTGGCCCATGCGGCATCGGCCCAGGCCGTGGCTGCTGTCGAGCACGCTCTTGGCCATAAGAGCGCTTATTTTAGTGATATTATCCCGGCCTGCATCTACACCGATCCCGAAGTGGCCAGTGTCGGCATGACCGAGGAGCAGACTCGCGCTCGGGGACTCAAGTTTAAAGTCGGAACCTTCCCCCTTGCCGGCAACGGCAAGGCGGTGATCGAAAGCGGCGGCACCGGCATGATGAAGATCATCTGCGGCGACAAGTACGGCGAGATTCTTGGGGTGCACATCTTCGGACCCCGGGCCACCGACCTTATCGCCGAGGCCGCGCTGGCCATCCGCCTCGAAGCCACCGTAGACGAACTGATTTCCACCATTCACGCCCACCCCACTGTCAGCGAGGCGATGGCCGAGGCGGCCTTGGCGGTGAGCGGGCGCGCCATTCACTGGCCGCCGCGAAAACGCTGATGCGCCGCTGCGCACTGATAACCGCGGGACAGCAGGACTACGCCTCCGGCCTGCGGCTGCAGGAGGAGGCCCGGCGGCAGGTGAGCGCCGGAGCTTTCGACGGGGTGCTGATCCTGTTGGAACATCCGCCGGTTATTACCATCGGCCGAGGCGGTGGCGCCGAAAATCTGCGCGCAGGCAGTTCCTGGCTGGCTGGGCAGGGCGTGGAGCTTATCTTTACCGACCGTGGCGGCAATATTACCTGCCACAATCCCGGCCAACTGGTCGGTTATCCTGTTCTCAACCTCAACCACTGGCGGCCTGACGTCCACTGGTACGTGGAGAGTCTCGAAGAAGTGCTGCTGCGCACCCTGCGCCGTTTCGGCCTGTGCGGCGACCGCAAGGCCAGCTACACCGGAGTGTGGCTGGGTAACGCCAAAATCGCCGCCATCGGAGTGGCGGTAAAAAAGTGGATTACAAGTCATGGCTTTTCCCTAAATATCGCTAATGATCTTGACCTTTTCGGCTGCATCGTTCCATGCGGTATCAGCGAATTTGGGGTCACCAGTCTCGCCGCAGCCGGCGCACTAGCCGAATTGTCGGCGGTCAGCGCTGCTTTCGTAGAGGAATTCAGCCAATTCTTCAGCTGCGAAGTCGTAGACAACACTGTCGGTTTTTCGACAGTGTTGTCTAAAATTCGACAATAATGACGGTCGACCCAGCGCAAACGCAAGGAGGGCCAACATGAACCAGCCGTCTGCCCCCCGTCCGCCGTGGCTCGTTCAGCGCCTTCCTGCGGGCGGGGAATATATCAGGGTCAACGAACTGATGAACAACCTGGACCTCAATACCGTCTGCCGCAGCGCCAGCTGTCCGAATATCGGCGAATGCTTCGGCTGCGGTACAGCGACTTTTTTGATTCTGGGCGGAGTTTGCACCCGCAGGTGCGCTTTCTGCGCTGTGCCCAAAGGCGTCCCGCCGGCCGTGGACCTCACCGAACCCGACCGGCTGGCCCAGGCGGTGGCGGCCCTGGCTCTAAGGCATGTGGTCGTTACCGCGGTGACCCGCGACGACTTGCCTGATGGCGGCGCTTCCCAGTTTGCGGCCTGCGTCCTGCGGGTCGGTGAAGCAAGCCCAGGTACAACAGTGGAGGTGCTGACCCCTGATTTCGCTGGCGCTTATGCCGCCCTGGGCGTAGTCCTGGCGGCGAAGCCGGCGGTCTTCAGCCACAATATGGAAACCGTGCCCCGACTCTATTCCCGGGTAAGGCCAGGCGCGGATTACCGGCGCTCGCTGGAGCTTCTGGCCAGGTCCGCCGCCGCAGGGAACTGCACCATTAAAAGCGGCCTGATGGTCGGGCTCGGCGAGCGGCCGGACGAACTGCGCGGCGTGTTCGACGACCTTGTTGCCGCCGGTGTCAGAGCACTCACCATCGGGCAGTATCTGCGGCCATCCCCGGCTCATTTGCCTGTTGTCGAATACATTACCCCGGAACAGTTCGGTTGTTATCAGGAGCAGGCTTACGCCGCCGGCTTCAAGAAAGTGGCTTCGGGTCCGCTGGTGCGCAGTTCTTACCGCGCCGCCGCAATGATTGAAGAGAGAATCAAGGGTGAGACCAGCTAACCATGTAATAGAGGAGGTAAGCTGACGATGCGCGTTGCCGCTATTCAGATAGCCGGGTTCCAGCAATACGACTGCCAGATGGCGAAAATCGAACAACTGTCGAGCGAGGCCAGCCGGTCAGGTGCGACCGTGATCTGTCTGCCGGAGCTCATGACCACTCCTTATTTCGCCCGCTCCCAGAACCTCAGGTGGCGGGATGCCGCAGAGCCGCTGCTGGAAGGCAGGACTTTTCCCCGAATAGCGGCTCTGGCGAAGAAGCTAAAATGCACCATAATCGGCACCTGTTACGAAAGCTGCGGCGACAGGCGCTACAATACCGCATTCATCGTCAATCCTGACGGCTGTCTTGCCGGCAGGTACGCCAAAACGCATATCCCGCTGATTGAGGCGGCCCAGGCCTATGAAACCCTGTTTTTCACACCAGGGGAGGATCTGCCGGTATTTGACATCGGGGGTACCCGGGTCGGCATTCTCATCTGCTATGACCGCTCCTTTCCGGAGGCCTGGCGGACCCTGGCTCTGAAAGGTGCGGGGCTGATAGTTGTACCGACGTCATCATCAGGCTTTCGCGGCGGGATGTACGCCGAGGAGCTCAAGGTGGCCGCCGCCCAGAACCAGGTTTTTGTTGTCGCGGCTAACAAGGCGGGTGAGGAGTGCCTGCCAGGAGAGGCCGGGTCCATTACCTTCTACGGCAAGTCCTGCATTATTAACCCTCTGGGTGAGCCAATCGCAGTTCTGGAACAGCAAGAAGACACCTTCATCATCGCCGATTTATGTATCGAGGCGGTGACCGCCGCCCGTCGCCGTCTCGACTACTACCGCGACCGGCGGACCGATCTTTATGAGCTCAAAGGCTAGTTGAGCCGGTGAAGCGGATATTGGACAAAAAGAGTAGGTGCTATCTGATAGCATCTGCTCTTTTATATCTAATAGAGAACTTTGTCCGCCAGACAACGCGAAAAAGGAATTGCCGATAGCTGTAATGCGCTTTCATACCCGCAGCCCACAGCCCGAACCGACAGTTTTGGCATAGAGATTAATTCGTATTGGCCTTTTGCGTTATATCGACAATTATCCTCGCGATCCATCTTGCCAGAAGCACCATGGGAATGTAAATAAGAAACGAGTACCAGTACAACCATTTCATAAGCACATAAAAACCCAGCTTCACAATAATGGGTTCAACTACAAAGGAAAATAGGGTTGAAATCGCGACCAACGCCCAGAAGAAACTTTTCCAGGTAGGGAAGTACTGATAGGTCAGCATAAAGAAAATCGGAACCACTGTATAGTCTACCGAGGTGAGCCTGGGGAATATCGGTATGACATCAACCGGATAACTCCAAAGGACCAGATTGAAGCCAAGCTCGTCCAGGGTAATGGTCAGGACCATTACAAGCAGACCAAACACGGTCAACTCTGGAAGGCGCTTCTTGTCGGCCAATCGATACCAAACTAGCCAAGGGACAGTGATCAATACCAGAAGAACCCACCAACGCCAGGCGCCGACTTTCTCGCCCAGCCAGTTCTCGATGCGAGCTTGGGTTAATAATCTTGTCATTTCCGCAAGTTGCTCTACAGTATGATGATTCGCCATTAGCATACACTCCGAACCTGAATAGCAATTGAACACTGCACTTTAGGATGCTCAGGCGCTAGGGGTGAGTTTCCTTTGCCTTTTGGGCAATAGCCATTATCTTGTCGGCGAGCCACTTGGATATAAGCACCATTGCCAGGAGGACAGGGAAGCCATAATAATATTTCCATTTGATAAGCACATAAAGTCCCAGCCAATGAAAAAGAGGCTCGCCTGCGAAGGATACTAACAAAGCAAGGGCGGTCGCTGCCCCCCCAAAAGCTGTTCCAGGTAACGAACCTCTGATATGCCAGCGTAAACAGGATGGGGATAATTGTATAATCGACCGAGGTTAGCCTGGGAAGTACGGGAATGAATTTATGGGGATAAATCCGGAGGGCCAGAATAGTAAATAATTCATCAAAGGTAATCGACATCACCATAACCAGAAGAAAAAACAAAATCAACTGGAGAAGCCGCTTCTTGTCAGCGAATTTATACCAAGCGATTAAAGGAATGATAAGCAGCACTACCAGAAACCACCACTGCCAGGTAAAAAGGGTCTTGTGCCGCCAGAAATCGATCTGAGCCTGAGTTAGCTGCCTGGTCATTTCCACAAGTTGTTCGTCGGACGGATAATTCTGCATCAGTGCACTCCACTATATTGTTCTGCCAGTGCCAATTATAAAACAACCGCCGTACCACTTCATTATTTGTTTGAAAACTTTCAATACAGTTATTGCCGCTTATTTCATTTCTGCAGACCCCAAATTGAACATCGTTAAAATGAGTATTGCTGTTTCCGCCTAAACTCATAGTCAGTGCATAGTGTCAGCCAGACGGCCCATATCTATTCTCGCTAGCGGAGAGTAGCCCCACCAATAGTCCAACGCAGATAGCAACGCCCTCACTCTTGGTGCCGAAGGCGGCACTTTTTATTTTTTCTACAGCTGTTTTCTATCCAAAAAAAAGGAATTTAAGATTTTATGTCAAATTTAGTAATATCTTGGATTATTTTGGAGGCCGGTTGTGAAATTCTTATGCAGCCTTTTTGGAAAAAACATTGCAACAGAACAGACTACACATCAACGGCTCAAAGGCGGCAGCTGGCAGGAGGCTGCGAGGCCGTTGTCCGGCTATTCATGGCTCATTGTCGCTCTGGGGATATTCCTGATCAGCGGTCTGTGGCTGTTTGTCTGGCAACAGATCAACTATGACTACAACCGGACGATTGAAGAAACTTCCAAGGAAACCATGAACCTAGCTATTGCATATGAAGAACATGTTCGTAGAATCGTTGCCGACGCCGATAAGGAATTGCTCAACCTAAAAAAAGCCTATGAGCGAGACGGCATTTCCAGCCCGCTTATTGCCGCCTATGTGAATAGCGCTGGGAATGATCCGGCCCGAAATCAAGTGTCGATAGCCAATGAACAGGGAATCGTAGTTGCGAGTTTCAATAAGGAAATGCTAGCAACGAACGTGTCTGACCGGGGACATTTCCAGTTCCAACGCAGCGCCGCCAGCGATAATATCTTCATCGGCAAGCCGATTCAAAGCCGGATTGCGGTTCAGAACACCATACCGCTGAGTAGGCGTATCAACAAGCCGGACGGATCGTTTGGCGGTATGGTTTATATCGGCCTGAAGTCTGATTATTTTCTTGATTATTATAAAAAACTAGACCTTGGCGAGCATCAATTGCTGGCGCTGGACGGGTTGGATGGGTTCAATAGGGTTCGTCAAGTTGGCGACAATTATCATGCCGGACAAGACGTCAGAGGCAGCGATTTCTGGAAAGAGATCCAGGCCGGCCGCCTAAGCGGCACGCATATGATTATTAGTATCCTGGATGGAATTAACCGGGTAATCAGTTATCGCGTCATGCCGGAATATCCGTTGACTGTGCTGGTTGGAATTTCTAATGAGACGGCCTTGGCCGGTTTTGAAAAGCGGAAGGAAAGCTATATTGGGGGGGCTACACTGGCCAGCTTATTCGTCTTGGTTTTCTGTGGACTGCTGATTAACCGGGCCGCAAGGCTACAGCTGATCAATAGTAAAATGACACGGCTGGACAGACTCAACATTATTGGGGAAATGGCCGCCAGTATCGGCCACGAAGTTCGCAATCCTCTGACCACGGTGCGAGGGTACTTGCAGCATTTTGGCATGAAAGCCCCTTTCGCGCCATATCATAACCAGTTGGAGCTGATGATTGAGGAATTGGACCGGGCCAATGGCATTATCACCGGATTTTTGTCGTTGGCCAAGGATAAGACGCTTCGTCTGAATTCGACCGATCTCAACCAGGTAATTCAAAGCATTGCCCTATTATTGCAGTCCGACGCCCTGTTGCGGGGGAGCAATATTGAACTGGAACTTGAGGACATCCCGGAGGTCCTTGCGGATGATAAAGAGATCCGCCAGTGTATCTTGAATCTGGTGAGGAACGGACTGGACGCCATTCCCAAGGGTGGTAAGGTGACCATTGGCACCGCCAAAGCCGGAACCCGGGTGATAATGACGGTACGGGACAACGGCCCTGGAATTCCGCCTGAGATCATAGAAAAATTAGGGACGCCGTTTTTTTCGACGAAGGAGAACGGCTCTGGGTTGGGATTGTCAGTGTGCTATCGAATCGCCCAGAGGCACCATGCTAACATTGAGGTTGAAACAAGTTCGGAAGGATCGGCGTTTCACTTTATCTTTAACCTGCAGAGAAAAACCGGGTAAATGAATCAGGCGGCTAGAAAAACTTTGCCCAGCGCCTTTGCTACCGGCGAGCGCTTGCTGGCGTACTGTCAAGTACGCCAGCAAGCGCTCTTGCGGTGTTTGGCAGCTATGCTCGTTTTTGAACAGCCTGGGGGTTGTCGACAGTGGTAAAGAAATAGTTGCTAAAAGTTAGTTTGCGTTTTTTGCTTTCACAGGTTTTGGCGAAAATAGTATAGAATATGGGTAGGGACAATCGACTTCGGGGAGCGTGGCGGTCATCATCCTGAAAAAAATCGAGCTTTCGGACAAAACGGTGTTCGACAGCTTCTTTGATAAAGGCCAGTATAACAATTCCGAGTGTACCTTCACCTACCACTTTATGTGGCGCAAGGCGGGCAACATCCGCTGGGGCATCGCCGCCGACTGCCTCTGCCTGATCCTGGATTTCAACGGCCGGCCGTTCGCCTTGCCGCCCTACGGGGCGGAAAACGGCAACTTTGGGGAGGCGCTGGCCGCCATCGAGGATTATTTCCGCGCCATTGACAAGCCTTTTTATATGCGCGGGATTACCGGGCAGTTCCTTTCACTGTTTAACAGCCAGGCGCCGGAGCGGTATGTTCTCACCCCCAGCCGCGAAAGCTTCGACTATATCTACTGCGGCGAAAATTTGCGTGAGCTTGCCGGACGCCGTTACAGCGGCAAGCGAAACCACATCAACGCCTTTATGAAAGAACATGGCGATTACCGCTATGACTCGATAAACGAGGCCAATCTGCCGGCCTGTACCGCCTATGTTGCCGAATGGTTTAAGCAGCACCCTCCGTCCCGCTACTTACAAGCCGAGCAGCAAGCGACTCTGGAATTGCTGCAGCATTATTCGGCCCTGGAACTCAGGGGGGCGCTGATCGAAATCGACGGAAAAATCGCGGCCATGACCCTAGGGGAGTCGCTAAGCGCCACCACCGCGGTCATTCACACTGAAAAAGCCAGTGTTGCCATTCGTGGCCTGTATCAGGTGATCAACCAGGAGTTCTGCCGCCGGCAATGGGCCGACAAACTTTATATCAACAGAGAGGAAGACCTGGGGGTAGAAGGACTGAGAACAGCAAAGCTTTCCTATTATCCTTGCTTGATGCTCGAAAAATACCAGGCCGTACCGGTAGATGTTGAAAATCACAGTGGGAGAGGTGTTTGAAAAGATGACAGCAACATTGTTTGACAGGATCTGCATCAATAGGATGAAGCTAAAGAATCGGCTTGTCCGCAGCGCCACATGGGAGAATATGGCCGAGGCCGGGCATCCGACCGACAGACTGCTAGAGGTGTATAAGGATTTGGCTGGCGGCGGGGTAGGCCTTATTATTACCAGTTATGCCTATATTACAAAGGAAGAGCAGCCCAATCCGGGCATGCTGGGGATTTGCGACGACTCGTTTTTAGCCGACTACCGGCAACTGACTGACATGGTCCATTCTCACGACTGCAGTATTGTATTGCAAATGGCTTACGGCGGCTCACAGACCACATACAACACCAAGGATCGGGTCATCTGGGGGCCTTCCGCCGTTCCGGAAGCAGGTACAGGTGTGATTCCGAAGGAAATGACCAAGGCGGACATCGGCAGCTTGGTGCGGTCCTTCGGCGACGCCGCGGAGCGGGGGCAGCGGGCCGGATTCGACGGTGTTCAGATTCACGCCGCACACGGCTATTTGCTGGGTCAGTGGCTGAGTCCGCGCCATAATCACCGCACCGACGAGTATGGCGGAAGCATCGAGAACAGGAGTCGCCTGATTCTCGAAGTTTATGACGAAGTCCGCAGGCGGGTGGGGCCGGATTACGCGGTGCTGATCAAGATCAACTGCCAGGACTTTGTCGCTGGCGGTACCGAGTTCCCTGACACCTTGTACGTCTGTCAGCAGCTCGCCAAACGGGGCATTGACGCCATTGAAATCAGCGGAGGGATTCTGGGGGCCAAAGAGTTGTGCGCCTTTCGCCCCAAGATTGACTGCGAAGAAAAGGAAGCCTATTTCGCTCCCTATGCCGCCCAGGTCGCCAAAGCAACCGGCGTTGCCGTTATCCTTACCGGAGGCTTGCGTTCGCCGCAAGTCATGGAGCGGATTTTAAACTCCACTGCCATCCGTTATTTCGCGATGTCGCGATCTCTGCTGGCGGAGCCTGATCTCATCAACCGCTGGAAAGCCGGGGACCTCAGACTTTCGAAATGCCTGTACTGCAACCAGTGCCGATCGCCCCAGGGGAATGTCTGCATCCTCAACCGCCCGAAGTAGTTTCGGCTGTTGAAAAAGGCCAATCTGCGTCGTTGCCGCTGTGGGCGCTTCCTCCAACGTACTTCCAGTACGATTCCGGTCGCGTCCGCGCGGCGCCTAGCATCTCGACCTTTGTGAACAGCCTTGGTTTAGCGAAAAGAAAGAGGGAAGACTAAACCACCTTCACCGGTCGCAAGGCCAGGAAGCGGGAGGGGTTTTCCATAGCGGATTCTTATCCCCTGCCGTCGGCAGCTTTGCTGCCGGAACGGCGTAGGATATTATCCGTAGCGGAGGAAATCCCCTCCTGCTTCCGGTTTTTCAAGAACCTAAAAAGAGAACCGGCATTTGGTGCCGGTTCTCTTTGCTTTACAGGTAAAGATGCTATTGTTCAAACACGACTGCCGTTTTGGCGAAGAAGTTCGCCTGGGCATTGGCGGCCAGAATCATGTCGGCGTCAGCCTGGCTGATAACCATATTGGCGTTGAAGTCTTTCAGAGAGATGGCCTTGACGATGATCGGGTTGTTGCCGGCCCGGGAGTTGCCGGCGGTGGCGGCGGTTACCAGATCCGGGTTGCCGGCGTAGTCTACCATGCCGTAACGCACGACATTGTCGGAATTGAGATACATATTGCCATAGACGATCCGGCCGGATTCGTCGTAGACCCGTGGCGACATGACCCGTTCAAGCCCCAGGCCTCTGGCATCCACCACTACACCGGTGTACAGCGGCATGGTCGCCGGTGCCTGGTAAGCGGCTGAAGGAGCGGGAATAGGAACTATCCGGACTGGCTGCATTTTCTCCTGGATGGCGGCAGCCACGCTGTTGGCGCCGAACAGGCTGACCTGCATGGTTACCTGGTAAGAACCGTCCGGCATTTGCTGCTCGCTCACGATCCTTGCACCCTGGATGAGGCCGGAGATTTTGGTTTTGACTACATCGCTGCTGACCTCAAAGTTGCGCACCGTCGTCTCGGCTTCTACCCTGACACCGCCGATGAGCTCGGTCAGATTACGGTAAGCATCCACCACTGCCGCCCGTCTGGCCATGGCGTTGGCCTGAGCCGGGCTGCTGGACTGGGTGGGGGGAACTCCGGTGCCGATAGCCTGGATAACGCCCTGATCCCAGTTGACGACGCCTTTGATTTCAGTCAATGGGGCGTTGCCGGTAGCAGGATTGACGGTGATGTTGACATTGGTTTCGGCGGCGAAAGCGACAACTGGCAGGAGCATAAGGCACAACGCGACAAGGAAGGCAACAAGGTTTGGTTTCTTTGACAAGTTGTTCACCTCTTTCATTTATTGATTCCACTGCAGCACCCTGATCCGGTGCCTGGCTCTGGCAACATAAGCCTGTTGCTCGGCAGGAGCATACTGAATATAGGTACGATAGGACCAGATGGCCGCCTGCCTGTGACCGAGGCGGTCATAGGCGTATCCTTTGGCATAATAGGCAAAAACAAGTTCAGGGTGGATGGTCAGAGCCCTGTCGAAGTCAACAATAGCCAGCGGGTACTGTTCGGTCATGATATAGGCATGTCCGCGGTTCAGGTAAGCCCTGGCGCTGTGTGAGTTGAGCTGTATCGCCTGGCTATAGGCTTCGATGGCTCGGTTGTAATTTCTCGCCGCCAGCTGGTTGTTGCCGCGCTCCAGCCAGGAACTGGCCTGGAAACCGGTCTCGCTGGCGGTGATCTGGGTACGGATACGGGCCTTTTCCGTGTCGTCACTAGTCTGCTGCAGCTGTTGTTTCAGCTGGGCAACCTCATGTTGGCTCTTGTCATAGTCTTCCTGCAACTTTTTGTAATCTTCGACAAGCGATTTTTCTTTGACTTTCGCCGCCATGTCTTCAATCCTGTCGGAGGAAACCAGAGCTTTGATTTTAACCCAGAAATTGATGCTGGAGCCGACGACGGTTCGCTGCTTGTCCAGTATGGAGACTTCCATGACCCCTGACGATATGACCCTGATTTCGTCGGCAGTCAGCTGGTAGTTTAAAGTCTTTGAGTAACTTTCCACATACGTTCCCGCTTGTTCCACCGCAACCCGTTTAGCCTGAAGCAGGGCCCGTTCCTCTGCCACAGTGGGAGTTTCTCCGTCACCCATGCAGTAGGCGCCTTCAGCAATGATTTCTTTCACTTCCGCGGCTAAGGCTATAGACGGCAAAGCCAGGAGGGCAAGCGTCATTAGCAAAAAAACCAGCAAAACCAAGCCATTGCGTCGCAAAGTAGTACCTCCTTAGGGAAAGATTCTGCTAGTGGATTCGAATGAGGCCGGACAGGCAGTCTTTCAATTTTACTATAACTCCAACATGTGACAAAGATGTGACGAGATTCGCCATTGTTAACATTTATATCATAAGAAAAGCGGGCAACGACCTATTTGGCAGTTTACAGCAACAGCGAAATAGGATAAAATTATCCTGAACAGAATAGTGGTGGGCAAGGGGTGCTGGGAGGCCGGCTGAGATATAGACCGTTAAGTCTATGACCCTTTAAACCTGATCTGGGTAATGCCAGCGTAGGGATGACTGCAAATGTGAGTATTTTACAAGTGCATCCTCGCGGATGCACTTTTGCCTTGCCTGCCGAGCTGTCGCGTTCCGCTTAGAATATTTTGAAAGCAGGTGCGCCATGAGTAATGATGCCTATACCGTAAAGTTCCCCCATTTTCTCTTCCTGTGGTTCGGCGCCGCCGTTTCGGTGGCTGAGATTCTTGCCGGAGGTCTTCTTGCTCCCCTTGGCTTTGCCAACGGCGTGATGGCCATTATTTTGGGTCATTTGATCGGCACCACACTGTTGGTGCTGGGTGGAATCATCGGAACCAGGGAACGCACCCCGGCCATTGAGTCTACCCGCATTTCCTTCGGTGTTTATGGTTCAAGATTGTTTTCGATTTTGAATGTACTGCAACTGATTGGCTGGACGGCCATCATGGTTATCTCTGCCGCCAAATCAGCCAACCAGATCAGCACAATGCTGTGGCAGTTCGACAATTATACTCTCTGGAGCATCGCCATCGGCGCGATGATTCTGCTCTGGATCGCTCTCGGCCGCGAAGGCGGCTGGAAAAAAGTCAATATGGCGGCGGTGCTGCTGCTGCTGGGTCTCACTGTCGTCATGAGCGTCACCATCTTTAAAACCCCCGGTGCTCTTGCACAGCCCCCGGCCGGAGGAATGTCCTTCAGTGAAGCGGTGGAGCTCAGTGTTGTTATGCCGTTATCCTGGCTGCCGCTGATCGCCGACTACACTCGTTACGCCAAATCCAGTAAAGGCGCCGCCTGGGGAAGCTGGCTGGGCTATTTTGCCGGCAGCTGCTGGATGTATATTATCGGTTTGGCGGTTGCCATCACCATCGGGGACGCTGACCCTTCCTCAGTGCTGCTGGCGGCGAATCTTGGGGTTGCAGCCCTGGGAATCATTGTTTTGGCCACAGTCACCACCACCTTTATGGATGCCTATTCAGCAGGTGTCAGCTTTTCCAATCTGTTTCCCGGGCTCAACGAAAAGCATGTTGCCCTGGTGATGACTGTTATCGGGACCGCTCTTGCCCTGGTTTTTGATATGGAGCAATACGAGGATTTCCTGCTGGCTATCGGTTCGGTCTTTGCGCCTCTCTTCGCCATTGTCCTGACCGACTATTTTATCTGTAACAACCGCACCATCCGACCGGAACTGCTTGTGAACTGGTGTGCCATAGCTGTCTG
>Ga0316232_1001499_pt1 | contig 28071 bp, 25 predicted proteins | sample TBHtaG_FD_206006 | JGI IMG/M metagenome (GOLD analysis project Ga0316232, IMG submission 206006) | Freshwater microbial communities from Trout Bog Lake, Wisconsin, USA - TBH18025_13 | ecosystem: Environmental > Aquatic > Freshwater > Lake > Hypolimnion/Profundal zone | place: USA: Wisconsin... | reverse complement strand
CGTGGACCGGGCGCTGGACATTTTGCTGCTTTTGCAGCAAGAGGGCAAGGAAATGGGTGTGACCCAGATGAGCACGGCCCTGGGGATGTATAAAAGTACTGTTCACCGGACACTCGCAACGCTGGAGAACAAGGGCTTTGTACAGCAGAACGCCGATAACGGAAAATACTGGCTGGGTATTCGGCTTTATTCTCTGGGAATGCTTATCAGGGAGCGGCTTCCGCTGAGGAATATCGCTTATCCGCACGCCAAAGCGTTGTCCGAAAAGTTTGATGAAGTTGTGCATCTGTCGATGCTGGATAAGAATGCCCTGTCCTATCCCCAACACATCATAATCGACAAGATCCAGGGGAGGCTGCAGGTGCTGAGTCTGACTCCCCCGGTAGGGTCCAGCGCTCCCTGTCACTCATCGGCGGTGGGAAAATGCCTGCTGGCCTTCAGCTCTCGGCAGTATATCCAGAAATTCACCGGCAATCCGCTGCCGGTGTTCACTGATAAGACCTTAAGCAGCTGGGACGACCTGGTGCAGGAGCTGGACAGTATCAAAAAAAGGGGCTTCGCGGTGGATGACGAGGAACTGGAGCTCGGCCTGACCTGTGTCGCCGGTCCGATCCTGGGGCGGGACACCGATATTGTGGCCGCCCTCAGCCTGTCCGGTCCGACCTCCCGGATCAGGGCCCGGTTTGATGAAATCGTCCAAGAAGTCAAGAAGACGGCAGCGATGATTTCGGCAAGCCTCGGCTGAAAACCGACCGGAACAGTCTTGCAGTCAGAATAAAGGCCGACAAGGTCGTCTGCCCAGACCGCAAGCGAGTTAAGAATTTGTATTGCAGAGTAAAATAATATCATGTAAAATCTTAGTTGTATGAGAGAATTGACAAGTGGTCTTGTTTTTGACGCAAATTTCAGGAACAACGTTCTACTGTTCGGAACAAACTAAGGAGGATATAGATGGAAAGGATTTTGGCGATCAATCCAGGGGCAACGTCGACTAAAATGGCGGTGTTTGACGGTGACAAGATGTTGTTCAAAAAAACGGTGGAACATGCCGGGCAGGATTTGGAGCAATTTGTTAGGGTATTCGATCAGTATCATTATCGCCTGGACCTGATTCTCCAGGCTTTGACGGCAGAAGGGATTCCGCTGGATTCTTTGAACGCGGTGGTTGGCAGGGGCGGTCTTTTAAAGCCTTTGATCGGCGGTACATATTCCATCAATCAGCAGATGGTGGACGACCTGAGAAAGGCCGAGCAAGGAGAACACGCCGCCAATTTGGGAGCGGTTTTGGCTTTTAATCTGGCTCAGCAGCTGGGGTTGCCGGCCTTTATCGTCGACCCGGTTTCGGTGGATGAGATGGAACCCGTTGCCCGGATAACTGGTTTGCCTGACCTTGAGAGGGTCAGTCTGGCGCATGCCCTGAATATGAAGGCAGTTGCCCATAAAGTAGCCCAGGACATGGGGCAAAGGTACGAGGATGTCAACATTATCGTGGCTCATCTCGGTACCGGGGTGTCGGTCGCTCCTCACCGTAAAGGAAGAATGATCGATGTTATCAACCCCAAGGACGAAGGGGCATTTTCGCCGGACCGGTGCGGTGGTTTGCCTGCCAGTCAATTGATCAAGTTGTGTTTTTCCGGCAAGTACAGCCAAAAGGAACTGCTGGAGAAGACGCTGGGTTCAGGTGGAATGTATGGTTATCTTGGCACGAAGGATATCCGCGAGGCGGAAGAGATGGCGGCTGCGGGCAGCGAAAGAGCCGCGATCGTGCTGGAGGCGCTGGCTTATCAGGTGGCTAAGGAGATCGGAGCGATGGCTGCGGTTCTGGCCGGCGAAGTGGACAGGATTGTCCTGACCGGGGGGATTGCTTATTCGGCGAAGATCGTGAAGGCCATCAGCCAGAAGGTTCAATTTATCGCTCCGGTGGTGGTGATTCCCGGCGAGGAGGAGCTGGAAGCGCTGACTGCCGGCGCCTTGCGGGTGTTGCGGGGCGAAGAGCAGGCTAAAGTTTATCGGTGAGGAGGTAAGAAGAGTGCTGCGAAATTTTGCCGAAGTTCTTAGCAAGGCTCAAACATTCGGCCGGGTCACGATCAGTGTGGCTGCGGCTCAGGATAAGGATGTGCTGCAGGCGATCAAAGCCGCGCATGACGCCGGATTGGCCACTGCGATTCTCGTCGGGGACGAGGCGGCGATAACCCCCCTGCTTGCGGCGGTGGGCCTTCCGGCGGATACGCCGGTGGTGCATGAACCGGATGACGCCAAGGCGGCGCTTGTCGCCGTTTCCCTGGTCAGACAGGGGAAAGCCGGGATTCTGATGAAGGGCCTGCTCAACAGCAGCGATTTTCTCCGGGCGGTATTGCACCCGACAGAAGGTCTCAGAACCGGACGACTGCTCAGCCATTTGTCAGCCTATGAAATTCCGGGGGAGGAGAAACTGGTTTTTCACAGTGATGGCGGCATGAACATCGCGCCGACCCTGGCCGAAAAAAAGGATATTTTGATCAACGCGATGCTGGCGCTGGGCGCCCTGGGCATCGCTTGTCCCCATGTGGCGGTGCTGACCGCCAACGAGGTGGTCAATCCCAAAATGCCGGCCACGGTGGACGCCAAAGCGCTTGCTGATATGGGCGCTGCCGGGCAATTGCCTGCCGGGGTCGTCGAGGGGCCTATTGCCATGGATGTGGCCTTGAACCCCGAGGCCGCCAAGCATAAGGGTTTGGTCAGCGCTGTTTCCGGGAAGGTCGATCTTTTTTTGATGCCGAATATCGAAACCGGAAATGCGGTAGGCAAGGCGCTGATGTATTACGCCAATGCCGTCATGGCCGGGATAGTGATTGGGGCAACCCATCCTGTTGTCATGACCTCCCGGGCGGAAACGGCTCAAGGAAAACTCAATTCTATCGCACTTGCCGCCCTGGCGGCAGGCGGTGCGAGGAAAGGCGGTGACTCAGTTGGCTAAAGTGGTGGTGCTGAGCGAGTACTGCAAGAGCTGCGGACTGTGTATCAACGTTTGCCCGAAGAAGGTGCTGGCGATTGGTGACAAAGCCAATCAAAAAGGGTATTATACCGTGGAGGTCAGCCGCCCGGACGATTGTATCGGCTGCTGCCTGTGCGGGACGGTATGTCCTGACCTGGCTTTAGAGATTTATAAGTAACAGTGCGGAAAGGTGTTGACGCTCATGCCCAAGGTGTTGATGAAAGGAAATGAAGCAGTGGCGGAAGCGGCCATCCGCTGCGGCTGCAAACTGTTTTTCGGTTATCCCATTACTCCCTCCACCGAGATTGTGGAATATCTGGCGAAGCATCTACCCCAGGCGGGAGGCACGGTACTGCAGGGGGAAGATGAAATTGCTTCTATTAATATGTGTTACGGCGCCGCTACAGCGGGAGCACGGGTGATGACCGCGTCTTCCAGCCCGGGCTTCAGCCTGAAGCAGGAGGGCCTGTCCTACCTGGCGGCGGCGGAATTGCCGGTGGTGGTGGTTAACGTCAATCGCACCGGCCCGGGACTAGGCGGTCTGGGACCCTCCCAGTCGGATTATTTCCAGTGCACTAAGGGAGGCGGGCACGGCGACTATCGCCTGATCGTGCTGGCACCCTCCAAAGGCCAGGAATTGTATGACTTTACGATGGAAGCCTTTGACCTTGCTGACAGGCACAGGACCCCGGTTTTGATCATGTCCGACGGATTCCTGGGGCAGATGATGGAACCCATTGAGCTGAAAGACCCTCCTGCGGCTCTATTGCCGCCCAAGGACTGGATTACCGACGGCTGTGAAGGCCGGACCAAACGCAAGATTGCCAGCTATTCGCTTACCAACGAAATCGGTGAGGCCAATAATCTGCACTGGCAGGCGAAATTCGAGCAGATCCGCCAGACCGAACAGCGCTGGGAAAACTTTCATGCTGATGACGCGGACTATCTGCTTGTTGGGTATGGCACCTGCGGACGGATTGCCAAAAGTGTAGTGCTGGAAGGGCGCAAGCGGGGCCTTAAACTGGGACTGATTCGCCCCATTACCCTCTGGCCCTTTCCGGAAAAGGCCTTCGCCAATCTGGAGAAGGTAAAAGGCATTCTTACCGTGGAACTCAATGCCGGTCAGATGGTCGAAGATGTCCGGCTGGCCGTCAACTGCCGCACTCCTGTTGAACTGCACACCCGGTTGGGCGGGATGCTGCCCAGCGAAAACGAGATACTAGGCAAGCTGACGCAAGTTTTTGCTTTGCCGGCAGGGGAGGTGTGAGTATGGAGAAAATATTTGGCAGATCTGCCGGATTAACAGAGCTTCCGTTCCATTACTGTCCAGGCTGCACTCACGGCGTCATCCATCGCCTGATCGGCGAGGTGCTGGCGGAACTTGATATTATCGGCAAAACCATCGGCGTCGCGCCGGTAGGCTGCGCCGGATTCTCCCTCGACTTCTTCAGCTGCGATTTTGTGGGGGCGGCCCACGGCCGGGCCCAGGCGGTGGCCACCGGCATAAAACGAGCGCTGCCGGAACGTATTGTATTTACCTACCAGGGCGACGGAGACATCGCCGCCATCGGCACCGCCCACGCCATCCACGCCGCCGCGCGGGGCGAGAAGATCACATCGATCATGGTGAATAACGCCGTGTTCGGAATGACCGGCGGTCAGATGGCCCCGACCACCCTAAGCGGCCAGGTGACCACCACCAGTCCCTATGGACGGGACTGTGCGCTGGCCGGGCCGCCCATCGACTTGCCGAAGACGCTTGCAACTCTGGAAGGGGCAGTGTATATCGCCGCAGGGTCGGTGGATACTCCGAAGAATATTATTCAGGCCAAGAAAATGATCAAAAAAGCTTTTCAGGTTCAGCAGCACGGACTGGGTTTCGCGCTTGTCAGCCTGCTGTCCACTTGCCCGACCAACTGGGGCCTGTCGCCGGTTGACAGCCTGAAATGGCTGCAGGACAATATGCTGCCTATTTACCAGATGGGGGAAATCAAGGTGACAGGGGGAGCAGCGGCGCTATGATGGACAAAATTTTATTAGCCGGCTTCGGCGGGCAGGGCGTGATGTTTATCGGCAAAATCCTGGCCTACGCCGGCATGCTTGACAGCCGGGAAGTCTGCTGGATACCTTCCTATGGACCGGAAATGCGGGGTGGTACCGCCAACTGTTCGGTAATCATCGCCGATGCGGAGATTCATTCGCCGGTGATTGAATTTGCCGACGCCGGCATTGTTCTCAATCAGCCGTCCTACGACAAGTTTCTTCCCCGGATCAAGCCCGGTGGCACGCTGGTTGTCAACAGCTCCATCGTGCGGCTGGAGAATAGAAGAAGCGATATTCAGATTATTGCCATCCCGGCCGGTGATATGGCCAACGAACTGGGCAACGCCGCTCTGGCCAACATGATTTGCCTGGGAGCGCTGCTGCCCAGCCTGACGCTGGCGGATATAACCAGTGTGGAAAAGTCGCTTGACGCGGTGGTGGGCAAGAAGAAACCCGAGCTGTATGCGGCCAATATGGCGGCAATCAGAACAGGCCTGGGCCAATGCGGTTAGGGGATGTTATCTGGCTGGCGGGGCTGGGAGGCATTGTTCTCTTACTGCTGATGCCAGAAACCAATATTGTCTTTGTCGCCATAAGCAAAGCCCATCCCTATGCCCTGGGGTTTGTCAAGTTCGCCCTTCTGGCGACAATGGGGGAGCTTTTAGCCCTGCGGATCGTGGCCGGGGTCTGGAAGCAGCCGCCGGGTCTCGTCTGGCGGGCCGCGGTCTGGGGCTTCCTGGGTATCGTCATTGTGCTGGTATTCGATGTATTTGGCAGCGGCGTGACCAGCGCGGTCAAAAAAGGCCTGCTGCCGGTGGGTGACGGCGAGACCGCCCGGGTGATGACCGCTTTTTGGATCAGCACGCTGCTCAACCTGGTGTTCGCGCCGACGATGATGGCTTTTCACCGCATTACCGACACTTACCTGGACCTGGCCGGGGGCGACCTGGCCAAAATCCGCGGCGTGTCGCTGTGCAACGTAGTAAGTCATATCGACTGGCAAGGGTTCATCAGTTTTGTGCTTGTCACAACCATTCCGCTGTTTTGGATTCCTGCCCACACGATCACCTTTCTCCTGCCGCCGGAGTACCGCGTAATCATGGCAGCCTTCCTGTCCATCGCCCTCGGAGCCATCCTGGCTTTTGCCAAGAGAAGGCCGGCGCTGCGGGTGTGAAGTAGGGCTGTTGCCAGCCTTGATCCACTCGGGACTACGGCTTTTTTGGATAGCCTAAAATATATCTTAGCTCAAGAGGGAGGGGAATTCCTCCGCTACGGATAATATCCTACGCCGTTATCGACAGCAGAGCTGCCGACGGCTGGGGATAAGAATCCCGCTGCGGAAATCCCCTCCCTCTTCTTTGTTTTGTTAACGGCTACCACGCGCCGCATAAGGTTTCCTTACTAACGCCGCTATACACCTTTGTGGCCTCTTACCGACATAGTCCTACAAGAACGGAAATTTAGGCAAGACGCGACGTTGCGGAGGGTGCTACTGGCCCTTGGTGCCGCCTGCGTGAAAGGGTCCGGGGGCCGAGTCAGGACGACGAGGCAGTCACCAACGGCGCAGGACGCGACGTCGGGGACGTACCCGCCCCTTCGCTGGCGAGCGCCTAGGGCCAGTTGCACCCGCAGCTCCGCTCGCGCGGACTAAATTTCGAAAAGGGAAAGATGAAATATAGAGATGGACATGAACCTCGTTGAAAAGGGTTGAAGCCCTATCAATGAGGTATCTTTATAGCCAGCCACCGTAAAAGCAAGAAGCAGTGATTTTTTATAAATCACTGCTTCTTTTGTTTAGTATCACAAGTCAATAATTTTCCCGGGATTCAGACGGTTGGCGGGATCAAAGCTGCGTTTGATCTTTCTGAACACCTCCAGGCCGACAGGCGAGAACTGTTTGTCCATGAAGGGTTTTTTCAGCAGGCCGATGCCGTGTTCGCCGGTGATGGAGCCCTTAAGATCAAGGGCCATTTGGCAGAGGATGCCTTCGGCTGCATGGACCCGGTGCGACTCATCTTCCAGCCGCTGGTCAAAAAGCACCATCGGATGAAAGTTACCGTCACCGGCGTGGGCCAGGATGCCGATTTCCAGGTTCAGGTCGCTGGCGCATTGGATGATGCCGCTGACAGCCTCCGGAAAAACGCTCCGCGGCACAGTGATATCCTGCATCGAATAAGACGGGCGGCGTTTGCCGCAGGCGCCGATGGCGGTGCGGCGGGCCAGCCAGATTTTGTCGACTTCCTGGGCGGTGCGGGCAATCTTGAATTCCCGCACATTGTTTTTGGAGCATATTTCGCTGATGGTGCTCACCTGGCCGTCCAGATCAACAGCATAACCGTCAACCTCGATGATCAGGAGGGCGCCAGCATCCCGCGGCAGGCCAATATTGTTGGCGTCTTCGGCGATGATCATCATCAGGCCGTCCATCATCTCCAGGGTGGTGGGAACGATTCCGGCGGCCACGATGTCGGCGACTGTCCGGGAGGCGTCTTCGGCCTTGTGGAAGATCGCCAGCATGGTGCGCTTGGCGGGAGGCAAAGGCAGGATGCGCACCGTGATCTTGGTGATAAATCCCAGGGTGCCTTCGGCACCGACAAAAATCCTGGTCAGGTCAAGGCCGCACTCGCTCTTGAAGTTGCGGCCGCCGGTCTGGATGACCTTGCCGTTCATCAGTACGACTTCCAGTCCCAGGACATAGTCCCTGGTCACGCCGTACTTGAAACAGCGGGGGCCGCCTGAGCATTCGCCCAGATTGCCGCCCATGGTCGCGGCTTTGTAGCTGGCCGGATCAGGGGGATAGTAGAACCCCTTTTTACCAAGCTCTTCCTGAAATTCGAAATTGACATATCCAGGTTCGATGGTGGCAAGGAAGTTCTCGGTGTCGATTTCCCAGATCTTTTTCATCCTGCTGAAAGCCACGACCACGCTGGTGCTGTTGACGTCGCCGAGGGCTCCGCCGCTGAGGTTGGTGCCCGCGCCACGGGGTACCAGGGTGAAATCAAGTTCGTTGGCCGCCTTTACCAGCTCAACCACTTCTTCGGTATTCGCCGGGAAGACGACCCCGACCGGCATGCCGGCAAGCAGGGTGGCGTCGTAGCCGTAGGCTATAAGAGCAACTTTGCTTGTTATTACATTTTTGTCGCCGACTATTCTTTCTAGCCGATTAACGATTGTCTTGGCTAACATTTTGCACTCTCCCCTTTATTGCCGAGTTCTAAGAAAAAATGACACCAGGGGCCATGATGCCCTGCGGGTCGAATTGCCGGCGGATGGTCTCAAGGAGGCCGGTAACCGTCTCCCACATTTCCGTATCGCGATAGGATTCGCATACCAATCTTGCTCCCAGGCAATCCGAGACATTGCCGCCGTGAGCCATCGCCAGGGCATTAATTTTCACCGCCAGAGCAGCTTTGTCTTCTTCCGGCATGGCGGCAGGCAGAACCACGCGAATGTTTCCAAGCAGAGCCTCTACGTTGATTCCCGGCCAGCTTGCGAGATCGCCGACGATCCCGGCCAGTCCGTCCAGTGACTTGGCAAGTTTGAGCGGGCCGACGGAATAATCAATGGTCTGAGTCGAGTAGCCGCAATTCAGCCTGCCCTTTGCAGCCTGCCATTTTTGCCACAGTTCGTCGTGTTCGGCACGGTCTTCAATGACTCGAACCCCGCCGCCGCCTGCCAGGCTGAAAACCGCAGCAATCTCCCGGGTAAGCGCTTTGGTTGATTCTTTGAAACCTTCGAAACCGATCATAACTAACTGGTCGGCGATACCTGGAACAATGCCGGCCGCCAGGGGCTGACTGAAAAGACTCACCCGGGTGGGGTGAATATTGCGTTTAACCAGTGTTTGTATGGATTCGGACGCCTGCTTGATGGTAGGGAAGGTAGCGACAACCGACGCCTTCGTCTCAGGCATGGGCAGGAGCTTCACAAGCAGTTTGGTAAAAATGCCCAGAGTGCCCTGACTACCGACCGCGAAATGAATGAAATCATATCCGGCGACGTTTTTGATGCACTTGTTGCCGATATCCAGCACCTCTCCGGTGGGAAGCACCATTTCAAAGCCGAGAAGATAGGTCCTGGTAGGGCCGTACTGAAAGGATTTGGCATCTGTGTCGCCAACCGCGAAACAGCCTCCGATGGAACTGGCCTCAAAACGATAGGGGTCCACCGGGAAATTGAGGTTCTGAGCCGCCGCTTGTCGGATAAATTCCAAATGGGACATACCTGGCTCAACATGGGCGACCAGATTCTCGCGGTCGATCTCCAAAAGGTTGTTCATCCTGGACATGATGAGCGCGATTCCGCCGTCCAGGTTTTTGGTATCGGCGACAGCGCCGCCGACGCTAATCTTCAGATTCAGCTGATTGGCCAGTTTCACGATGTCACTGACCTGGGAAGTTTGTCCAGGAAGAACAACAGCCAGCGGTATTCCGGACCCTTTCAGATGTCCGGCCATGTCTGGCGCGGCATCGATGACATGCTGTTCGCCGACGATTGCTCTTAACTTGGCAATGGCGTCATTACTCATTATTACCAGCCCTTTCACTGTAAAACTCACGATTTGCGGCTGAGAGCAGCCACGGAGTTTGCCCTTCGCTCCAAGATGGTCAGCCTGGCGATGGATAGCCGTAGGCCTTGGCCAGCATATCCGCCAGGTGGACCACCTTCTGATGCTTGCCGGCAAGATTCAGGGCGCCCTGAATCCGGTGCAGGCACGCCGGGCAGGAGGTTACCACAATATCGGCACCGCTGTCTTCGATGTTTTTCAGCTTCTGTCTGGTGATATCGTTGGACTCGTCCGGGAAGAAGGCTTGGACCATACCTGCAGCGCCGCAGCACCTGTCAGCTTCTTTCATTTCAACATACTGCAGGCGGGGAATGCTTTTGAGCAGCTCCCGGGGCTGTTGGGTGATTTTTTGGGGCCGTACCAAGTGACAGGGGTCGTGATAGGTCACCTGGACAGGAAGGATCGGCTTGAATTGACTGACATCCACCTTGAGATCGTCGAGGAGAAACCGCGAAAATTCGGATACCTTGCCGCAAAATTCCTGCACCTGCGGCAGATAATCAGGCTCATCGGCGAAAAGTTTCGGATATTCTTCCTTTATCATCGAACCGCAAGTCGCGCAGGCGGTGATGACTGCGTCCACCTTCAACCCGGCGATAAGACGGATATTCTTTTTGGCGAGCACTTTTGCGATTTCAAAATCTCCGTAGGCGTATTGAGGCATTCCGCAGCACACCTGAGCCTTCGGTACCACCACTTCGCAGCCGTTCCTGTTCAGCACCAGGATGATGGCATGGCCGGTGTGGTCCAAGGTGTGATTGATCATGCAGCCGGTGAACAAGGCCACGCGCCTTGCAGGATTGGCTATAGTGCTGACTTCCGGGATTTGCTTGAGGAAGGGCTTTTCGTTGACCGGCATTCCCTTGATATCGATGCCCCGGAAGTTGTCCAGACCCTTGATGTTGTTCAGAACCAGCTTGCGGAAAGTCTTGAGTGACTTGAAGGCAAGCCCCAGTCTGACAGGGCTGGCCAGTGTCTTTAGCCCCGAACGTTTGGCGAATCCGGAAATTCCCTTCTTTTTCTTCAGATCACGGCGCGCGGCCATAACAAGTTCATTGGCCTTCACACCGCTCGGGCAGGCGATGGCGCATTCGCCGCACAGGAGACAACTGTTGATGGCATCCTCATAGTCCCGGTCCGGTTCGAGATTTCCTTCAGCGACCGCTTTAATCAGTTGGACTCTGCCGCGGGCGACCATCGGTTCGCCAAGGTTGGATTTGTAACTTTTACAAGCCGCGTGACAGAAGCCGCATTTGTTGCACCTGTTCAGCATTTCGTAGACGTCAGCCAAACCTCCCAATATCGTTCCCCCCTCAAGTTATATTGCCTGGAGTGGTCGCAGCCGAAAAATAAGCCACAGCCATCTTCATTTTATCCTAAAATTTCCATTTATTCCAGTACATTATTCAGAATTTTCTGCAAAATTTGTCATAAAAAAAGAGAAGCCAGAAACAAAAAGCGGACGAAATTCATAAAATACTACGAATTTCGTCCGCTCTATCACCAGTTTTAACTGTGGCTTGTTATTTTTCCAGATGGTAGGGAATGGTGGTTACAATGACATTCTCCTTGAGAATGAGGAGGGTCCGAAGAATCCAGCCTGTTTGGTTATGAAGCAGGCGATGCCACCATTTCTTGGTCTCGAACTCAGGGATGATGACAGTGATGTAGTCATAGTTGCATTTTTGCATTTCCAGTTCGCTGATGAAGTCGAGGACAGGCTGGATGACAAGCCTGTAGGGAGAATACACGGTGACAAGCTGAATGCCGGGATTCCAGGATTCCCACTTGTCCTCGATTTTTTTGCCGGCGTCTTCATCGGTGACGACATGGAGGGCGATAATGTCGTCGCTGATTGACTTGGCGTAGCGCAATGTTTCCGCCACCACCCGGGTGGGACTGGCGATGGGCACTACTACAAGGTTCGTTGCTTTCGGGGCTTTGAAGCTTTCGGCAAAATTGAAGGATGTCAGGCTGAGCTGCTCAGCCATGTCGTTGTAATGGTGTTTGATGGCCTTTAAAATATAGATCATAATCGGGATGAACAAGAGGACAATCCAGGCGCCGTACATAAACTTGGTAATGCCGATGATCAATACGACCAAGGCGGTCACAACGGCCCCAAAGCCGTTAAGGAGGGCTCTGGACCGCCAGCCCGGATCTTTTACCCGGAACCAGTGGACCACCAGGCTGCTCTGGGCGATGGTAAAAGAGAGAAACACGCCGATGGCGTACAGGGAAATTAAGTGCTCGACATCTCCTTTGAAGATGATGATCAGTATCGCGGCGAAGATGCTCAGCAAAACGATACCGTTTGAAAACCCGAGCCGCTCGCCGCGGGAAGCCAGATAGCGCGGCATATAGCCGTCCCTGGCCAGAATCGACAAAAGAGGCGGCAGACCGTTGTAGGCAGTATTGGCTGCCAGGTACAGCACCAGCATGGTGGTGATGTCGATATAATAGAACATTACACCCCGGCCGAAGGTGTTCTCGGCCACAACTGACAGGGCGGTGATATCCTCAAGCGGCAACAGATGAAAATGCATGATAAGGAAAGATATACCTAGCAGCATAACCCCCAGAATGCCGGACATCCAGTAGGTGGTGACAGCGGCGTTATGGACCTCGGGTTTTTTGAACATCGGCACCCCATTGGAGATAGCCTCGACGCCGGTCATCGAGCTACAGCCGTTGGCGAAGGCCCGCAGGGCCAGAAACATGACGGTCCAATCCAACTGCTGCGCTGCCAGCGACTCCGGGGGGATCACTGGAACCCCGGGGTTGGTGAAGGCGTTGTAAGCGCCGGCGGCGATTAGTACAATGATGCCGGAAATAAAAGCATAAGTGGGAACAACAAAGACATTGGAAGATTCTCGGACACCCCGCAGATTGACGAGAGTTAAAATGATGAAGATTACGGCAAGGTCCAGCTCGACGGTGTATGGCAGCAGTTCCGGAAAAGCCGAGGTAATGGCCGCGGTGCCTGCGGAAACGCTGACCGCCACGGTGAGAGTATAGTCGGCGAACAGAGCCGAAGCGGCGGTGAGGGCCGGCAATTCTCCCAGGTTGTTGATAGCCACCGAATAAGAACCGCCGCCGCCAGGATTGGCGCGGGCCACCTGTACATATGAAATAGTAATGATAGCAAGCAAACAGAGGATGCCGATTGCCACCGGCCCCATATAGCCGTAGGCAAGCATACCGGGAATGGCGAGAACCTTCATGATTTCTTCCGGGCCGTAAGCCACCGAGGATAAGGCGTCAGAAGAAAAGATAGCCAGTGCTTTCCATTTAGGCAGTTTCTCGTGGGCCATTTCCTGGTTGTGCAGCGGACGGCCGATAAGCAGCCGCCTTAGTAATCGGATCATAGGGTGAGAAGGCCTCCTTGTTTATATTATTATGGCCGTAAGTAGTCCAGAAAAAACAAATCCCCGATCCAATTCCTGCGTGAGGGCTGACCGGGTGTTGAAGATAAGCTATAGATTTTATTATAATCCTTCTATTAAATAAAGAAAGTCCGGTATTTGCCTGATATGGGGAATATATCGGCAATTGGGGCTTAAAACCAATAAAAGAATCATTTCCCGCGGCCGCAAGCCGGAAAACCGGGCCGCAGCTCAGCTTTACTCTAATGTCAGTATGATTTGGGCAATAGAAGGGGCGCCGATCGGCTGATGGCGCTCCTTCTATTGCGTATATAAGGCAAGCGGCCTTAATGGGATGGTGGGGTGCCGCCAGAGGTTGGAGGAGTACCGGACGGCGTGGTGCCGGGTTTGCCGGTATTGGGGCGGCAGGAAGGATAGCAGCTGGTCGGAGTACAGAAGGGACGGCAGGAAGGATTGCAAGCAGCCGGGGGGCAATTAGGATGGCAGGAAGGATTGCAAGCAGCCGGAGGGCAATTAGGATGGCAGGAAGGAAAGCAGCTGGTCGGAGGACAGAAGGGACGGCAGGTGGGGCCGCAACCCCGCGGTGGGCAAGACTCAGGAACGCAAGACATCGGGAAGCAAGCCTGGGGCCCACAGACCGGAACACCCAGCGGGCGACAGTTAGGGGGACAATTAGGGGGACAGTGATGCTCAGAGGAGGGGCGGCAGCCTTGTTCGGAGGAAGGACGGCAGCCCTGTTCAAAGGAGGGGCGGCAGCCTTGTTCAGAGGAGGGGCGGCAGCCCTGGCTGTAAGGATTGCTTGACGGAGCGTTGCCTACCGGGCGGTCAGTTTCGTAACCGTTCCAGCCAGCGTGACCTCCATTCAGCTCGGGGTTTTCCCATTTAGGGCGGTTGAATTTGCCCTCGTCGGACATCGATCATCATCCTTCCATTTTCCAGTATAGGGATCATAGAGACAGCCTACCGAGCCGGCCAGCCAGCGCTTTTCCGAATCAGAGCCTTGGGCCAGTGGTCGGCAATCATGGCACGCGTAACGAAATTCACAGTCCTTGCACTTGTCGACGTCATCTTTGGTTGTATGCCAACACTGCTTTAACAGCTGTCCGTTAAGTACATCCTGCAGCGGGGTATTCAATATGTTTCCGCACACTTGACTCCGGGCGAAGATACAGGGGATAACATCGCCGTCGGCGGTGATGGCAATTTTTCCTGCCAGGCAACTGTGGTTTCGCTGGGCTCGGTAAAAGCCGTCCGGATCGGTATAAAAAGGCGGTTTGATAGGCGATTTGGCGTAAACAGTGGGTAAGAGATCCTGATCATCTCCCCGGCCGGTGGGGCGCACCACGTCAGGAGGGGTTCCACCCAAGCCCAGCTTGGTAGACAGATCAATAATATTTTGGACTTCATGTTGATTGGCTTTCATAATAATAGACGCGACTCTCAGGGGGATGCCGGCTGCCAGCACCTTTTCGATTGATTCCATAGTCCTCGCAAAACTGCCGGGGTTGTCGGTAACTAAGTCATGAACCGCGGCATTGTCCGCATAGATGGTTGTGGCGATATTCACTTTGGTTTCTTTGAAAAAGGCGACGCAGTCGTCGTCGATGAGGGTGGCGTTGGTAAATATTTCGATAAAGTCATAACCTTCTTCAGTGGCCTTGATCACTAATTCCCGCCAGGCGGGGTACATCAGCGGCTCGCCGCCGATGAGCTGGATGGCTGTTGCGCCTGCGGCGCGAGCCTCGCTGATGAGCGCGAGCCACCTTTCATGAGGCACAGAGTCGTTTGGCACACAGGGGCCGCTGGTGGCGTAACAATGCAGGCACCTGTTGTTGCAGCAGGAAGTTAATTCGAGCCAGAGAAAATTTAGTTTCGGTTCCTCCTCTGGGAACTCAGGTGGAGATTGTATGGCTGGCTCGGTTAAATAAAAGGATCCTAAACCCATATCGATCAGCTGGTGGAGAAAGTCGATAAAAACTTTATCATCAGACGAATCGATTTCCAGCACATCTTCGAAAGCATGATGCTGGCAGGCCAGTAAAAGCTGCAAAGCTCCCCCATTGATGGAAAGGACTTTGCCGGTCTGGAAATCGTAGATGGCGCCCCGGTTTGCGCCTTCCACTAGCTTGCAGCTGTCCCGCAGGCGATAATACAACGTTAGCCCCCCCTATTGCATTTTGGTACATAATATGCTAGGGTCCGCCCTGATGTGCATTGGCCATCGTCGCCAAGCGCCGGAGAGGGTGGGGCAAGCTGGCGCCTGCCAGAATATTTCTTTTGTGTTATGTTGACAGCCGGGGGAAAATGTTTTATAATAACCCTTGTCGCTATTGCGGCATACGCGGAAGTAGCTCAGCGGTAGAGCATCGCCTTGCCAAGGCGAGGGTCGCGAGTTCGAATCTCGTTTTCCGCTCCATGATAACAAACCCCGGCAGGAATTGACCTGTCGGGTTTTTTGCGTAAATCTTGTTTTTGTTTTGCAATTATGTTATTATTTAATTCACGGTGTGCTGGGACTATTGAATTTTCGTCCCAACTGTGGTAATACTAAACAAGAACCGGTTAACAATGAGGGGGATACAACTGATAATGAAGGTTACGGCAGAGAAAATAGACGCTCACAAGACGGTGCTGGAGATGGAGATTCCTCAGCCCGAAGTGGCCAAAGCTGTTGACAGGGCTTGCCAGAAATTGGCCGCGAAGGTGAATATTCCAGGATTCCGCAAGGGTAAAGTTCCGCGGAAGGTTCTGGAGATGCGTCTTGGCAAAGAAGCAATACTTGATGAAGCTTTTGATCTTTTAGCCCCCGGCGCCTACGCCCAGGCGCTGAAAGAACAGAATATCGAACCGGTGAGCCGGCCGGAAATCGAGCTGGTTTCTTTAAAGGAAGGCGAACCGCTTGTTTTTAAAGCAACCGTGGTCGTCAAACCGGAAATCACCCTTGGTGAGTATAAGGGCCTGAAAGTCGAAAAACTGCCGGTGGAAGTCACCGCCGCAGATGTTGACAAACAGCTTGAGAATCTGCGCAACCGCAATGCAAAAATGGTGGTTGTTGAAGATGCTGCCCTGCAAAATGGCGATTTTGCCATTATTGATTTCGAGGGTTTTGTTGACGGCGAGCCGTTTAAAGGCGGCGATGCCAAAGGCTATCCGTTGGAAGTCGGTTCAGGGAGCTTTATCCCTGGGTTTGAAGAGCAACTGATTGGAGCCAAGGCTAGTGATGAACAAGAGGTAAAAGTGACTTTTCCCGCCGATTATTTTGTGCCGGAATTAGCAGGCAAGGAAGCTCAGTTCAAGGTGAAAGTCAACGATATCAAACGCAAGGAACTGCCGGATATTGACGACGAGTTCGCCAAAGAAGTGGGCGAGGCGGATACGGTAGAGGAATTAAAGGCCTCTATCGAGAATAGATTAAAACAGGCTGCAGAGGAAAAAACCGACCGGGAGTTTCGCGCCGGAGCGGTCAAGGCGGCTGTGGCCAATGTTACGGTTGATGTCCCTGAGGTAATGGTGGAAAGCCAAATCGAAACCATGCTCCAGGACATGGACGTCAATCTCCAGAACCGGGGTATGAGTCTGGCCAAATACATGGAATACGCCAAGACTGATATTGCCACCCTGCGTCAGAATTATCGCGAAGCGGCGCTGAGCAGCGTCAAGACCGACCTGATGCTGGACGCAATCGCCAAAGAGGAAAAAGTGGAAGTAAAACCGGAAGATCTGGAAGCAGAGATCGCCGTTATGGCGGCAGGTTATCAGGCGCCGGTCGACGAAGTCCGTAAAATCATCATGCAGGAAGGCCGTATAGACTCCCTGGCCCGATCAGTTTTACGGAAAAAAGCCGCCGAGTTAATTATTGACAGCGCGACGGCACAATAACAATCCGTTTCTTTTATCAATAAGATAAAGGAAGGAAAGCTACCCCACTCAGATATCGAGGTGTTTTTAGCATGAACTTTGTTCCAATAGTTGTTGAACAGTCCAACCGGGGTGAGCGGGCCTATGATATTTACTCGCGCCTCCTCAAGGACCGCATTGTTTTCATTGGTGGACCTATTGACGACTATGTCGCCAATGTGGTTATCGCCCAGCTCCTGTTTTTGGAGTCAGAAGATCCTGACAAGGATATCCATCTTTACATCAATAGTCCTGGTGGTGTGGTAACCGCCGGTTTGGCTATTTATGACACCATGCAGTATGTCAAACCAGACGTTTCAACCATCTGCCTGGGGCAGGCGGCTAGCGCGGGGGCACTGCTTCTGGCGGCTGGCGCCAAGGGAAAACGCTTTGCTTTGCCTTATGCCCGTATCATGATTCATCAACCCCACGGCGGCGCTCAGGGGCAGGCTACCGATATCGAGATTCACGCCAGAGAGATCCTTCGGATGAGGGAAATCGGCAACGAGATATTGGTCCGCCATACCGGTCAACCGACCGAAAGAATCGAAAGAGATGTAGAACGCGATTTGTTCATGTCAAGTGAGCAGGCCAAGGAATACGGCATTATCGATTCAGTAGTTCTCCGTAGTGAAAAGCGCAAGGACAATCCCAAATAAAGAGGTGAAAGCATGTTGAAGTTTGGGGACGATAGGGGTCAACTGAAGTGTTCGTTTTGCGGCAAACTGCAGGAACAAGTCAAGAAACTGGTCGCCGGCCCTGGTGTATATATTTGTGACGAATGTATCGAGCTATGTAACGAGATTATAGAAGAAGAACTGAGTGAAGATGTCGAGCTGGAGCTCAGGGATATCCCCAAACCGAAGGATATTCGGGACATTCTTGATCAGTATGTCATCGGTCAGGACGACGCCAAGAAATCGCTGGCGGTGGCTGTCTATAACCACTATAAGCGGATCAATCTCGGGTCGAAGATGGAAGATGTCGAATTGCAGAAGTCGAATATTGTTATGCTGGGGCCGACTGGTAGCGGAAAAACGCTGCTGGCGCAGACTCTGGCCAAGATTCTCAATGTTCCTTTTGCGATCGCCGACGCTACTTCGTTAACCGAAGCCGGCTATGTCGGTGAAGACGTGGAGAATATCCTTTTAAAGCTGATCCAAGCCGCCGATTACGATGTGGAGAAAGCCGAGAAGGGCATTGTATATATCGACGAGGTAGATAAAATTGCCCGCAAGTCCGAGAATCCTTCGATAACCCGCGACGTATCGGGCGAAGGAGTCCAACAGGCATTGCTGAAGATTCTGGAAGGCACTGTGGCCAGCGTTCCGCCCCAAGGCGGCCGCAAGCATCCACATCAGGAATTCATCCAGATTGACACAACCAATATCCTGTTTATTTGCGGCGGGGCCTTCGATGGCATCGATAAAATCATCAGCTCGCGAACCGGCAAAAAGACTATGGGTTTTGGCGCTGAAGTCAAGAGCAAACTCAAAAAACAGGTTGGCGAAATTTTACGGCAGATTTTGCCGGAGGATTTGCTGAGATTCGGGCTGATTCCCGAGTTTGTAGGCCGCCTGCCGGTGATCGTAACCTTGGATGCCCTAGACGAAGAGGCGTTGATCCGGATCCTGTCGGAGCCGAAAAACGCTCTTATTAAACAGTACCAGAAGTTCTTGGAGCTCGATAATGTACAGCTTGAATTTAAAGAAGAGGCCCTCACGGCCATCGCCGACGAGGCTCTCAAACGCAATACCGGAGCCCGGGGTCTGCGGGCCATTATCGAAGCGATTATGCGTAACGTCATGTATGAAGTGCCGTCCCGCGGCGATGTGGCGAAATGCATTGTTACCAAGGAGGTTGTCCTGAATAAGGAAGAGCCGATACTGGTGACCATAGACCGTAAAGTAAAGAAAAAAGAAGAATCAGCGTAAGAAAGGGAGATTTAATCTCCCTTTCTTTTTTTTTGTCCTGTTTGCGCCTGCGTTTGTCTTCTTTTGCCGGGATAAAAACGTTTTGCCTGCCCATACTAACTGTACGATAAGATGTTGGGAAAGGAGGCTTGATAAGGTGGATTATGCTGTCAATATTATCACCGTGATCCAGTTCTTTTTCGCTATTGTGATCGGTCTGTATTTCTGGAATCTCCTCCGGTCGCAACAAGGCAACAGAGTTGCGGTGGAACGTGAATCCAAGAAGGAAATGGATAAATTGCAGCGTCTGCGGGATATCGCTTTGACCGAGCCGCTGGCGGAGAAGACCCGACCCAACACTTTTGGTGAAATCGTCGGCCAGGAAGAAGGCCTGAAGGCCCTGAGGGCCTCGCTTTGCGGTCCCAATCCCCAGCATGTGATCATGTACGGACCGCCTGGTGTCGGTAAAACCGCGGTTGCAAGATTGGTGCTTGAGGAAGCCAAACGAAACGTCCTTTCTCCCTTTGGCCCTAACGCCAAATTTGTGGAAATGGACGCCACCACCGCCAGGTTTGACGAGCGGGGAATTGCCGATCCGCTGATCGGCACAGTGCATGATCCGATTTATCAAGGCGCGGGGCCACTGGGTATTGCCGGCATTCCTCAGCCGAAGCCGGGAGCGGTTACCAAAGCCCATGGCGGGATTCTATTCATCGATGAAATCGGCGAACTTCACAACATCCAGATGAACAAGCTGCTGAAGGTGCTGGAAGACCGTAAAGTATTCCTGGAAAGTTCCTACTATAACACTGAAGACACCAATATACCCAGTCATATTCACGATATATTTCAGAACGGCCTGCCGGCTGATTTCCGGCTAATCGGAGCAACCACCCGCACACCGCAGGATATTCCTCCGGCCATTCGCTCCCGCTGTGTCGAGATCTTTTTTCGCCCCCTTTTGCCGGACGAAATCGGCCTGATTACCCGCAACGCTGTCAGAAAAGTTGAACTGGTGATGGAAGAACCGGCGGTGGAAGTGATAAAACGGTATGCCACCAACGGCCGGGAAGCGGTTAATATCGTGCAGATCGCTGCTGGAATCGCGCTTAATGACAGTAAGAAGGCCATCACCTGCGCCGATATTGAATGGGTGATCAACTTCGGACAATATAACCCGCGCCCGGAAAAAAAGGTGCCAAATAAACCCCAGGTGGGTTTCGCCAACGGTTTGGCGGTGTACGGACCCAATATCGGCACAGTATTGGAAGTTGAGGTCTCGGCGCAAGCCAATCCGAATGGGACCGGCAAAATGATGATAACCGGTGTTGTCGATGAAGAGGAATTAACTGCTCCGGGCCGGACGATGCGCCGCAAGAGCATGGCCAAGGGATCGCTGGATAACGTACTTACTGTGCTTGCCAATCACTTTGGCGTTGATTTTCATAAGTATGACATCCATATCAACTTTCCCGGCGGGGCTCCTGTGGACGGGCCTTCGGCCGGTGTGACGGTAGCGGTGGCCATCTATTCCGCCGTCAACAACATTCCTGTCGACAACGCCGTGGCCATGACTGGTGAGGTTTCGATTCGCGGGCTGGTAAAACCGGTCGGCGGGGTAAGCACCAAGATCGCCGCCGCAAAGCAGGCCGGAGCTAGGCGGGTGATCATTCCCAAAGAAAACTGGCAAGAGCTCTATAATGACGCCGGCGTGGAAGTGATCCCGGTAGAAACAGTGGAAGAGGCGCTCAAACATGCCTTGGTAAAGGTGAGTGATGTTTACCGGCTGGAATTGTTCACACCGAAGCACGATTTGCTGACAGCAGCCGGAGTAAAAATGTAAAACCGCCCCTCGACGCATTATTGCGAGCGTTGAGGGGATTTTTATGGGCCGAAAAAATTAATCATAGACCTCGGTAAAGGATTTTTGACGCGACCTGAGAATATTTATAAATAGTGACGTTGAAACTAACACTGTCATTTCAAAGTAAAGGAGGCAAAGCCTATGTCTAAGAACACGCGAAAGATGCCGTTATTGCCGCTAAGGGGCATCTTGGTTTTTCCATATATGATTATTCACCTTGATGTGGGGCGGGAGAAATCGATCAGTGCACTTGAGGAATCGATGGTGCATGACCGTTTGATTATGTTGGCGACACAGCGTGAGGCCCAAAACGACAAACCGACTCCTGAGGATATTTTCAGTGTCGGCACAGTGGTGGAGATAAAACAGCTGCTGAAGCTGCCCGGCGGAACCATCCGGGTGTTGGTGGAAGGTTTGCACCGGGCAGAAATAGTCAAGTATGCCGAGCTTGAGCCTTTTTACATGGTGGAAATTAAGGAATATGACCAACCCGAGACCAAGACGCCGGAAATCGAAGCCCTTACCAGGACGTCTGTGCATCAGTTTGAACAGTGGGTGAAACTGAGTAAGAAGATACCGCCGGAAACGCTGGTGTCTGTGGTAATGGTGGAGGAGCCGGGCCGACTGACTGATCTTATCGCCAGCCACCTGGCACTAAAAATTGAAGATAAGCAATCGCTGCTGGATGCTGTCGATGTCAAGGCGCGGCTGGAGCGGCTCTGCGATATTCTCGGACGCGAGATGGAAATTCTCGAATTGGAGAAAAAAATCAATGTCCGGGTGCGCAAACAGATGGAAAAAACTCAGAAGGAGTACTATCTGCGGGAACAGCTCAAAGCCATCCAAAAAGAGCTTGGCGACAAAGACGACCGTTCCGCCGAGGTGGATGAATATCGTCAGCGGTTAAAAGAACAGGAATTTCCGAAAGAGGTTGCCGAAAAAATAAACAAAGAGATCGATCGGCTGGAAAAAATGCCGCCAATGGTGGCGGAAAGCTCGGTCATCCGGACCTATCTGGATTGGCTGCTGGCTTTGCCGTGGTCCAAAGAAACAGCCGACAGGCTGGATATATCGATTGCCGAGCAGATTCTTGAAGAAGATCACTACGGGCTTGACAAGGTGAAGGAGCGGATTTTAGAATACCTGTCGATCCGCAAGCTTACCCAAAAGATGAAGGGGCCAATCCTCTGTCTGGTCGGTCCGCCCGGGGTCGGAAAAACCTCCCTGGCGCGCTCAATTGCCCGGGCCATGGAACGGAAATTTGTAAGAGTGTCGTTGGGAGGGGTGCGGGACGAGGCTGAGGTCCGCGGCCATCGTCGGACCTATGTCGGCGCCCTGCCGGGAAGGGTTATCCAGGGAATGCGGACCGCTGCTTCACGCAACCCTGTCTTTCTGCTGGACGAAATCGACAAGATGAGCTCCGACTTCCGGGGCGATCCTTCGGCCGCGCTGCTGGAGGTGCTTGATCCTGAGCAAAACAACACCTTCTCTGACCACTATGTCGAGGTACCCTTCGATCTTTCCCGGGTTCTGTGGGTGGTTACCGCCAATGTCATGCACAACATCCCCCGCCCGCTGATGGATCGCATGGAGGTCATTACCATCGCCGGGTACACCGAGGAAGAAAAAGTTCAAATCGCCAAACGTTATCTTGTTCCCAAGCAGACCCTCGATCACGGGCTGAATGACAAAAACATCATCTTCTCTGAAGGAACCATTCAAAAAGTCATCCGCGATTATACCCGGGAAGCCGGCGTACGCAACCTGGAGCGAAACATCGCCAACCTGTGCCGCAAAGCGGCCCGCCAGATCGTTCAGAATAATCGCACCGTTGTGAAGATAACCGCCCAGAATATTCATACCTTCCTCGGTGCTCCCAGATTCCGCCACGCCCAGGCTGAACGCGACCAGCAGGTAGGTGTGGCCACCGGCCTTGCCTGGACCGAGGTCGGTGGGGACGTACTGGGGGTTGAGGTTTCGATTATGAAGGGTAAAGGAAAACTGACGCTGACCGGCCAACTGGGCGAGGTCATGCAGGAGTCGGCTCAGGCCGGATTCAGTTATATCCGCAGTCGCGCCCAGGAACTGGGCATTCAACCCGATTTTTACGAGCGGACAGATATCCATATCCACCTGCCGGAGGGCGCAATACCCAAAGACGGACCCTCTGCCGGCATTACCATGGCCACCGCGGTGGTTTCGGCCCTCACCGGCAGACCCATCCGCAACGACATCGCCATGACCGGAGAAATCACCCTGCGGGGCCGGGTTCTTCCGGTGGGCGGTATCAAGGAAAAAGTGCTGGCAGCTCACCGAGCCGGTATCAAAATAATCATCATGCCGAAAGAGAACAAGCGGGATATGGATGAAATCCCGGTGAATGTCAAACGAAACCTGGAATTCATCCTGGTGGAGCACATGGATGAAGTATTGAAAACCGCTCTGGTGTCGGAATAATGACCAGCGAAGGCGCTCTTGATGTAATCAATGCCCAGTATACCGGTACAGCTGTCCGGCGTGATCAGTATCCGCCAGGCGATCTTACAGAGGTGGCTTTTATCGGACGGTCCAATGTCGGTAAATCGTCATTAATTAATTCTCTCTGCAGGCACGGAGGTCTGGCCCGGGTCAGCGGCACTCCAGGGAAAACCCAGACAATTAATTTCTATACCGTTACCCTCAAGCTTGACGAAAGCCTGAGACACGATTTTTCCCTGGTGGACCTGCCGGGCTATGGTTACGCCCGAACTGGCCGCGAGGCTCGCCAGCAATGGTCCAGATTTATTGACGAATACCTGGCCGAATCCCCCCGCCTTAAGCTGGTCTGCCAGCTCATCGACAGCCGGCATTCGCCGATGGACAGCGACAAACAGGCCTATCGCCGTCTTGCTGAACTGGGGCAGCCGATCCAGGTGGTGGCGACGAAAACGGACAAGCTGTCCCGCGGAGCTGTCATTAAGCAGCTTGGGGTAATTAAAACAGGCCTGGGGGTTCCCCCAGGCCAAACGGTGCTGGCATATTCGGCGCCAAAGGGCGTGGGCCGAGCCCCGCTTCTTGACGTCATTCGCCAGGTTTTGCTAAAATAAGAAGAGTATGGGGCAGTCGCGATATGTCTGCCCTTTCTTTAGTCCATCAGGGGGTAATATGCTTAGTGACTTTGATAAACAATTGCTGAATTTAATACAGGGAAACATTCCGTTTGCCAAGCGGCCGTTCGCGGTGATAGCCGAGCGCCTGGACAGTGACGAAGATACCGTTATCAAGCGATTAGGCTATTTAAAGGACCAGGGGTACATCCGGAGGATTGGTCCGTTCTTTGACTCGGCGCGGCTGGGATATGTCAGTACACTGGTGGCGCTTCGGGTGAACCCTGGCTTGATGAAGGATGTAGCTGAAGCAGTCAACGTCTACCCTGGGGTCACCCATAATTATGAACGCGAAGGCAAGTACAACCTGTGGTTTGCCCTGCTGTCGCCCGACCGCCAGGTCCAGGAGCAGATTCTGGCTCAGGTCGCCAAGCTGCCTGGAGTGGAGCGGCTCTTGAACTTGCCGGCGATAAAAAAATTTAAGGTCAATGTCCAGTTTACCCTTGGATAATCGACTAATGTTCCGTGACCTGCAAATCCTTGATGATGGGATTTGCAGGTCTTTGTTTTGGATCAAAGCTGCCCGAAGTCAGGGTCGATTCCGGCGAGGTTGTTACGATCTGATACATGATAACAGGTCGCTGTTGACGTTGCTCAGTATTGCGCTGACGATTTGTCCGGAGGATTTCCCGGTGGTTTTTTTTGCCCATAACAACACCCGCATCAGATGTCTGAATTTCTTTTCCTCTTCCGCGGTCACCCGGGTCATGCTGATCATCTCCTTAGGCCAGTTGTCAGATCGAATTCGATTATTTTACGGATAAAGGTGCAAACGTACGGAGTTATATCCTCGTCAAGCTCTTCCGCCAGCTTGTTAAGCGTCTCAGGCTCGGCATCAGGCAGATAGCTTTTGATAAAATGGATAATCTTGTCCTTATCCAGCATGATGAACACCTCCATCCTGATCTCATTATCCCTGAAAGGTGTGACAAGATTATGACAAATCACGATAGGTAACCGCAGTATCTCCGGCTTGTGGTGAGGGAAAATTTACAACTGGACTGCGCTCTCTCCCTGTGGTAAAGTGAATTTTATGCGCACACGGCTGAGGCTGTGTGTCTGGCTTTTATCGATAGTATACGCAGGAAGGATGATGCGGTTTGAAAAGGTTATTGCGCGGTGCGATTGCTATCTTGCTGGGCGTAGTAGTAGGGATGTTCGCGGTGGCGAACGTGTTTGCTCCCTCTGTACATGCGGCTGTTAAGCCGCCTGGTGAAATTGCGGAGGTAGCCCAGGAACTGCATCCCGATCAGGCCCAGCATCATGACAATACCAGCATCGACAGCCAGTTTTCGCCTGACGCTGTCAAGCAGCGGATCCAAACCTATCATGACTGGCAGAATCAATCCGGCAGCAGTTCGCAAAATCCGGTGGATGCGGTGCGGGCCTCGGCAGGCAGCCTGGGATTGAATTCAAATACAGATACATTTTACTTGATAAGCAAAACAGTCTCGATTGCTACCGTTCATGTTGTCCACCAAAAGAGGGGTTACAACGTTACCTTGATTCCTTCAGGTACTGGCGCCTGGATTGCTGCCTCGATAAGCCCGGCACAGTAACCGCAAACGAAGCGACATAATGTAAAGCCCGCCGACCTCATTATGAGGCTGGTGGGCTTTTCCCGATCTGGCGGTGGTGCGGTGAAAGAGTGTCGCCTTATCGCCGCCCTCGAAAGCCTGCAGGCGGCTGCAACATTCTTGCGGCAAAAAGGGCTTGATGATGTTGACGGTAGGAGGATGAAAAGAGTACAATTGGAAAGGATTACACGGTGACCGGAAGGACGAGCGTATGGGAATAAGTAACTGTCGTGAATGTGGAACCCTGTGCATGGAAACGCCGAATGGGCTTTGTACCCGCTGTCAGCAAGAGTTTTTTGAGGCTGAGGATAAAGTGGCTGATTATTTACATGACAACAGAAACTCGACGATAGAATCAGTCCATGAAGCAACCAAAGTTGAGAGACACATTATTATGCGGATGATTCGAGCCGGGCGGATTATTGAAGGTGAATTGACTTATTGCTGCGAAAACTGCGGCGTGGCTATTACCTCAGGACAGTTTTGTCCAAGCTGCAACGCTCATGCGCTGGCGGCTCTGACACCATCTGTCAAAAAAACGGAGCCTGAGCCGGATCGCAATCACAGCCAAGGAGTACATATCAACCAGCTGATCGAAAAGCGATGGTAAATAGGTCCGAATACCAGTACTCCCTTAAGACTGCTGGTATTCTTTTTGTCCCTGGCGGCAGCGAGAATTGTCGAAATAATTAGGAGAAGTTCTGCCGGTTTAAACTGGAAATTTTTAGAAAATTAGTGTAATATAAAAGTAAGTATAGGCTATCGGAGCTGCGCTTGGCGCACCCCCAATGATTTATACAGACAGGCTGCTCCAGCTTTTCAGGCTTGGCGTATGATCCGGCGCGTGAGGCAGAGTCTTTCTATAGGAATAGGTGTGAGTTCGGCATTTGGTTGCCCGGAGCGAGCCGACTGAATATGATATCGATAATGTGCAGGGTTTCGAAGAAAACCTGCAAAGGGGATGAGAGAAAATTCATGTTCAGCTTGCTGATCACCCTAAAAGGGTTACTGTCCTCCCTATGGGGAGTAAATCAAGAGGAGTAAAGGCTTGCTTCGGGCAGCCTTATTTTTTTGCTGCGGCTGTTGATAAGCCCCCATCTGCTTTGCACCCGCAAGGGGCAGGCCGCATTTCTAATCGCTGATGCGCAAGAACTGAGCACTTGGCCCCACGAACCCATTGCTAGCGTACGTACGAGTACGCGTCGCTACTGGCCTCGCGGGGCCAAGTGCATCCTGGGACTTCTGACGGCCTGAGAGACGGTTTTATCCAGCTGAGGCACTCTTTAGGGGATTGCAGGATATTGCCGCCTGCAGCAAGAAAATAAAATATGACAAAAGATGGCGTCTCGTGCCATATGAAGCGGCATGTTCGAAGCCTCGACAGAGTTGGGTGAAAGATTTCCCGGGCACCGGTAAAGGACTGCCGCCTGTGGGAAGACTAAAGGCACAGAAAAATAAAGTGTGATGATATTGGAGTAGATAATTATGCTTGACGCGCTGGACAAAAAAATTATTATCGCTGTTCAGGATGACTTTCCGTTGGTGAGGGAACCTTATCGTGAACTGGCCGAAAAAATCGGTATCAGCGAAGATGAACTGCTGGCTAGGCTTGAGAAATACAAACGGTCCGGGGAAATGCGGCGGATGGGGGTTGTGCTCAGACATCGGGAAGTGGGCTTCGCTGCTAACGCGCTGTGCGCCTGTCAGATTCCGACCGACAGGATGGCGGCGGTCGCGGCCCTGATGGTGCCTGATCCTGCTGTCACTCATTGTTATGAGCGTGTGACTTATCCGGAATGGCCCTATAATTTTTATATCATGCTTCACGGTCATACCCGTGAAGAGTGCGGTGCTATTGCCGCCAGGCTGGCCCAGGCCGCCGGCGTGGAAAACTATCTTATGCTGTTTAGTACCCGTGAATGGAAAAAAACTACGATGCGTTACTTCGGGAGGGCGAAAGAGTTATGATCAGGAATTTAAGCCAGGTGCTTGAAGCCGTGCGCGCGTTCAAGCCCAAGTTGGTTGCGGTGGCGGTAGCCCAGGATGACGCTGTACTGGAGGCGGTCAAAGGCGCCAAAGAACGCGGCGTAGCCGATTTTTTGCTTGTCGGTGATTCTGCCAAAATAAAGGCTGTCGGTGATCGACTGGGGATTGACCTCGGCGGTCTGACGCTCATCCACGAGCCTGATGACCGTCAGGCTGCCCTGCATGCCGTCTCGCTGGTTTCCAGCGGCAAAGCCGACATATTGATGAAGGGCCTTTTGAATACCGCTGATCTCTTGCGGGCGGTACTGGACAAGCAGGTCGGGCTCCGCAGCGGACGTCTTCTCAGTCATGTTTTTGTGGCAGAGCCCAAAGGTTATGACCGATTGATCATGGTGACCGATAGTGCGATGAATATTAGTCCTACGCTGCAGCAAAAAGCTGAGATCTTGGATAATTGCCTGGTTTTGGCGGCACGTTTGGGGATGAATCCAGTGAAAGTCGCGGCAATTGCTGCGGTTGAGACGGTAAACCCCGACATGCCGGCGACGCTGGATGCGGCGGCTTTGGCAAAAATGGCGGATCGCGGTCGGTGGCCAGGAGCCATTGTCGACGGACCACTGGCGCTTGATAACGCAATAAGCGTGGAAGCTGCCCGTCATAAAGGGATAATCAGCCCTGTGGCAGGGGCAGCCGATATTTTGCTGGTTCCCAGTATTGA
>Ga0316232_1001494_pt1 | contig 28107 bp, 24 predicted proteins | sample TBHtaG_FD_206006 | JGI IMG/M metagenome (GOLD analysis project Ga0316232, IMG submission 206006) | Freshwater microbial communities from Trout Bog Lake, Wisconsin, USA - TBH18025_13 | ecosystem: Environmental > Aquatic > Freshwater > Lake > Hypolimnion/Profundal zone | place: USA: Wisconsin... | reverse complement strand
CCGTAAATCCAACCTCCCTGCCGAAGGTTATCGCAGCAAGAGCTGGAGCGAATTCTCGGCTCCCGGCGCGCCGAAGCTGGATTTCGTATTCACCGTCTGCGACAACGCGGCCAAGGAGGTCTGCCCGGTCTGGCCCGGCCAGCCCATGACTGCCCACTGGGGGATTCCTGACCCAGCCGCTGTGGAGGGTACCGAGGAGGTCCAACAGAAAGCCTTCCTGAAGGCTTTCCTTGCGCTCCAGACCCGTATCAACCTGTTCCTGGCCCTGCCGGTGAAGTCCCTGGATCGTTTGAGCCTGCAGCAGAAACTGAAGGATATCGGCAAGATCGCTGACTAGCCGCGGGGGGAGTCATGGTCGTACCAGGCGGGAAAGGCATGTTCATCCAGGGCCTTTGGTTTTTGTCTCCACAGGAGGCCATGGACGCGCTCCAGCAGGGCGCCTTGCTGGTCGACCTGCGCAGCGACGAGCTTTTCGAGATGAAGGCCTTCGGTGTGCCCGAATGCTTCCACCTGCCCCATTCGATCCTTGCCGATCATGCGGGTGAGCTGCCCCGGGACCGCCTCCTGATCCTGGCCGACTCCGCGAGCGTCTACACCAAGGGGGCCGGCGTGGCGCTCAAGGTCCTCGGCTTCGAGCAGATTGCCTGCCTGAACGGGGGCATGCTTGCCTGGGATCAGGAAGGTTTTCCGGTCATCACCGATTCCGATGCGCTCCTTCACGGCGATTGCGCCTGCATCATGCGGTCCAGGAAGGGCCGCGCAGCTCGATCCTGATCCCATACCCCCATTCATGCATGGCGGTTTTCCCGGAGGCACTATGACTATTCGAGCACGGCAACCGGAAGATCTGGATTCGGTTCGAGCCCTGTTGGCGGCAGCAGACCTGCCCTCGAACGGCCTCGAACGCACCGAAGGCTGGGTGGCCGAGGCAAACGGCCGGCTGCTCGGCCATGTGGCCCTGGAACGAACGGTGGACGCCGCCGTGCTGCGCTCCCTGGCGGTTGCGCCTTCCGCCCGGGGACAGGGCCTGGCAAGGCGTCTCATGGACCTGGCCGAGGCCGAGGCAGGGCACCGCACCCTGCTGCTGAAGACCAGCACCATCGGCCCCTGGGCTGAACGGCGCGGATACTTCCGCGCCAACCCGGACCAGATGCCTGAGAGCGTCCGCGGCACGACGGAATTCGAGGGCGCGCTTTGTTCAGGCTATCCGGCCTATATGAAGCCGGCAGTCGAACTGGCCGCCAATTCATCTGAACGTCCTGATGATGATCAAAGTCCCCGAAAGAATGGCAAAGACGATGACGAACGTTCGCAGGACGCCGCCCTTCACATGGTGATGCGTCCGCTGGCTCAGACCCGCGCCGATGGCGAGGAAGGGCAAGAAAGCCAAGGCCGAGCCGACGATCCGGAAATGGATCAGCCCCAGGATCAGGAACATCGCCAGTGAAATGATTTCCCCGACCGCGAAACAAAGGGCGAGGGTGGACCGAACGATGGGCGCCTTGAAATGCTGATAGACCAAGGCCAGCGGCGGTCCGCCGATCCCGGTCGCTGTCTCGGTGACACCGGTCACCACGCCGGCGGCCATGAAGGCCATGCGCCCAGGCTCGAACGCGGGTGCGCATAGGGAAGCGGCGGCGGCCAGAACCGTGGACCAGCCGATCAGCAGATTCAAGTGATCCCTGGTGATCGCGGTGAGGATCCAGATCCCCAGCAGGGCGCCTGCGCTCCGGCCGATGGTGATCCACCCGGCGCCGCTCATGTCCAGGTGGCCCCGTTCCCGCCAGGTGACAAAGCCATTGAGGGGCAGCATCAGGACCAGCAGAGCCACCGGCAGGAGTTCGGGCGCCATCAGGCCGCAAACCGGAGCGACGATCAGGGCGAAGCCCATGCCCACCGTGCCCTGGATGAATGCGGCCACGCCGATGGTGACGGCCAAGATCATGAAGGTCCCAGGCGTCACGTGTCCCTCCCCGCCGCGTTAGAATTGAATCATTATGATCCGCGAAGCCATCCCCGCCGACCTCCAGAAGATTGCCGACATCTACAACGAAGCCATTGCCGAAGGCGGTTTCACCGGGGACCTGGATCCGTTGCCGCTGGAAAACCGTCGCGCCTGGTTCGCAGATCACCGGGACGGCTACAAGGTCTTCGTGAAGACCCTGGAAGGGACCGTGGCGGGCTACGTCGCCCTTTCTCCCTACCGGAAGGGCCGGCGGGCTTTCACCGGGACCTGTGAGATCAGCTATTACGTCGCCCGCCCGCACCGGGGAAAGGGCATCGGCAAGCAACTTGTCCAGCACGCCCTCGAAAGGGCCGGGGCCTTGGGTTTCACCACCGTCCTGGCCATCATCCTGGAATGCAATCAAAGAAGCATCGAACTCCTCCGGAAGGCCGGCTTCACCATCGCGGGAAGGCTGCCGAGGGTGGCCCGGATCCAGGGCGAATACTTGGATCACCTCTACCTTTGCCGGATCCTGGATTCCGGGAGTGAAGGGAGCAACGGTCCCGAGTGACCAGGCCGGCCCTTACAGGAACAGTTGCCCCCTGGCGGCGACGGCGGCTTCGCCGCCGATGCGCACGCGCAGCGCGTCACCGTCCCGCTCCCACGAAGCATGGACTTCGCCGTCCCGGCCGATTTCGATGCCCTGTTCGGCGACATAGCTGCCCGAAGCTTCGCCCGGATGCTTGTGGCGCGCGATGAAGGCGACGACCGAGCCGTTGCCGGAGCCGCAAACCGGGTCTTCGGGAACCCCCTCCCCGGGCGCGAAAGTGCGCACGCGGATCCGCACCGGACCGCCATCTCCGCGCTCCACGAACACGGTCAGGCCCGCGCTGCGCAGTGCCTTGGCTTCGCTGGCGATGAGACCCAGGTCGGGATTGAGCGCCGAAATCGCCTCGAACCGGCGCAGTTGCACGATGAGCCATGGAAGCCCGGTCGAGACCACCTCGAAGGGACTGTCGGCCAGGTCGGCCTCGGCGCAGCCAAGCATCCTTGCCACGGTTGCGCGGGACAGGCCGGTCTCGCGGTAGGTTGGCGCAGCTTGCGTCATGCGCAGCAGCTTGCCGGTGGCCGTGGGGATCACTTCGATCGGCACGATGCCGATGCCGCATTCCTGCCGCAGCAGCGTGGCGTTGGCCTTGTCGGGGAACCGGGCCAGAACCGAGTGCGCGGCGGCCACCGTCGGATGTCCGGCAAAGGGCAATTCGCTCATCGGGGTGAAGATGCGGGCCCGGTAGTCGGCATCCGGACGGGTCGGCTTGAGGATGAACACCGTCTCCGAAAGGTTCATCTCGCGGGCGACCTTCTGCATGGTCTCCGCCGGGATCCCATCGGCGTCGAAAACCACCGCGGCGGGGTTGCCGTAGAGAGGCCGATGCGTGAAGGCGTCCACATGGACGAAATCGGTTGGCATGGCTTCTCCTCGCAGACAGGTTGCCTTTCCAGATTAAAGCTCGAGACGCTGTCAGCCAATTTAACAGGCCGGCCCGCCTGGGGTCATCACTCGAACCTGGCCCCCGTGAGTGCTTCGCTCAGCGTCCACAGCCGCTCCGCGGCCTCCGGGTCGCAGGCCCAGGGCGCCACCCCGGTCGGCGTGGCCATATCCCCGGGGATCACCTCGGCGATATCGCAATCCTCGCAATACACCCCGCCCATGTCCTTCAGCATGGGGCTGGTGGCGCACCAGACGGTGGTCGCCGCGCCCTGGGCGAGGCTCTTGAACGGGAACGAGGGAAGGGCGGGGTTGGGCACGATCCTGCCGTCGGGCTGGCGGATGAGGTTGTAGCGCTTCAGGTCCTCATCCGTGAAGTGGCGCGTGAGGTCGGTCAGGATGCCGCCGGGTTGCACGGAGAAGGCGCGCACGCCCTGCGCCGCTGCGCGCCGGTCGAATCCGAGGGCGAACAGCGCGTTGGCGGTTTTGGACTGGCCGTAGGCCTGCCACTTGTCGTACGGCCGGCGTTCGAAGTCGGGGTCCTCGAAATCGACCGCGGAAAACCGGTGCCCGCGCGAGGACAAGGCCACCACCCGCGCGCCATCGGCCCTGGCCAGCGCGGGCAGGAGCCGGAGCGCCAGCTGGAAATGGCCGAGGTGGTTGGTGGAGAACTGGCTTTCATGGCCCCGGCCGTCCCGGGTCAAGGGTGTCGCCATGACGCCCGCGCTGTGGATCAGCAGGTGCAAGGGCCGCCCGCCGGCGAGGAAGCCGCGGGCGAAGGCGTCGATGGAGGCCGGGTCCAGCAGGTCCAGGGCGGCGGATTCCACCCGGGGCAGGCCGGCCAGGTTGGCGCGGGCCTTGTCCGGGGTGCGGGCCGGCACGATCACGGTCGCGCCCGCCGCGCTCAGGACCCGGGTGGTCTCCAGGCCGATCCCCGAATAGCCGCCGGTGACGATGGCGGTGCTGCCGGACAGATCGATCCCGCGGAGGACTTCCTCCGCGGTGCTGGCAGCGCCGAAACCCGAGCGGATGGGCTGTTGGGAAGTGGGCATGGCAAGCTCTCCTTTTTTGCTGTCAAGCATTGGCAAGGTCATTCAAGTCCCGGGCCTCGAGGATCTCCTTCGGGGCACCCGCGCGGGCGGCGCGCAGCATGGCCCGGCCGAGGCTTTCGGTGGTCAAGGTCGCACCCGGGAACACTGCCCGCACCAGGGGCGCCAGGGGGCGGAACAAGGCGTAGAGGAGCCGGTACCAGCCGGTGCGGGACTGGATGCCGTGCAGGGGCTGGATGAAACCCGGCCGCACCAGGTATACCCGGCGGAACGGCAGTCGCCTCAAGGCGTTCTCGGTGCGGCCCTTGACCCGGGCCCACATGATCCGGCCGCGCTCGCTGGCGTCGGTCCCGGCGCCGGAAACGTAGATGAAGGTCAACCCGGGTTCCACCCGGGCCAGGTGCTCGGCCACCGCCAGGGTGAGGTCGTAGGTGATCCGGGTGTAGGCGGCCTCGGTCATGCCGGCGGACGAAGCGCCCAGGCAGAACAGGCAGGCATCCGCTCCCCGCAGGTCCGCGTCCAGGGCGGAAAGGTCGAACAGGTCCTTGGCCACCCGTTCCTTCAATTTGGGGTGGGACTGTCCCGTGGCGGCCCGGCCCACCGTGACCACTTCGCTTACCGAGGCATCCAGCAGGCATTCGCGCAGGGCCCCTTGGCCAACCATGCCGGTCGCCCCGAAGATCAGGATTCTCATGGCCGCCTCCTCACGCTTCCGGGAAGTCTGGCAGGACCCCGGGGGCGCCGAAATCCACCGCCAGGCTCACCGCCTTCCAGCGTTCGCCTGCGGCGGAGCGGGCCGCCTCCACCATCCCGCAGTACCGCACGGCGTCGCTGCCCAGCAGCAGATGCACCGGCGGATTCGGATGTCCGGCCAGGGCCAGGATCGCCTGGGCCACCTTGGCCGGGTCGCCGGTCTCCTTGCCGATGATGCCGTCCAGCAACGCCTGCAGCGGGTCCATGGCCGCCCGGTAATCCGGCCACACCTCGGGGGTGCCGGACTGGGCGGTGGTGCCCCAGTGGGTGCGCATGGCCCCGGGCTCCAGGGTGGTCACCCGGATGCCGAGCGGCGCCAGTTCCTGGGCCAGCACCTCGGTGAAACCGCCCACGGCCCATTTGGCCGCCTGGTAGGCGCTGAGCCCCGGATTGCCGATTCGCCCGCCCAGCGAGGACACCTGGAAGATGTGCCCGGAACGCTGCCGGCGCATGACCGGCACCACCGCCCGGGTGAGGTTCACCACCCCGAAGAAATTGGTCTCCACCTGGCCCCGGAAATCAGCATCAGCCATCTGTTCGAACGGCATCAGGTGGCCGAAGCCGGCGTTGTTCACCAGCACGTCCAGGCGGCCCCAGGCGTCCAGGGCGGTCCGGACCGCGGCCTCGCCCGCGGCCGGATCGGTCACGTCCAGGGTCGCGACCCGCAGCGTTTCGGGGTAGCGCTGCGCCAGGTCGGCCAGGGTCTGGGGATCCCGGGCGCCGGCCACCAGCCGGTCGCCGGCCGCCAGCACCGTTTCGGCGATGGCGCGGCCCAGGCCGCGGGAAGCTCCGGTCAAAAGCCAAACACGCGTCATGGTTGTCTCCTTGAAAAAAATGAGCGATTACTTGCTCATTAATGAGTGAAAAAAAATCAGCCCCGGGTGATGGCGTTCCAGAACGCCGCGAAGCCGGCCTCCCGGGTGCCCGCGGCCGCGGCCGGGTCACGGTTGATGAAGTCCATGGTGGTATCCGCCATGGCGGCCATGAGGGCCCCCACGAAGGCCGGCGGCTGGTCCCGCAGGACCCCTTCGGCCATGCCCGCCTCCAGCAGGCGCGAGACATCGCAGAAGGCCTGGAAGCCTTCGGCCCGGGTGGCCTCCAGAATCCGGTCCGACAGTCCAAGCCAGGCGAGCACCTGGCGTTCCTGGGGATGGGCCACCCCCCAGGCCACATAGGTGAGCCACGCCTGCCGGACCTGCTCGCGCAGCCCACCCTGGACCAGTGGGCCCATGGCCGAACGCAGCTGACCCTTGAGCGCCAGGTAGAGCTGGTTCAGCAGCTCGTCCTTGCTGGCGAAGTAGGTGAACAGGGTCCCCTCCGCCACCCCGGCGGTCTTGGCGATGCGGGCGGTGGGCGCGTTCAGCCCTTCCTCGGCGAACAATCGGGTCGCCGCCAGGAGGATGGCTTGGCGTTTGTCTTCACTGCGGGGGCGGGCCATGGAGGTTCCAGATGAATGACTGACTACATACTCAATTATGGTGGCGCCCGAACCCGTGTCAAGCAGAATCGGTTTCCCGATTCCTACACTCGAATGATGAGGTCGGAATAGGGCTCCAGTTGGTGATCGGCGGTCATCAAGGCGATGCATCGTATGAAAGGGATGGTGACAACAACCTAATCCAATTCGGCGGTCGTTCATCAGCAAAGGCGTTCGATGCCCAAATCTGTGACTGACAACCGGATCGACCGTCCTTCCGTCCAGTGGCCCCTGGCCTGGAACCGCCGTCCTACGAACCGATGACGCGCGGATCACCCATCAGGGATCCCATGGCAAGGACCCGACGAATGTCCTCGGGATGGAACCTGCTTCCGTATTTCCCTTTGCGGTGTCCCAAGGTGCGGTTTCACCCGCGCGATGAAACTTCATCCTTGACATCCGCCGGTATTGATCTTATTTTTACCGCATATCCGGTATTATTACCTAAAATGTGGTAAACAGCACCGGATGTCGGAGCTAAACAATTTGGACAAAGTATTTACAAATAATAAGGAAACACCGACGAGGGGTTTCATCGGCAAGAAGGTGCGCGATCTCCGGAAGGGCCGAGGCCTGTCCCAGGGCGATCTCGGCAAGATTCTAGGCGCCTCCCAGAGCAGCCTTTCCGAGATCGAGCTTGGGCATAGCTCCCTTTCTGCCGAGCAATTCATCCAAATCCTAAAGTTTTTCAACGTCCCTGCCAGCCATTTCGATCCTGCTCCTGGAGATTCCGGTGGGGCCATCCAGAAGGCCTTGGCCGCACACGGCGCGAACCACTTGTTCGAGGATCCCAACCTCCTTCCCAGCGAAAATCTGGCCAGGGTCGATTCGATCATTCGAGAAACCCTGGTTTCGGGGGAGAACCCCAGGGCGCTGACAGCCCTCGCCCCCGTCATCATCAGGAATATCGGCCAGATCAATTTGGCCAAGCTGTTCGTCCAGTTCAAGGATTACAACCTGGAGAACCGGTTCGGGTGGCTGATCGACAATATCCTGTCAGCCATCGCCCTCACCCTCAAGGACGCACCTCCCAGAAAGGAGGCCCTCGCCCTCTTGAAGGCCGCCAACGTCCTCCAGGGTCATCGTGACCGGATCTACGCCAGGGATACCGCACACGACATCCCCTACGAAGACTACCTGGGACTTCCCATCGCAAGCGCCAAGTCGAAGAATGAGGTCCTACGGAATCGTTCGGAGATCTCAGAAGCCTGGAACATTCTTTCCACGATCCGGGTCGAAGATTTTGTCAAGGCCATCCAGGAAAGCCATGCACCCCACCCCCATTGAACAGTTTCTCCTCGACATCGATGCCAAATGGCCGGCGAGCAAATCCAAGATCCACTTCAGGGTCATCGGCTCATCCGCCCTCATGCTCCAAACGGCCTACACCCGAGGCACCAAGGATAGTGATGTCCTCGGTGTCGACCCGGTCATCGGGCAAGTCGCAGATGCCCTTCTCGCCTTGGCTGGCCAGGACACACTCCTGCATCGGCAGCACAAGGTCTACCTGGATGTGGTCGGCTCGGGAGTCCCGTTCCTGCCGCGTCCTCCGAAGTGGAATCCCATCGAAACCCTGAACGCGAGATTGCTATCCTTCGAGATCCTGGCCCTGGACATCACAGACGTCGTTGTCAGCAAGTTGAAACGCTTCCACGACAACGACAAGACCGACATCAAGGCCATGATCGATCTTGACCTGGTGGACCATGCCCAACTGGTGGATCGATTCCTTTCGGCGGCCGACATATTCTCCATGGACGCCCGCGCCCAGCACGTCACTCGGTACGCGCGAAATCTTAATTGGGTCGAGCGAGAGTATTTGGGTGTTTCGGAAACGGAGTACGAACTGCCACCTTGGGCGGACGCATAACATGAGCCGCGCCAGACGGGGCAACATGAACAGGAAAGCAGGAGCGAGCACAAGCGCAAGCAGGGGTGCATGGAGGATTTCGAACGACTGGTGGCCGGCGCCACCCCGGAACCGCGATCCACGTTCCTGGAACGGGCCATGACCCTCCCCCTCGTGCGTGTTTTGGGCCACCGAGAAAATATTCAACAACCCAGTTGACCGAATGAGATCGAGACCTATATTCAACCACATGGTTGAACTAGACGCCCATCACCTGAATTGCACCTTTCACGCCCTCGGCGATGCCACCCGCCGGCAGATGCTGGCGGATCTGGCCGCTGGCGAGCGCACTGTCGGGCAGTTGGCCGAACCCTTCGCCATCTCGCTCGCGGCCGCATCGAAGCACATCAAGGCGCTGGAAAACGCCGGCCTGATCCAGCGCGAGGTGCGCGGCCGGACCCACGTGTGCCGTCTCGACCCCGGGCCCCTTGCGTCCGCCCACCAGTGGCTGAGCTTTTACCAGCAGTTCTGGACCGGCCGCCTGACGGCGCTGGAACGCCTCCTGCGCCTGGAGGACGCCCGGGACAACCCACCCCAAAACCCGAAAGGAGACGCCCCATGACTGAACGCGTGAACCCGGACCCCTACGGTGTGGTGACCGAGTCCGCCACCCTGCTGATCCAGCGCCTGCTGCCCGGCCCCATCGAGCGGGTATGGGCCTATCTGACGGAGAGCGACCTGCGCCGCCAGTGGCTGGCCGCGGGCCGGATGGAACTGAAGGTCGGCGCGCCCTTCGAACTGGTCTGGCGCAACGACGAACTCACCGAGCCGCCCGGCCTGCGCCCGCCCGGGTTTGCCGCGGAGCACCGGATGCAGAGCCGGATCACCGAGCTCGATCCGCCGCGCCGGCTCGCCTTCGTTTGGAGCAACAGCGGCGACGTGTCCTTCGACCTGGAGCCGGAGGGCGACCAGGTGCTGCTCACCGTCACCCACCGCCGCCTGCCCGACCGCGCGACCATGCTGCGGGTCGGACCCGGCTGGCACTCCCACCTCGATGTCCTGGTCGCCCGCGCCACGGGAAAGGAACCGCCGCCGTTCTGGGACGGCTGGACTCGTCTGCAACTGGAGTACGACCGGCGGCTGCCGGCTTGAACCGGCACCATCCAAGGAGGTAATCGCCATGACCAACCACAAGACCGGAACCCGTGAAGCCTGGCTCACGGCCCGCCTCGAACTGCTCAAGGACGAAAAGGAGCTGACCCGGCGCGGCGATGAACTGGCGCGCCGGCGCCAGGACCTGCCGTGGGTGCGGGTGGACAAGGACTACCAGTTCAACACCGATGAAGGAGAGGCCGCGCTGGGGGACCTGTTCAAAGGGCGCTCCCAGCTCCTGGTCTACCACTTCATGTTCGGCCCGGACTTCAAGGCGGGGTGCCCGGCCTGCTCGTCGATCGCCGACGGGTTCAACGGCTTCGCCGTGCACCTGGCCAACCACGACGTCATGCTCTGGGCGGTGTCCCAGGCGCCGCTCGACCACCTGCAGGCCTACAAGCGGCGCATGGGCTGGACCTTTCCCTGGGCGTCTTCGCTCGGCAACGACTTCAACGCCGACCTGAACGTCTCGATCACCTCGGAGCAGCAGCGCGCGGGCCATACCGAATACAACTACCGGCAAGGCGGCCACCCGCTGGACGAGGCGGCGATCCCCGAGATGGTCGCCCAGTTCGCGGCCTCATGCGGAACCGAAGCCCCCGCCTACCAGCGGGAAAGGCCGGGCATGAGCGCGTTCGCCCTGGAGGATGGCGTCGTCTACCACACCTATTCCACCTACGCGCGCGGACTGGACGCGCTCTGGGGCATGTACCAGTGGCTCGACCGGGCCCCCAAGGGGCGCAACGAGACGGGCGCCTGGTTCCGCCGGCACGACGAGTACGACCGGGTCCGAGGCTAGCAGCACCACCCGGCCAGCCGCGGGAGATCAGCCCTACAAGCCTCGCATCCACTCGGGCCGCAGCGGGGTGCGTCCCTCCAGCGCCGAGCGGATGGCGGCCAGGATCGCCACCCGGTCGCCAGGCAGGCGACCGCCGATGGGCAGGTAATTGGAGGCATGGTTGGAGCGGAAAATGCCGTTGCTGAGGTGGGTCTCCTCCACGAACCAGGCCAGTTCCTGCAGCAGTCCGGGCACGTCCGGCAACACGAAGCGTCCCTGGCCCTCCAGCTGGGCCAGGGGCGTGCCGGGGACGACGGTGAGGGTCAGGGTGGAGAGGAAGCGGGGATTCATGGCGGTGGCGAGCCGCCCGGAGGCCCGGGCATGCGCTTCGCTGCGCGCCGTGCCGCCGGCGCCCAGCAGGAAGATGACCGACTGCTCCATGCCGGCCGCCCGGGCCCGGCGGGCCGCTTCCTGGTGGCCGGCCGCGTCGCAGCCCTTGGCGAGGCTCCTGAGCGTGAGGTCGTCCCCGGATTCCGGCCCGATGTAGAGCAGGGAAAGGCCCAGGTCCCGCAAGGTCCGGAGCTGCTCCGGGCTCTTGTCCAGGATGTTGCGCGCCGTGGCGTAGGTGCCCACCCTGCGCAGCCTGGGGAAGGCGGCCCTGAGCGCCAGGAGGATGGGCTCCCAGTGCCCGAGGTCCATGCCCAGCGGATCGCCGTCCGCCACGAAGACGTGCCGCACCTCCTCCGCGCCGCGGGTGCCGGGCCCGGGAATGTCGGCCAGGATCTCCTCCAGCCTGCGCACCTGGTAGGGCTTGTCCCGGTACATGGCGCAGTAGGTGCAGTGGTTCCACGAGCAGCCTAGGGTGGCCTGGAGAATGAAGGAATTGGCCTCGCTGGGCGGACGGAAGAGGGGTTCCACGTAGCGCATTTCTTGATTATGGATAAATTGTGCCGGGAAACGAAACGGCTGGAGTGGGCCGTCCCGACGAAGGCTGCCTGGAACGCTCATCCCGCGAATTTGAGCCGATTTGCGAGCCGCGCCGACATGCTGATCGTGAATCTTTCCCTCGCTTTGAGCACGGATCATACGGAAGCGAGGTCTCCGGGCGGGACTTAATTGAATGCGCACCTTCTAACTTGCCTATCCCGGTCTGGTTCCAATCGGCTACGCATCGCGTAGCAAAATGCAAACTTAAAAGAATGCATCAGTTAACCAGATTGGCTACGCAATGCGTGGCCATTTCGAACCGGAGGCCAACTGGAAACCAGGCAGGCTGCATCCTTAGCTGTCCTGGGCCGAGTAAGGCAGCAGCGCCAGGAGGATTTGTTCTACATGTTGGAGGAGGCCATCAACCTCCTGCCTCAGGAGAAACTCCTGCCTGGGCCATTTGAATCTTCGCTTTAAGGTCCAGCAAGAACCTCGGGTGGTCGCGGGAGGGGAACGACAGGGTCATTCGGTTCCAGGAACCATCCTCCTGGTGCCTGGATCATGGAACCCACCGCGCCTTAATAAAGGCTTGGCGGCTCCTGGCCCAACCGGATCTTGACCCACTCGTAATTTAGGCCTGGTATTCTCAGCAGAACCAACAATAGACGATGCAATCCTACGCCGCGCTTGGGTCCTGTTGAGCTGCCAGTGAGCCAGATCGAGAAAATTCGTGTCGTTGCAGCCGTGGTAGAACGCCACGGCCAATACCTGATCTGCAAGCGCCCGCCCTACAAGCGCCACGGCGACCTGTGGGAGTTCCCCGGAGGGAAACTCGAGCCAGGGGAGACCATCCAAGCGGCCGCCCGCCGGGAACTCGCCGAAGAACTTGGCGTGCGGGTCCACTCAGTCGGGGCCCAGCTTTTCGCCATCGATGATCCCGACTCAGACTTTGTCATCGAGTTTCACCCGGTCGAGATCGATGGTGAGCCTGTTTGCCTGGAGCATTCAGAACTAGCCTGGGTGACCAACTCCACCATGTTGGCCATGGACCTCGCACCGAGCGATCGGCGCTTTGCCTCCTATCTAGCTGGCAGCGGTCGCTCTGATGGCTGAACCCTTGGAACCTTCCTCTGCCCAATTGGTGGTCCTTCTTCACGCATGGGCTTGCCAGTGGGGCCTCCCTGGCTTCGAGCAGAACATAACCATCCGCCTGAGTCGGCGCCTGACTCGATCGGTCGGTCGATGCAATCCAGCCGCAGGAACCATCACCCTTCGAAGGGGCCTGCCCATGGACCAGATCCCTTACATCCTTTGCCACGAAGCGGCCCATATCGCGACCTTCCTCCTCTTCGGCGCCGGCCTTAAACCCCATGGGCCTGAGTGGGCTTCGCTGGTTGTCGCTGCGGGTTTCACCCCTTCGGCCCGCTACCCTGGTGCGCACCTTTCCATTCCCGCCACCCAACCCGTTCAAACGGGCCGGTTCCGCTACGCCCACCAATGCCTTGTTTGTCAGACGACCCGTTGGGCCCGGCGCCCCGTTCGGGCTTGGCGCTGCGCCGAGTGTCTCGCCCTTGGCTTGACCGGCGAAATGAAGCTCATTGATACCCAGGGTCAGGATGCCGCCCCATGACCACCGGACCATGTCCCTTCTGCAACCCTGATCCGGCCAAGAAATTCCTGGATGAGGAACTGGTTTTTGGTCTCTGGGATACCTTCCCGGTTTCCCCGGGCCATGCCCTGATTGTCACCCGGCGCCATGCCAAGGACTGGTTCTCGGCCACGCCCGCAGAGCAGGCCGCATTGTTTGGTTCCCTGGACGGCGCCCGGGCTGAGGTTGAAAAGACTCACCAGCCCGATGGCTATAACATTGGGGTGAATATTTCGGAGGCTGGTGGCCAGACCATACCTCATTTGCATTTGCACCTGATCCCCCGATACAGCGGTGACGTATTCGATCCAAGGGGCGGTGTCCGGCACGTCCTGCCCCGGCTGGCGAACTACCTGAAACTCCCCGCCAGCCAGATCTCGACCCCACACGAGCGCACCCTTGTGGAAGGAGGTTCTGGTGATCCCCTGTTGCCTCACCTCCTTGGCCATCTTGATAAAGCCTGGGCAGTGGATATCGCCGTCTCCTTCACAATGCAGAGTGGCGTCAATTTAATTCTTCCCCATCTCCAGGATGTGCTCCAGCGCGGCGGCCGAGTCCGAATCCTGACGGGTGATTTCCTCGGGATCAGCGAGCCCAATGCCCTCAGGCTCCTGTGCGATCTCACCGGTGATGTCCACTTAAAAGTCTTCGAAGCAGGTTCCACCAGCTTTCATCCCAAGTCCTACATCACCTACTTGGGGCCCAAGGATGGGACGGCTTTCGTGGGAAGCTCCAACCTGAGCCAAACCGCGCTCAGAACCGGGATCGAATGGAACTATCGAGTCGTTACCGGCCAGGACCAGGTTGGCTTTGCGCATATCGTTGAAGGATTTGAACGCCTATTTGCCCAGGCCCAGGCAGTGGCGCTCACCCCCGATTGGATCGACCAATACGAGCAGCGCCGGCGCATCCTCCCCACCCCCGATACTGGAGTCCCCGCTGAACCAGTCCCAATTGTACCTTCCCCCCATGGCATCCAGCAGGAAGCACTCCTCGCCTTGAAACTGGCCAGACGCCAAGGGGCAGGGGCCGGCCTGGTGGTCCTGGCCACTGGCCTCGGCAAGACCTGGTTGAGCGCTTTCGATAGCCTGAATCCAGATTATGATCGCGTGCTGTTCGTGGCCCACCGAGAGGAGATCCTCAGCCAAGCGCTGGCAACCTTCCGGAAGATCCGACCCGCGGCAAAGCTGGGGTATTACAACGGGCGGGCAAAGGCTCCGGAAGCGGACGTCCTCTTCGCCTCCATTCAGACCCTCAATAAGCAGAACCACCTTCGGCGCTTCGCCCGGGATCATTTCGACTACATCGTCGTCGATGAATTCCACCATGCGGACACCAGGACCTATCGCGCTCTGATTGAATATTTCGATCCCAAGTTCCTGTTGGGACTCACCGCCACCCCTGAGCGAACCGACGGCGGCGACCTCCTGGCCCTGTGCGGTGAGAATCTGGTTTACCGATGCGACATGGTGGCCGGCATCACCCGCGGACTGCTTTCGCCCTTTGCATACTACGGCGTCCCCGATGTGGTCGACTTCACCAATATCCCATGGCGCAGTGGGCGTTTTGATGAAGAGGAATTGACTATCGCTCTAGCCACCCGGACCAGAGCTCAGAACGCATTGGAACAGTACCAGAAGCGCGCAGGCTCCAGGACTATCGGTTTTTGCGTTTCCACAGTCCACGCGGATTTCATGGCCAAGTTCTTCGTTGCAGCTGGGCTCCGGGCCGTCGCCGTTCATTCGGGTGAAGACAGCGCCCCCCGAGCCCATTCACTGGAACTATTGGAAGAAGGCGAACTGGACATCATATTCGCAGTGGACATGTTTAATGAAGGCGTCGACCTGCCCCAACTCGACACCATCATGATGCTCCGCCCCACAGAGTCCAAGATTTTGTGGCTGCAGCAGTTCGGCCGCGGGTTGCGCTGGGTTGAGAACAAGTGCCTGAAAGTGATCGACTACATTGGCAACCACCGCTCCTTCCTGGTCAAACCAAGAACGCTGCTCCAATTGCCCGCTGGCGATGCGGCTTTGGCAAAGGCTTTCGATCTGCTTCAAACCGGAGACTACACGCTACCGCCAGGATGTTCAGTCACGTATGAACTGGAAGCCGTCAACATCCTGCGCGCTCTGCTGCAGTCGCCAGCAGCGAACCAGCGGCTTCAAAACTATTACCAGGGATTCCGCGAAGAAAACGGATATCGCCCTACCGCCACAGAGGCTTTCCACGATGGCTATGATCCCAAGTCCGCGCGACCGTCATACGGTTCCTGGCTGAATTTCGTAAAGGAGATGAGGGACCTTTCACCCTCCCAGGACCTGGCCCTCCAAGGACTTGGCCCATTTCTCCTGGCCTTGGAAGGCACGCCCTTGACCAAGAGTTTCAAAATGGTCGTACTCCTGGCGATGTTGGCCGAAGGTGCCTTTCCTGGCAGCATCACAATCACCACGCTGCAAGCTCGGGTGCAAGAGTTGTCGCGGCGCTACTCCGTTGTTCGGGACGAATTCGGTGCAGAGCTGAATTCACCACCCATGCTGCAGGATTCTTTGGAGAGGAATCCCATCAAGGCCTGGGTAGACGGCCTTGGGACCGACGGGATTTCCTATTTCAAATACGAGGATGAGATATTCTCCACAACCTTCAAGCTCCCTGGCGAGTTGCACGAGTCAGCTTGTGAACTGACCCGGGAATTAGTCGACTGGCGGATGGCCGTCCACGCGCGTCGGGTTGGGAGCCAAAGCGAGGCCGAGCGCATTGTTTGCAAAGTCATCCAGAGCAATGGGAATCCGATCCTAATTCTGCCGCCCCGTGAGCGCATGGCTGGCATACCCCAAGGCGAAGTGGATGTCGTCGCGGATGGTGAAACCTACCGGGCCAATTTCGTGAAGATCGCCGTCAATGTCTTACATCAGGCCGATGACCACTCAAACCACCTTCCCGGTCTGCTCCGGAAATGGTTTGGCCCGGATGCGGGTCAGCCGGGCACTACCTTCATGGTCGCCTTCACTCGCAATGGCGATACCTACCAACTTGCCCCTGCTCATTTCGAAAAGGAAGAAGGTCTCAACCTCTGGGAGGCCTATCCAAGGGCAAAGGTCCCATCCTTGTTTGGATTTGAGTTCCAGGGCTTCGAATCCCAAACAGGTGTGGTCGAGCGAGATGGCCTGATGCTGTTGTTCGTAACGCTGGACAAGAAAGAAAAGCCAGAGGCCCATCGCTACAACGACGGGTTTGAATCTCCCTCGGTATTCCGCTGGCAGTCCCAAAATCGCACGGCGATGGCTTCGCCGGCGGGGTACCGGATCAAGGCACACCAAGAATTGGGGATTTCAGTACACCTCTTCGTGCGGGCGAAAGCCAAGGTTCAAAGCGTCACTGAGCCATTCTCATACTGTGGACTGATAACTTTCCAGCGATGGGAGGGAGAAAAGCCAATTTCGGTATGGTGGGCTTTGGATGAACCGGTCCCTCAGCGGCTTCATAAAAGGTTGGGGCTAGCAGAGCAGCCCACACCCCTGGTTTTATAACCTGGGTTCATTCCTACGCGCCGGCGGATACCACTGTGTCACTCGGTCTTGGCTTGACGAACTCTTACTTTGTGATCAAGGAAGGCAAACTGGATGCAGTTAGGGGCTCCAGGCCGGTTCGGCTCTCAAGGTCCAGGGAGAGGAGGAACCCAGTTGCGCTTCTCTTCCCGCCTGTCAGGACGTGTGGCCAGCGAGGCTGAGCAAGCGGACAGTTCCGTGGCGATGCCCTTGAATGGGCCAACCCAATGAGCTAGCATCCACCCTCTCTTGGTTGGAGCAATGATGGGGCGCTCGAAGACGGTGGAACATGAGGGCTCATTGCAACAGGCCGAAGGAATCAGGTCGGATCCTGCCATCAACGCCGACTTGAAGGGGATTGCCGATGGCGAATAGGATGCCTGCCAGCCGGGACGAACGCCGAGTGCGGGGTCGGACCCGCGAAGAGGCCGCTTTCCCCGCCGTTCCGCCCCTCGCCGATTTGCCGGAGGACTACCTCCTCACCTTGGCCGAGATCAAGCAGCGGATCCAGAAGGAGCGGTTCCGGGTTGTCGTTTCCGCCAACCAGGGCATGGTGCTGCTGTACTGGGACCTGGGGCGTTTGATCCTGGATCGCCAGGACCGGCAGGGTTGGGGGGCCAAGGTCATCGACCGCCTGGCGGCGGATCTTCGCGAGGAGTTCCCGGGAATGCAGGGGTTCTCCCCCCGCAATCTGCTCTTTATGCGCAGTTTTGCTGGAGCTTATCCCGACATCGAAATGGTGAAACAGGTTGTTTCACAATTGCCATGGGGGCATATGGTCCGCCTTCTGCAGAGGGAGAAGGATCCTGAAATCCGCATCTGGTATGCCCGTCAAGCGATTGCTCAAGGCTGGAGCAGAAGCATCCTGGAACTCCAGATGGACCACAAGGCCCATGAACGGCAAGGCAAGGCTGTCACCAACTTTCCGTCCACCTTGCCACCTGCAGATTCCGACATGGCAACCCAGGTCCTCAAGGATCCCTATCTTTTCGATTTCCTGGGGACCGCTGACCCGCGCCGGGAGCGGGAGGTGGAGCAGGCCCTGGTGGATCACATCCAGCATTTCCTGCTGGAACTCGGTGCAGGGTTCGCTTTCGTAGGACGCCAGGTCCATTTGGAAGTGGGTGATCAGGATTTCTACGTCGATCTCCTCTTCTACCACTTGAAGCTTCGCCGCTACGTCATCGTGGAGCTTAAAGCCGTGCCGTTTGATTCGAGCTTCGTCGGCCAATTGAACCTCTACCTCTCCGCAGTCGATGACCTGCTTCGCCACCCTGATGACAAGCCATCAATTGGCCTTCTGCTCTGCCGCTCCAAGAACAGGATCGTGGCCGAATACGCCCTGCGGGACTTGAACAAGCCGATTGGCGTTGCACAGTGGGAGACCCTGATCGTCGAGAAACTGCCCCAGGAGTTCGCTGGCGCCCTGCCCACTGTCGAGGAACTGGAAACGGAGCTAGGGGAGAAATGACCTGCTCGACCATTTGGAGGGGGCCGGCGATGGCCCCCTTCGCTTTTTTCAGGCAGTTCCGGATTCGGGGTCGCAATCCTGAAGATTCGGATCGTCATCCTCAAAAAATGCCGCCTCGTCGCGGGTGAAAACACCTCAGATCGCAGAGCGATTTTGAGGGCAGTTTAAGGACGGAGCCCGTTTTGAGGCTGTCAACCCACAACGAAACCGCCTGAAGTGATTGGCTTCAGGCGGTTTATTTGGTGGAGCTGAACAGGATCGAACTGTCGACCTCCTCATTGCGAACGAGGCGCTCTCCCAGCTGAGCTACAGCCCCATGGGAGTTTCCAGTCTACCCAGGGAACATCCAAAGTCAATGCCTCAAAGGGTCCGTTTGAAAAGACGGGTGGCCAGGACCAGGGCGATGCTGCCGATGGCGAAGAGGAACAGCAGGTCCGGGACCATGGCCCGGAAGCCGGCCTCCTTCAGCAGCACCGACTTGAAGCCGTGCACCGCGTAGGTGAACGGGTCCACCGCCGCCAGGACCCGCAGCCAGGGCGGGAAGGCGGCGATGGGGTAGACGGCGCCGCTGGGGAAGTAGAGCAGGGTGTTCAGGATGCCGAACATGGCCCGGGGCACCAGGGGGTCCTCCACCCGGACCATCATGAGGAACATCATGGCGTTGAAGGCGAACGAGGTGCCGATGATCATCAGGAGGAGCTGGAACAGGGCGGCCGGCTGGAAGATGACGCCCAGGCCGGCGATCAGGGAGCCCAGCACGGTGAGCACGAAGCCGGCCAGCATCGCCTTCAGGGCGCCGGAGCTGACCAGCCCCAATACCAGCTCGACCCGGGTGATGGGCGTGACCAGGAAGCCCTCGTGCACGCCGCGCGCCTTGTCGTCGATGTAGAGCATGCCGCCGCCGACCATCACCGAAACGAACATGGCCAGGGTGATGGAACCGGGCAGCAGGAACTTCAGGTAGTCCACGTAGGGGTAGAGTTCGACGATCTGCATGGCGATGCTGTTCACCACCCGCTGCTGCACCTGGGGCTGGTTCAGGGCGTCGGTGAGCGACTGCATCTCGGCTTCCACGCTGCCGCTCAGGAACTGGTCGGCGTTGTCCACCAGCAGGCCCAGGCTGGGGTTCTCGCCGGCGAGCACCCGGCGCGAGAACTGCGGCGGGATGATCACGGCGGCGTCCAGCCGCCCGGCGCGCACGGCTTCCTGCGCTTCCTTGTCGCTGCTGTAGCGAAGGGTCTTGAAGGTGCGGATGTTGGCCGCCACCGAGGCGAACGCCTCGTGCACCCGCAGGGCCTGGGGGCCGCCGTCGTAGTCCACCACGCCTACCCGCGCCTCGGTGATCTTGCCGCCGAAGGCGTTGCCCAGGATCACCAGCTGGATCAGCGGGAAGATCATCGCCGTGAGCATCAGCGCCGGCGAGCGGAAGAACTTGCGCAGTTCCCGTTCCACGATGGCGAACATCCTGATCATGGCCGCATCCCCGGGGTGGGCAGGGTGTAGGCCTCGGGCTTGACCAGGTCGTCGCGCAGCTGGCGCCCGGTGTAGTGGACGAAGACGTCGTCCAGGCTGGTGTTCTGCACGCTCAGGGTGCGGATGGCGATGCCTTCGCGCACGGCCAGCTCGACCAGCTCGGTGGTGGTGCGCGAGCCGCTGCCGGTCAGCACCCGGAACATGCCGGAGCCCTCGGCCTGCACGCTGGTCACCTCGGGGAGGGCGCCCAGCCGCTCGGCCCAATCGGCCGGCGGGCCGTCGAACTGGGCTTCGATCACGTTGTTGCCCGGCACGCTCTGCTTCAGGTTGGCCGGGGTGTCCAGCGCCACCAGGGTGCCGTGGTCGACGATGGCGATCCGGTCGCAGAGCCGGTCGGCCTCGTCCATGTAGTGGGTGGTGAGCAGCACGGTGAGCTGGCGCCGGGCCTTGAGCGCGTTGAGCATCTCCCACACCGCCACCCGGGAGACCGGGTCCAGCCCGGTGGTGGGCTCGTCCAGGAAGAAGATCCGCGGGTTGTGCACCAGCCCGCGGGCGATCTCCAGGCGCCGGCGCATGCCGCCGGACAGGGTCTTGGTTTCGGCGTCGCGCCACTTGGTCAGGTCCACGGCTTCCAGCAGCTCGTCGATGTTCTTGCGGCGCTCGGCCCGGGGCACGCTGTAGAGCTTGGCGTAGATCGAGAGGTTCTCCTCGACCGTGAGGTTGATGTCGCTGGTCAGGGCCTGGGGGATCACCCCCATGCAGCGCCGCACCGCGTCCGGGTCGGCGTCCACGTCGTGGCCGTCGATGAAGGCCTTGCCCGAGGTGATCGGGATCAGGGTGGTCATCATCCGGATCAGGGTGCTCTTGCCGGCGCCGTTGGGCCCGAGCAGGCCGAAGGTCTCGCCCGGCTTGACGTCCAGGGTGATGCCCTTGACCGCCTCGAAATCGCCGAAGCGCTTGACGATGTGCTCCACCCGGATGGCTCCGGTCTGTTCGCTCACGAGCGCACCAGGCGGGCCTTGGGCAGCAGCACCTCGGCGGTCATGCCCGGCACGTAGCGCTGGCCCGGGTTGTCGATCAGCAGCTTGATGCGCACGGTCTTGATGTCGCGCTTGAGATGGCTGACGTCGCGCTGGGTGGCGAAATCGCCTTCGGCGGTCTTCACCAGCACCCGGCCGGTCACCTGGCCCCCGCTGGGCATGCGCACCTTCAGCTGGTCGCCGATCTGCACCGCGTCGGCCGCGGTTTCCGGGACGGGGGCGTAGACCCAGGTCTGCTGGAGATCGACGATGGTGACGATGGCGCCGCCCGGATTGACCACCTCGCCCTGCCGGGCCGCCCAGATGCCCACCTTGCCGGTGATCGGCGCGGTGATCCGGGTGTAGGCGAGGCGCGCGCCGGCGCCCACGGCCGTGGCCTGGGCCGAGGCCCACTGGCCCTGGGTGGCCTGCACGGTGTCCCGGGCCGCCTTGGCCTGGCTGATGCGGGCCCGGGCGGCCTGCAGGGCGCCTTCGGCTGCGGCCAGCTGTTCCCGGGCGGCGCCTTCGTGGGCCTGGGCGGCCTTCAGCGCCTGGACCGCGGTGTCCCGGTCCTGGGCGCTCATGACGCCCTGGGCGGCCAGTTGCACGGTGCGCCGGGTGAGGGCCTCCTGGTTCTGCCGGTTGGCCTCCGCCTCCGCCAGGCCGGCGGCGGCGGCGCTGCGGGTGGACTGGGCGCTGAGGGCGGTGTTCTCGGTGTCGCCGGTGGTGCTGTCGGCGGTGGCCCGCATGGCCGCGATCTGCGCCTGCAGGCCCTGGGTGGTGGCGTCGGAGGCGGTCTTGGCGGCGGCCAGCTCGTCCTCGTCCAGCACGGCGATCAGGTCGCCGGCCTTCACGTCCTGGCCTTCGGTCACCGCCAGCTGCTTGATCCGGCCGGTGATCTGGGCGCTGACGATCACCTGGTTGGCGTCCACGGTGCCCAGCAGCACCAGGTCCGGGCCGTGGTCGGTGGCGAAGTAGTAGTAGCCGAGCGCCCCCAGGAACAGCACGGCGAGCATGGCGAAGATGCGGTAGCGGGGATTCACGACGGCTCACCTTTGGCGCGGACCTGGGGTCCGGGGGTTTGGGACTGGATGCGTTGCGCCAGCCGGCGGCCCAGGCCGGGATCGGCGAACAGGACGGACGCGGCGAAATCCAGCAGGGTGATGCGCTGCTGGGCCAGCCGGTCCGGGTCGCGCGGATCCTGGCCGGCGATTTCCCGGAAGAACGGCGCCGAAATGAAATAGAAGACGTTGGCGCCGGTGAGGCTCTGGATCACCGGTCCGGGCTCCTGACGGCGCAGTTCGCCGGTGGCGATGCCTTCGGCCAGCGTCGCGCACAGGGCCGCATGCAGCGGGCCGAAGCAGATGGCGACGATCCGCGGGATGTGCGAAGCCGCGCCGGCCCGGGCGCGCATCAGCTCGTGGCCCACCAGGCGGGTGAAGGGGTTGGAATCGGCCAGGTGGTCGAAGTGGGCCAGGAAGTGGCGCAGCAGGCGTTCGCCGTGGCTGCCGGGGCCGCTGAGCACCGCCAGGAAGCGGTCCACCAGGCCGGTGAAGACGGTATCGAGGACGGCCCCGTAGAGGCCGTCCTTGGTGCCGTAGTAGTAGTGCAGCAGGGCCTTGTTCACGCCGGCGGCGCGGGCGATGGCATCGGTGCGCGCCGCCGCTTCGCCCTGTTCGGTGAATTCGGCGATGGCGGCGCGCAGGATGGCGGCCTTGGTGTCTTCGGGTTTGGCGGGGGACGGATCGGGGCGTTCGGACGGCACGGGGTTATCCGGATGGTTTAACTAAATGGTTAAACCATCCCCCCGGGTTTGTCAAGGTGCTTCAGATCGGCAAGGTGCCCGTATAGCAGAAGACTACCGTGGCCTGGATATGGCCGTTGGCCTGGGGGATGCCGTAGACCTTCACGGTGGCGCCCGCCGCGAGGTAGGTGCCGAGGCTGGCCTGGCCCGCGGGGGTCGCGAGGTCGATGGGGCTCACGGTGACGATGGCCCCGGTCCGGTCGACCTGGTAGGCCTTGCTCGTGGCGCCGGTGACGTCCAGGTCCACGACGGCCAGGTTGGCGCCGCCGGGCAGGCTCAGGCCGAAGCTGCCGGCCGACCACGCACTGGCCACGGTGCCGGCGGGCAGCGCGGTGGGCTCCAGGAGCGCGGAGCTGGCGGTCCAGCCCCCGGGGTTGGCCGGGTCGTTCCAGGTCGCGCCGCTGGCCGCCCAGGGCAGGACGAGCGGCAGGCCGCCGCCGAAGTCCACCGGGCCGGCCGCCGGGAAGCCGCTGCTGGAAGCCAGGGACACGGTGTAGTCGTCGCCGGCGGTGGCGAAGCTGCGGGTGACGGTGAAGCCGGTGCTGCTGGCGGCGATGGCGCCTTCGAACCGGGCGGCCTCGATGTCCACCGTCTGGGCGGTCAGGGGGCTGCCGGCGGGATCGACGCTGGCGTGCACCTTGAAGCCGCGCACCAGGCCGGTGCCCAGGAAGCCGGGGCCGCTGCCGATGGCTGCCGCGTCGGCCGTGGGGTTGGCCGGGCTGCGGAAGAAGAACCGGGTGGCCGCGGTCACTTGCAGCGGAACCCCGACGCCGGCCGGGTCGGCGATGGTCAGGGTGCCGGCGCCGGTGTCCACGTGCAGGACATGGCCTTCGGGGCCGGCGTAGACCAGGTCGAAACGGCTCCCGGCCCACAGCCGCGCGGCGACCAGGGTGCCGTCGGCCTGGTAGCGCACCGCGGCCCGCAGGTATTTGCCGGGCAGCGTGGCGGCCAGCGCGCTGAAATCGGTGAGGGTGGTGCCGGTCTGGGCGTCCAGGTCATAGAACAGCGTGCCGTTGGCGGCGTCGGCCTGGATCGTCAGGGTATTGGCCGTGGTCTGGGCGGTCTCCGGCTGGACGTTCGGCCAGGTCGGGTTGACCTTGGCGGCCGTGAGGGCGGTGCTGTCGGCGGCGACAGAGCCCACCGTGGCGTAGAGGTGGCGCAGCACCATTCCGGTGGCCGGGGCCGGGTGGTAGTGCACCGGGCCGTTGAAGTTCAGGGCCCAGAACGGTGCGCTGTCGCCCGCGGCCTGGTGGCTGATGAGGAATCCCGGGTCGGCCAGATCGAATTCCAGGTCGAGCGGGTTGCCCTGCCCGGCGCCCACCGTGACGGGGGCCGGGAACGGGACGGTCACGGGCACGGTCAGGCTGCCCGGGGTGCCGGTGAGGTTCTGGATCTGGATCTGGCCGGCGGGCACCGCCGCGGCGGCCGGGGCCGGGAAGCCGGCCGAGGGATTGGCCGCGCTGACCAGGGCCACGTCGCCCGGGTTGCCGGCGAGGGTGAGCACCGCGCCGGTGTAGGTCCCCGGAGGCACCGAGGCCTGGTTCAGCAGTTCGCTGAGCTGGTCAAGCTGGATCAGGTTGGTCACCGGCGCCGGAGTGGGTGCGGTGTAGATGCTCACCGGCGTGGCGCCGCCCTGGGGCACCAGGCCCACGGACAGCACCTTGACGCCGATCGTGGCCCAGTCCTCGTTGGTGGCGTCGCTGATCAGGACCCCGATCACGGCCAGGCCGCCGATATTCGAGATGGTCAGGGGCCCCGAGTCGGCGGTGGTGCCCGAGGCGGTCACCTTGCAGTCCAGCAGCAAGGGAGTGCCGGTGCCGGCGGTGAAGGAGATGGAGGCGGTGCCGTTGCCGCTGTCGATGGTGCCGACGGTGCCGGCGCCGCCGGTGCTGATGGTCCAGGCGTAGGTGCTGCCCGCCGGTTCCGACCCTGCGTTGGAGATCGTGGCGGTGAATCCCGGGGTGCTGATCGCCACGTTGGCCGGGGCCGAGATCACCGGCACCACCACGATGCCGACGGTGGCGCTGCCCGGGGCGCTGGCCACGCCCAGGGTATTGGTGACGGTGCAGCCCAGGACCACGGAGCCCGAGGCTCCGGCGAGGAAGGTGATGGAAGCGGTGCCGGCCCCCGTCGAGATGCTCCCGCCGGTGATGGTCCAGGCAAAACTGCCGCCCTGGGCGGGAACCGAGGCGGCTCCCGTGGCGCCGGCCGCGATGGTGGGCGGTGCGGTGATGGTGGCGACCGGCGCGGCCACGATGGCGACCGTGGCGCTGCCCGGGGCGCTGGCCACGCCCAGGGTATTGGTGACGGTGCAGCCCAGGACCACGGATCCGGAGGCGCCGGCGAGGAAGGTGATCGAAGCCGTGCCCGTGCCCGCGGTGATGGACCCGCCGGTGATGGTCCAGGCATAACTGCTGGTGCCCTGGGAGGGAACCGAGGCGGTTCCCGAGGTGCTGGCCTCGATGCTGGCCGGGGCGGTGATGGTGGCGACCGGCGCGGCCACGATGGTGACCGTGGCGCTGCCCGGGGCGCTGGCCACGCTCAGGGAATTGGTGACCGTGCAGCCCAAAACCACGGAACCTGATGCTCCTGCGAGGAAGGTGATGGAGGCGCTGCCGGCGCCGGCCGTGATGCTTCCGCCGCTGATGGTCCAGGCATAGCTGCTGCCGGTCTGGCTGGGCACCGAGGCGGTTCCGGAGGTGCTGGTCTCGATGCTGGCCGGCGCGGTGATGGTGGCGACCGGCGCGGCCACGATGCTGACCGTGGCGCTGCCCGGGGCGCTGGCTACGCCCAGGGTATTGGTGACGGTGCAGCCCAGGACCACGGAACCGGAAGCTCCGGCCAGGAAGGTGATGGAGGCGCTGCCGGTTCCGGCCGTGATGGTTCCGCCGCTGATGGTCCAGGCATAGCTGCTGCCGCCCTGGGTGGGCACCGAGGCGGCTCCCGAGGTGCCGCCGGTGATGCTGGCCGGTGCGGTGATGGTCGCGGTCGGAGCGGCCACGATGCCGACCGTGGCGCTGCCCGGGGCGCTGGCCGTGCCCGCGCCGTTGGTGACCGTGCAGCCCAGCACCACCGAGCCGGAAGCGCCGGCGGTGAAGCTGATCGAAGCCGTGCCCGTGCCCGCGGTGATGGACCCGCCGGCGATGGTCCAGACATAGCTGCTGCCGGTCTGGGGGGGCACCGACGCGGTCCCCGAAGCGCCGCTGGTGATGCTGGCCGGGGCGGTGATGGTCGAGACCGGCACCGGATCGATCGTGCTGGTGAAGGTGCCGGTGCTGGTGGCGCTGGCTGTGGTGGTGACTTTGCAGCTGAGCAGCACCGAGCCTGAGGCTCCGGCGGTGAAGGTGATGGAGGTGCCGGTGGCGATCCCGGTGAGGGTGCCGCCGGTGACGGTCCAGGCATAGGTGCTTCCCGCCGGTTCGGCGGCGCTGTTGGTGATGGAGGCGGCATGGCCGGTCGTGCCGGCGGTGACCGCGGCCTGGGCGGAAACCACCGGTATCACCGGCGCCGCCACGATGGAGCAGAAGGCCACGCCCGCGGGGGCCGCCGTGCCGGCGGCGTTGGTGACCACGCAGCTCACCTTCACCGTGCCGGTGGCGTCGGCCGTGAAGGTGATCACGCTGGTCGCGCCGCCCGCGGTGATGGTGCCGCCGGTGATGGTCCAGGCATAGCTGTCGCCGGCCACGGCCGGGACCGATGCGGTGAGGCCGGCGGCGCCGGCGGTGACGAAGGCCGGGGCGGTGACCACCGGCGTGCCGGGGGCCGCGACGATGGCGGTGCTGGCGGTCCCCGGGGCGCTGGAGGTGCCGGCGGCATTGGTGACCACGCAGGACATCTGGACTGTGCCCGAGCTGCCCGCGGTGAAGGTGATCAGGGTGGTGCCGGCGCCCGCGGTGATGGCGCCGCCGGTGAGGCTCCAGGTGTAGCTGCTGCCGGCCTGGGCCGGCACCGAGGCCGTGAGCCCGGCGGTGCTGGCGGTGACGGTGGCCGGGGCGGTGATGACGGGCACGGCGGGGGGCGCCACGATGGTGCAGGTGGCGGTGGCCTGGGGCGCCGGGGTGCCGGCCGCGTTGGTGACCACGCAGCCCAGGCTGACCGCGCCGGAGGCGCCGGCCGTGAAGAGGATCTGGTTGGTGGCCGCCCCGGAGGTGATGGTTCCGCCGCTGATGGTCCAGGCGAAGCTGGCGGTGGGCTGGGCCGGCACGGAAGCGACGAGGCTGGCGGCGCCGGCGGTGGCGAAGGCGGGGGCGGTGATGATCGGGGTGCCCGCGGCGGCCGCGACCCGGACCGTCACGGTGCTGGTGACGAAGCCTCCGGCGGCGTTGGTGTCGGTCAAGGTGAAGGTGGTGTCCGCCGCGAGGTTGCCGGTGGGGATGGGCACGCCGCTGGTCACCGTGCCGATGCCGTTGTCCAGGGTGCCGGTTCCGCCCGCGAAGACCGCGGTGAGCGTCGTCCCGGTGCCGGCGGTGACGATGCCCGCGGCCGCGGTGAGGCTGGTGATGGCGGGGCCGCCGACCACGCGCACGGTGACGGCGGTCTGGATCGTGCCGATGCTGTCGGAATAGGTGAGGGTATAGGTGGTGTCGACTGTGGGCTTGATGGTCACCGGGACGCCGTTGGCGACGGCGCCGATGCCCTGGTCGACCGTCCCGGACGCGGAACTGGACCCCCAGCTCGGGGTCAGGGTCGTGCTGTCGCCCAGGGTGATGGGGTTGTGGGCGGCGGTGAGGCTGACGGGGGGGTGGGGCACGTGGTAGGTGCATCCCTGGATAACCACCAGGAGCAGGACGAGCATTAAATAATTAATAAAACGACCAAAAGCCTGGCGCATACAGGGCTCCCGCTGACCCAAAAGCAGTTTTGGAGTGGTGACATAGAGGTACTGGTGCCAGGAAATATACGTCCCGTCCGGCCGGCGGCTACCTGATTCTTACAACATTGTCATTTATTTTTGTACACCAAAAGCCAGCGACGTTGGTGGCATCGCTGGCTTTTGGTCTGCCGTGCCGGTCTACATGAGTTCGCGCATGCAGGCGGCCAGCACCTCGGGGCCCGGCTTGACGGCGGCCTGGGGCAGGGTGGCCAGGGAGGTGTCCATGATGTGCATGTAGTCGTGCAGAGTCTTCTGCTCGGTCTTGATGTGCAGGATGCCGGTGAGGAACTCGCCCCGCTCATGGGCCTCGAAGATGGCCTTGTGCGCGGCGAACCGGTCGGTGGGGTCGAAGTCCTCGTGCAAGGCGCGCAGGGTGAGCCTGGAACCGTCGGGCAGGCCCACTTCCCGGGCCTCGCCGGCGGGGATGTCCACCTCGTCCAGGTCGTAGTAGGGCACGAAGCCCAGGTCCTGCAGCGGCATCTCGTGGTCCTTGGCGTTCTTGTAGGAGCGGGTGGAGCTTTCGTGGTTGTTGAAGGTCACGCAGGGGCTGATCACGTCGATCAGGGCGGTGCCGCGATAGGCCAGGGCGGCCTTGAGGATCACCCCCAGCTGCTTGGGGTTGCCGCTGAACGACCGGGCCACGAAGCCGCAGCCCAGCTCCATGGCCAGGGTGCAGGGGTCCAGCGGCGGCAGCTCGTTGACGTCGCCGTGCTTGAGGGTGGAGCCCACGTCGGCGGTGGCGCTGAACTGGCCCTTGGTGAGGCCGTAGACGCCGTTGTCCTCGATGATGTAGACCACCGGCACGTTGCGCCGGATCATGTGCACCAGCTGGCCCATGCCGATGGACATGGA
>Ga0316232_1001490_pt1 | contig 28183 bp, 19 predicted proteins | sample TBHtaG_FD_206006 | JGI IMG/M metagenome (GOLD analysis project Ga0316232, IMG submission 206006) | Freshwater microbial communities from Trout Bog Lake, Wisconsin, USA - TBH18025_13 | ecosystem: Environmental > Aquatic > Freshwater > Lake > Hypolimnion/Profundal zone | place: USA: Wisconsin... | reverse complement strand
TTACATGGCGGTAGAGGAACAGCCCCTCCACTTATCCCACTGTCCGATTTTGCGCGACCGGCTCACAGAGCTTCTCCGGCGTGGCGCGGATATATGTGACGTATGCAAATTGAGATTCAGCCATCGGATTCTCCTTTCGGCTCTTCGTTCGGCTGGTGCCATTGCCCGCGTATATTTTGCGCCTTTTCGGCTGGCGACAGAGATGAAAAAAGTGGCCGGGAAGAATGGATACATTCCAATGGCGCTGAATCGCGCTAGTCTTTCACCATGACGGAAGTTGTGTGGTACCCGTATGAGAACGGCGCGACCATTGGCCAGAAGGGGTCAGAGGGGGGCGTGATCCTGCGGGATGAAGAGCATCCGGAGGATGCGCGGATTACCCTGGAGCGCGACACAAAACATGCTCATTTTGCCATTACCTGCGGCATCTACGGCTGCATGCTGCACACGCGGTTTTTCAAGCTGGAAGGCGAGGCATGCGCGCAGTACGACGAGATGAAAGATGCGCTGCATACGCTTTTGCTGACTGAAGAAGAAGGCGGCCCGGAAGAATGCCGATCCTTTCTGGACGGGGTGGCCGCGTTTGTCAGAGCCTATCCGAGTTGACGGCGCACAATCGCCTGCCCCTGCAACAAACTACAATTGAACACGAGATGAATTGGAAAGAATTTGCTGAAGAAATAACGGCTGTTGGCGCGGGCGGCGACTCTGCCGAGCAGATAACCGGGGTTGAATACGACTCGCGCAAGGTGCGTCCAGGCGCAGTATTTGTAGCCATGAAGGGCGGCTCGACGGACGGTAACCGCTACGTAGAGAAGGCGATTGCCTCTGGGGCGCTTGGCATTGTGACCGACTCGGCGCACAAGTTTGACCACCTGCTGGTGTTTGAGGCTGGACTGCCGGTGCTTGAGGTGGAGCACGGGCGCAGGGCGCTAGCGGAGGCCTCGGCGGCCTTCTTTGGCCACCCGGAGCGCAGGCTGACGGCGACCGGCATCACCGGCACCAACGGCAAGACTACGACCGCCTTTCTCACCGAGGCGCTGCTGAACGCCGCCGCGCGCAAGACGGTGCTGGTGGGGACGATTGAATACCACGTTGCTGGCGAAGTACGGGCCTCAGTCCACACCACGCCCGAGTCGCGCGATCTGTTCGAGCTGATGGCCGAGGGCGTGAGCCGCGGAGCGACCGAACTGGTGACGGAGGTCTCAAGCCACGCACTCGACCAGGGACGGGCCGCGGGGGTGAACTTTGATGTGGCCGTGTTTACCAACCTGACGCGCGACCACCTGGACTATCACCAGACGATGGAGAAGTACTTTGCCGCCAAGCGGCTGCTGTTTGACGGCACGGCGTATCCGGCTCCACGGGTGGCCGTGATCAACGCACACGACCCGCACGCCGAAGAGCTGGCCGAGGCCGCGCGCAAGGCGGGCACGGAAGTGCGCATGTACGGAATTGGGCAAGGCGACTGGCGCGCGGCGAGCCACACGCTGACGCCCAGCGGCGCATTGCTACAGCTAGAAACCCCCGCGGGCTCGGCGCAGGTGACCTCGCACCTGGCCGGCGAAGTGAACATCCTGAACCTGCTGGCGGCCTTTACCGCCGCCCATGCACGCGGCATCAGCTTTGACGATCTGGTTGCCTCAATCCCCGCGCTGAAACCCGTTCCCGGCCGCTTTCAATCGATCGATGCGGGACAGCCGTTCACGGTAATCGTGGACTATGCGCACACGGACGACGCACTGCGGAACCTGACGGCACTGGCGCGGCAGATGACGGCGCAATCCGGCAAGCGGGTGATTACGCTGTTTGGCTGCGGCGGCGACCGCGACCGCACCAAGCGCCCGCGGATGGGGAAGGCCGCCGGGCATGGCAGCGACTTTGTTGTGGCCACGAGCGACAATCCACGGAGTGAAGAGCCGCTTGCGATTTTGGCCGAGATTGAGCCCGGACTGAAGTCAAGCGGCGTGCAATACACAATCGAGCCGGACCGGGCCACGGCAATACGCCTGGCTCTGAAGAAAGCCAGTCCCGGTGATGTGGTGCTGATTGCAGGCAAGGGCCACGAGAAGGAACAGATCGTGGGCTTTACTTCCCTGCCTTTTGACGATGCTGAAATTGCCCTTGCAATTCTCAAGGAATTTGGCGCGGAAATGGGTTATGGTAAGGGGCAATGAAACTGACCCTTGCTGAGGCTGCTATTGGCGCAAGCGCCGTGCTTGAGGCGCCGGCCAGCGTAACAAACGCCGGCGCGCTGGTGGTGTGCGGCTACTCGATTGACTCGCGCACAGTGGCCCCCGGCGAGCTGTTTTTTGCCGTGCGCGGCGACCGCCTGGATGGGCACGACTATGTGAGCGCAGCGCTGGAGCGCGGAGCAGTGGCGGCCGTTGTGTCGCGGGCACGCGTGGCCACGCTGCCAGACGCCGCGCTGGCCGTACCGCTGCTGATCGCGGAAGATCCGCTGCTGGCGATGCAATCGCTGGCCACGCATGTACGCCGCCAGTGGGGCCGGCGCGTTGTGGCCATCACCGGCTCGGCTGGCAAGACAACCACCAAGGAGGCTGCTGCCGCTGCCCTGAGCGCAAAGTTTTGCGTTCTCAAGTCGCAGGGGAATCTGAACAACGGGTTTGGCCTGCCGCTGCAATTGCTGCGCCTGGAGCCGGAGCACGAGATCGCCGTTGTCGAGATGGGCATGAACCACAGCGGCGAGATTGAAGCGCTGGCTCGGATCGCGTTGCCTGACTGGGGCGTGGTGACCAACGTGGGCACGGCGCACATTGAGAACTTTGCCGAAGGGCAGGATGGCATTGCCCGCGCCAAGCTCGAACTTGTGGCGGCGCTGCCGGCCAACGGGGTTGCATTTTTGAACTGCGACGACCCATACGTCTCGCAATTTGGCCGCGACTTTCCTGGGCACGCGGTGTACTTTGGCGGCGGCCCCTGCGCTGATCCGCAGATAGTGTCTGCCCGCGAAGACCTGGCCGGGCTGCATGTGAGCTATCGCGCAGGAGAGCGGGAAGGCAGCTTTACGCTGCAACTGCTGGGCGAGCACAACGCATGCAACGCCATGGCCGGGCTTGCGGTGGCACTTGAGGCCGGAGTGGATCTGGGCGCCGCGGTGGCGGCGCTGGAGCATCTGACGGCGGGCGACAAGCGCGGACAGGTGATGGAGTTGGGCGGCGCGACGATTTTGAATGACTCGTACAACTCGAATCCCGAGGCGCTGCGCTCGATGATTCGTTCGCTGGCCTCGCGCCCCGCCGCAGGCAGGCGCATTCTGGTGGCTGGCGAGATGCTGGAACTGGGCGAGCAAGGCCCCGCGCTGCACACAGCCTGTGGGCGCGCCGCAGCAGAGGCCGGGCTTGACCTGGTGGCCGGTGTCCGCGGCAACGCAGAACACCTGGCAACTGCCGCCTGCGCGGGCGGGGTAGCCTCACTGTTTTTACCGGACGCGGAAGCCGCAGGGCGATGGATGAGCCAGAATCTTGGCCCCGGCGACGTGGTGCTAGTGAAGGGCTCGCGCGGCGTCCACCTGGAACGCGCGCTCGAAGCGCTGAAGGCGCACTTTCCCGCTGCGGAGGACAATTGAGGCTTCGCCGTGTGGTTGCCGGCCTTGCGCTGCTGGTGGCGCTTGCGACGGCTGTGCGGCTGGCAGCCGCGCCCCGTCCCGAGTGGATGCGCCCCTTTCCGCCCTTCCGCATCGCGGGAAATCTTTATTACGTTGGCAGCGAGGACCTCGCCTCTTACCTGATCGCCACGCCGGACGGCCTCATTCTAATCAACAGCAGCTTTGAGGCCAATGTTCCCCTGATCCGCAGGAGCGTGGAGAAGCTTGGCTTCCGCTTTACGGATATCAAGATTCTGCTGATCAGCCATGCGCACAACGACCACTGCGCCGGGAGCGCCCTGGTGAAGCGGCTGACGGGCGCGAAGTATTTTGTAATGGATGCCGATGTGCCTACTGTCGAGTCCGGCGGCAAGGCTGACTTTCAATACGGGGCGCAGGAGGCCATGCGCTTTCCGTCCACGCATGTGGACCGCGTTCTGCACGACGGCGACACGGTATGGCTGGGCGGCTCAGTGCTGACCGCGCACCTGACCGCGGGACACACGCGGGGAACGACCACCTGGACCATGGATGAGACTGATAGCGGGAGGGTGCTTCATGCGGTAATTGTGGGCAGCCCCAACGTCAACCCTGGCTACAGACTCGTGGGCAACAAAGCTTACCCGCAGATGGCCGAGGACTACCAGCACGGCTTTCAGGTGCTGAATTCCCTGCCCTGCAACCTGTTTCTGGGCGCACATGGCGGCTACTTTGGGCTCACGGCCAAGTATGCCCGCTGGCAGAGCGGCGATCGCAGCGCCTTCATTGACACGTCCGGATACCAGGCTTACATTGCCGACCGGGAGCGGGCCTTCAATGCGGAGTTGAAGCGGCAGTTGACTCAGAGGCAGTAGAAGCCCTCCGCAAGCCGGGGGCGATTCAGCGCTTAGGGCCCTGGGTGTTGACCAAGAATACGTGATATCCATCACACGAAATGCACTCCTGCGAGTGAAACCATAGGTCAATGCCCGAGAATCCTTCCCGGTGCGCCTATTCCCTCTGAATGTTTGGAGACCTTACGTGGAATTTGACCCCTCTGCATTCATCGCTGATCCTGCATTGGTAGAAGCACTCGAAAAGCGCGCGATGCCTGTTCCCTGTGACACCGACCGAGTCCTGTTCCGGCAGGGAGACCCCCCGGTAGGCGTCTACATTGTCCACAAGGGCAAAGCCACTCTCTCAATGACCTCAGAAGAGGGCAAGCCGCTGATGTCCGTAGAGACAACGGACGGCGCGCTGCTGGGACTGCCGGGGCTCATCGGCAATCAACCTTATTCGCTTACTGCCGTGGCCTGCAGCGGCGCCCAGGTGAACTTTATCTCCCGCGATCAGTTCACAGCCTTGATGGAGTCTGACCCCACGCTTTCGTTGAAGATTCTGCAGGTGCTGGCCGCCGAGGTGCGTACGGCCCGGTACGCGCTAACGCACCGGTAGAGGCTGGACGGCGGGTTGCTCGCTCGCCGGCCTTGAGTTGCTCGCTACAACCATGCCCCAATCCTGCTAAACTCACACGTTATGCTCCTCTCAATTCTGCTCATCGCGGCGGCCAGCTATCTTCTCGGATCGATTCCGGTTGGATACGTACTGGTGCGCCTGTTTCGCCATGAGGATATTCGCTCGTTTGGCAGCGGTAACATTGGGGCCACGAACGTACTCCGCTCCGGCGGCAAGGGGCTGGGGGCCGCGACGTTTGTGCTGGATATGCTGAAAGGCTGCTCAGCTGTGTGGCTGGGTGGGCTGCTGGCCTCGCTGCTGGTGCCTGCCATGGCGCATCGGGACGCGCAGGCTCTGGCCGCACTGGCCGCGGTTCTGGGCCATATCTTCCCGGTATGGCTGCGGTTCAAAGGCGGCAAAGGCGTTGCTACCGGCTTTGGCGTTTTTCTGGTTTCGGCACCGTGGGCCGCGCTTGCGGCCATCTCTGTGTTTATTGTGGTGCTGGTTTTGAGCCGTTATGTTTCGCTGGCATCGATTCTGGGCGCGATCTGCTTTCCCATCTTTGCCTGGTTTATGGTGAGCGGCGATCGACCGCCTTTTTTCATCGCAGTGCAGTGCATTGTGGCTCTGATTATTATCGTTAAACATCACCAGAACATCCGCCGCCTTTTTGCCGGGACGGAATCCCGCTTCGGAGCCAAAAAAATCGCATGAGCAGTATTTTCGTTTTAGGTTCCGGCGCCTGGGGAACCGCCATTGCCCTTTCGCTCCACCGCCGCGGCGGCCACAAGGTAACCCTGTGGGCGCACAGCCCCGAGGCGGCCCAGGAGATTGTCGACGCACACGAAAACACGCTCTTTTTGCCGGGATTTCCCCTGCCCGCGGATATGGCCATTACCGGCAGCGAAGAGGCCATCCGGGATGCGGAGATAATCGTTTCAGTGGTCCCGTCGGAGTTTTTGCGCGCCACGATTGCCCGCTTGCGTCCGCACATGCACAGCGGCCAGATTGTAGTGAGCGCCACCAAAGGCGTAGAAAACCGCACCTACCTGCGCATGACCGAGGTGATTGCCGCCAGCCTTGCAGAGATTGGCCTCACGCTGCCCATTGGCGCATTCAGCGGTCCCAGCTTTGCGCAGGAGGTGGCTGAAGGGCAGCCCACAGCCGTCACCATTGCTTTTGACAACGCGGTTATCGCAGCCCGCATCCAGCAGGAGTTTTCTTCCGAGACGCTGCGCATCTACACGTCTACGGACGTGATTGGGGTGGAACTGGGCGGGGCGCTCAAGAACGTGATTGCCATCGCCGCAGGTGTCGCTGCCGGTGCGGGCCTGGGCTACAACTCCGCCGCCGCCCTGATTACGCGCGGCATTGCGGAGATTACACGGCTGGCGGTGGCCTGCGGTGGGCGCCGGGAGACCCTTGCGGGACTCTCTGGCGTGGGCGATCTGGTGCTTACCTGCACCGGGTCTTTGAGCCGCAATCGGACGGTGGGTCAAGCGCTGGGGCAGGGCCGCCAACTGCCGGAGATTCTGTCAAGCCTGGGCGGCAAAGTGGCGGAAGGCGTGTTTACCTCGCGCGCCGCACTTGGTTTGGCCCGCCAACGCGGAATCGAGATGCCCATCACCGAGCAGATGGAACTGATTCTGGATGAAGGGAAAGACCCGCGCGAGGCAATTCGCGACCTGATGATGCGGCCGGGCAAGGACGAGTTGTAGACCGCTCCGCCGCTGGTTAGCTGGCGCGACACCCTTCAACAAAACAGGCTGAGCAAAACAGCCCAGCCTCAAGTGCGACCACGGTCCATACTTCTCCCACGTCTGCTGTATGCCAGCCTTGCGTTTTGGGGCTGTTGCGCGCACGCCAGAGGCAGGAGAACGCACCATGCATTTCCACCTGACGAGTATTGAGACCCTGATTGGCGCCGTTTGCCTGATCGTCGCTGTCGCCCTGACAGCAGCCTTTATGCGCGAAAAGCGCAGGAGAGACAAGGCCAGCTTCCGGAATTATTTCTGGGCGAATTACGATCGCAGCTACTCGCGACAAGGGTATTCCGGCGATTCAGAGGAATGAGCGCAGGAAGACAGGCTGATTCCGCTTGAAACTACCGCAGGCACTTTTCTTCAACTGAAGCCGGGATTGCGCATTGGTCAATATGGGCCAGCGGGTTGCTTACACGCAGCCCAATACTCGTTGAAGTCAGGCCCGTGCTTGCTCAAGGGCAAAAATCCCCCGTACAGGAGATCGCCATGCAATTTCAATTCAACGGAATCTACTATTTCATCTCGAATACCCAGATGATCGTGGGCGCGTTTGTGCTGTTGCTGCTTATCGCAATTGCGATTGCGGCCTACATGGAACAGCGCAAGACAAAGAGCCTGGCCTTGCGCAGTCGCTTTGGAACGGAATACGACCGCGAAGTTCTGAAGCACGAGTCGCCACGCCGGGCCGAAGCAAAACTGGCCGATCGTGAAGCGCATGTGAAGACGCTGAAGATTCGCGACCTGGGCGCAGCCGAGCGCGAGCGGTTCATGACGGAGTGGTATACGGTTCAATCACGCTTTGTGGATCATCCCAAGTCTGCGGTGACTGAAGCCGACGACCTTATCAATGCTTTGCTGGAAATGCGCGGCTATCCCCAGTCGAGCTTTGAACAGCGCGCCGACGATGTCTCCGTCAGCTATCCCCGGGTGATGGAAGACTACCGCGTGGCCCATGCGATTGCGGTACGGCTGGGCCGTGTGGATGCAACGACGGAAGAGCTACGCACCGCGATCGTGAAGTACCGCACAGTGTTTGATGAACTGGTGCAGCCGCAACCCGCTCACTATGCAATGGTGACTGCTTAACTGAAGTCGCGACGCCGACGGGGAAACAGGTTCAACCGTCCAGCCGAATCGACTCGGGGACAAATGCTGTCTTTGTGCTGCCCAGAGGCAGGGACTGAGGGAGTCGGAAAGCTGCCTGGTTGATTTTCATTGTGTCCCAACCATTCCGCATAGTGCGCGGAATGGTTGGGGCACCTGCTGGCTTTCAAAGTCGCTGAACAGGCTGCGAAAAAAGACCTGATTATGGATGAATAGCTCGAAGAGCATACCTCAGGGGCAGTAGCCCACCCTGATTTGATTAGCTTTATATCGGGGATAAATCCCCGGCCTACCACCCGGAGTTTTTCCGTAGCCTGTTCAGCCCCATTTGCAGGTCTGTGCCTCGCATTTGGCCTTGTGACCCCGTATCCACAGCCAAATGACCCACAATCAGCAGCATTCCCTGCCCTTTGGCTGCGCGCCCAGCGCCGAGGCAGGCAGCGCTGTGCCTTGCCAACACCGCTGTATTAGGCAGACAATCTAGCTATTCCACAGCATTCGCGTCAGGGAGAACCCCACTCTATGCTTCCAAGCAAAAACCACCTCTTGCCTTCGCCGATCCTGAGCTTTGGTGCGCTTTCTTCGTGGGTCTTCAAGCAGTTCCGGCTTTTGACAGTGCTGCTGGCCGTGACTGTTGTTGCCGGAGCGCAGACTCCCAATCGCATCTGGCAAGGCGTGGATACCTCTCGCATGCAAGCGATGGCGGACCATCACCCACTTTGGGCGAATGCGGGGAACAGCACCGGCGCGGTGCCGGCCGGTGAGGCTTTGGAACAGATGACGCTGGTACTGACGCGCTCGCCGGAGCAGGAAGCAGCCTTTGAGCAATTGCTGGCCGACCAGCAAAACCCGGCCTCGCCGAGCTATCACCACTGGCTGACGGCTGCCGAGATAGGCGACCGCTTTGGCCTTTCTGACCAGGACATTGCCACCATCACGGGCTGGCTGCAGTCCCAGGGACTGCATGTGAACTGGGTTTCGCCCAGCCGAGTTTTTATCGCGTTTGGCGGTACGGCGGCAGATGTGGGCCGCGCCTTCCAGACCGAGATGCGTTACTACAAGAGTCCCAACGGAACGCTGCGGCAGAGTGTCTCGTCCGACCCCATGATTCCCCAGGCGCTTGCCCCGGCCATCAAGGCGGTGCGCGGGCTGTTTACCATCGACGAGCACCCTTATCACTCGACCAGTGTGATTGAAGCGCCCTCGCCGGAGGTGACATCCACTTCAGGGAATCACTACCTTGCACCGGCTGATTTCAACCTGATCTACGATGTACCGGCTTCGTATACCGGCGCGGGGATGAGCATCGGCATTGTGAGCTGGTCGCGTGTGAACACCGCGGACCTTGACGCCTTTCGCGCCAAGACCGGAGCGACCTTTGCGAATCCAATCGAGGTGATTCCTCCTTCCTCGCCCTACCACGGAGCTGATCCGGGCAGCCCTTGCACGGGACCGTCCACGCCCGCCTCCTGCACATCGAACCTTGGCAGTCAGGAAGAGGCAACGCTGGATGTAATTCGCGCGGGCAGCGTCGCTCCTGGGGCCAAGCTCTACCTGGTCGCTTCTTCCGCCGACGTCCAGAACAACGATGGCATTGGCGCGGATGCCCAGTACCTGGTGAACACAACGCCCTACGTGCAGGTGATGACCATCAGCTTTGGAGCTTGCGAGGCGAACGCCGGAAGCTCTGGAGTGGCTTTCTGGAACTCACTCTTTCAGCAGGGCGCGGCGGAGGGAATTTCCTCCTTTGTCTCCTCGGGCGACTCGGCAGCGGCAGGCTGCGACACAGCATTTTCAGCGCCACCCTCCACCGCGGTGGCCAATAGCCCGAACTACATCTGCTCGTCCAGCTATGCCACATGCGTGGGTGGGACGGAGTTCAACGACACGGCCAGCCCGTCTACTTATTGGAATTCCACCAATGGCACGGGGCTGGTGTCTGCTCTCAGCTATATTCCGGAAGGCGGATGGAACGAGTCATGGGTGAACTCGACGCCCCTGGTGGACGGCTCCGGTGGTGGCGTGAGTTTAGTGGTTGCGACACCGACATGGCAGACGGGCACGGGTGTACCCGCAGCCAGAGCGGGCCGCTATACGCCCGACGTGTCGTTCTCAGCCGCGGGGCATGATGGATATTTCGCATGCATGGCCGCCATCACCGGCGGCGGTTGCGTGACCGGATCAACCGGGTTCATCTCCTTCTCCGGGACCTCGGCGGCAGCGCCGGGCATGGCCGGTGTTGCCGCGCTGCTTGACCAGAAGCTGGGCGGCGGACAGGGCAACCTGAATCCGCAACTCTATCCCCTGGCCGCATCTGCGCCCTCGGCTTTTCACGATGTGACGGTTGCCACCAGCGGCGTGAGCGGATGCGACATCAATGTTCCGAGCATGTGCAACAACAGCATTCCAGGGCACACCAACTTGACCGGAGCCCAGCCGGGATATTTGGTGACGGCGGGATATGACGAGGTGACAGGCCTGGGTTCGCTGGACGTGCAGGCCTTCCTGAACAATTACCCCACAGGATCGTCGAAGACGACTCCGACCGTAACGGTGACGCCGACGCCCTCGAGCATTACAACGCTGCAGTCCTTGTCTGTGCAGGTGGTGCTCACCAGCGGAGCGGGCATACCCACTGGCACGGTGACGCTGAGCAGCGGGAGTTACACTTCCTCCGCCACCCTGCTTATCGGCGGCACCGCCAGCATTACGGTTCCCGCAGGATCGCTGGCCGCAGGATCTGACACACTGAGCGCGACCTTTACGCCCGACTCTTCAAGTTCCGGCACCTTCAACGGGGCTACGGGAACGAATACCGTGACAGTGACCAAGGTGACGCCCACGGTAACAGTGACGCCGACGCCGGGCAGCATTACTACATTGCAGACGCTGTCAGTATTGGTGGCGGTGAGCGGCAGCCCGGCGCCGACGGGCACGGTAACCCTGTCAAGCGGCAGCTACAGTTCCGCGGCAACCACATTGGTGAGCGGCAGCGCTACGATCACAGTGCCCGCAGGATCGCTGGCAATTGGCACTCCGACGCTGTCAGCCACCTACTCCAGCGACAGCAACTACAGCGCCAACACGGGCACCAACACGGTGACAGTGTCAAAGGCAACAGCCACGGTGACGGTGACGCCAACGCCCTCAAACATCACCACCATCCAATCCTTGTCAGTAGCGGTGGCAGTAAGCGGCGGCAGCGGCAACGCCACGGCGACCGGCACTGTGACGTTGAGCAGCGGCAGCTACACCTCTTCAGCAATGACACTGGTCAACGGCAGCACAATCATCACAGTGCCCGCAGGCTCACTGGCCGCAGGCACACCCACGCTGACGGCGACCTACGCAGGCGATAGCAACTACAGCACCAACACCGGCACCAACTCAGTGACCGTGACCAAGGTGACGCCCACCGTAACGGTGACGCCGACGCCTGCCACAATTACCACGACGCAGACGCTGTCTGTGGCGATAACGGTCGCCAGCACGGGCGGCCCTACGGCTACCGGCACGGTGACGTTGACGAGCGGGACGTACATCTCCGCGGCAACTCCGCTGGTGAGCGGCGGCGCAACCATTGTTGTGCCAGCAGGGGCATTGGCGGCCGGTACACCGGTACTTACCGCAGCATTTGCGCCTGATACTGCCGGGGCGTCAATTTATAACACGAGCACGGGCACAAACACGGTAAGCGTGGGTAAGATCGCACCCACGGTAACGGTGGCTCCCTCCCCGTCGAGCATTACGACAACACAGGCCTTGTCAGTAACAGTAACCGTGAGCGGCGGCACCGGTAACCCAACGGCGAGTGGCACCGTTACTCTCTCCAGCGGCAGTTACACCTCGGTGGCAACCGGTTTGAGCGGCGGCACAGCGACCATCCCGGTGCCCGCCGGTTCGCTTGCGGTTGGCAGCGATACACTTTCAGCCAGCTACACGCCGGATGTTTCCGCTTCGTCCACCTACAACCCATCGACGGGCTCAAACTCTGTGGCCGTGACCAAGACTGCGCCAACGGTGACGGTTACGCCCACGCCCGGAAGCATCACCACCACGCAATCATTGTCAGTTGCAGTCACCGTAAGCGGAGGCGGAAGCAATCCGACCGCCACCGGTACGGTGACACTCTCGAGCGGAACTTACAGCTCGGCGGCGACGGCACTGATCAGCGGCAGCGCGACGATCACGGTTCCGGCAGGATCACTGGCCGCGGGCAGCCCCACGCTGACTGCCACCTACTCCAGCGATGGCATCTACTCAGCGAACACAGGAACGAACAGCGTTACGGTGACCAAGGCCACGCCCACAGTGACCGTAACGCCGACACCGGGCAGCATTACCACAACGCAGACTTTGTCTGTTGCGGTGACCGTGGGAGGCGGAGTGGGCAACCCCACGCCAACCGGGACAGTAACTTTGTCGAGCGGGACTTACACATCGGCAGCAACCGCGCTGGTAAGCGGAACGGCAACCATCACGGTGCCGGCCGGCTCGCTTGCAGTTGGCAGCCCGACGCTGACGGCCACCTACTCAGCCGACAGCGTCTACGGCGCGAATACCGGGACGAACGCGGTGACTGTAACCAAGGCAACTCCCGCGGTGACTGTAACGCCCACACCCAGCAGCATCAGCACTGCGCAGACGCTGTCAGTTCTTGTAGCTGTGAGCGGCGGCAGCGGCAGCCCGACAGCCACCGGCACAGTGACCCTGACGAGCGGCACGTACACATCGGCGGCAACCGCATTGGTGAGCGGAAGCGCGACAATCTCAGTACCAGCATGGTCGCTTGCAGTCGGCACACCCACACTTCTAGCTACCTACTCCAGCGATGGCAACTACAATACGAACACCGGTTCGAACACGGTGATTGTGAGCAAGGCAACGCCGGTAGTCGCGGTTACGCCGACACCATTGAGCGCCACCACGGCGCAATCCGTATCGGTCGCAATCACCGTGAGCAGCACTGGCGGTCCAACAGCGACCGGGTCCGTGGTGCTGAGCGGCGGCGGATACACATCGGCATCCACCACACTCTCGAGCGGCAGCGCAACAATCGTCATCCCTGCCGGTTCTCTCGCGGTAGCGGCAGACTTGATGACTGCAGCTTACACGCCTGACACTCCGGGCTCCTCCAACTACAACGCCACATCCGGCACCAACACCGTGACTGTAACCAAGGCCACACCCACGGTGACAGTGACACCGACCCCTGCAAGCATCACCACGGTGCAAGCCTTGTCTGTTGCAGTTACGGTGAGCGGCGGCAGCGGAGCGGCAACAGCGACGGGAACCGTTACCCTGTCTGGCGGCGGTTACACATCGGCGGCAACAGCGCTGGCGAGTGGCAGCGCAACAATCAATATCCCCGCCGGGTCTCTGACCGCAGGCACGGACACACTGACTGCGACCTATTCGAGCGACAGCAACTACAACTCGAACACCGGCACAAACTCAGTGACGGTAACAAAGGTGATACCGACAGTGACGGTGACGCCGACACCGGCAAGTATCAGCAGGGTTCAGGCATTGTCTGTTGCAGTTACGGTGAACGGCGGCAGCGGCAACCCGGCGGCCACCGGAACCGTAACACTCTCGGGAGGCGGCTATACATCAGCAGCCACGGCATTGGTGGGTGGCAGCGCCACAATCAGCATCCCCGCCGGTTCGCTCACAGCAGGCACGGACACGCTCACGGCGACTTACTCTGCCGACAGCATCTACGCGACGAGTACCGGGTCAAACAGCGTAACGGTGACCAAGCTTACTGCAACCGTCACGGTAACACCGACTCCATCAGCAGTTACGGTAGCGCAATCGTTGTCAGTTGCAGTTACAGTGAGCGGCGGAGGTAGTAATCCAACGGCCACCGGCACGGTAACTTTGACCAGCGGCACTTACACCTCAGCGGCAACCGCATTGGCGAGCGGCAGCGCAACGATCACGGTACCCGCCGGATCGTTGCCAGTGGGCAGCGACACTCTAACGGCGCTACCGGCACAAACACGGTTGCGGTGACGCCGGTTCCCACTTTCACATTTGCCGGTTCGACGGTGACACTCACAAAGGGCTCCACAACCACCGCGACGATTACGGTGACGCCAACCAACGGCTTTACCGGCAGCATAACCCTGACTGCGCAAATCGTATCGAGCCCAACTGGCGCTCAGTATCCGCCTACGTTCAGCTTCGGGTCAACGAGCCCGCTGAATATCACCTCATCCGCGCCTGCGACAGCAACACTCACGATTACCACCACCCCCGCAAGCACCGCGTCGCTGGCCTATCCGAAGACCAACGCATCTCCCTGGTACACAGGTGGCGGCGCGGTTCTGGCCTGCCTGCTGCTCTTCGGCATCCCGGCCAAGCGTCGCAAGCTACGCAACCTGCTCGGCATGGTTATGCTCTTCGCAGTGCTTGCCGGAGGCATGATTGCGTGTGGCGGCAGCAGCAGCAGCGGAGGTGGCGGCATCACAATCGCCGGAACCACGACAGGGACCTATAACTTCACAATTACCGGCACATCAGGATCGACTGTTTCAACCAGCAGCCCGATCACTCTTACCATTCAGTAATTTCAGCAAATGAAAGCGGCCGCACTCCAGATCAGGAGTGCGGCCGCTTTGATTTGCGTGATTGTAGTAACTGCTTTGATTGACTTTACCGCGCAGACACCGACGAGAGCCGCACCGGCCCCAGCAGCCCTGAAGACAGAAGCGGCAAATCGGCCTTGTACGGAGCGAAGTCAGTAAATGTGTATTTCCTTACCGCATACGATTGCTGATCGCCGATGAGGCGATTGACCCACAGATTGGTCACCGCGATGGTAAGTTGATTGCTGCCTGGCTTGAGCACTCCGGCAAGATCCAGCTTGTAGGGCGTCTTCCACAAGATGCCCTGGTACTTGCCGTTCACCGCCACCTCGGCAACATCTTTCACATCTCCCAGGTCAAGCCATAGATGCGCACCGGCCACGAATCCGCTGGCGGGGACATCGACCGTCTTTGTGTATGTGGCAGTGCCTGAGAAATACTTCACGCCTTCAAGCGAATTTTCGCTCCAGGAAGCGAGCCGGTTGAGCGCAATCTTCTCAGGCGCTCCCCGGCCGGATTGGAAGCTTACGGTCCAGTCATGGTTGAGCGCCTCGTCCATGCCTGCCATTGGCACCTCTGCCGGTTCAGCCAATAGCCACGAGGTTGCCTTGGCTGCTTCGCGGAAGACAACAAAGACTGTGCCGTTGGGATCGAGATGCAGCGGCACAGTGGTACGTCCATCCGCAATCTTGTAGGACACCGGCCTGGTTGTGCCCGTGGCAGCGTCCCAAAGCTCCGGCACCTTGCCTTCAATGCGGAAGGTTGCATCGACGCTCTCTGCGCGGTTGATGCGATTGTCAACGAAATAGAGTTCACCGTCGGCCAGCTTGCGATGGACAAACATCAGCGCCGTGTCAGCAGCGGGCTTCGAGTATTCAAAGTCCTGTGGCGCATTCAGGGCCTTGAGCGCCTCATTCGGCGTCATGCCGGCATAGACTCTTCCCTTGCCCAACTTGTGAGGGATACCGGCTTTTAGCGTAGTCTTGCCCCACAGTTGATCGGCGAGCTTGGCGAACTCGGTTTCATCGTCAGAGAGGCTGGGTGAATCCGAGGGACGGTTGCCCACAACCACCGCACCCTGCGTCACCAAGTCCCGTATCTGGCGCAGCACGGCGACCGTCATCCGGTTGCTCTTGCCGCCGAGATAAAGAATGCGGTAACTGGTGCCGCCGGGGGTAACCAGGCGACCGTCTTTAAATGCGAGCTTGTGCAGCAAGACATCGCTGTTGACAAAGTCAAAGCCGTAACCAACGGGCAGGTCTGTGGGCGGGTTCCAACTAAAGACGGCTGTGAGGGGGCCCTCTTCACCATAGAAGTAAGCCACGTCGCCAAAGAAGCGGCCCTGCTGCAGCAGGTAAGAGCAGCGCGCCAGATAGTTCACCCACGGGGCTGCCTCTTCTCCCCATGTCTCGTTGCGATTGAACCAGAGGCCGTACGGTCCAAGCGTCATGCCGGGCGCCATGTCAGCTACCGGCTGGTGCGAGGACTCGTGAATCTGGAAGCGATTGACGCCAAGCGCGAACTCCAGATCGGCCACCTTCTTGACGTTGTTTGGTGACCAGGACCAGGCCGGGCCGCGCGATGTCATTGACTCGGCACCCACAATATTCTGGCCGTAGATGTGCGCCACGGATGCGGCACCGCGCAGGTCGGCAAGGTATGAGGGCTGGGGACTCTCGGTGTCGGTCCATGTCCACATGGCGCCCATGGGAATGTCAGTCTTGCTGCGCATCTCCATGTCGTCGCCGAGAGATGGGCGGTGAAACTCCAGGGCCTCGCCGTAGTATCCCATGCCGTGCTGGTGCAGGCCATCGGCAATTGCGCCGTAGTGGCTCTCAGCCATCAGCTGCGCGATGGTGCGGCGGAAGTCCCACAGGAAGCGGTTGGTATCTGCCGTACTCTTGATCACCACGCCGGTAAGGGCGGGCAGCCAGGGGTGCGGGTCGTAGCCGCGCCGATCTTTGAACTCGGTGAGAATGTTGTCAGTCCAGTTCTGCGGACCCACCTCAATGCTGTCTGTGAGCATGTATCCAACGCCGTCTTTGCCCATCTTGTCAGCGCCCACGGTGTCGGCATACATCTTCAGATAGTTGTCGAGATAGCTGCGTACATATTCCTTGTTGAGCTTGTCCACTTCAAGACCGGTGGCCTCGGCGGGAGCCGGGCCGTTCTCATGGCCAGTGAGCGAGAAGCCGATGCGCAGGATCATCCAGTTGCCGGTGGGCGGCGTCCACTCCAGCGTACCGTCGGCTTTCATCTTGGTGGTGAGTTCCACAATGTCAGCGGGAGCAACCGCGAATGCAGGCGCAACCTCGGGGTCAGTGATGGCGAAGTAGTCGCGCGCATTGGCGTAGCCGGCACGCTTCTCAAACTGGTTGACGCGCGCGCCACTGGAGAGCACGAGTTCCGTGATGCGGTGATTGTGGCCGATCTTCTCCGTTGCGGCGGTGGAGAAGACAAGCCGGTAATAACGCGCCGTGACGGCGTTGAATGCGGCCGTACGCTCGACGACGCTGCTGAAGGGAATCTCGGCAACCTTGCGGAAAGTAGTGCCATCGTCGCTGGCTTCAAGGCGCGGCGGGGTGGCGGTGGTGTCATGGTCGAAGACGCTGATTGCGTCCTCAAGACTGGCCAGAGTTACAGCCTGAATAGTCTGCGACTTGCCGTAGTCAAACTGGACCCAGGATTCAGAGCCAGGCGCCTCGGCAGGCACTTCAAGCGCCACCTTCTCCACATCGCCGTCAGAGAGCGCGGGCACCGCGGCTGTGCCACCGCTCGACGTCACGGTGGGATTTAGCTCGGCCTGGCTTTTGTCGCCGGAGGGAATCTTGTAGGCGATGACGGCCACATCCGCATAGAACTGCGGGGGTGTAACAACGCGGCCATCCACACCGGTGCGCCCTGGCACACTGAAGTTCTGGAATGTTCCGTCAACCTGCGGCGGATGCGTGAGCACGCCAGCGAAGGCTTTGCCGCCCTCGACGCGCGTGGCGCTCCACACCATTTTCTTGATGCCCTGCGGCGCGGGAACCCAGGGGCCGCCGGTCTCGCTCCACCCCGGCGAGCTTGCTATGGCAACTTCAAGGCCAAGGCCCTTGGCTGTAGTGACTGCATAACTGAAGGCATGCTTCCACTCCGGCGTCATGTAGATGAGCCGCTGCGGAACGACCTGCGGGGTTCTGATGGCGCCCTCGAAGATAGTTACTCCGCCAATGCCGACCCGATGCATCCATTCAAGGTCAAGCTTGATGCCCTCTTCGGCGATGTTGCCGTTCATCCAGTGCCACCACACACGCGGCCGAGCACCATTGGGCGGGTCTTGAAAGCCGCGCAGCAATGTGTCCGCAGACGAAGCTGCCGGCGTTTGCGCCGGCAGGTTTGAGCATGCAAATAATCCAAGACAGAGAATCGCAGTTATTGCGGATTTGCAAAGTACCATTTCAGTCCATCCTTACTCTCCCCGGTGCGGGGAAAATCTTTGCGGTGTACCTTCACGCTTGCGTTTTGGGTGCAACAGTCGCACGGGTTGCTCCGGTTGAAATGCCGCCATCGACAAGCAGCGTTTGCCCGGTAACATAGCGGCTGGCTTCCGAGGCCAGAAACACTACCGCACCATCGAGGTCATGCGGCTGCCCCGGACGCTTGAGCGGAATGCGGTCGGAGAGATATTCGACCCACTCCTGATTCTCGTAGAGCACCTTGTTCTGTTCAGTGCGGAACCAGCCGGGCGCGAGGCAATTCACTGTAACTCCATGCTTGCCCCAGTCGTCGGCGAGGCTCATCGTCATCTGCTTCACGCCGCCGCGGCTTGCACCATAGGGCGCGAGGCCAGCGTAACCCGCGACGCAGGTGACCGAGCCAATATTGACAATTCGTCCGTAGTTCCTGGGGATCATGCGCCGCGCCACTGCCTGAGCGACAAAGAATGTTCCGCGCAGATTGGTATCAAGTATCTGATTCCAGTCTGCCCACGTAACATCGAGCGCGGGCTTGCGAATGTTGCACCCGGCATTGTTCACCAGGATGTGAATCTGGCCAAAGGCCGCCTCTGCCTCCGCCGCCATGCGCTCAATGCTCTGCTCGTCGCGCACATCAAGTTCAAGCGAGACTGCCCGCCGCCCGAGCGCCTTGATCTCTGCCTCAAACGGAGCCAGGGTTTTGCGACTGCGGCTGGTGAGGACGAGGTCCGCGCCAGCCTTGGCGAGCGCCATTGCAAAATACTGTCCCAGCCCTCGGCTGGTGCCGGTCACAATCGCAACTTGACCGGAAAGATCAAAGAGTTTATCGCTCATACGGCCCTCGGAGTGAGAATGATTTTCATAAGGTTAGGTTCGCCTGAATGCAAACGTTCAAACCAGCGCGGCCCTTCTTCAAGAGAGGCAACGGAGGTTATGAGCGGCTTGACTTGTATCTTGCCGGCGGCGATAAGTTGGATAGCCTCAGGATATTCGCCAGATGACGCGCAGGAGCCTTGCAGTCTTAACTGCCGCGTAACTACTCTCTGGAGAGGAAGAGTAACTTCCGGCGCAATATTGCCGACCAGAGTTATGGTGCCGCCTTTGCGGGTGCAGTCAATCGCCGCGGCCACTGTTTCATTTCTTCCCACTGCTTCAAATGCCAGGTCCACGCCAAGGCCATTCGTCAACCGCATCACTTCAGCTACGAGATTTGCGCCGGAGCAATGCAGAGCCTCGTCCGCGCCTACCTGCCTGGCCAAGTTCAAGCGGGACAGGTCGACGTCCGCGATGAACACGCGTGCGCAACCCGCGGCCCGCGCTGCCTGCATTGTGAGCAATCCGATCATGCCCGCGCCGATGACCAATGCAGTTTCACCGCCCACAGCCTGGGAGACTTTTACCGCGTGGACTCCCACGGACACGGCCTCAAGCATGGCTGCATCGCTAAACGAGAAGGACTCCGGCAGCCTGTAGAGAATGCGTTGCGGAATTGCAACGTACTCAGCAAACGCGCCGTGCCTGCGGTAATCAGTGCACGAGACGCCGATCACCTGGCGATTGTCGCAGAGGTTGATTTCGCCGCGCGCACAGAACGAGCACTTGCCGCAGTAGACCGTTGAGTCAAATGTAACGCGGTCGCCCTCGGCGTAATCCCGCACATCCGCGCCGACGGCCGCGATGGTTCCCGCGGCCTCATGGCCCATGACGATCGGCGGAATGCGCCGTCCCGATGAACCGTCATATCCATGTACATCGCTGCCGCAGATGCCGCACGCCTCAACCCGCACCAGAACGTCCTCTGGCCCCACAAAGGGCAGGGGAATGTCGGCGATCTCAAGGTGGTTATATTCAGTAAGTAGCAAAGACTTCATGACTTATTTTTCCTCAAAACTGGCTTGCCAGCAGGTAACTCTGATACGCGGTAGTTATACATCGCAAAGGTCGACGGCGGCGCGCAGGCTGGTCATCGGGTCATGCAGAGGCAGAAACTCATGGGCCACATAACCTTTGTAGCCACTGTCTGCAATCGCCCGCATCACTGCGCTCCACTGTATCTCTTGCGTGTCGTCCAACTCGTGCCGCCCCGGCACGCCGCCGGTGTGGAAGTGCCCGATCCACTCAATATTTTTGTGAATTGTAGCGATCAGGTCTCCCTCCATAATTTGCATGTGGTAGATATCGTAGAGCAGCTTTACATGGGGGGAGTTCACCTCTTCCATTACCCTTGCTCCCCACGCCGTATGGTCGGCCATGTAGTCATGGTGGTTGACCTTGCTGTTGAGCAGTTCCAGGCAGATGGTTACGCCGTTGTCTTCCGCAATCTTTTTTACGCGATTCAATCCGGCGACGGTGTTGCGCGCGCCTTCCTCGTCGGCCATGCCTCGGCGATTGCCCGAGAAGGTAATGACGTTGGGAACACCCGCCTTGGCAGCGAGAGGAATATTGGTACGGAAGGCCGCTTCAATTGCGGCGTGGTGCTCGGGGCGATTCATCGCTTCAGGAATCTCGCCTCCGCCGGCATAGCCCATGGTGCACACAAGCCCGTAACGCTGTGGCACGGCATACTCGGCTGGCTGGAGCAGGTCTATGCCGAGCAGCCCCATCTGGGCCGCCGATGTGCATAGATCGTCAATGGCAATTTTCTGGTAACACCAGCGGCAGACTGACTGCCGGATTCTGTTCTTTCTCGCGGTCACTTGCGCCTCCCCCTTTAGAACGCCGGGCAGTGATGCCAGCGCCGAAGCGGCGAGTCCGGCCTTCAAAGCTGTGCGTCGGCTTATCTGATGCAGAGTCATTCTGGTTTTCCTCTACGTGAAATTAGCGCAATGAAGTGCACTTCGACTTTACTCTCGAACACGGGCGCCCCGCACCTACGAAACGCAAGCGCAGGCTGCGGCGACGCGCTGTTAGAATTTTCCGATCCGCACCCGCACCACCTCTGGCTGCTGATGGAAGCACAGGCCACGATCCACTTCATCACCATTCAGCAGCTTGCGCATCTTCCAGATGCCGTTTTCATAAGTGCCCAACTGGGCCGAGAGTATCTGGGAGCGCATGCCGGGCAGCTTTCCAGGCAGATGGAAGCTGACGCTCGCATCCGTGCCGGTGACGAGGAACTCATCGGGGCCCAGTTGCGCCACGAGCGCCGCTCCGTGCGCATCCTTGGTGCCGGGAGGCTTGAGCCCATCCCGCTGCGGGAAGCCGAAGGCGACTGTTGCCTGCCATGCCCCGAAATCCAAGTCTTCGCGCACTTGCCCCGGCTCTTCAACGCTTACCTTGAGCTTGCCATCAAACTCCAGTTGAGCAATCTCGCGGCTCATGGGCGCGATGAGCGCGAAGTTTCTGGCGTGCCCCTTCCACGGATCGTCGCCTAGAATGTTCCATCCAGAGTGGTCCACACCAAAGGGCGAGAAACCGATGGCTCCGTCTCCCAGCGCATAGAAGAAGAATTTTGCAAAGTTGTCACTGCGCCCGGTCTCGGGAATCCACAGGGGATTGTCTGTGCGGTGATAGGTGCGAATCAGGTCGCGGTAAGTCGCCGAGTCATCGGTATAGATATCCGGGCCAATCATGTCGATAGAAGGCGCCAGTGCTTTCCAGAGCCCAACGAGCTTCTGCACTGCGCCACCGCTGGGGTAATGAATACCGGCAATGGCCATCTGCCGCTGCGGCAACTCGGCGGCCAGATGGCTTACCCACACATTGATGTAATAGGGAATGGCAAACTCCGCCTTGCCAGCGGCAGCGATTTCATTCACGTACTTTGCCTGGTGGTAGGCCTGAAACAGCTCATCGGCTTCTGCTCCGAAGACCTGGCTCCATGTACCGGGCTGCCTGTGGTCCACGGCAAGCAGGTCCGCGGGAACGGGACCGGCAAACTCGCGGTTTGACTCCGGCGAAAAGTCCCTCACGCTGCCGATGCCGCCCGACTCGTTCTCGACCTGAACCAGCAGAACCGTGTGCTGCTCGCCGTCAACCTGCTTCAGGTGGCGCATGAGGGCTGTAAATGCCGCTTTGTCTGCCTCGAGGTTGGCGCGCGAGTTGGCCGAGAGGACGTCTGTCAATTCGCCGTCTGGTCTTACCATGCGTGGAAAGCGCCTGGTATCAGTCTTTACCCAGTCTGGCGCATACTGCATGTTGCCGTTTTTCCAGGTTCCGAACCAGAGCAAGACCATATGCAGGTTGTGGGCGCGGGCGCCCTCAACCAACTGGTCCACATTACTGAAGTCGAAGTGTCCCGGCTGGGGCTCTACCTGCTCCCAGTAGGCTGGCGCTGCCATGGTGTTGGCGTGCAGGGCGGCCATCGAGTCCCAAACCTGTGGAAGTTCGCTGGGCCAGGCGCTGGAGTTATGAATCTGGCCTCCGAGAATCAGGAAAGGCCTGCCCTCGACCAGCAAGGCATAGCGACCGTCTTTTTGAACGAGCCGGGGCGCTTCCACGGCGAGGGCCGCGGGAAGCACAGTGAGGGCTAGAAGAAGAGTGGCGAAGAGGCGGTAGGAGCTGGATTTGCGCATGGAAGGAATACCCAAGTCAATGTAGACGTATACATTGCTTTCTGCAAGCCTCAAGTGGCAGCGAGGCGATTCCAGTTGATTCCGCAGGGGGAACCTTATGGCCTGATGGAGAGCTTTAGAAGGTAAACGCCAGACCGCCGCGGATGCTGCGCTGGTCTTGCGCGAAAACCAGCAGGGAGCCGTCGCTCAGGAGGAAGGGACGGTAGCCCTCGGCGAGCAGGTTGCGGACGTCAAGCATGGCCTCAAAACCGCCAGAGCCTTCTCGGCTGAGATGGATGGGCTGGCGCAGGCGGAGGTTGAGATAGGGCGAGGTGGCATCCACGGTAAAAGGAGCCACTGCCGTGACGGTATCCTCAGGCTGCCAGCGATAGCTAGCCCGCCAGCGTGTTCCTGTGCCGTCCAGGGTGCCGGAGAGCGACAGCGCATAGGTCTGGGCGTGGCGTGGATGCACGGCAGCCAGGAACTGAGCCAGACTCGCGGGTTGCGCCGAAGCCGGCACCACTAGAGCGTTGCCATTGGCGTAGCTGAGACGCACGTGGTTGCCGCCCGGCAAGCTGCGTTCAAAACTGGCGGCCATGCCGGTGGAGGAAAAATCAGGCCCGGCAACGCGCAGCATTTGGCTGGCGCGATCAATGAGGGCGGCGATGGGGTCCGCGCCGGAATCGGCGGCAGCAAAGTGCCCCATGGCTTCCATCACTGGATTCTGGACATTGTCTTGAAATACGAGAACAGCCATCCCGGAGGCATCGGTACGCCGCTCCCAGCCGATCTCCTGATGGATACCGTGTTCGAGAGCGAGGGCGCCATTGCGCATGGAGAGTTCGGGAAGCCAGGCACCGGCTTCAGAGTCATCTCTCTGCCGCACTCCAGGAACGAATGTGGCCATCCGGTAACCTACGGAGGAGTTGCCGCCGCGCCAGTCCACCTTGGCAAAGGGCAGCGCCGCGATCAGGGTCTGAGGAGATTGGCCGTTGAACCGGCCGAGAACTTCAGTTGTGCCCACTTCCGCATCAAACTCGTCGCCAAAGCGCATTGTCTCAGAGGTAGTGATGGCGGCTTCCTGAAGGCCCTGGCTTGCGGGGCCCTCCAACTCGGGGTGGACGGCAACGGCTGCCACCGACTGCACAGAACCGGCAAAGCCAAGATCCTGGCGGAAGCCGAGCATTGACTCCATTCCAGCATTGGAATCCGGGGCAAAGTCCACACGCGCCAGGAGTTCCTTGCTGCTGGATGGCGTATCTTCAACGGATGCAGAGAAGCGCTCACCACTCTCGCCAAAGGTTCCGTCTTGCCCGGTGGCCATGATGCGGGCCTTGAGTTTTGGCGCTGAGCCTGGCCCCTCAGAAACCACTACGAGCGGGCCATCTTGAAGCCAGCGCAGCAAGGGGCGGTTGGCGGCAGAGCGGAGCGTCCATGCCCAGTCGTCCTGGGGGGCGTTGCCAGAGCGCGGCTCGGCGGGGAGCCACTGCATGACTTCATAGAGGGTATTGAGGGTAAGATTGACAACCGTACCGGTGCGCACGCGTACGCCTTCACGCAAGGCAGGCAAGAAGGATGCGCCAATCGCCTTGAGCGCGTAATGGCCGGGCACCACGGAAGGGATGACGAAACGGCCTTTGCTGTTTGTGTATACGATGGCGGCAACGCTCAAATCCGCGCGCAGCAACTGAACTTCAGCGCCGATCTGTGGCACACCTGCCGAATCGCGCACCAATCCTGACACTGATGCCGATGCCGCTCCGCAGACGGGAGCAGCCCCTAAAGCGACCAGCACGGCAAATACGGCGATATGGGCTATGCGCTTCATCACTTTTGTTTGTGACCCGGCGGCATCGCTGGCAAATTGATTGCAGTTTGAACCCGCGCAGAGTTCCGAATCTCAGGTCCGGATAGCGTCTGCGCGGGGTTGTTCCTATTCGACGACAAAAGGTACCGTTTGCGCAATCTCTTGTTTTGAAATTGCGTCATTTATTTTCACCGTTACCTTGTATTTACCTGGAGAGAGTCCTGCAATGGGGAGACTTTTCTCCACAGTCAACTGATCGCTGTGCGCTCCCAGGTCCTTTGATTCCAGTTGCTTCTCAAGAATGACGGCACCTGTAGCAGAATCCGTAATCTGGTAGGTGACCGTAGCCTGATTGCTCTTGGTGGCTTCGTCGATGCCCAGGTTGTAAACCTGCATCCAGAAGTTCAGATCCTGGCTACGCTTGAACTTGACGGGGGTACCAGCATTGGGACTGACGCGCGGCCGGATAAAGGTATTGCCGATGATGAAGTTGCCGCTGCCAATCTGGCGCGAGGAAACCGTGTTCATTTCGTCGGCCAGAATGAGTGAAGAAGCGCCCAGCTTTTCATCGTGGTAGGTGGGGACATCGATTCCGCGGCCGTAGATGCCGACGTGATCCGGATTGTTCACGTCCTTGATGGCGATATCCAGACGATAGAGACCGGGCATCAGGGGCAGAGCTTTCCAGTAGACCGACTGCCGGTCAAGGGTCTTTTCCAGCAACTCTGAGGGCTGATCAACCTCGACCGTATCCTCAAAGGTTTGCACGGTCTTGTGGGTCAGGGTAGTCACCTTGCCCAGGATGTTGACCAGGCCTTTGGAAACCCCTTCCTTGGTGACAAAGGTGATATCGCGGTTCCTGATCTGAATGGTGATCGGCACCGTATCCATGCTCTCAGTGACCTTGATGAAGTCCGTGCGAACGTCAAACGGGAAGACTGGGCCGGTGAGCAGTTTGTGCTCGGAAACAAAGGCCTCAAGATCCTTGAACTTGATGGGAGGCGGAGCGAAGAGCTTGGCGCCCAGTTCAATGCGGTCAAATACCTTGCCTGCCTGGTACTCGCCCATGGGTCCGCCGCCGATGTTCTCAAGGGCATTGCCCTTGAAACGATCGGACTTGTCCTTCTTATTCATCTCCTCATAGTTGGTCAAGCCGGCGCCGGGGACGTTCAACAGAGCGTCCTTTTCACTGCGATCCAAAGTGAAGTGGTAGTCGCCGCACTGGCAGGAGTCAACAAATTCGAGGTCGATGTTTTCGCCGACGCCCTCAAGATAGCGGTAGTGCCATGTTTCGAATGGGAATGTGGTGGTGTTGCCGCCGCCTTCTTCCGGGGTACGGTCATAGCTGCCGCCGGAGGGGTGCGACTCAATATTGTCTGGCGGGCCCCAGGAGATATAGATGCGGCCACGGTCAGTCTTCCATCCCGGCTTGCCAGCGGCATAGTGCTCGTTGGCATAGGCGATGCGCCGATAGTGCTCCTCGCGGAACTCATTCTCGGGCGAATCGGGATTTGGATTGCGGCGGAGCCAGAAGTTCTCAATGAAGGCGTCGCGCTCTTCATCGTTGCTCAAGCTTCCGAAAGCTTTGCGCTCCTGATCGGAGATGATGTAGGGAACTTCCTGATTGAGCCAGGTTTTGTAGGTTCCCTTCAATTCTTGCCGGAGAGCCTTTTGCGCCACATACCTCTCCTTATCGGAGCGCTGGCGTTTGAGAGGATCAATTTCCTGATCCTGACCTGCGGTTGGCTGCACCTGTGGCTGAGCCGGCTTGGTCGCCTGCTGGGACATGAGAGCGGAAGCGGGCGTCAAAACCAGGCCGCAACCCAGTAGGACGAACAGTAATCTACGACCGTTGAGCATCATTTGCCTTGAAAACTCCTGCGAACCCTTATTTTACGGGTCCCGGTAGGGCTGGGCAACATTCCTTGCGCAGTCGGTTGCCGTTTGGACGTATAAACGCCTCTGAGGTAACCAAAAAAGGGGCGATTTGGGCGCTAAAATCGCTCAGAGGGGAAAGATGTCGAAACAAGGCAGGCTGTTCAAGCGTCAATAGATCAGTCGCAATTTTTTGATCCTTCTGTCTTTGCCCTTCACCCTGAAACCTCCCTGATCGCACACTGCGGGGAGCGGGTTTGGCGGCTCACGGGAACCGCACGCGCAGCGATTGCGTACACTGGACTGAGAGGGATTCGGAGCACGCCCGTACATGAAGAAAATACTGCTTATTGTTCTCGCCGTACTGGTCGCCGCAGGGCTCGTAGCCTTCATGGTCTACAAGCAGCAATCCGGCTACACCAAAGTTCTCACCGCCAAAGTCGTACGCCAGGATTTGGCCACAGTAGTCAGCGGCACCGGACAGATCAAGCCCAAGACCTACGTCAACGTGGGGGCCACGTCGTTTGGCCGGATTACGCACTTCTTTGTAAAGGAAGGCGATCTGGTGAAGAAGGGCCAGACTGTAGCCACCATTGAAAGTGTGCAACAGGAGGCGACAGTAGCCGGCCAGGAGTCGGCCATTGCGGCAGCCAAGACCGATATTGCCTCATTTCTTGCCGCAGAAAAGACCGCTGAAGCCAATCTGGAGCACGCCAAGGCCGATCTTGAGCAGAAGAAGCTGGATTGGGAGCGCGCCCAGAGCCTTTTCCAGGCCGGCATCGTCGCCAAGTCAGAGTACGACGCCAAGAAGGCCGCCTACGACACTGATATGGCTTCAGTTTCGCAGGCCATGGCGCAGTTGAACCAGGCGAAGGCGCAAACCGAGTCGCAACGGGGACACCTGCAAACCCAGGTGGCTACCCTGCGCGCCAACCGCGACCTGCTGAACAAGACCATTGCCACTGCGCCTTTTGACGGCATTGTTACCAACATGCCGCTACGCGAGGGTGAAACGGTTGTTGTGGGTATTCAGAACGCCGAGGGCTCGACCCTGATGACGCTTGCAGACATGAGCGTGGTCACCGCCGAGGTCAAGGTGGACGAAACCGACATTGTGAACATCAAGATTGGCCAGCCCGCCGAGATCAGCGTGGATGCCCTTCCCGGCAAGACCTTCAAGGGCCATGTGACGCTGGTTGGCGATCAGGCTTTGCTGCGCTCCACAGGCATTGCCACCTCGCAGTCCACCACCGGCACCGAAGAGGCCAAGGACTTCAAGGTCGTGGTTACTCTCGACGAGGCCTCAAACGACTTGCGCCCCGGTCTCTCCTGCACCGCCAAGGTGACCACGGCACATAAACCGAATATCGTTTCGCTGCCTATCCAGGCCCTGACCATGCACGACCCAGCGTCGGACGTGGTGAAGAGCAAGGCAGATGTGCAGGCAGCTTCAAATAGTCCGGCCCCCAAGCCCAACCTCATTCAGGGTGTGTTTGTGGTGGATAAGGACCCCAAGGGCAGGCTGCGCGCCAAGTTTGTTCCCGTGACCACGGGCATTACCGGCGCAACCGATATCGAGGTGCTGTCTGGACTCAACGAGGGACAGGAGATCGTCACCGGCCCCTACAAGACCTTGCGCGGCCTTAAAGGCGGTTCGCTGCTGAAACGCGATACCGTTAAAGTCGTGCTTCCTTCCGGCAGCGGCTCTTAGCGGCGGGCAGCGGCAAAAACGCAGGCAGGAATCACCGGAAAAAGGATGAGATACGGATGGCACTGAACGGCACTACGACAGAAGATCTTGTGCAACCCTTGACCCCGCCCTCGGGCGACGTCATCGTGGTGGAAGACCTGTGGCGGACCTACGACATGGGCTCTGAGCAGCAGGTACAGGCCCTGCGCGGGGTCAACCTGCGCATCAAGCACAACGAGTATGTGGCGATCATGGGCCCCTCCGGCTCGGGCAAGTCTACGCTGATGAACCTTATCGGCTGCCTGGATACGCCATCCAAGGGACGGTACTGGCTGAACGGGCAACTCGTAAGCGAATTA
>Ga0316232_1001487_pt1 | contig 28213 bp, 14 predicted proteins | sample TBHtaG_FD_206006 | JGI IMG/M metagenome (GOLD analysis project Ga0316232, IMG submission 206006) | Freshwater microbial communities from Trout Bog Lake, Wisconsin, USA - TBH18025_13 | ecosystem: Environmental > Aquatic > Freshwater > Lake > Hypolimnion/Profundal zone | place: USA: Wisconsin... | reverse complement strand
ACCTGACTCTGCTCGATCCACGCGATGAAATCCACCCAGCGCCGCCTTTGCGCAGCGCGCCGCTCCGGATCTGGAAAACTAATTTCGCTCTCGCCGGAGAAGCTCGTCCCCCACACAGCGTTCAGTCCGTCCACCGTCTTGTATTTCTCCAACATCCGCTTCCGGAAGTCCATGCGCGCATATCGATCGCCGCAGGAATAAAAATGATTGGGAATTTGCAGACCCACTTCGCCAAAAGTGGAACCGGCGCACCCCAATTTGATAATGCCGATTCGGTCTCGATAACGACAGGAAAGCGCGCGAAAAAAGTGCTCGTAAGCTTCCAGCGTCGCGGGCGCCCACGGCGAAAGGAAGTCAGCCTCCGTTCCGGTTTGCATGTCCATCAAGGGGGCATAACCGGGCGTATTCCTGAACCATTCCGGGGCAGTCACGATCCACGGAAGCACCAGCACCTTGAGCTTGCGCTCTTCACACAGACGGAGGATTTCATCGAACTCATCGAAATTCCATGCGTCCTTCTTCGGCTCCAGCCCGGGCCACTTGAGGTAACACTCAATGTGAGTGATTCCCGGAACGGTTTGCTGCACAATGACACCCCGGTTGTTGGTTCCCTCCTTGGGCGCGATTACTGTGCCGTTGATGAACGAAATGCAACCAGCGCTCTTCGCCGGCTGCGCACCTGGGGATTCGCCGGCCTGCGCACAATACTTTACGATGAAAATGACGGCGCAGCTCGTCAACACCATTGCCGCAAGCCGGTGCGACAAACAAAGGCGAACCGACCGGTTGGTCAATCCGGAGTCCGATCGACGGCTGCGCCCTTTTATAAACTCTGCGATCGTGGGCAACACTAGTATGTCCCTTCTGCTACAGGACTATCCGCCATGCCGCGCTTGTAGCCTGCCGCCGGGAAGGGCAAACCGAAACCAGAGATAAGAGCGCAGCAGACGACGAAGGGCGTTTTCATGGAATGACGCTCCGATCCTCAGGGAATTTCGTCAGACCGGCAAGAACAAAGTAAAGCTTTACAGCGAGGCATTGAATCCCCTCATGCACCCTCGCGTGTTGGCGTCGGCGCCCTCGCCGACGCGAACTTTTTTGCGCTGCCGACGCGATCAGCCGCGAAGATGCCTTTGGCGAGGGCGCCCAAGGCCACACGCGAGGGCGCGTGCGCTCCCCGGAAGCTGGCGCGACTACCATGCCCCAGTGCCTTCGAGACCGTTCTTAAAGGTATTGGGCCGGGCTTTTGGTTCTGATGCAAAAGAGCCAATAAAAGTTGCTGCCGTGGCGCCCCTAAACGCCACGGCAGCTTTTGTCGATTTGCGCGTGTTCCCCAGTCGAACCCAAATCGACATCACGCGCAAACTCTCCCAAATTTTGTTTTCATTGCGTTTTGATAAACGACTCAAATTGGCGGTCGCCGCGGCGCCCCCAATAACGCCGCGGCGACCTCGATTGACTCGCACCCCCAGCCGGTCCCCACCGGCAAATACGAGTCAACCTTAAATCGATTTACCGGACGCTCCTCTTCGCCTTGCGTCGAAGGCCGAGCAAACCAAGCGCGCCCGCTACCAGCAGGCCCAGCGATCCCGGTTCGGGCACCGCCTCGGGCGAAGCCGGCTCGGAGGGGACCTCCGTGTTTGCCGCTGCGCCGCTGTTTTGGCTCTGACCCGCGGACGTCAGCATGGCATTGCCGGCACCCGATCCCAGGGCATCCGCATTCAAAGCGGCGGGCTTGGCCGCCATCGATGGGCTGGTGCTGAACCCGGCCACCGACAGCGACGAAACGTTCAGCACGTTGTAGGTGCTGCCGCTGTGCGCCGCCATGGAGACCGTCGCTCCGGAGTAGAGGGTCACGGTGCCGACCGAACCGGACTGCGTCAACTGAACCGGGCCCGCCTCCGTGGTCAATCCGCTCATCTGGATCGAGCCGCTGAGAACCAATTCGCCGGTGCCCTGCTTGTCGAGAATGACGCTGCCGGCGCCATCCATGACGTTGCCCGCGTAGGTCGAGGTGCCGCTCACAACGGATGCCAGCACGCTGGTTCCGGGAACAGTGTTGGTCACCGTTCCGCCCGCGCCGCTGAACGCCGAAACGGTGGCGCTGTTGCCGTTAAGATCCAGCGATCCACCGTTCACGGTCAGCCCCCCAGTGCCGAGCGCATTGGCGTTGCCGATTTGCAGCGATCCGCTGCTTACCGTTGTTCCGCCGCTGTAGCTGTTGCTGCCGGTGACCGCCAGCGTGCCGGCTGTCGTCTTGCTCAGGGCGCCCGTCCCCGAGAGGCTCGCGCTTACGGTGCCGCTTTGGCCGTTGAAGGAGGTTCCGGTCAGCCCGCCGTTTTGGACAACGCCACCGGCAAACGTCACCGCACCCACCGTTTGGCTGGTGGTTCCCAGGTCGAGCACGCCACCGTTGGCCGTGAGCCCGCCCGTGGTTGCTCCGAGTGTTCCCGAGCCGCTGACCGCCAGCGTCCCGCTGCGTACCGTCGTCCCGCCGCTGTAGCTGTTGCTACCGGTGAGCGCCAGCGTGCCGGCGCCGGACTTGGTCAACGCCACGATGCCCGCGCCATCGGCAATGCTGCCCGCGTAGGAGGAAGCGCCGCTGATGTTAGCCGTGAAGGCAACCGTGCCGCCAACCGTGTTGGTGACATTGCCACCCGCGCCGCTGAAGCCCGGGACACTCACGTTGTTTCCGTGCAAGTCCAGCGCGCCGCCGTTGACGGTTAGCCCGCCCGTGCCGAGCGCGTTGACGTTGCCGACTTGCAACGAACCGCTGCTTACCGTCGTTCCGCCGCTGTAACTGTTGCTGCCGGTGAGAACGGTGGTTCCCGCTCCTGCCTGGACCACGTTGCCCGAACCTGAGATGGTGGCCGCGAAATTCGTTCCCTGGGTCAGCGTATTGGAGCGGTTAAACACCAGCGTGGCGTTGTCCACGAGGGCGCTGCTGGTGGAAAGCGAACCCGTCGTGCCGCCGTTGCCGAGCTGCAAGGCGCCGCCGATGACAGTTGTCGCGCCGGTATAGGTGTTGGTACCCGTAAGGGTCAGCGTGCCGCTGCCGTTCTTCGTAAGCCCTCCCGTTCCGGAGAAGCTTCCGGAGAACACACCCGAACCGTTGGCGGAGCCTACCGTCAGGCTGCCGTTGCTGACCGTTCCGCTGCCGGAGAACGCGTCCACGGTGACGGAATAGCCGCCGAGATTTACCGCGCCATTGTCGGTTAGCGCCGCGGTCGTCGTTCCAAGCGCGCTGGCATTGCCAAGCTGCAACGTGCCGCTGTTGACCGTGGTCGCGCCGGTGTAGCTGTTGCTGCCGGCCAAAATCAGGGTTCCCGCGGTGCCTGAGGAGTTGGCGACCACGAACCCGCCTGTGCCGCTCATTTGCGCGTTGATCGTGGAACTCACCCCATTCACATCGAAGTCGCCGCCCGCGCCGCCGACGATCACGTTAATGCCGGAGGCAGGAATGAGATTGTTATTGGCGTTCTTAGCCTTGAGAACCCCGCCGTTCCACAGGATCTGATTCGTATTGCTGGACGTGGTGTACAGGTTATTGAATGTGTTTACGCTGAGTGTGCCGCTGCCCAGGGCACCGTTTCCAAGCGTGAGCGAGTTGAAATTCGAAAAATTGGAGGCGCCGCTATTGCCGAAATCCATGTTATTCGTCAAATTGACCGCGCCCCCCGTAATGATGAGTGCGTTGGTGCTGCTGGTGGACCCGTTGCTGCGGTTGAACTGAATGCCGGAGACGTTCAGAAGGCCGCCAGAGACCGAGACGGTGTTGGTGTTGTTGGCGGTGGCGCCGTCTCCCACGTAGAGTTTACCCGTGGCGGAAGTTGTTCCTGAAGTCATCGTCACCAGGTTGGTGTTGGTGCCGCTTCTCTGGGAAAGCAAGTCAATTATCCCATTGATACTGACTGTGCCGCCATTATTGATTAACGCATTGGTGGAATTGGTATCGTACTGCCCAAGAATCAGATCGCTGCTCGTTGTGCTAAGGACGCAGCTTGCACCGACTTGAATGGTGAAGCTGGAACCATTGTAGCCGCCGTTGCCAAAATAGATCTGATTGCCGACGTTGTTCCAGGTCGCGCCATTGGCGAGGACGATGGCGTAGGTCGCGGCGCTGACGTCGTTAAAGTTGTAGAAGTTGAAGGTGTTGGTAATGGCTCCCGTGAAAAGGGCGGTGCCACTCGTCATACTGAGAAGGGTATTGTTCGGAATCGCCGAACTGGCGGCAAACTGCAGGACGCCGCCGCCGACGGTGGTGTTGCCGGTGTAGCTGTTGCTGCCGGAAAGCGTGAACGTGCCGGCCCCGGTCTTGGTCAGCGAACCGCCGGAACCGCTGAGGGCGCCGCTATAGGCGGTCGACGAACCGTTGCCTTCCACGGTCAGCGCCACGCCGTTCGTGCCGTTCAGGAGCGCGACGTTGCCGCTGCCGGAAAGTCCGCCGAGCGTGATCGAGTTCGCACCGAAGGTCAGGTCGTTGTTGTTTCCGACGGTGACCGTGCTGTTGGCCAGCGAGTTATTCAGCTGCAACACACCGCCATTGATGCCCGTCGGTCCCGAAAACGTGTTCGCCACGGTGAGGATCAGCGTGCCTGTCCCCGTTTTAATCAACGAACCGGAGCCGGAGAGAACCCCCGAGTAGCTGGTGGACTGATTGTTAGCGCCAACGGTGAAGGCCACCGGATTCGGCGTTGCCGCGTTATCGCGAAGGGCCAAATTTGAACTCCCGGCAAGGCCGCCAACGGTAAATGCGTGGGAACTGACCGAGGAGTCAAATGCGATCGGCGCCGTTCCGATGGTGATCGTGCTGTTTCCCAAAGCGTAGCTGTTGGCAAGAATCAGGGTGCCGGATGAAACGGTCGTTGCGCCGCTGAAGCTGTTGCTGCCGGAGAGGGTCAGCGTGCCCGCGCCCAGCTTCGTCAAGGAACCGGTGCCGGAAAGCGCCTCGCTTACGGTGAAGATGTTTGCGGCGGAATTGATGTCGAGGCCGCCCGAGAACGTGGACCAGTTGACCGAGTGGCTGTCGAGATTGGCGATGCCTGTGCCTGTCAACTGGAGAGTGCCGCCCTGAAAGGTCAACGCGGAGGCCGCGCCGCCAATGGCATTGTCCGAGGCGATACTCAGCGTTCCGGCGTTCAGGGTGGTGCCGCCGGTGTAGCTGTTGCTGCCGGTCAGAACCAGGGTTCCCGCGGTGCCGGAGGAGTTGGCGACCACGAGCCCGCCGGTGCCGCTGATTTGGGCAGGAATGGTGGAGCTGAACCCGTTCACATCGAAGACTCCGCCCGCGCCGCCTACGATCACGTCGATTCCGGATGCGGGAATGAGAGTGGAATTAGTGTTGGATGCCTTGAGAACCCCGCCGTTCCACAGGATCTGATTGGTAGTGTTGGCGCCTGGAGATAATTGGTTGAACTGGTGAACGCTCAGGGTGCCGCTGCCCATGGCGCCGTTTCCGAGTGTAATCGAGTTGGTTGTTACACTGCTGGTGCCGCTTGTGCTGAAGTCGCTATTGCCCGAATCCTGAACAAAGCCCCCAGTGATGACAACCGAGCTGATGCTGCCCGCCGAACTGTATAGCGGAAGGCTGCCAACCGTCAGCAGGCCGCCGGAGACTGAGACGGTGTTGGTATTGGAAGGGGTATTTCCATATCCAACATAGAGTGTGCCGGCAGAGATCGTTCCCGAAGTCATCGTCAGGAGGTTTGTGTTCGTGCCGCTTCTCCCGGAATTCAAGTAAAGATTGCCATTAACGCTGACTGTGCCGCCGTTATTGATGACCGCATTGGTGGAATTGGTATCGTACTGACCGATAACCAGACCGCCGCTCGTTGTGTTAAGGACGCAGTTTGCACCGACTTGAATGGTGAAGCTGGAACCATTGTAGCCACCGTTGCCAAAATAGATCGGATTGCCGGCTCCGCTGTTCCAGGTCGCGCCATTGGCGAGAACGATGGCGTAGGTCGCGGCGCTGACGTCGTTAAAGTTGTAAAAGTTGAAGGTGTTGGTGATGGCGCCCGTGAAAAAGGCGGTGCCACTCGTCATATTTAACACGGTATTGTTCGGAATCGCCGAACTGGCGGCAAACTGCAGGACGCCGCCGCTGACGGTGGTATTGCCGGTGTAGCTGTTGCTGCCGGAGAGGGTGAACGTGCCGGCCCCGGTCTTGGTCAGCGAACCGCCGGAACCGCTGAGAGCGCCGCTGTAGGCGGAAGAGAAAACACCGCTTTGCACAGTCAGCGCCACGCCGTTCGTGCCGTTCAGCAGCGCGACATTGCCGCTGCCGGAAAGTCCGCCTAGGGTCGCGGAGTTGACTCCAAAGGTCAGCCCGTTGTTGACACCGACATTGACAACGCTGTTGTTTGCCGCGCCCGCCGAGTTGATCACCAGCGTGCCCCCGGCGATGCTGGTCGGCCCGGCGTACGTTTCGTTACCGCTGAAGATCGTTGTCCCCGAGCCGCTTTGATTGAATCCGCCAGGGCCGGTGATGTTGCTGGAGAAGGTGGTCGTTCCGCTGCCGATCACACTCACCACCGCGCTGCCATTGGCTCCGGTCGTAGTAATATAGCTGCCGAACGTTCCGCTGCCGGCGAGGTTCAGGGTCAGCGCGCAGCCGCCGTTCAGGGTCACGGCGCTGGAAGCCGACAGCGAACCCGTCGTGCCGCCATTGCCGATTTGCAGGGTGCCGCCGGTGATCGTCGTCGCGCCCGTGTAGCTGTTACTGCCGGTAAGGGTGAGCGTGCCGCTGCCGCTCTGTGTGAGCCCTCCCGCTCCGGAGAAGCTTCCGGAGAACACACCCGAACCGTTGGCGGAACCCACCGTCAAGCTGCCGTTGCTGATCGCACCGCTGCCGGAGAACGCATCCACGGTGACGGAATAGCCGCCGAGATTTACCGCGCCGTTGTTGATTAGCGCCGCGGTCGTTGTGCCAAGCGCGCTGGCGTTGCCGAGCTGCAACGTGCCGCCGTTGACAGTGGTCGCGCCGGTGTAGCTGTTGCTGCCGGTCAGGGTCAGGGTTCCAGCCGTGCCTGAGGAATTGGCGACCACGAGCCCGCCGGTACCGCTGATTATGGCCGGAATGGTGGAACTGAACCCGTTCACATCGAAGACTCCACCGGCCCCGCCGACGATCATATTGATTCCGGATGCGGAAATGAGAGTCGAATTATTGTTGGATGCCTTGAGAACCCCGCCGTTCCACAGGATTTGGTTCGTGGTGTTGGCTCCTGGGGATAATTGGTTGAATTGGTGAACGCTCAGGGTGCCGCTGCCCAGTGCGCCGTTTCCGAGTGTAATCGAGTTGGTAGTCACACTGCTGGTGCCGCTGGTGCTGAAATCGCAATTGCCCGAATCCTGAACAAAGCCCCCAGTGATGACAACCGAGCTGGTGCTGCCCACCGAACTGTATAACGGAAGGTAATTAACCGTCAGCAGGCCGCCGGAGACTGAGACGGTGTTGGTATTGGAAGAGGTATTGCCAGCTCCGACATACAGTGTGCCGGCAGAGGTCGTTCCCGAAGTCATCGTCAGGAGGTTGGTGTTGGTGCCGCTTCTCTGGGACTCCAAGTAAAGATTGCCATTAATGCTGACGGTGCCGCCGTTATTGACTAATGCGTTGGTGGAATTGGAATCATACTGACCGAGAACCAGATTGCTGCTCGTTGTGTTAAGGACGCAGTTTGCACTGACCTGAATGGCGAAGCTGGAACCATTGTAGCCACCGTTGCCAAGATAGATCTGATTGCCGGCTCCGCTGTTCCATGTCGCGCCATTGGCGAGGACGATGGCGTAGGTCGCGCCATTCACGTCGTTATAGTTGTAGAAGTTGAAGGTGTTGGTAATGGCGCCTGTGAAAAGGGCGGTGCCACTCGTCATATTTAACACGGTATTGTTCGGAATCGCCGAACTGGCGGCAAACTGCAGGACGCCGCCGCTGACGGTGGTGTTGCCGGTGTAGCTGTTGCTGCCGGAGAGGGTGAACGTGCTGGCTCCGGTCTTGGTCAGCGAACCGCCGGAACCGCTGAGAGCGCCGCTGTAGGTAGTGCTGGCGCTATTTCCGACGGTGAGCGCGACGCCGTTGGTCCCGTTGAGCAGCGCCACATTGCCGCTTCCGGAAAGTCCGCCGAGGGTCGCGGAGTTGAGGCCAAAGGCAAGCCCGTTGTTGACGCCGACATTGACAACGCTGTTGTTTGCCGCGCCCGCCGATTTGATCACCAGGGTGCCGCCGGTGACCGTCGTCCCGCCTGAAAAGGTGTTGTTGCCACCGAGCGTCCACGTGCCCGCGCCGGATTTTGCCAGAGCGCCACCGCCAGTTAGGGAGTTGTCGATCTCGCCGTTTCCCGGGCCAGTCAGGTTCAACGTCAAGCCGGAGCCGATGGTTTGGCTGCCGTTTGTCAAGAACCACGTTCCGGTGCCGGCCGCATTAAGCGTGGCCCCTCCGACGCCAACGGTGAACAGCCGAGCGTTGCTACTGCCTCCGTTATCCCCGATCCCAGTGTAGGTTATGGTGCCACCGTTAACGACCAAGTGTGCAGCGCCAAAGTCCAGATCTCCGATGCTGCCCGCTAGACCGTATCCCCATGCCGCCACTTGGAGCTCGGCACCGTTGGAAATCGTGACCGTTGAGGAATTATTATAACCGCCTGAATAAATTTCCCCGGTGGAATTGATTGCCAGCGTTCCGGCGTTCACGGTCGTGTTGCCGGTGTAGGTGTTGCTGCCTGTCAGGGTGAGCGTGCCCGTGCCGGAGGTGCTCAACCCGCCGCCGCCGCCGAGGACGGAGCCGATGGCGAGGTTGTTGTTCACGGTAAATGCCGTCGCCGCGTTGAGAAGGTTGATTTGCCCGCCCGCAAGGGAATAGCCGGCCGCATTGACGGTGAGGGAATGAATATGCTGCGTGCCGGCGACGGTAATCGCCCCCGCGCCGGTGGCTCCGAAGACGACATCGTTGTTGTCGCTCCAGGCGATATTCCCCGCGCCCGCAGTCCAGTCGGTGGAAGCGCCGTTCCATGTGGCGTCGGAAGCGCCGTTGGTCCAGGTGTAAGCGGCCGCCCGCGCGGTGGATGGAAGCAGGGCGCACGTCAAAAGCGCGCCGATGGAGCACGCCAGAGCTGGGTGCGGACGGCCAGAGGAAGAGCGCTCGCTGAGGGAACGCTTGGAGAGGAACGCAGTATGATTGGTTTTCATGGGTTTAAAATGGGATTTTGGTGGATTTTGGGGCCGCAAAAGAGGGGCCACGTTTCAAATTTTATGCGGCGTGAAAGCTCAGGCAAGAAATTTTGTTATTTAAGTTTTATGCAAGTTTGCGGCTTCGGGAGGCCTCCGAATTCAGGTCTCTCACAGAGGTCCGGAGACACAGAGGAAGGATTACCGGGGCGCGAATTCGGACAGAACTGAAGGTGGATTTGCGATGGGACAGGCGGCCCAGATAACCGGCCACTTTTTTACGCGCTCGTTCCCAATCTCCAGATTGGGAACGCAAGTGTCATCGAATCTCTGATTCGCTACGCACTGTTTGCCGTTCAGGCAGTGAGACAGAATAGAACTTCGATTCGTATGACGCGATCAACGGTTTTCGAAACAGAGTTTCGCAGACAAGTGCGTTCCCAATCGGGAGATTGGGAACGAGGAAAAAAGGGCGATTCTGAAACCCGCTCCAAAATGGACCGCGAGGATTTTTTCTCACGGAGGCACGGAGAACACAGAGGAAGAACTGCCGGAATTCCCATCTCTGTGCCTTTGTGTCTCCGTGAGATCTCTCTCCGGACGTCAGCCCATCAATTCCAGATCCTCAAGGCGGGTGGCATGCTGGAGTTTCTCTCCCTGGAGGTAACGCTTGCACTCGGCCTCGATCGCGTCCGTCAGGCGGCGGCGCTCGTTGCCGACGACTCCCGCGATATGCGAACTCAACTGCACGTTGGGCAAGTCGTAGAGCGGACTGCCGGGAAGGGGCGGCTCGGGGTTGGTCACATCCAGAAGCGCTGTCAGGTCCGTCCGTTCGCGCAGCACCTCAATGAGCCCCGCTTCGTCCACCTGTTGGCCGCGTCCAGTGTTGATGAACGTGGCGCCCTCGGGCATTCTGCGGAACAGCTCGGCCCCCAGAACGTTCTGGAGTGAGGGAAAGTTTGGAAGATGATTGCTGACCAGGAGAGCTTCTTCGAAAGCGCGTTCGAGGCTGACCAACTCAATTCCTTCGTTCTCCGCGTCCGATGAATCGACGGTGGGATCGACCGCAAGCACTTTGAGGTGGAGGTGGCGCAGCAGTCCGCGCAAGTGGCGGGCGATGGCGCCGTAGCCGACCAGGGCGACGGTCGCGCCGTAATTGCCGGACCCCGTGTAGGCCACGAGTTGATGGGCGGTCTCCGGACGGCGGCACATGCGCGTGTTGCGAAAATACCCTTTGTTGGAGAGGATGATCTGGGCCAGGCAGAACTCGGCCACCGCCACAGCGTTCGTGTGTCTTCCGCCGACGACCTCGATTCCCCGTTCCAGAAAGGGACGAGCGATTCCCTTAACCGTCCCCCCGGCGTATAGAACGAGGCGCAATTTCGGCAGAGCGGCCAGTTCCTCCGCCAGTTGAACGGGAAAGCCCCACGTCCCCACCAGGACTTCCGCTTCCGCGAGGTCTTTTGCGAGACAGGGAAACGAGTCGGGGGTCACGATTCTCGGGTCGAGCTCGAGAAGCTGGCGCAGGCGCTCCAACGCATCGGGCCGGAGCACTTCGTGGAAAAACGGATTGCCGGGAGTATCGAGTAGGAACGCTTTTGGCCGCCGGCCGATCAGGCCGGCGTTTTTCCCGACGGACGCTTTGCTGGAGAATGGGATGGGCGGACATGCCGCTGTGCTGGCGCTGGTAATCATTTCACGGAATCCCCCGGAATAAGCTTTGGCTGGATGATCACCGACGAGGGCGAGGCTTTGCGGTTCTCCATCCGCCAGAGCAGAGCGTCCACGGCCCGGGCGCCGATTTCAGCGGAGCAGATGTCGATTGTCGCCGGGCGCGGATTTAATGAACTGAGAAATATGTCTTCCGCGTTGCAAGACACAATCTCGAGGCCCTTGCCCGGCCGAACGCCCTGTTCCGAGAGCAGCCCGTAAAGAGCATTGGTTACTTGATCGCTACAGACGAAAACACCGTCTGGAGAAGAGCGGGCGATCTTGGCCCAACCGGCTTGGAGAGCCGCCCTGTTGACGACTTGCGATCTGACATCGGGGAAAAATAAGTCGTCCACGGTGCCATCGACTGTCCGCAGTCCGAACTCTTTTGCCGCTAACAGGAAGGCGTTTCGGCGCAGATTCGGCACGCCCAAATAACCGACTGTCTTGCAACCTTTCTCCTGGAGGTGCCGGGCGGCAAGGCGGGACACTTTGATCCGATCGTAATCCACGTTGTCGCAGTCGGGCTGATCATCTGGAGCGCCCAATACCCGGACGACTGGAATTCCAGGGTTTGCCTTTTCCAGTTCGCAATAGGGGACGCGACTGCTGAAGAGGATTACGCCTCCACCGCGGAAATTGCGCAAAGCCTCGGCCATCGTTTCGTTAGCGTTCCTGTGACGCAAACCGAACTGCCATCCAAGCAGGTGCGCGCGATTCTCAGCCCCGTGGACGATTCGTGAGTAAACGGGCAAATTCAAGCTTCCGGAGGGAGCGTCGCTTTCCAGGAGCAAAATCGATTTGATCTGCCGCGGGCGAGTCGAACGCCCCCGCACTTTCATGGCCTTGGGGTCGCTCACTCCGAGCGCCCGCAATGCCTTATTCACCGCGTCCAGGCTCTTCTTCCGAACCTTTTCCGGAGATCGGAGCACAGTGCAAACCGTGCTTGGGGAAACGCCCGCCTTCAGGGCGACCTCTTCGTACGTGGGAAGATTTTCAAAAGAAGACATGGAGTCGAGCGTGAAAGATTGCGATCACGTCCAAAAACTCTACAAGTCTTATGCAGAATGCAAGTGAAATCCGAAAAAGTTCTTTTCGGCAATTTCGGACGGGCCTTGGCCGTTGCGCAGGGAGTTCAAATGAGCGCGCCTGAGTCTTGGACCTTTTGGCGAGATTTTTGCGCAAGGCCAAAATTCAGAACGAACTCGCGCCAAGGACGCCACGCACGCCAAGGAAGAAAAGACGAATTTTGCGAAACGGTCATCAGAGTCCAACGAGCGCGTAAATCCGAAGCCGAGCAAGGAGATCAAAGCGGCCCTTCTTATTTGTCATCCTGAGCTTGCGAAGAGCCTGTCCTGAGTCTGTCGAAGGAATCTCACGCCACGCCAGCCAGCGTCATGCAACCATTCGCCGTTCTCGAAGCTGACAGCGCCGCACCGATAAGCCGTCCGTCCCGATTACGTGCCGACTGAAACGAACGTCGCGATCGCCTCGTGAGATCCTTCGCAGGCTCAGGATGACAGCATTCGGGGTGCCGTCCTCGCTCGTGCGTCCGGTTTGCAAACTTGTGGGTAATTCAAAGACAGGACTGCCGCACTTCTGGACGTTGTCGCGACAGCCAGGTTCCTATTGATTTCGAAGCCGCCGCTCAAGCTCAAACGTCCTCCCCGCAACAGTCCCTCCAGTTGCATAAGGCTTATACAAGTTCGAATAATCGTTGACCGCTTCATCAAAACCGTGTTTTTTTGCTCGCACTCTATGAGACGCCTCAATCCAAGTCCCGCCGCGTTGCTGCTAATTGCATCTTTCGCGCTTATGCCGACGGTTCGCGCGGCGGAACCGGGGATGGACGCTTCGGTGTCGCTTCCGCTTACAAAATTCCCGACACGCCCACAGTATCCCGTCAAGATGGACGCGATGAGCGACGAGGAATTCGGCAAGATGTTTTTCGCCGAAATCGACCTGGAGCATCCCGACATGCAGTCCGTCAAACCTCTGGTGCGGAAGGAGGACTATTCCGGCGCGATTGCCGCATGGGCACAGGTCTTCCAGCATCACATTGCCGGCGTGCGTGTCGCACCATGGGATATCTTCAACTGGCAGCCGCTGGATACGATCATGGATCCCAAAACAGTAAGAATGCAACACGGCCCGGCCATCAAGGATTTTGGCCCGCCAGGGCACATGGATTGGCATAGCCCACGCGACTACCACATGCTCGTCAACTCCATGTGGCATCCCAAAGCCATCATCCGGGGGTTGGAGCAGAACCTGGCCGCCGCAGCGGGGAACGGCAAGCCCACCGCTTACAGCAATGAAGCACTCCTGACCCGCTGGAGCGACGTGTGGCGCGATTATTGCAGCAACAACTGGAGGATCGGCATGCCCCTGGCACAAAACCCGGCGGCACGGGCCGAGGCCTTGCGCCGCGCCGGCATGAAGGCGCCCAACATCGTCCCCGGCATGGACCACCGCAGCGAATGGTGCGATTGGGTGCAGTTCGGCCATCAATTGTTCATTGGACATTGGCTGATCGGCAATTGGGCCGAATCGCTGGTCCGGGCTCAGCATGCGTCACCGCAACTGTTCAGCCAATATGTTCCACCGCGCTGCCAGGCGGAAATGGCCTATTTTTCAACCGTCTGGCCCGGCGGAACAATGAGCGGGATGGATTTTGGAGGTTCACCGGCCCAGTTTAGTCCCCGCTTCACGGCGCTTAAGAAACTGGTCGCCCTCATGCCCGAGTTCTACCGCAACCAGAAGCTTGACACAGAGATCGCCCGCGGCGTGGCATTTATCATGCAGACCATGGTGCATCCCGACGGCTCCAACCAGACGCTCTCTTACAATTACGCGCCCTGGTTCGTGAATATGGTGAACTCCCTGAGTTTCTGGATTTCTGAAACCCAACTCAAGCCGGCTTGGTGGAAGGAAGTCTGCGCCCACAAGAAGATGGAGGAACTCTGGCTGGCCAATCTCGAGACGCCTGCTGGCGGGCAACTGATTCTTGGCAAAAACAAGTATGGCAATCGCAAGCAGATGGATCCTGACGCTGCTCCGAAAGCCTTGGAGAATGCGGGACTTCAGTTTCCGCCCGATTACACATCGATAGCGTTCCCCTGGCACGGACTTTACATCACCCGGAGCGGCTGGGACAGCAATGCCCTCTACGCGGCGTTATCCAACCCGCGGCGCGGCGCCGACCACGAGTCCGAGGGCAACAACAAGCTGCATGTGGAAGCCTACGGGCGCTTTATTTTGGTGGACAGTCCCGGCGAAGGCTGGAGCGACTATATGGGTTCAAGCTGGTCGAAGAACACGATTCACGTCGATGGCCTCGACCAGGCGCGCATGGCCTATCCCAGTGCCCGTGCCTATGCTTTGCCTTTGCCGGGCCGCTGGCATACCTCATCTTTTTTCGACTTCGCCGAATCCACTTACGACGCGGGATACGGGCATGTCGAGAAGCCTGTGAAAGGCCATTCGCCGGTGATCCTTGCCGAGGTCAGGCACACCCGCCAGTTGATCTTTGTGAAGGAAGCAAAGCTGTGGCTGGTAAACGACATCCTCGAAGCGCCACCGGAGGCGAAGCATCGGTACCAGCAGCTTTGGCACTTCGACTACACCTATCCGCGGGGGGCGGTTGTCACGGATGCGGCAAGTCTGTCGGTATGCACGACCGAAGCCGGCAAGCCGAATCTCGCCCTCTACATGAGCGGCCCGGCGGGACTGGATTACCACAGCTATTTTGGCAGCGGCTGCGATCGTCCGGGCAAGACAACCATGGCCATGCTGGCGGCTGGCAAGGCCCGCGGCTGGCAGAACCTGGCCAGTGGCTATGACGATGGCGAGGTCGTCCCGGCGGTGGAGGTGGAAGCTGCGTGGCAGGGAACCGGACGGCAGACGCTGCTGACCGCGCTGGTTCCGTCGCCGAACGAATCGAGTCCGGTCGCTTCCGTCGAACGCGTCGCCAAGCCTGACTGCTCGAGCCTCGTTCTCACGCTGAAAGACGGTCGTATGGTGCATTGTCTCGTCTCGACAACCGGTAAACCGTTCGCCCTCGACGGCGCCACTGTCCACGCCGCCGTCTGGACATCGAAGCCGGATGAGGCAGACCGCGGTTTGTTCCTCGACGCGCCGAACACCACCGGCGTCGAGTTCCTCCGGCGCAACGGTTGTCGCGAGACCGTCGCGACGCTGCACACACCCGCCGGCTTCCAATGGGTGAAGAAGGGCGATGGCGAAGTGCCCGTGTATTTGACTCCTGCTCTATGAAACGTCTCAATCCAAGTCCCGCCGCGTTGCTGCTAATTGCATCTCTCGCGCTTTTGCCAACTGCCCTTGCGGCGGAACCGGGGAGGGACGCTTCGGTGTCGCTTCCGGTTACAAAAATCCCGTCAATTCCATCTGTCCCCGCTTACGTAGATCGAAACTCGCCTGCGGCACAACTTGAGTTGGCGCGACACCTGGAACTGTTGCTTGTGCCTGACGCCCCCGAATTGCGACTCTTTCGCATGGCCTTGAGCAATAAGGATGGTCCCGGCGCGCTGACCGCCTTTCAACACTGGTTCGTCGGCCGTCTGAAATGGAGTGAGGTGGGTGATTTCGACGTGGGGACCGGTTGGGGAGCCTTGGTGAAGGCCAAGGAGCTTACGCCGGAGAAGCTGGCGGCCTTGATGCCAGTCGCCGATGATCTGCTGAAAAACAGAGTCTTTAACAGCAAGTCCATCGTCGAGGTCGGCGAACCCGGCGGCATCGACTGGAAATCCATTCCGCCGCAGGACGAGCGAGCCAGTCTGCCGCGTCACCTGGATCCCTTCAATCCATTGTTGGTAGCTTATTCCAAGACAGGCAATCCCAAGTACCTGGCGAAATGGACGGCCTATGCCGACGACTGGTCCATCAACCAAACGTGGGCGCGGGACCAGATCCCGGAAGGGATCTCGGACTATTTCTACTGCGGCGAAGGGTATGCATTGGATGCCATCAAGGGCTTCGCGCTGGCAGCGACGGTGTCCACACTGGAGGCGGATATGCTTCCTGCCACCTTGGCCCGGGTGATGATCCGCTTGATCGAGGATTACATTCCGAGCGCGCTTACCTATATGCGTTCCTGCCCGCAGAACTGGACTCCCATTCAATGCGGGCGCTTCATGGAGCTGGCTGCGCAAATGCAAGGCTGGCGGGTAACCGCGTCGATGGTGCGCGACGCACGCCGCATGATGGAGACATGGGAGGTTGTGCAGAACCTGCCCGATGGCACCGAACAACAGCGCGACTCCTGGTACATCAGCATTTTCATCAACGACTTTGCGGCGGCAATCAGGGCGGCCAAGACATTTTCCCCAGACTGGCTGACGCCGGCCTGGGAACAGGAATGGCGCGAACAGGCTGAACAACGGGGACGGTTCCTAATCCATCATTTGACTGCGGCGGGGGAAGACCCGATTGCCCACCGGGCCGACAAGCGCAAGCGCATCGACATCACCGCCGAGCGGGTCTCCAGGGATCTCCCGCAACTCTTCAAAGAGCCCGCCATCCAGCGGCTAATGAACGCCTACTATCAAACGGGAACGCCCCCCCAAGGCACTGCAGCAACGACCGAAAAGGGGTTCCCCGATTATACCTCGGAATGTTATCCGTACGGAGGTTACTATTTTCTGCGCGATGGGTGGAAGGCGGATAGCAGCTACGCCTACATGCTATCCTCAGCCACTCCCGGCAAGGACTTTCGCACGGTCACCGATAACAACATCGTCGGGTTCAACGCCTTCGGCACGGATTTGTTGGTCACCGCAGCCGTGTCCGCCTATTCCCACAACAATGCGCCGATCCAGGTCGACGGGAAGAATCAGTTCTTTCACGCAGGCACTCCGCAGTGGGGGCATCGGGGCTACCTGATGGAGGTCACGCCAATTCCCGCAGCGCGCCGCTGGCTGACATCGCCTCGTTTCGACGTGGCGGAAGGAATCTATAACGGCCCGTATGGCGATCTTCCGAACTTGCACGCGAACCGCGATTTTGTTGAGGAAACCCGGGATCGTGCCGATGCGCTCGTCAAAGCGAAGGAAGCCTGTATAACCGGTGTTCAACATCAGCGCTGGCTTTTTGCGGTGCGGGGCGCCGGCCTGTGGGTCATCGCGGACCGTATGAAAAGCGACAAGCCGCATACCTATTCGCAGGTGTGGCCTTTTCCATCCGGGGAAAGCAAATACCCGGTTTTTAGGGAAACTGAGATCGGCACGGACGACAACAAGCAGGTCATCGCCACGTCCAAACCCGCTGGCGTGAACCTCTCGCTGTATCAATTCGGCCCGGCCGGCCTTCATTACACCAAGACCTACCACAAGGTCGGCGATGGGCATTACAGGCTCTATGATTTCTGCGCCGTGCTTGGCAACTGGAAAAGCACGGGCGGCGAGGAATTGATCGTCACGCTTTTGCGTCCCCGTCGTGGAGTCGATGACGATGTCGCTGAAGTCCGCCGCCTCGGCGGCGGTCCCATCTCCGGATTTTCTGCCAGTTTGAAAGACGGCACCCGGCTGCAATACCTCGCAACCCAAGGAACCGCGGAGCAACTCGAACTGGGCACGGTAAAACTGAAAGCGGAGTCGTTATTATTGACGACCTCCACGAACGGCGAACAACACGGCGTGGTCCTGGGGGCGACTTCAGGGGAATGCCCGGATTTCGAATTCGAGATTGCCAAAGGCCGATTGAACCGAACGGCATCGATTTCAATACCGATTCAACCCGTCACGATTCTCCCGCGTACAGCGGACGCCTTCGTTGCGAGCCAGCAAGTCAGTCTGGCCTGCCCGACACCGGGAGTTGAGATTCGCTATACTACCGATGGCTGCGAGCCCACGGCAAAATCCCCAAAATACGAGACGCCGTTCACGCTCACGGAAAGCGCCGTGGTCAAGGCGCGCGCATTTCGGGCCGGCGTGGGATCCGTTCCCTCTTCTCATGACGGAACGCTGGCCACCGAGACAGTCCGGGCTGATTTCACCAAACTCGCCTACCAGGAAGCCGGAACGGAGAAAACCGTTCCCGGTTTGAAATTCAGCTATTACCAGGGGCCATGGCAAATATTGTTTCTGTTCGACAACCAGCTAAACGCGATCAAATCAGGAACAACGGCCGCGCCGTTTAATCTTGGCGACCGGGAAGGAGCCGGGCCTTTCGCCTTCCGATATGAGGGCTATTTGAATGTGCCTGCGGACGGAGTCTACACCTTCCACGCCCCAAAGGAATTCATCGCGACCACAATCATGGCGGGGTACGAATTGCGCCTGACACTGGACGATCGGGAATGGTACCCCGGAACGCGCAGGCATGCCTTTGGCCTGTGGTCGGTGGCGCTCAAGAAGGGATTGCACCCGGTCTCTATCTACTGGGCTGATCTGCGCACGCCGGGAATCGCGGAAAAAATCAATAACCCGGGACTCAATGGGAAATTTGTTTGGAACGGCAAAACACCCGAGTTGACCGTTACTGTTCCCGGAACGAGCCTGCCGCGGGCAATTCCGAGTGAATGGTGGCGCACGAAAGCCGATGAGAACTGAATCGAATCCGTTTTCGCTGCCTACAATCCGTAGAGTCACCGGTGGAGATTCGGTCGATCTCTGTGTTTAATGTTGTCTAAAAGAGGCAGTCATCACCCTATGAAAAAGAAAAGTTGTTTCCACCTGTTACTTCTAATTATTCCCAGCTTGGCTCTTGCAGAAGCTGCTCCCGCCATTAAACTCGCGACTTACGGGGAGGCCTCACCGGAGGAGGTCGAGGTGGTGGCGAAGACCTGGCTGGCGGAGCTTGATCTGCTTCAGCCTGAATTGAAAGAGGTGAAGCGGCAAGCCGATCTGAAGGCCTGGGGAAAGGCACTCGACACCTATCGCGATCTGTTGATGACCAACTTGCAGGCAAAACTCCAAAGCCGAACGCCTCAACCTCTCGCCACCCACTGGTCCGCCAACTCAGCAGATGATGTGCTGGCCGGGAATTATTTGATTTTACGGCATGCCGGAGGGATCAGCAAGAACCATCTTGGACTGCCAGGTTCCATCGATTGGTTCAAGCCCACTGTGGATGAAATCCTAAAGGAGCCGGCGGGAGTGGTTTCGGAAAACCGGGCCAGTTCCAGCCGGGATTTCAGTACGCACCTGAGCAGTCTCCATGTTCTCAATCCGGTGATCGGCGCCTATGCCCAAACCGGGGATCCCCGTTATCTGCAATGCTGGCTGGCCAATTACGAAGATTTTTCGCTGCGTCACAAATCTGGCTACAAGCTGGTTCAAGATGCGAAACAGGATAATTTATATAACTCCCTCGGTGCGAGCCAATACCAAAAACTGTTCATGGGTTGGCGTGTGGAAAACTTTCTGGGAGGACTGGAGTTGGCCGCCAAAGAGTCAACCCCGGGAGACTTTTCCAAGATCAACAGCACCGCGTTGACCCGTATCCTGATCGAATTGGAGGAGCACCATCTGAAGCTCCTGATCAAAGGCTTGGGCGGGGCTCCCAATCAGGATCAGATTGCCGTTTTCAACGTCCTGGCCTTTGTTTTGGACGTGCCGGACTTGTCGAAGAAAACCGAATGGTACGCCCTGGCGCGAAAGCAGGCGCAGGATTATTACTCGCAAATTGTCCTTCCCGACGGAACCAGTTTTGAGCAGGCCATTAACTACAACAAAGGCACCCCCGGTTTCTACCTGACCCTGCATGATCTGCATCTGCCTGACAAAGTGCCATGGGTGGAGGCGCTTCGTCCTACCGCAGCCCTCAGTGCCCGCTACCTGTTTGGCATGCTCCGCAATGGCAGCCATCCGGGCGCCTACCCACGGATGGGAAACGACGATCGCAATAATGAGCCCCAGTTGCGGGTTTTAATGGAGAAATTTCCGGAGTGCGCCGATTTCCAACGGATCGTCAATCAGGTGTTTGAGCATGGCACGGAGCCCGTCCCTTCATTTACCTCCGTGGCCTTTCCTTACAGTGGCTATTACATCCTGAGAGACGGATGGAAGAAGGAGGATGCCTATCTCTTTTTAAAGGCTTGCCCACGGGGGCGTGGGCATTCCCGTCAGGATAACACCAGTTTGACCCTCGCTGATTTTGGTCAGGATTTGTTGGTGGATTGCGGAAGTCCAAGTTATGGGGCCAATCCCATTGATGGGTTCCTCGCGGAGTCCTGGTCGAAGAACACGATTCAAATCGATGGTTCCGGACAAAATAAGGGGGCGATTGGAGACAAAGCCAACCGGGGACCCGAGGCTAATGCCGCCCACCCGCTCTCCAATCGATTTTACACCTCGGAAAATCTCGACTTTGCGGAAGGCTTCTTTAACTATGGGTATAAAGATCCCACAATCCTGGTTAAACATCAACGACAGGTCATTTCCTTGCGACACTGCGGTTTTTGGATTGTGACCGACCGGTTGACCGGGGAATCAGCTCCCATGCCAGCCAACGAAACTCATGCCTATACGCAAGTCTGGAATTTCGACGAGGCCTTTGCCCAGGATCAAATCGAGGCATTTCCTGAAAGAAAGATGATTGCCACAGGGTCACCAACCGGGGTCAATCTCTGTTTGAGATTTTGCGGAGATCTCCCGTTAACCTTTAAGAAATGGTGTGGCTACATCGGGAGCAACAAAACCTACCGAGGCTGGGTCAAACCCGGTCCCACAGATGGTAAACCAAATGGGAACGTGGCGGTGGCCATGGATGTCAATTGGACAGGCAAGGGTCCCCAGCAACTGGTAACCGTTATCGATGCCCAAAAGGGAAACATGAGTACAGTCAAAGACTATCAATGTTTCCAAGAAGGCCCTGTGAACGGGTTCGATGCGACATTGGAGGATGGAACCCAGATCAGTTATCGCACCTCGCTGCTTCCGTCCGCCCTGAAGACCCCTCACGTGCAGGTGACGGGAGAAAACCTCCTTGTGCTGAGATCTCCCGACCGACAGAGCCTAAATGGGCTCGCCTTGGGAGCGACGGCGATGGAACTCGGACAAAAGAAAGTAAACCAACCCAATGCGGCCTTCACCCTCATCCATGGAAATGTGACCAAGATTGAAGAAATCACGTACGGGAAGAGTGAATAGGGTTCTGTTGCAAAAACCGAAACGAAGAAACATGAAACGCCTCACCATAATTCTCACTGCCCTGCTACTGATAGCGCCTGCCGCGCTGCACGCTGTCGAGCCCCCTCACAACCCGCCCGCGCGTTTGCCGACGGTCTGTTCCGCTGAGCCGCCTGATGGCATCGAGAAGGAAGCCCAGGTGCTTTCGCAGTTGGATCTGGCAAGGCCGGAACTTTCGAAGGTCAAGGCCGCGATGAATGCTGGGGCGGTGGACCGGGCGTTCGATTGTTATAAGAGCGTTGTGGCGAACCGGGTCGCGACGCTGCCGTCCGTGGAGAAGTGCGAATACTGGCTGTTCGGTGGCGCGAAGGCCGACGAACTGCTCAATGGAGTCCTGACCACTGGGCACTACGGACTGGGCGGATCGACCACGTATTCGATCGGGAAGCCGGGGTCGGTCGATTGGTTGAAAATGCCCGAAGATGGGTACGATGTCGCCATCCGGGATATTGCCACAATGCAGTGGAGCAATAAATTAGCCGAAGCCTATGGCCAAACCGGCGACAAGCGGTACCTCGACGCCTATCTCGGATATTGGAGCGACTTCGCCGACCACTGGTATCCCTGCTTTCAGGAACGAATGCGGGACCCGAAGTTTAGCAGGCTGATTAAGGGTTCGATCTCCTGGGCTGCCGACTCCCGACTGTACAACGCGTGGCGGCTTCGCAACATTACTGACGGCCTGAACATCGCCTTCCGCCGCGTGCTGGCCGACAAGGCTCTCGACTCAATTGACAATAACCGCCTTGCCTCGATTCTGAAGCACCTCTGCTTTTGGGAGACGCCGCGCTCCATGCGCTTCCTCGTCGAGGGAGGCGGTTTGCCGAATCAGCAGCAGCAATTGGCCGCCGGAATGTTCACCCTCGGTGTCATGCTTCCGGATATGAAGCAGGCAGAAAGCTGGCGCCACGCCTCCTTGGACAACATCCTGAACCGCTCAGGCTATCTGAACGACGGCACCGACATGGAGCAGAGTTTTAACTATAACAAGGGACTGCATCGCCTGCTCGCTATCTTCATCCGGCAGGCTTCCGCCTTCCCTGCCGCGCAAACCGGTTGGGTTTCATATCTTTCCGAGATGGACCACTATCGTTATAACTTTATGCACAGCATCGTCATGCCAATGACCGGCCAGCCGATCTGTGGAAACAACAATACCTGGAGTGAGTATGACAAGCCGGTGAAACTCATGCCCGGCATTACCGACGACGAGAAGATCAAAGACTTCAGCAAATTTCCGCTATCGGATGTGATCCGGGACCGTTTCTACGGCGAAAGGAAAATGCCGGCGCCCGGCTTTCGTTCCATCTGTTTTCCGTACGGCGGCTACTACGCTCTCCGCAGTGACTGGAGCCCGGAGGCGCTCTATACCTTCATGAAAGTGTCGCGCCCGGCCCCCGGTCATATGCGGGAGGAAAATCTTGCGGTGACGTTTTCGGCTTTTGGGCGGCAACTGCTGGTGAATTCCGGCGCCAATTCCTACAGTCCTATTACGAAAATTTCCGATTACGGACAGAGTTCCATTTCACAGAATTCCATCGCCGTGGATGGCTATGGGCAGGCGCTCACTTTGGAGGCTGAACCACCCGCTGCTTATACGTCGCCACTGGGCTACCGGTTTTTGGACGGAAACTTCTTTAGCTTTGCCGAAGGCGTTTACGACAGCCGATATAGCGGCTGGAACTTTCTGGACCCTAAACTGAAAAACAAAGCGATCGTTCGCGATGTCCGCCATGCCCGGCAGGTTATTTTGCTGCGCAACGAGAAGCTGTGGATTGTCACTGATGCGATCGAAAGCGAACAGGAGCACCGTTTCACGCAGATCTGGAATTTCCCGCCCGAATTTGCAAGGGATGCGGTGATTGCGAAAGATGGCGGCATCACAACGAGTCGGGCCAACTCGGTTAACGTTGCGCTTCATCAATTCACGGACGGCCCGCTTGGTTATGAGAAATATTATGGTCTTAATGAAAACGGCCGCACGCTTGGCTGGGTCGCATTGCCCGATAAAGCAACAGGTCTCGACATGACGCCCAAGGTGGACCTGCACTGCTCCTGGCGCGGCAAGGGCGAGAAGATCCTCATCACGGTCGTTGTTCCGTTCAGGGATATCAACCCCGTCAAGAGGATTGTGGCTCTGAATCAAGATAACTCCCACGGGGTCGCCATTACGCTGGCCGACGGCAGCCAGATTGAATACCGGTATAACGGCGGCAAGAACGGGGCGGTTCTCAAGACCAATGCGGCAACCCTCACCCTGCTTCCCGGTGGAGGGAACGAGCAATCCGTCGCGGGTACAAGCATCCCCGTGATTGTTGCGAGGGACTTTCGCTGGCGGATGACGGCAAACGGTGAAATTCCAGAATATACCATAAACCAATGAGGCTTAATATTACATTAATTTTACAAATATGGATGGCCGTTTGTAATATATGACTAGGTTGATTTTTCAAAAGTGCGTTTTCGCAGTCGCGTTTGCAATCGTTCTTCAGGCGGGATGGGCAATGGCGGAGCCTTCGCGGGATTTCAGTGACGTGGCCCGCCTTGTCCAAGGGTGGATGGACAAAGGATATTATACCGGAGCTTCCTTAGTTGTGGTTAAAGGCGGCGAGGTTGTCTACGACCAGCGCTTCGGGAATCACACCGCTGAAAGCGTCGAGTATATCGCCTCGGCCGGAAAGTGGCTCGCGGGTGCAACCATTCTGGCCGTGGTTGACTCCGGCAAGCTCAACCTGGACGATCCCGTGTCCAAGTGGCTTCCGGAATTCACCGGCGAGGCGGGAAAGGCCAGGGTGCGCCAGTTGCTCTCGCACACCTCCGGCTATCCGCCTTATCGCGAGATGCACGAGGAGAACCTGGCGGCGGCTCTTGTTAAGAGCCTTCCCTTCACGATGGATGCGGCACCCGGAACGCGCTGGAACTACGGCGGCTTCCCCTTGGATGTCGCAGGCAGAATTGCGGAACTTGCAACCGGGCAGGTGTGGGAGAATATTTTTCAAACTCGGATCGCCAAACCTCTTGGCATGCGCGACACCCACTTCACTCCGATGGATCTGACGCGAGGGCACAATCCCCTGCTCGGAGGCGGCGCACGGAGCAGTGTCCGCGATTATCTGCGATTCCTGACCATGGTTAGCCAGGGTGGCCTATTTGAGGGTCGGCGCATTCTCTCTGAAAACGCAGTTCGTGAAATGTTGGCCGACCAGGTGCGCTCCGCTGCGGTGCCACCGGACAACTTCGCCACCCACGAACTCGAGGCCAAACACACAGGAATTTACGGGCTGGGTCTGTGGCGGGAAGAGGTCGATGCCCAAGGTGAGGCGAGGCTGGTGAGCAGCCCGAGTTGGGCGGGCGCCTATCCGTGGCTGGACATCAAAGAACACGTGTTCGGATTCTTTTTGGCGCATGTCGTCACCGCCCCGGGAAATCCGGCAACCCGCGACGGGTTCGCACCAATGGCCGCAAGCGCAAAATTACCCCGGCTTGTCCGCTCTGCCATCAAATCATCCAACCCGTAGAACCACCCCTGTGATCGCCCCTTCCTCAACGGAACCCGCAACCACACCGAAGGTATCGCTTCGCGAGCGAATCCTCTGGGGCATCGGCGGCATGACCGACACGCTAACTTACAACGGGGCGGTCACGTCTGCCGACATTTACACGTACCTGAAAGCCCACAAGTCCGGTGAGCGCGCCATTCACCGCCGACTTCGCGGATTTCTGCGTTGGGCCAGGATCATGCGTTACATCAGGGAAAACCCGATGGAGATGATTCCGAAACCAGACCCCGAGAACGGCGAACGCATCGTCTTTACCATCGCTCAGATGCAGGCGCTTCTGAACGCCGCCATCGATTACCCGGCAGTCCTACACTCATGGAAAGGAATCCCCACCGCTTTCGAAGCGATTGGTCTCAGGAATTACCCAAAGTGTTTCCTTCGCCCATCGACTCGTCGCTGTGGAGGCAAACAGGCCTCGCCGCAGTCCTATAAGACGCTGGCGCGACCACAACGCGCCACGGCTTCGCCGCTCCGAATGGTCTCACGTCCATTCCAGGTAGAGGTCAGGAGGTCTGAGCCTACCAACACGCCGTCGGTTCAGCAGCCTCCGACGGCATCGTCCGGTCCGGTGCCGCCGGTCGGGACCGTCGGTTCATCGAACGTCTAAACGTCGGCTACCGGGCGTCACCGAGATGTCCATCGGAATCTGCACGCTGTATTCGTTCGACTCGATGGCCTCCACCGCAGCGCGAATGGCATCGCAGGAAATGGCGCTCTTGAACAGGTCGAGCTTTCTGGCGACCTTGGTCAAGCGCACGTCGAGTTCCTTGGGCAAACGAACTGAAACAGTGGAGAAAGTCTGCTTTTTCATTGAAGGCTTTTACAAGTTTCTTCTCGGATGTGGCAACTGCTTTCTTGGAAGACGAATCTTAGATCGTCGGTGCTTCGCCAGCTATCATTTGGCTGCGTCCGTCGGAGCTCGCGATGTAATTCGGTGTGAGGTTCCTACGGGAATACAGACTGGACAATCGCGGTGCTACCGTCGGTAAAGGTGGCCTTGTACATCAGGTCGCCGGGGTTGTTGAAGTGGCGCGCCAAGGCCAGCCAGCCCCCAACCGTCAAGATATTGAAACCGGCAAGGGGGACTGCCGAAAAAAAGGAAATTATCAGTGAGGCCGCCCCTCGTAATGGCGTGGAGTGCTGCCGGCGGCATTCCCGGCTGCGGCGTAGCACTTTGCGAGCGGTTGGTCGTCGATGACCAGAAGGTTCTGGGCATTCCTCTCCGCTGCATTGGTGAAATTGAAGGAGCCGGTGACGATGACGTACCCGTCGATTACCACGACCTTGTTGTGCGCGATGGGCCGGGCGGCGTCGATGAAAGTGGCGATCTTTGCATGGGCGACAAAGTCGGCAGCCGAGTATTTCTCGGTCTGGGTGCTCTTATCAAGGATCACCTGGACCTTCACGCCACGCTTGTGCGCGTCCAACAGCGTCTTGGCGATGGGAACCGGCGCGAAGCTATAGGCTTGGCAACTGGTCTCGCCTCTGATTCTATTCACAACGTTTCCGGCTGGTCGGAACGTCATCAGCGTCCAACAAAATCATGAGCGCAACGTCACAAAACTTCGAGAACGAGACCATTGCCCTTCGCCGGGCTGTCGATAAGGCGCAGGGGCTCCTTCGGGACGCGGCACGGCAATTGGGCGACACCCTTCAGGAAGAGCACTTCATGGAGGACACCCCGCTGGAGGTTTCCTCCGCCATGGAAATCGCCGCCGAGAGAATCGGTGCGGCGCTTCGGGCGCTGGAATCCGTCGCTCCCGTGAAACGCGCGGCGGCGGCTCCTGGCGCGCCTACCCGGCAGCAGGGGCAGTTCCTCGCGTTCATCCGCGAGTACATGATGCGCAATCATGCCGGGGTTGCGCCGACCCACGCCGCGCTGCAACAGTTCTTCGACCTGACACCGCCCTCCGTGAACTCGATGCTGATTCGGCTTGAGAGCCGGGGATTCATCCGGCGCATTCCCCACCAGGCCCGAGCTATCGAGCTGACCATCGATCCCGATTTGATCCCACCGCTTGAACGTCCTTTTAAGTTCAGAGGGTGACCGGCGTCGTTTCCAGGCTTGGCACCGGGAGCTTCCTCTGATTGAATGCCGGCGTTTCCGGATGGCCGGAACCAAGATTCCCCTGATGCCGCGCGACGCAAAACCTTCCGTAGTCGAGAAATCAGCCGCGAACCTCGGGTTCGAGGCAAAGCATTGGCTGACCGCCGACAAGCGATCTTCGTCCTGCCCAAACTGCGCGCTTTCTTTGAAAAATATTCTGTTTCAAGCAGCCTGACGCATGGCCCTCAAAAAATCGGAACTCTACTCTTCCCTCTGGCAAAGCTGCGATGAACTGCGTGGCGGCATGGATGCCAGCCAGTACAAGGATTACGTCTTGGTCCTCCTCTTCATCAAATACGTCAGCGACAAATACGCGGGCACCCCCTACGCGCCGATCACCATCCCGAAGGGTGCGAGCTTCAAGGATATGGCGGCGCTCAAGGGCGCGCCCGACCTTGGCGACCAGATCAACAAGCGGATCATCGCCCCGCTGGCCAGCGCCAACAAGCTCTCGGACATGCCCGACTTCAACGACGCCACGAAGCTCGGCACCGGCAAGGAGATGGTCGACCGGCTCACCAATCTCATCGCCATTTTCGAGAACCGGGCGCTCGATTTCTCGAAGAACCGGGCGGACGGCGACGACATCCGGCAACTGGCCGAACGCTATGCAGCCCCGCTGCCGCAGCTTGCCGATGAAGTGGAGGCGCTCGCCGCCCGCGCGGAGCGACACCTCAAGAAGATGGGATTCCAGCCCTGAGGTTATGGCATCCACCTATTTGAGTCTGCATTATCATCTCGTCTTCGGAACGAAGGACCGGGTGGCGTGCATTAACCCGGAATGGAGGTCGCGTTTCCATGATTATCTCGGCGGCACAATCCGTGGATTGGGGGGGTATCCAGCAGGCGTTGGCGGGGTGGCGGATCATGTCCATCTACTCGTCGGTCTGAAGGCGACCCATTGCCTGGCCGATGTGATGAGAGAATTAAAAAAAGCATCCAGCGCGTGGGTACATGAGGAAATCGGGCTGCGGCCCTTTGCGTGGCAGGAGGGATATGCGGCATTTTCGGTCAGCGCGACCTCGCGGGATGCCGTGAGACGGTACATTGCCAATCAGAAGGAACATCACCGGGTGAAATCGTTCCGGGAGGAATTGGTCGAGTTGCTCGACAAGGCGGGAATTGAATATGATCCAAAATATCTTGATTGAGCACGCGGTTGGCCGTCCCGCTGCGACCCCTTCCGTCATCCCGGAGGGATTGCAGCCATTAGCCGGTGGTTGAGCGAGCCGCGAGCGACACCACCGGTCCCCCGCCCCAAACCATTCATCCCGAAGGGATGGCAGCCCCGCACCTCACGCATTCCCGCCGACGGATGCGGTTGCGCCCCGCGCACATTCTTCCAAGCCGGAGGCTTCCCAGCCATTAGCCGGTGGTTGAGCGAGCCGCGGTTGGCCGTCCCGCTGCGACCCCTGCCGGGGTCGGGGCCTGGGCCGACCGGTTCCGGGGGTGTCGTCTCGCGCCTGGGGGCGCTCGACTCAACCCCCGGCTAATGGCTGCAATCCCTCCGGGATGACGGAAGG
>Ga0316232_1001477_pt1 | contig 28359 bp, 25 predicted proteins | sample TBHtaG_FD_206006 | JGI IMG/M metagenome (GOLD analysis project Ga0316232, IMG submission 206006) | Freshwater microbial communities from Trout Bog Lake, Wisconsin, USA - TBH18025_13 | ecosystem: Environmental > Aquatic > Freshwater > Lake > Hypolimnion/Profundal zone | place: USA: Wisconsin... | reverse complement strand
TCCAGGTAACAAAACCCAGTTTGGGCAAGAAGAGCAGGCTTATTCCCGCAAGGCAGGCGATGGTCGGATCAATCTGAGTCAGCCCCCCGGTCGCCCACATGAAGACAACCAAAGTGAAGACCACTAGCGACCGCTTTTCGTCGCCTGCCAAGGGACCCAGCTCCGCCAGCTTGGTCTTAACATAGTCGGTGCCATTCGGTATCCGATCGATTTCCGGTTTGAACACCCGCAGGATGTACCACCAGGTGATAAAGGTCATCAACAGTGCCGGAGGGAACCCGTAGATAAACCACTGCATATAGGTGATGGCAGGCCCGCCGGCCTTGCTGATAAACTCGATGGTAACCGGATTGGGCACTGTCGCGGTCATAATCCCCGCAGAGATGGTCGAGTTGGTGAATGTCAGTAATAATAGCACTGCCACCGCAAAATTCGATCGCCCCTGAGCGCCGAAAACCTGAATAATGCTCATACAGACCGGGAGCAATATTGCCGTCCTCGCGGTGGTCGAAGGGACCAGAAACGCCAAAATGATATTCGATACCACAAGGCCGAAAGTAATATTTCTGGCGCTGTCGCCGACGACTTTCATAATCAGATATGTAATCCGTTCGGCCAGTCGTGAACGTACCATCGCGGTCGCCAGAATAAACGCCCCGAACATGAGGTAGACTGACGAGGACCCAAATCCGCTCAGGGCCCCTTTGGTGTTGGTAATCCCCATCAGCACCGCTGCCGGGACAATCATGATACTGGTTATGGCCAGCGGTATGGCCTCGGTGAGGTACAAGATAAAGATACCGGCAAACAAGGCTAGGGCTTTGTGCCCGGCGACAGACAAGCCATCAGGTTTGCCGAGCAATAGCACCAGCAGGAAGAGTGCTATTGCCAACGGAACGCCGATCCTCTCGCGCAGGCTTTTCGGCTTGGTTCCATCTTCGGACGGTGGTGGTGCAGGAGTGACTGTACTCACAGAAATCATCTCCATTCGTCCCCATTACAGTCCCGGAGCAGTCACTCCAGCGAGCGGTATGGACGGCAATCAGCTGTTGGGAGCATATTTGCGCAGCAACTCTGTCGCCCGGTCGGGATTGTAGATGCCGCAAACGCAAGGAATACCGATCTGAACCGCTGCTTGCTCCGGCGTCTTTCTCCCCTTTTTGACGTCTTCAATGAGCTTTTTCACCAGATACTGCGAGATCAGCCCATGTCCGCACATGGTGACAAACTCCAGTATTTCTTCTGAAGGCAATTCTTCTTTTTTGCCCCATATATCCAGGGACAGATTGATCGAGTGGGGCTTGATGCCGAGTTCCTCGCTGAAGGTGATAATATCCTCAGTTGGTCCTTCCACCGTTACCGACATGCCAAGATCCAGTTCTTTCAACCGCCTGATGATTTCCTGCATTTTTTCCTTGCTGGAAAAACAGCAGCGAACCCGGGGAACCTCGTTCAGGGCCGCCTTGATCTCTTCCAGACTGTAGCCCTGGAGGATGGTTCCCAGATGCTGAGAACCAACGTTGGCGGGCCCAACTTCCCAGACAACCTCGAGAACCTTGAGCAGCTTCTCGCGCGAGTCCACGTGATTGATCCCCGAAGCCGCCGTCACCAAGAGCACATAATCATTTTTTAAGGATTCTTCCGAACCGCGGCGATGTAAAGTATGAGTCATAACCCTAAGCCTCCTTGCTCTCTCTGATGATTTTAAAAGGTCGTCCCATCCCCAGATTTATTTTGGAGTTACCCCTGGGCTGCATGCCCAGCTCGGCAAGAACAGGCAATACCGGGAGGGTGCCGTCTTCTTCAAAACAACACATCAAATCAAGGGAAAAGACGGTGTCAAGACTCTGAGCCACAGCTTTCACTGTTTCCAGGATGGTCGCCAGCTGGCTGATCGGCGCTCCAAACTCAATGATCGCTGAAATCAGTTTTTCGGTTTTATATTTCGGATCAATCAGTCCCTTTTTCTTGTCGATCATCAGCTGAGTCAACGGGTTGGCTTCTTCGAACACCACACCGATAGCTGCCAGCGCGGTGGTGGCTTTCTCAAAATCAATCATCGTCGTTCCCATACAAGGCCGGCCCAGCTCCACCGCAATCCCGATTTCCCCGCGGCAGATCCTGCCTGTTACATCATTAGTCTTGACTTCCTCGGTGCCCCGGCCCGGCACTTTGGTAACCGAGTGGGTTGTGGTCGGGTCGCTGAAAAACCTGCGGATACCCCGGGGTTCTTCATAAATACCCGGTTTTTCGTAAAACGCTGCTGTGGGACAGGGGACCACATCATTGCGGAAGCAATTGCCGCACTCCAGACAAGCGTCCTGGTCGACAACAGCCTTTTTGTTGGTCACTGAGATAGCCTTGGCAGGACAATAGGGGATACACACCCCACAGCCGATACATTTTTCTTGATCTACTAGCATTGATTCTCCTCCTTTTTAGTGCTGATTTCTTTACTGCATCTTGGTAATTATGGCTTCCACCGCTTTCAGGTGCCTGGCCATGCAGGTTCTGGCCTTTGCGCTGTCGTGGGCCCGCAGGGCGGCCAGCAATTCCCGGTGACCGGTGACTGATCCCGCTTGCCGGCCCGGCAGTTGCAGGGTTATGTCTCTCACCTCGGTCAACATATCCATCAGGCCGGCCATCACCCGTTCGAGGGTGTGATTGCCTGCAGCCTTAATGAGCGTATAATGAAACTCGGTATTGATTTGATTCAATTTCTGCCTGCTGCCTTCAGGGTCGTGGGCCAGCGCCTCCGCTTCGGCCAGCAGGCTCTCCAGCCGGTCCAGGTCGGCGGGCTCAGCTTTCTGCGCAGCCCAGGCGGCCGCCTCGGTCTCCAGGATCTTTCTGATCTGAAACAACTCCAGGATATTGTCTTTTTCCCGGGCCAGGATGGCCTGCAGATCAGCCAGATAAGAAGCTTCTTTGCCTGCGGCGACATAAGCCCCCAATCCCCGTTTTACCGTAACCAGCCCTTGGCCTGCCAGCATCTTCATCGCCTCGCGTATCGAGGTCCGGCTGACCTTGAAAGCCTCGGCCAGTTCGTTTTCCGAAGGAAGCTTGTCGCCGCAGCAATATCGTCCTGTGGTAATCGCTTCCTTAAGCTGGGAGAAAACTTTCTCCGACAGACGTGTCATCTCGCTCACTGGTTGAAAACCATTCACAGCGCCAATTCCTCCCCACTCCGGCCGATGCCGGGCAGCCCACACCAGCTATTGTCAGGTCAAAGATAATCCGTATTGTTCAGCAATAGCCGCCAGTTCTGCCCGAAGGCTGCCAGTCACTGTGATGCCGCCGGCTGCCGCCTGTTCCAATTTACGCCTGCGCTCACCCGGCAGATAGATCTCGTCAACCCCGGTCGCCTTCTCGCAGTCTTTGATTTCCCGGCAAAACCGTTCGGTGCGCTCGTAGTAGTCTTCGATACCGATAAAGGCGTCGGCTTTGATCAAGATAATGATGTTGCCGACCTTGCCTGGTTCCTGCTTGTCGTTGTACTGCCAGGGTACATCCCGGCCGAATGCCGCCCCGGTCAAAACCCCTGCCATATGCTCCACAACCAGCGCCAGGCCATAACCTTTGGGTCCCGCCATCGGTAAAAGCGACCCGGCCATCGCTGCGGCGGCGCTGGTGGTGGACATCCCGTCTTTGTCCAGTGCCCACCCTTCGGGTATAGCCTCACCTTTCTTGGCGGCGGAAATAATTTTCCCCCTGGCGACAACACTTGTCGCCAGATCAACCACCACCGGCGGCTCATCCCGCCGGGGCAGACCGATGGCTATCGGATTGGTGCCAAAATAGGCCTCTTTCCCGCCCCAGGGCGGGATAGCCGGCGGCGAATCGGCCATGATGAGGGTTATATAATTCTGCCTTGCAGCCAAATCGCAATAATATCCCGCTGCCCCAAAGTGGTTGGTTGCCTTGATTCCTGCCGCACACAGGCCAAATCTGTCCACCAGCGGCATGGCTGCCTCCAGAGCCCTGACTGTAACCACCGCACCCAGCCCGTTGTCACCGTCGACAGTCAGCACTGCCGGCCAGGGATTGGCTATCTTGATATCAGGATTTGGATTGACCGCCCCGGACTGGATTCTCTTGAAATAGACCGGAAACCGGCTCACGCCATGGGTCCCGAGACCCCACAGGTCAGCTTTGATCAGATTGTCGGCGACAAGTTCCCCTTCGGCCGCCGGAACCCCGATGGCCAGCAGCGCCTGAACCATAAATTGCCGCAGAACATCAACAGACAAAACGTGTTTATCACTCATCTCAATCACTCCTCTTGATAGAATCCCCAGCTTTTCCGACAAACTCTCTTTTCGTTAACCGGCAGGCAGCCCATTTTCACTTGTATGATATCATACATGTAATCTAACAAACTGCCGCTCGTTTTCTATCTCCTAGTATATTCCCCCTTTTGGCAAAACGCAACGGGAATTTGCGACGCCGGAAACCCCGTTCAATCCCCTATTATGGCAAAGAACTCACCCCCTGCATTACAGGCGGTGAGTTCTTTTTTTACAAGCACCGAATGTCAGGCTATTGGAATGGCCCGTCATTCTTGGCTGTCCGTTATTTTCGGGCAATAACTTTCTTGGCTGCTACCGCAATACTTGTTTTGTCCAGACCATATTTTTTCAGCAGCCCTTCATAGGACCCCGACTCGCCAAACTTGTCCTGGATGCCGATAATTTCCAGCGGAACCGGCTTCTCGGTCGACAGTACCTCGGCAACAGCGCTGCCCAGTCCGCCGTAAATATTGTTTTCTTCCACCGTCACCGCAGCGCCGGTCTTAGTGACTGAGCGGATAACCGCCTCGTTGTCCAGCGGTTTGACGGTATGCATATCGATGACTTCGGCTTCGATCCCGTCCTTGCTTAGCAGTTCAGCCGCTTCCAGCGCCTTTGTCAGCATGTAGCCGTTGGCGAAGATGGTCACATCTTTTCCGGGACGGACGACAATGGCCTTGCCGATCTCAAAGGTCATGTCCGGGCTGTAAACCGGCGGGACTTCTGCCCGACTGAGACGCAGGTACACCGGGCCCTTAAAACCGGCTGCAGCCAGAACGGCTTTACGGGTTTCATGTTCGTCGGCAGGGACAATAACGGTGATATTGGGGATCGACCGCATGACCGAGACATCTTCCACCGACTGATGGCTGGCGCCGTCGTAAGAATCGGAAAAGCCGCCATAGGCCCCAGCGATTTTGACATTTAAGTTATTGTAGGCAATCAGGCTGCGGACAGGGTCTGCGGCCCGGAGAGCCAGGAACAGGGCAAAGGTATTTACGAAGGGAATCTTTCCGGTAGCCGCCAGACCGGCCGCTATGCCAACCATGTTTCCTTCAGCGATTCCGATATTGAAGAACCGCTCAGGGAAAGCGTTTTTAAACAGCACCGTCCGGGTCGATCCGGATACGTCCGCGTCCAACACGATTACATCCGGGTCCAGCCGGCCGAGTTCCACCAGAGTTTCACCATAAGCTTCGCGCATTGCTTTCATATTATTTGCCACCTCCAAGATCGGACATTGCCTTGGCGAACAGTTCATCACTAATTGCCTTGCCGTGCCATTCGTTTTTACCTTCCATGAAAGAAACGCCTTTGCCTTTTACCGTCTTGGCAATGATGACCGTAGGCCCGGTTTGATTCTTTTTGGCCTTATCGAAGGTCGCATCCAGGGCGCCGATATCGTGGCCGTCGGTCTCCAGCACATTCCAGCCAAAGGCGCGGAACTTGGCCGCCAGGTCGCCCAGGGGCATGATATCGTTGATGGTACCATCCAGCTGGACACCGTTGTTATCAACAATGGCGATCAGCCTGTTCAACCCGAAGTGGGGTGCAGCCATCGCCGCCTCCCAGATTTGGCCTTCCTGGAGTTCGCCGTCACCCAGCAGAACGTAAGTGTAGTAGTCTTTCTTGTCCAGTTTGGCCGACAAGGCCATGCCTATGCCGACCGAAAGGCCGAGGCCCAGCGAGCCTGTGGACATGTCGACCCCGGGGGTCCGTTTCATGTCCGGATGGCCCTGAAGCATACAGCCCAGCTGACGCAGGTTGCCCAGCTCTTCCTTCGCGAAATAGCCTTTCTCGCACAAAGTGGTGTATATCACCGGAGCGCAGTGCCCTTTGGAGGCGATGAACCGGTCCCGGTCGGGGCAGCTCGGGGTATTGCAGTCTATCTTCATTTGACTAAAATACAATACCGTGAGAATTTCAACCGCTGATAACGATCCCCCTGGATGCCCGGTTTGCACTTTATGAAGATTGGTGATAATATCGACCCTCATCTTCTTGGCAAGTTCTTGAAGCTGTTTTTGTTTAGCCATGTCTAAAGCCATTAACGAATACCTCCTCCTTTATTTCAGCCGGCAAATGCCGACGATGAACCAAAATCCCCGGGGCGTGCCGTATGGATAGTGTGCGGGTTATTTTTCCTTATATTCCTTTCCTATGGAAAAAAATCCTGCCCTCCACATTATATCTTGCGGTAAACCTGTCCACAAGGCCTAGTCACCGACTTTGCCAACAAAAAAGAAGCGGTATGACCGCTTCTTTTGAATGCCTGAAACCCTCTAGAGGCTTTTTTCCCATCCGTCGAACACCTGACCCAGGGCCGCGTCTATGGCCTGCCGGATCAGTGCCGGAGCTACCTCTTTCTTATATCCTGCTGAAGCCCGATGCCCCAATGTTCCGGAGATTTCCCGCAGGGCCGCCGCCACGCAGGCTTCGCGATTGCTGCGGGTCAGGCTGCAGTTGAGCCAGATCTTTTCCGCACTCCTGGTGCGGAAGGGATTGGGAGCCACCGAACCCACGGCGATGCGGCAGTCGGTACAGGTCAGGCCCTGGGGATCGTAGCCGACGATGACCGCCACACTGACCCGAGAGATGGATAGGGCGTTGCGCCGTCCCAGCTTGACAAATACACTGCCGGTCGCTTGCGGCAAGGCCTTAAAACTGATGCCGGTCAAAACCTCTCCCGGCGCCAGCTGGGTTTTCCCGATACCGACAAGGAACTCTTCCAGCGGCATTTCCCGCTCCCCTTTTAAGCTGGACAGCCGCAGTTTGGCCTCCAGGGCCACCAGCGCAGGGACGGTGTCCGCCGCCGGTGAAGCGTTGACGATATTGCCGCCCACCGTGCCCTGGTTGCGGACCTGAGGCGATCCGGCGCTGAGCGCCGCCTGGGCCAGCAGAAAGGCTCCGTCAGCGATAATCTGCGATTCAGCCAAATCAGTGAAGGTCGTCAGCGGACCGACAAAAATCGTGTCCCCTTCTTGTTTTATCCCCTTCAGGGCCGCGATCTTGTTGATACTCACCAGGCAGCCGCAGGCCTGGTCTGACTCCCTCATCTCCACCACAAGATCGGTACCGCCTGCCAAAATTCTGGCGTTGGCCTGATTTTCGGCCAGGATCACCAGCAGTTCATCCATCCGGGTTGGGGCGTAGTAGGCAAAACTCATATAGCCTCCTTCGCCGGACTAGGCTTTGGGCGGCAGGTAGGACGCTTCAATCTCCCTGACCGCAGGCAGTCCGACAAGTTCATTGAATTGCTCGAAAGGAATCATCTGGTCCAGGAAAGCCTTGGTGGTCCCGCTGCGTTTGAGTTCCTGCATCACCTTGGTAACCGCCATTGCGGTGATATAGGTCGAGGATGTCGGAAAGATCACCAGCTGATAGCCCAGGTCCTGAAGTTCGCTGGCGTTGTACAGCGGTGTGCGGCCGCCCTCGACCATGTTGGCCAGGACGGGAATCTGAAAACTGGAAGTAATCAGCCGCATCTCCTCGACGCTCTCCGGTGATTCGATGAACAATACGTCCGCCCCGGCTTCGGCAAAAGCCCGGCCGCGCCGCAGGGCCTCTTCGATCCCCTGCGAGGTGCGCGCATCGGTGCGGGCAATGATGACAAGATCAGGATCCTGCCTGGCAGCCACCGCCGCCCGGATTTTACCGACCATCTCCTCCAGAGGCACCACCTGCCGGCCGATCATATGGCCGCATTTTTTCGGGGCGACCTGGTCCTCGATCTGGACGGCCGCAACCCCCGCCGCTTCATATTCCCTGACAGTGCGCATTACATTGACAGCGTTGCCAAACCCGGTGTCGGCGTCGGCGATCACCGGAATATCGACCGCAGCGGCAAAATTCCTGGCCCGCATCGCCATTTCGGTCATGGTCAACAGACCGACGTCCGGCCCGCCCAGATGGCTGGCCGCCTGACCGTACCCGGTAAAATAAACGGCTTCAAAACCGGCCTTGGCCACAATCTTTGCCGATAAGGCGTCATGGGCCCCAGGAGCCACCAGTATCTGTTTTCTTTTCAGTAGTTCCCGCAACTGTGTTGTCTTTTTCAATCCTTCCACCTCGTTACCGGCTATTACAAGCCAAAATATTTTTTCGCGAACCGCAGAGCGGCGGTGGGATGATACTGCGACAGCAGCCCCACAGCATACAGCAGATAAGCGCGGTCGACAATCAGCCGCGGACTGGTAGGCAATAGTGATATCCCGGGGTTTTTCAGCGCCCCGGCGACGATTGCCTCGCTCTGGGCCAGCTCGGAGTGAGTAAAAATGCCGCCAATGGCGATTAAGGTCGTTACTGATCTCAGGTCGCGGCCCATCGGCGTACCGGGGGCGACGCCCATAATCGGGTCAAAGTGCTGGGCTATATAACCGGCGTGCCGTTTCAGGGCCACTTCCACCGCAGCCTCAGCCATGATGCTGTCAAATTGCTCTTCCTGGGGACTGCTGGCTAAACTCTCCGGTTTCTTCTCCAGCCGGGTGGCATAGTCGCTCAGCTGCTGTTCCCATTCTTCCCCCGCCAGGCCGCACTTGGCCAGCAGGCCTTTCGCACCGACAGCTTCCACAATGCCCCTGGCGCTCACCCGCATACCCAGATTGCCTTCCACTGTGCGGAAAGTGGGCTGTTTATCATTGGTCAGTACCAGGCCTTTTTCCTCGATGCTGAGTTCGTCAAGGTGCGGCAGCACCGAATGAATGTCGGTGGTGGCGCCTCCCAGGTCGATGATCGCCAGGTCGCCGCAGCCCTCTTCTTCATGCGTCCCTTTGGCCAGCAGTTCGGCCGCCATCAGTACCGCCCCCGGGGTGGGAACCACCTTTTTCACCGTCAGGCGGGACAGAAGTTTGGCCAACCCTTTGGCTTTGGTTATCTGGTGAATAAATTGTTCGTGAATGGCCTCACGGGCCGGTTTGACCCGCAGTTCGTGGATGGTTGGCATGACATTGGGCACCCGGACTACGGGAACGCCTGCTTCTCCGAGAAGGCTCTCAACCACCGGCTGAGCTTCCTGGTTGCCGGCGATAACCACTGTTGCCCGCACCCCGCTGCTGACAATGATCCGGGCATCGGCCGCCATTGAGTCAGTGTCGCCTCCGTCCGTACCCCCGGCCAGCAGAATAATGTCTGGGCGGATCTCGCGCAGCATTTCCAGTTTATAGTCGCTATGGTCCTCGAAAGACATGACTTCCAGCACTCGCGCCCCGGCGTTCATCGCCACCTCTTTGGCGGCCTTGGCCGTCACCCGCGGCATAAACCCCATGGCCACCATCCGCAGGCCTCCAGCGGCGCTGCTGGTGGCATATACCCGTCGGGGGTTCAGTTTCCGGCAGCCCAGCTTTTCGGCCAGCAGCCGGGTAACCTCCGCCAGTCCTGTGTCGATATCATCCACCGTAGTCGGTGCCTGGGCCCGGGCCAGCCACTCCAGTTCCTCGCCCTGAAAGACGAAAATCGTAGCTTTGGTAAAGGTGCTGCCAACATCAAAAATAAGCAGATCGACTGTTTGTTCCTCTCTCAGCTCCATAAGTGCTCCTCTTAGTTTTTGCAGACATAAGCATAGCCGTCCATCAGGCGCCGGGCGGTACGAGAGATGGCTGCCCGGGTCAGGGTAGCCTTGCCGTCCTTGACGGCGGCGGCTACCTCGATATCGATGACTCCGGCCGGATGGCCGATGCGGATGACTTTTTGCGCTGCAGGATTCGTGGCCTCGTACACCACTGTGCCGGGAATTCTGGCCGCCGCGCCGGTACAGATGGTTCCGGTGCCGGCGTAAGTTTTATGGATAACCTGCATATACATCAGCCGTGAAACCAGATCGACGTCACTGGCCTTGACAGGCCTGCCTGTGGTGAAATCCTCGTAATCGGCCGGCGGACTGACAAAAGCGATCATCGGGAAGGCCGGGCTCTTCTCCAGCGCGTCCTTCAGGTCCTTGGCCATGCCGATCATCACACACGCCGTACCCCTGATGGTCTCCAGCAGTTTCAGCAGTTCGGTATTTGAATTGACCTGCTGAGGGGTTTCGGTACCTGTCAGCTTCAGATCTTTGGCCCGTACGAACACCATCGGGTTGGCGGCGTCGACTATGCTGACCGTCAGCGGCCCGAAGCCGGGGATATCCACAACATCGGTCGGGTTGCCTGTGGGCAGCAGTTTTCCGGTAGCCGAGCCGCTGGTACCTGACCAGTCCAGCATTATTTTCGCGCCTGTGCCTGGCACCCCATCGCAGACGCAATCCCCAAGCACCGCTACCTCGCCGTCGGCCATCGGAACATCAGCGATGATTATTTTGCCGGTGTTGGTGTTGTGGATGCGCACCGATGTCAGTTTTTCCTCGGCCCGCACCAGTCCCTCCTGAATGGCGAAGGGTCCTACAGCCGAAGAAATGTTGCCACAGTTGCCGCTGTAGTCGATATAGCCTTTGCTAATCCCCACCTGTCCGAAGGTATAGTCAACATCGGCGTCGTCCCTGGTCGCCGGACCGATGATCGCCAGCTTGCTTGTCAGGGGGTCAGCCCCGCCCAGGCCGTCGATCTGCCTGACGTCCGGGCTGCCGAAGATCTGGCAGATCATCTGATCGCGGACATCTTTGTCCCGGGGCAGATCATTCTCCATCAAAAAGACCGCTTTACTGGTGCCGCCCCGCATAAGGGCGCAGCGTATCCGCTTCATCTGACTCATGGGTTGCCCTCCTCAATATGTTTTTGGACCCACTCCACCACTTTCTCCGGCGGAGTGCCTGGCCCGAAAAAGGCGTCAACAGCTAAAAAGCCTGTGCCTTCACGCTTCATTTTCTCTTCCATGGCGCTGTGTTCTTCTTCCTTTTCCGCCACCCGGCCCCCGGCGATGACTTTGATCTTGTCCCGCTGGCCAAGCTGCTCCAGCCGGGCGCCCACCCGGGGATAGAGGACGGTGCCCATACCCAGCAGATTGCTGACCCCGATGATGTCGGCTTTGGCCTCCACAGCGATCTCTGCCACCGTTTCCGGCAGATTCATGCCCCGCAGGAAAATCACTTCAAACCCGGCCTGTTCGAAAGCTTCGCGGATGTTGTTGATACCCATAACGTGGGCGTCGGCCCCGATGGTGCCGAGAACCATTTTGGTCTTCTTGATCACCGGTTTGACTCCATCGACCTTCACGTCTTCAGTGGTAAAGGACAATTTGTCGCCAGGTATGTCCGCCGGACCCCAACCCGGTATGTAGCGGCGGACTCCGTCGGAGCCGCGGTGAGTGCGCACACCTCGCTTCAGATCCCAGCCACCGGCGCGGGGAGCATCCAGCACCCCTTTCTTTCCAGCCTGAACGATCAGACCAATCAATTCCTCGACCCCAAAGCTGTGCCAGAAGTCAGGATTAATCTCGGATGGTGACTGGACGGATCTTTCAAGGGCCGCAGACAGGACCGCCATGACCTCTGAATAGATTTCGTCTTTGCGACGGTCAATGGCCGGATCATTCAGTTCGATGACAGCGGTATTCTCAAAGACGTTTTGGCTGGCCCAGATGGCTTTACCCATCGACGCCCCGGTGGGAATGCCCACCGATTCGGCAGCTTTGGGCCGATAGAAGTCGGCGCCGCCCAGTTTGGCGCTGAGGGCCATCCGGGCGAAATGGGCCTGTTCGGCGATCAGGTCGGCCGGCGGGTTCTGGAAAGTCTCCGGCACGACGATCAGCGAGCCGCTCCACATCACTTCTTTAAAGGCCCGCATCACCGCGATGTCAGCCAACAGATTGATGCCGGCCACGTTCATCTGCAGCGCGCTGAGCTGGCGGGGCAGTCCGGCCAGTACCGCCAGTCCTTCCGATAAAAGGCACATAGCCAGCGCCATGCCGTCGGTGCCGCCGATATTGTTGAGATGCTTGTGAGACTCGATCTGGGCGAAAATATTGTTTTCGGCGCAGATCTGCATCGATTTAAAGCCGTTAGTCACCTTGGTTTTGTAGTCGTGAATGCCGCGACCGCCGAAATGGACGTGAATGACTGGACCGATATCGGTGCCGTCAAACCCGGCGATCATGGCGTTGACAATCGAAAGATGCGGCGTATCGCCAGTGGCGTTGATCCGCAGCGGGTGTTTCGACCCGCCGCCCAGGGCGACGAAATCGCGCTCACCCTGCGGCGTGATGCCGCCTTTTCCCCGGGACTGTTCGATCAGCTCCGCCCCGTCCAGGGGATCGATATGCCGGGTGGCCTCGGAATGGACAAAATGAAACAGGTTGATTCCGAGTTCTTCGGCAACTTTATACATATCCAGCGATTCCCGCATGGTTTCTTCGGCGCTGTTGCGGCCGAGAATCGGGTTCTGCACCGGAATGCCGCTCTTTTTAGCCTGCTCGGCCAGCTGCCAGATGCGATAACCGCTGCGCTCCACCCCGTTGACGCTGCGCGGATAAGGAGCCGGCAGTCCGCTGATATCTCCGTCCGGGGTCACCTTGGGCATCGCCACTTGAAATACCCGTTCGTAAGCTTCCAGCCGTTCCCGGTCGTCCAGCAGTATTTGCTTGGTAGTCTCTTGCATAGTTATCCCCTTTCTTTCGCGAGCTGGAGGCGCACCTTATTGATCAAGCCTCCGGCAGCCAAGACTGCAATCACGTTTTCTCCCGGTGCCTGCCCGTTTATGATCGATCTGTCAGGCAAAACGACCTGCCCACTGCGGATATCGGCGGTAATGATATCACCGTCTTGTACCTGCCCGCCCGTCTGGGCCTGCAGCACAGCCAGGCCGATGTTGATGGCGTTGCGCCGGAAAATCCGGCCGAAAGAAGCGGCGATGATCAGCGCGACTCCGGCGTCTTTCAGCGCCAGCGGCGCCTGCTCCCGACTTGAGCCGTAACCAAAATTGCCGCCGGCGACAATGATATCACCAGGCCGAACTTCAGCAGCGAAATTCTGCCGGGTGCTCCCGGCCATGACACAAGATCTGAGCTGTTCCCGCGGGTATGACATGGCATACCCCGGAAGGATCTGATCAGTATCCACACTATCGCCAAACAGCCAAACCCGGCCGCTATATACCAGTTCTTCCGCCATGCTACTCGCCTCCTAATCCAGCTGCCGTCCCGGGTAAAGCGATCATGCCCGCGGCTGCCGCTTCGGCAGCCGTGCGGGGTGATGCCAGATAAATCCTGGCTTCCTTCGCTCCCATCCGTCCCGGGAAATTGCGGTTCGTGGTGGAAACCACGACATCATCGGCTGCCACCAAACCCATGTGGCCGCCATAACACGGCCCGCAGCCGGGATTGGTGACCACCGCTCCGGCCTGAAGAAAAATAGCTGTCAGGCCTTCTTGTTCCATCGCCTCGGCCACCCGGCGCGAGGCCGGCAAAACAATACAGTTGACGCCTTCATGGACCCGGGCGGTGCGAAAAACCGCAGCCGCTTCCCGCATATCGGCCAGTCGGCCGTTGGTGCAGGAGCCGATAACCACCTGGGTGACCGGCAGACCGGCCAGTTCGGCCACCGGACGGACATTAGCTGGCGTCGGCGGACAGGCCAGGAGCGGCACAAATTCAGCGACATCAAATCTATGAGCCACCGTCCCGGGGTCGGACTCTTGCGAAAAATAGCTGAGCATAGCCCCCATCTCGATCGCCATATTGCTGATGGTCATTTTTTCCGCCAGCGATGCCTGACGCACCCAGCTGCCGCAAAAAATGACCGCCTTGTCGGTAAACCCACCTGTTCCGAAGGTGCCAATAAGCCGCAGCACGACATCCTTGGCGTATACTCCTGGTGCCAGAACACCATCCAGATAGATGGCCTCGGCAGGCGGCACTTCAATATCCAGTGTCCCGGTGGCCATTGCCGCCGCCAGTTCGGTGGATCCGACCCCGAAGGCCAGTACCCCATATGCGCCGGCGGTACAGGTATGCGAGTCGGCGCCCACCAGCACCGAACCCCTGGGCAGGGCAAACTCTTCGCTGAGCAGCTGGTGACAGACGCCCTCGCCTTTGTCAAACAGCCGAAAGCCATAACGCTGGGCGAAGTCGCGCATCTCATTATGGCACTGCCTGGCCTGAACGGTGGGAGCGGGATAGGTATGATCCAGAATAAAGACCACTTTGCCGGTGTCAAAGACTTTGCTCACTCCGATGGCGTCGAAGGGAGCCAGCGCCAGGGGGGCAGTGACATCGTGGCCCATTGCCAGATCCACCCTGACGGTGATGTCTTCCCCCACCTTCACCGCTACCTTCCCGGCAGCGGCTGCTAAAAATTGTTCTATTTCGTTCACAGGCAACCTCCTAGTCGACAAGTTCGATATTGAGCTTGTTAGCTGCTTGCCGCGCCGCTTCCAGGGACGGTGACGCATCCTTGAGCACCAGCCGCGCCCCGCCACGGTTCAGGCTGGCAACCATCGAATTTTGCCCGCTGGCGAACACCGTTATCCGCTGCATCTGCGGTTCGTCAACTTCCTCGATGCTCACCCGCAGTTTGGCCTGGCGTACCCGGTCGATGACTGCGCGGTACAGCTGGGCGTTATCTGTGCCTGCCCCGTACACCGCCGCCATCAAAATCCCGGGGACGTTGATGCCGCGCCGGGCGAAAAGCTCAGGGTACAGCTCGATCTTGACGCCGGTGATTTCACCCTGAGCCAGGGCGTGGGCGATACGCGCCGCGTTGGTTGGTGAGCCCACGGCCTGGCTTGAGCCGCCGACAACCGCCTCGCCAAAAGGCTTGATAATCGAATTGGCTCGCGCCGCCAAAGCGCGCGCCTCCAGTTTTGCCGCCGCAACCGTCTCTTCAATCCGGGCGGCTTCTTTCGCCTTGATCTCAGCGGAAATATATTCTTCGACCCCTTCATGGGTTTTGAAAAAGGGTTCCATATAATGTATAACCACTGGGACGATGTGTTTGGCTGATACCGGGTGGACCGCCGCCGCCATGGCAATCATGACATCCGGGGGAACGGTCACCGGAATCGACGTTTTGACCGCCAGATTGGCTGCCAGACAACCAATGGCGACCCCACCGCCCAAATGGGTTGAGCACAAGCCGGCCACCATTACTCTTGGCGTGCAGGGATTACCGATGGTCGGCGACAACGCCAGGACGATGGCTTTGCCCACCTGATCAGGCGTTCCGCCGATCATTTCCGCGACCACCGCCGCGGTTGCCGCCGCGCCGGCGCCAAAACCTTCCATGTTGCAGCCGGTAGTGGTTTTTCCCACCCGGAAGATGCCGCCGATTTTGAGCATAATCGCCGTCAGCCTGGCCAGCTTATCCTTGTCTTCCACTGTATCGGTCAGGGTTTTCATCAGCCCGGTAAAGGTGCAGGAATCACCTGTGCCGGCGCAGGGCTGCAGACCGACCGAATGGTTTCCCACCTGGGCGGCCAGAGTATAGCGCAGCGCTTTATCCACAAACGGGTCGCCGCTTAGGGCGATGTCACCGTCTGCCAGCTCTTTGCCCAGGGTTCCCATCAGAAAACTGGAACCGGCGGAGAGTCCGATCTCCATAGCGTACAGATTGTGGCAGAAAGAATCCATCACCGCAGAGGCCACTTGCTCTCTGCTCATTTTGTTTACCGCCATCGCCTCGGCGAGGACCACTTCCCCGACAGTAGTGCCGAGTTCCCGCGCCAGATCGATGCAATCCCCGATGGTCAGACCGCCGAGCTGCAAGCCTTTCTGCATAGCTAGTTGTGCAACTTTGTCCACAGGAGTCTCCTCCCTTTCCTCTCTCACTTGAACATCTCTTTCGTTCAGGCTGTGTTCGCATTATTGACTATGATGACGAAAACCAGCCTTATATTTAAGTACGGACTTTGACCCCGGCAAGCTCTTCCTGGAGGAGAATCACCGACGACATGTCCTTGCGGCCCAGACCCTTGGCCCGGGCGGCCTCATACACCTGACCGACCACGTTGGTCAATAGTAGCGGCACTCCCAGCTCTTTGCCTGTCTGACTGGCCATCTCCAGGTCTTTGTACTGCAAATCCACCGCGAAACCCCCGTCGAATTCTCCCTTGAACACGAAATTAGGGACTTTAGCCTCCATCGCGTAGCAACGGCCCGTACTTACGGAAATCACTTCATGCAGCACCTGTGGATCGAGGCCGGCTTTTACCCCCAGAGTCATGGCTTCGGACACCGCGACCATACCGATTCCAAAAATCAAATTGTTCACCAGTTTGACCGTATCGCCGGCCCCCACCGGTCCCACATGGTAGATTTTCTTACCCAGGGCCATCAGCAGCTCCCGGCATCTCTCCAGGGCTTCAGCCTTCCCGCCGGCCATGATCGTCAGACTGCCTGCCTTGGCGCCGACGACGCCGCCGCTGACCGGGGCGTCGAGATAATCCAGCCCTTTGGCTTCCGCCAGGGCGGCCATTTTCTTGGTGTGACCCGGAGTAACACTGCTCATATCGATGATGATCTGCCCAGGACGGCTGCCGGCCAGCAGTCCGTCACTGCCGGTGAGCACCGCTTCAACGATGGCGTTGTTCGGCAGCATGGTGATGATGACCTCCGACGCCTGCGCCACCTCCCGCGGTGACATCCCTTGCTTGGCCCCTTTGGCTGTCAGTTCCGCCACCGCGCTTTCCACCAGGTCATAAACTGTCAGGGAATAGCCGGCTTGAATCAGATTGGCGGCCATAGGCCTACCCATTGCCCCCAGGCCGATAAATCCTACTGTACGCATATTTTTCCTCCTAACGTAGACCGTCTTCGCCCTTGACCTGATCGACGGTCAGCCCGCCGACCCTCGCGAGCGGACGCCCGGAATCGGTTACAACAACAATCAGGGCAATCTCGTTGGCTCTAGGGGCGTCAGGCACCCGAACTTCCATGGCGTCGAAATGAGTACGCACATAGGCGGCGTTCTTAAAGCCCAGCGGAACATCGATCGCGGTGCCCGGGCCGCCCATTTTCTTGGCTGACGGCAAAAGAGCTTTGCCGCCTCCCACGTTTTCGCGGATCGGCGTTCCCAGTTTGGGGTGCAACAGCGCTGCGGCGTGTTCGAGTTCGCCGTCCGTCCCGACAATGGCCGCCTTGCCGTAGCTCTCTACCTTTTCCGGTGCTATGCCGAGAGCTTCCACCGCCCGTTTGGTCAGCAGCGCGCCCAGTTCCAGGCTCGCGTCGATGAGCGGCGTCAGGTCCTCCACATATTTGCCGGCGTACGGATTGGTAATGATGGCTATCGCCGCCGCCTTGCGGGTGGGCTGAGCCAGATCCCGGCCTGCTTCCCGACGGGTTTCTTCCACAACTGTCACGATTTTACGAATTTCCACTCTAAACCCTCCTTAATTTGAATATCACGAGCCGGAGTTGCAAAATTCTCCGGAATCATTACCCCAAAATTGCCGATGAACAGCGCCACCCCCTGAATGAGGCCAAGCCGGAAGCATTCCTCGGCCCGCCGCCAGCCGTTTAATAACGCCTCCTGGATAATCTCCGGCGGCAGGGGGCCCACTTCCCGCACCACCAGGTGCCCGGCGATATCGGTCAGAGGATCAACCGCCTCGGCCCGGACAAGCTTGATGGCCGGATGGGCGGCGAAAGTGGCGTTGCCGATACTGGTGGCGCAGGCGTCAGCCAGAGCAGCCGTTTTCGCTGCCACCACCGCGGCGGTGGCGATACCTTTGGTAAAACTGCGCCCGCCCAGCCCGCTGGTGGCCACGCCGCCGATGCCGTCACCGGCATGGACCGAAAGAATGTGGGTGGGAGGTATGTCAATCGCCGGGGCGACCCCGACCTGGGCCGAGTAACCTGTGATCAGGCGAAGGGCGATGTCGCCGCCGTTGTTGACGATGGCCTTGGCGGCCCCGCGGCTTTGCAGATATTCGGCAGTCAAATCAGCCACCGTACCGGCTACCGCCGCCATCGGGGTCAAATCGGCGTCGCCTGAAGACCGGACCGCGGTCACCATCCGGCGCAGAACCTCCGGATAAGCACAAAGGTCGCCGATGGCGTGCTGGGAACTGGCTGCGACCGCTTTGACCCCAGCCAGGTCATTGATCAGCTCCATGGCATACCGCGCCGCATCCTGGGCCGCGGTTTCGGGCAGATCCGGCCCTACGGCCTGAATCACCATCTGGGTCGGGCCGTAATCGAGCCTGACCGTGCCTGGGCCGAGAAGTTCGATCATCGGCGTGTTACCTCTTTTTTATCGTGTTCAGCGGCTTGATGCTCTCGACATGGCCGCCGATCCGTTCATAAGCCTCCCGGGTCATGGTATACTCCACCGGAGCCACGGTGGCGGGTGTCGGTACCCAGGTGAAGGCTTTTGGCACCATTTTTTCCACATCAGCCAGGAAATTGATTCCTCCGCCAGGCAGAATAAAGGTCGGCGCACCGCCAATGGTCAGCCTGGCTTCGCCGCTGTGAACCGCCTGGGACAGCTTGATCGGATATTTGGTCACCCCGCCCCGGGCGCTCCCGCCGGTACCGCCGACATAGACCGCCGATACCCGGGCGTCCTCGCAGTTGGCTCCGATCAGATCGACCACCGCCTGGGCCTCGGTTGTCATGGCGATTTCGGCCACCGTGCCGTCGGCCTGCACCCTTAGCAGCGCCGCTTGTTGTCCGGTGGTCTCGGTGACAAGGATGCTCAGACCCGGCCGGGCGATAGTCATGTTCACCGCCTGGACCGCCTGAAGCGCATTTTCGATGGCCGTCCCGCCCCAGCCGTGACCGGGTTCGCCGAAATAGCGGCCCCGGGTGCTTTTACGGCCGTTCGGGATGACCCCGCTATAACGCATGCCCACTTCTTCCCCGGCCCGGTGCTCGGACAACAGTCCGACAACATGGTAGTCCAGGACAATGCATTCATCCGCCGCCTGGCTCATCGCCTTGGCGAACATGCCGACAGTGGCGCTGCCGCAGCCCACCCTCATCCGTTTTTGCTCAACACCATTAATGACCGGCGGATAACCGACCTGCAGTTCCAGTTTGCTCCCCTTTTCCACCTGGAGGGCAACCCGTTCCTCATTAGCCAGCTCGACAATGGTCCGGGCGGCGGCAAAACCGTTCTTGCCGCTGAGGATATTGGCCCCGCCGATGGACAGCATCAGTGCTCCATACTCCTCGGTGTCCACCATGCCCACCACCACGCCGTCCCGCAGGACCTTGGCGCCTTCGGCTCCAATATGGACATTGGCGTCAATCTTGACCTTCAGGCCGCTGTAGCTCAGCGGCGCCTCGGTTACCACTGTGACGACATCCACTCCGTTTACCGTGTCGCCGACAATATGCGGCGCCGGCCGGCAGCAGGGATAGTCAGTTCCGGCACCCACCGCCGTAGTAAGCGGCTGCTCCGGAAGTTCCGGGTGCGTCGCCGCCGCCCGGGGGTTGATAACAACCAGATCACGGTTGCGGACAAGCCGGCCGTCAATATTGGTGTAGCGGCGACAGGCGCCTTCAAAGCCAGGGCCAATCCCGCACTGGATGGGACAGGAGCGGCAGACGACCACCCCTTCTGTCAACGCTTCGTCCCGGGCAATGGCCTGGAAAGGGCACACCCGTACGCAAACGCCGCAGCCTGTGCAGCCGGCTTCCAGGCAGGCCACCTTCTCCACCAGCCTCACCGCACTGACCGGACAATGCTTCACACAAAGGCTACAGCCTTTGCAAAGCTCCTTGCTAATAACAATCATGGTTTTGCCCCCTAAGCGATGGTTACTTTGCCTGCCGTTGGCGGAGTATTCCGGCTCTTGTTCACTTTGACGACCCCGTCAATCAGCACCAGGGCTACTCCGGGCAGGTCGCCTGCCGCTATTGCGGTCAGAGCGTCGCTGCCGACTGACCCCATCGGCGCATCCATGATGACAAGGTCGGCTTCTTTACCGGGGGCAATGACGCCGGTATTGAGGCCATATGCCGCCGCCGTGTTGCCTGTCGCCATCGCTATGGCAACCTCGGCCGGAACGCCGGACATACTGGCCAGCTGGGTGATGGTCCGCAGGATGCCAAGGGGAATGACCCCGGTTCCTGAAGGAGCGTCGTTACCGAGGATGATTCGTTTCAGCAGGCCGAGACCGGCCATCTTGCGCGCTGTATAATCAGCGACTTTGGGGTTGCCGCACTGGACGATCTCCAGAATGAAGTCCGACTCTGTAATCAACCGGTCCACTTCGGCCAGCGACACCGCGGTCGGTCCCCCATTGATGTGGGACACCACATCAGGGGCCACTCGCATAACGTCGTCGGCGGTTACGGTGGAACTCCCCGGTATCGAAGTACCGCCTGTATGCATCATGACTTTCATGCCATGTTTTTTTGCCCACTTCACCATTGGCACAGCATCTTCGGATTTTTTCACTGAGCCAAGACCAACTTCTCCCACCAGCCAAACACCTGCCGCCGCCATTTCGGCGAAATCGGCTTCAGTCAAACCCTTTTCCAAAATGGCGGCCCCGGCATGAACCTTCACTCCGCCTGGCCGAAGCGCGTTAAACGATTTCGACGCCAGGATAGCCAGCGCTTTTACTCCTGCTGGGTCGGTCGGTCGACCCGGGGTGTGGCATTCTCCCGCCGAAATCATTGTCGTGACTCCGCCGTGCAACGAACTGTCGATAAAATCGCTCATTTTCTGGCGGGGTGTATAATCCCCGATCACAGGATGGGTATGCGAATCAATAAGGCCAGGTGTCACCGTCATGCCACCGGCGTCGATCATTTTACATTCAGGATACTGAGCCAGCAGTTCCCTGCCGCCAATCGCCCTGATCTTGCCATCCTGACAAATCACAGTATCGCCTTTCAGTACAGGGTTGTCGACATCACCGGATACCAGTGTGCCAATATTTGTAATTGCTACAACTGACATGATATCCCCTCCCTCTTTCCGGCTGGAGGAGAACAGCTCTCCCCCAGCCACATTCTTTGGAAAAGAATCGCTTGCGCCAAGTCCTCAGCGCAGGTTTTGGACTGCTTAAAAGCTATATTCCCGGAATCAGGAAAACAATTTAGTTTAGTGCTTTTTGTTTGGTTTCGTCGCCCAGAATAAGCATATCCAGAGCTACGATGATCAAGACTCCGGTAAACATCATGAATACCATCGGAATCTTGTCCGGACCGGTCATCATGCCGCCAACCACCATCGGCGCCAGGATGCCGCCTATCCGGCCAAACGCAGCCGCCCAGCCAACACCGGTCGACCGTGCTTCTGTCGGATAAAGCTCCGGCGAATAGGTATAAAGCACGCCCCACGCCCCCAGGTTAAAGAAGGACATCAGGCAGCCCCACAGGTAAATCTGCGCATCGCTGACGGCGCCACCGAACATGTACGCCGACGCGGCGGTACCGAGGATGAAAATCGTCATCGTCGGTTTGCGTCCAATGCGGTCAACAAGCATGGATGCTACAAAATATCCGGGTATCTGGGCCAGCGTCATCCATAACATAAATTCGAAAGACCTGACCATATCATGCCCGCTTTGTACCAGAAGGGTCGGGAGCCACAGGAAAATTCCGTAGTAGGAGAACACAATGCCAAACCACATGATCCACAGACAGACCGTCCGCTTGATGTATTTGGGAGAGAACAACTGCGCCACGCTTACCGTCTTGGTCGAAGCGGCTGTTTCAATCTGCTCGTTCGTGGGCTGCGAACCGACCTCCACTCCCAGCTCTCTTTCAATATCACTGACCATTTTGTGGGCTTCTTCGACCCGGCCCTTTTTCATCAGAAACATGGCGGACTCAGGTACCATTTTCCACAGATAAAACACATACAGCGCCGGAAGGGCTCCGATGTAAAAAGCCAGCTGCCAGCCATATTTCGGGATAACCAGGTAGGCCAAAATGGCTGCAACCAGCCACCCAAACGCCCAGGCGCTCTCCAGAAGGACGATCATCCGGCCGCGATCCTTGGTGGGCGAATACTCGCTCATCAGGGTGACAGCCACCGGCAATTGCCCGCCAAGGCCGAATCCCACAATAAACCGGAAAAAGAGCAACGACTCATAATTCCAGGCTAACCCGCATGCCCCGGTGCCCAAGCTATAGAGAACCAAGGTAGCGGCAAACACTTTTTTCCGGCCGATATAGTCGGCTATGGTTCCGGCCAGCATCGCCCCCAGGGCCATGCCAACAAGACCCATGCTGCCGATATAGCCGACTTGCGCCGGGCTCAGTTTCCACATCGCCATCAATTTCGGCAGAACAAAGGAAACAACCCCTGTGTCCATGGAATCAAAAGCCCAACCCAAGCACATGATCAATAACAACCGCCAGTGGAATTTTCCCAGCGGCAGATTCCCCAACCGTTCGCTGATTGTAGCCATGTAAACTATTCCCCCTTTTTATCAATAAGGATTATTCCCGACCAGGTCCTTTTGCCATCACCTCCCGACATTCTAACGTTGTCAGCTGGACGCATTCCTGCGCGCTAATGCTGCTATTACTTTTTCAGGTGTAATCGGCAGTGAATTTATCCTAACACCAATCGCGTCATAGACTGCGTTGGCGATGGCCGCCGCTGTCGGTATCAGAGCCGGCTCGCCGACTCCCTTGGCGCCGAACGGACCAGAAGGTTCGAGATCTTCGATGATGATCGGATATATCTCCGGCACATCCATGGCTGTTGGCAGCAGATAGTCGGCAAAATTCTGGTTTTGGATGCGCCCTTTGGCGGTATTTACCTCTTCCAGCAGGGCGTAGCCGATCCCCATGACACACCCGCCCTGGATTTGTCCTTCCACCATCTTCGGGTTGATGGCTTTGCCGACATCATGGGCAGCCACCACCCTCAGCACCTCAACCTTGCCTGTGGCGGTGTCCACCTCCACCTCAGCCACCTGGGCGGCAAAGGCATAGGTGGCGTAAGGCGAGCCTTGCCCGGTTTTCATGTCCAGCCCGGTTGTGTCCGGATTAAACCAGCCGTGGCCAAGGGTCAGCCGCCCTTTGCGGCGGCAGCTGCCGATGACATCCCGGACCGAAGTGGTGGTCGGCTTGCCGTCAAGAACGACCTGTCCATTTTTAAAATCGATAGTGGCCTCCGGGCAGCTCATCAGTTCCCTGGCCTCGTCCTGAACAAGCTTCTTCGCCTCCCGGGCCGCCAGGACGGAGGCGTTGCCTGATATATACGTCTGGCGGCTGGCTGAAGACGCACCACCCTCGGGGGTAACCAGAGTATCCGCCGAAGTCACCATGACCTCTTCAGCGCCAATCCCCAGCTCCTGGGCGACCATCTGCGCCAGGACGGTATCTGATCCCTGTCCGATATCGGCGCAACCGACAAGCAAGTTGGCGGTCCCGTCATCCAGCCATTCGACGAACGCCGACGCCGGGTTAGGGACACCGGTGTTGCCAATGCCGTACCACATCAGGCCGATGCCTGTACCGCGTTTCTTCATCTATAACACCTCGCTCCACTTCAGCTTCTCGGCCTTCTCCATCGCTTTTTCCAGCGCCGCCCCGATGCCGACGCTGTGCTGAAGCAGCTGCCCGGTGGCGGTGACGCTGCCACTGCAAAGAACATTCCTCATCCTGAATTCAAACGGCGACAGTCCGAGTTTTTCGGCCAGAAGATCCATCTGCGATTCATGGGCAAAAGCCACCTGCGGCACCCCGAAGCCGCGCATCGCTCCAGCGGCAGGGTTGTTGGTATACACCGTGTAGGCGTCGATATAAACATTAGGCACTGCGTAAGGCCCGGTGGCGTGAACGGCTGCCCGGGTGAGAACGGCCGGTCCGTACGACGCATAAGCCCCGGTGTCCCCGATGATGGAGACTTTCACCGCCTGGAGCTTGCCATCAGCGGTTGCACCGCTTTTGTATTCGATAATGTAAGGATGTCTTTTCACCGAACTGATCATCGATTCTTCCCGGCTGTAGACCATTTTCACCGGCCGTCCGGTCTTGAAGGCCAGAAGGGCGATATAACACTGCACCGAGATATCCAGTTTACCGCCAAAGCCGCCTCCGGTCGTCGCCTGGATAATTCGTACCCGGTTCTCCCCCAGCCCTAACGTACGGGCGACCTCCCGGCGGTCGAAATGAACGTTCTGGGTCGAAACCCAGACTGTGACCATATTGCCGTCATAGTCGGCGACCCCGGCCTCGGGTTCGATATAGGCGTGCTCAACCATCTGAGTGGTATAGGTATTCTCTACAATTACATCGCAGTTTGCAAAGGCTTCCTCGACATTGCCGCTGCGGATTTTCCGAACTGATAAAACATTGGCGCTGTCATGAATCTGCACCGCGTCCTTGGCCATGGCTTCCTGAGTGGTGAACAGAGCCGACAGCTCTTTCCACTTCACCTTGATTTCTTTTAGAGCCGCGGTTGCGGCTGCTTCGGTTTCGGCGGCCACCAGGGCGATGGCGTCGCCAATCCGGCGAATTTTATCGTTAACCAGCACCGGCTCATCCTTGATCAGAATGCCCACACCGTTGCCGCCAGGTATGTCCTTGGCGGTCAGCACCGCCACCACCCCGGGGTATTTTAGCGCCTGGCTTATATCCACCTCTTCGAGGACGGCGTGGGGCACCGTACTTCGCAATACTTTGCCGTAAAGCATCCCAGGCCGAACGATATCAGCGGCGAACAGCGTCTCCCCTCTGGCTTTGGGCTTGGCATCCCGCCGCGAAACAGAAGCTCCAACACCTGAATGGCTCATTTTTTCTGCACCTCCCCCGCCTCAGCCACCGAAGCGATGGCGTCAACAATCTTCGTGTACCCGGTGCAGCGGCAGAGATTGCCTGATATCGCCCGCTTGATCTCTCCTCTGGTCGGCTTCGGGTTCCGGTCAAGCAACACCTTCGCCGACAGCAGCATTCCCGGAGTGCAGAACCCGCACTGGACGGCGCCGTGATCAATGAACGCCTGCTGCAAAGCATCCAGGTTATCGCCGCTTCCCAGTCCCTCTACGGTGATAACGCTGCAGCCGTCGACAGCCACCGCCAGAAGCAGACACGAGTTAACTGTTTTGCCGTCCACAATCACGGTACAAGCACCGCATTCGCCAACACCGCAGCCCTTCTTCGTCCCGGTCAGCCCCAGATCATCCCGCAGGAAATCCACCAGTAATCTGTCCGGGCTCACCAGGGCGCTGGTCTTCTTGCCATTTACCGTACATTCAATCTTTTGGATCATAGTCATCGCCCCCTACCGCATATAAGAGTATCTCTTGCAAGCCTCATGCCAAAATCAATCAAAAAAAACACAGCGCAAAAAAGGCTTGTTGAGGCCTCTTTGCGCTCTATTCTGTCCGGTCCGGCTCTGCAGGCATTTCAAATGTGAAACATCCATCCTCAGACACCCCTTATACCGGCCCACGGTGCATTTCACAAATGAAATGCACCGTTTCAGTTTTACAATCATTATGAACAAAAACCAGCTGCTGCATTCTAATTTTTTCAATAGTCGTATTTACAGGGTCTCGGCGATATCATCCAGCTGCTTCACCACAGTGCTGATCTGCTGCACAGCAGCCGCCATCTGGGTCATAGCGTCCGCTATCTGACCGACAGAGTCGTGAATCTGGTTCATCTGCAAGTAACCCGCGGACCCGTCGACCTGAATGGTCTTGATAATTTCCCCGATTTTGGCGACCGAGTCGCTGCTGGTCGCCGCCAGTTTCCGGATTTCCTGGGCCACCACCGCGAACCCCCGGCCGTGCTCACCGACTCGCGCGGCTTCAATCGCCGCGTTGAGTCCCAGCAGGTTGGTCTGCCCGGCGATGTTTTTGATCATCCCCAAAACATGATCGGTCTCACCGATCCTCATTTGGGCTGTTGCGGCTGTCTGCGCCGCCGTCTGGCTTACTGCCGAAATTTCCTGAGTCTGGGCGGCGATTTCCTGGGTCGTCGCGGCCAGTGAATTGATATTGTCAAGCAGAGCGGCCGCCATTTTTTTGACCTGTTCCTGCCGTTCCACCGATTGAGTGATAGCCAGCGATCCTATTACCTGGCCGGTCATGTTGCTCACCGGAATCGCCGTGGATGTATAGGGCAGCCCGTAGTGCGACGCGTCGAACCGCATTTCAAGCTTCTTTTGCTCATGAATAGCCCGGTAAACACCGGTACCCGGTTTTAAGGGAGCCTGATCAGGCACCTTAAGATCCAGCTTTCGTCCAGGTTTATAGAGCAGAAATTTCTCCCTGTCTGTCAACGTAACTCCCGAATCCGAATCCAAGGCTTGCTGAATAATCGGCAAGGTAATCAGCAGCATGTTCAGCAACTCTTCACTTGTATATTCCTTCATCATTAAATACCTCCGCCGTCACTCCGTCCGGTGCAAAACCGTCTTTTAAACCCCATATTTTTATTGCAAATTCCATGCCAAGAGCAGCGAAAAAAGATGACCGCCTGTTTGAGAAAGTCTTTCTGCCCATATCTTCAACAGCCTGCGCGCTTTCATTTTTGCAATATGCCATGCTCACAAAGCTTGCGCCACAGTGTTGTTGTGCTTATCCCCAGCCGCCGCGCCGCGCGGGCGCGATGCTGCTCCTCCTCTTTTAAAACCCGCTGTAAAATTCCCTTTTCCGCCTCCCCCAGCAGTGCGGCCAGGTCTACCGGAGCTTTGCCGTCGGCCGACGCAGGGCCGGCTGAGCTTGCTTCAACCTCAAACTGGGAAGGCAGATGCCAGCGCTCAAGCACCAACTCATCTGGCTGCACAAGGTTCAATGAGCTTTCAATACAGTTTTGCAGTTCCCGCACATTTCCCGGCCAGGGGTATTTTTGAAAAATGGCGATAACCTCAGGCGAAACATCACCAACCATTTTGCCGAGTGTATAGTTGTATTTTTCAATAAAAAATTTGGTTAAGGAGTAGATATCCTCTTGCCGCTCCCGCAGAGCAGGAACTTTCAGTTCAACGACATTCAGACGATAGAACAAGTCTTCCCGAAACCGTTTTTCGGCTACTAGTTGGCGCAGATTCTTATTGGTGGCGGAAATGATCCGGACATTGACCCGGATCGGCTTTGTGCTGCCAATCCGAGTAACTTCTTGCTCCTGAAGCACCCGCAGCAGCTTGGCCTGCAGGTCCCACTCCATTTCACTGATTTCATCAAAAAACACCGTTCCATTGTTGGCTGCTTCAAAGATACCCGGACTGCCGCCTTTTTTTGCGCCGGTGAAAGACCCTTCCTCATGGCCGAACAAGTTGCTTTCAATCAAGGTGGCCGGCATCGCGCCGCAATTAACGGCAATAAAGGGCTTCTCCCGGCGTTTGCTGGCGTTGTGGATGGCCTGGGCAAACAATTCTTTCCCTGTGCCGGTTTCACCGTAAATCAGTACCGACGATATCCCCTGGGCAAGGTAGCCGGCCACTGTCTTCACCTTCTGAATGCTTTCACTCTGCCCCAGGATGTCATCGAAATTGTACCTGGCGTACTGAAATTTCTTGACTTCCTCGATAAGTTTCTGGCGCTGCGACACCACCTGTTCATTATTAAACCCCAGTCCATAGTTTTCGGTAATCGGGATTCGAACCGCGGTGGCCCCGGGAACCGACATCGACTTGCCGATAACCGGCTGCTGGGTGAGCATCGCCTGATGAGCCGCCTTGCTTACTCTGCCAATATAGTTTTCGTTCTTCCGTCCCAGCGGGTCAACACTTTCCAGCCGGCAGCCTTCCCGGTCAAACAGCACCGCTTCTCCGCCCGCGACACGGGCAATGAGCGGCAGGGCCTGAGACAGCGAGTCCCAGAGCTTTTTATCCCGTTCCACCCGTTCGACATTGCTGCCGCTGAGCACATAGTCGCCGATGGGAATAGCCCAGGCTTCGGCTTCAGGCGCGAGTCCCGACCGCCCGAACACAGGAGCCTGCTTGACGACGGCTTCGCAGGCCAACGCGTAGGTTGCTCCGCGCAATTCTTTGAGTTCCCGTCCGTGAGAATCCACTGTTTTTAACCGCCGACCCTCGTTATCGGTGACGGTGGCAAAACCACCCGAAATTCGGCCGATAAGCGGTAAAACCTCATACAGCTGACGCGCCAAAACACGAGTCGGTCCAAGCTCCGGTTTTGCCATCCCTAGCTCCTCCGTGAAAAATACTTGATTTGTTACCCATTCCAAAAATGCAATACTTACACTTGCAATATTAGTCTTTTGCAGCGAAATATCCTTCAAAAAACATACCATGTCATTTTATGTCGAAAAACACAAGACACAGCGGACG
>Ga0316232_1001447_pt1 | contig 28744 bp, 25 predicted proteins | sample TBHtaG_FD_206006 | JGI IMG/M metagenome (GOLD analysis project Ga0316232, IMG submission 206006) | Freshwater microbial communities from Trout Bog Lake, Wisconsin, USA - TBH18025_13 | ecosystem: Environmental > Aquatic > Freshwater > Lake > Hypolimnion/Profundal zone | place: USA: Wisconsin... | reverse complement strand
AGTCGGCAAATCGAACACTTCGGCCAAGTCGCGCGTGGCGAGGCTGAACCGATCGTCAGCGCGCGGGACGGTTTGCAGAACCTGCGAATCGCCGAGGCTATCGGCGAAGCAGCCCGAACCGGCACCACCATTGACACGAGCCCGACCTGCTAGTCCCGCATCATGGAAATACACGGGACCCAAATCGGTAGCGAACATAGAATTCAAAAAGCTAACTGAGGAAAAGAAATGGTCGGGGCGATAGGATTCGAACCTACGACCCCCTGCGCCCAAGGCAGGTGCGCTACCAGGCTGCGCTACGCCCCGACTATCGGCGGCAGTAGATGCCGCACTTTCAAATCCTAGCACACGCGAGCATGCTTAGTCGTTCGCCGGAGAATCTTCAGTCGGTACTGGCGCCGCAATGGTCTGCAAATTCAGTCCCTTTGAGTCGGCTTTCACGGTGAGATTGGGGTCGGAAAACTCCCACTGCTGCGATTTCGAATCGATACTCCAGGTTTGGAGTTCGAGACCCATTTCAAAGATGACGAAAAGATCAGACGTGCGTGGAGTAACTCGCACCCCTTGAACCCGGATATTCTGAAGCAATTGTTGGGGTTCGCGCTCGTCGTTGACGATTCCTGGTCCGGGATTGCTGGCAAAAGCAAGATTGTCATCGAGAACTATTCGCCAGGGACAGGTGAGGGTGAGTTCGGCGTCGTGCTCAAAGGCAAACCTCCAAACCTGATCGGGAGCGGCTCCGCTATTTGCAATTGCAATGCAAAGCTTGCCTTCCAAATGCTCACTGATAAGGTCGGCTGCGGTCGCTGCGTTCTTGAACCATGCCCGCAAAGGACGTGTGTTCAGCCAGTAGAGCAGGAACGCCGCCACGGCAAAGCGCAGGAAAAATACAGGGTGGCTCATCAGCGCAATGAGGCTTCCTTCGCGTTCCATCATGTTTGAGGCCGCCGCGACAACCAGGCACGAAACGATGAGGACCAGCAATCGCGCCCAGTTTTGGCCCTTCCAGTAGCTCCAGAGGCTGTAAGACTCAAGTGCAACCATCAGCCCGCCATAGCAAAAACCAAGCGAACTATAACTAAACTGCGCTACGAGCATTCCTGTGGCATGCAATCCAAACGCAAGCAGGAGCAGCGCTGTGAGGCTCACGCCCTTGGGGCGGGGATTATCTATCGGCGCGGCCAAAGTAGATTGCACAATGCGGTCAGTATAGTCGGCGCACTGCAGTTGTGAAACCGGAGTTGTAAAACCATCCAAACGACGCCTGCCGGGGAGTGATCCCCGGCAGGCGTCGTTTGGATGCTTCTTCCCTGTCCTACTGGGCTGATTCGGGTTCAGCAGTTTCGGTCTTGGGCAGGGGAATAATGTTGCGCACAATCACATAGAGAATCGGGATGAGGAACAGGTTGAGTATGGTGGAGACGATCATTCCTCCGAAGACGGTTGTACCCACGGAGTGGCGCCCCGAGCTGCCTGCGCCAGAAGCAAAGACCAGCGGCAGCACTCCAAGGATGAAGGCAACCGAGGTCATTAGAATTGGACGAAGGCGGAGACGGGCGGCCTCCACCGTGGCGGCAAACAGTTCCATTCCATTGCGCTGGAGTTGCTCGGCAAACTCGACAATGAGGATGCCGTTTTTGCTGGCGAGTCCAATCAGCATGACAAGACCAATCTGGCAGTACACGTCATTCTGCAAGCCGCGCAGCGACTGTGCTCCGAGCGCTCCGAGAATTGCCATCGGCACCGAGAGCAGGATGATGAACGGAAGAACGAAGCTCTCATATTGCGCGGAGAGCACTAGGTAAACCACCAGCAATCCAAGTCCGAAGAGCAGTTCTGCCTGGCTGCCCGACTGTATCTCCTCCAGCGCGAGGCCTGTCCACTCAAACGCATAACCTGGTGGCAACACTTTGTGCGAGACATCTTCCATTGCGGCAAGTGCCTGTCCGGAACTGAAGCCGGGGGCCGCCGAGCCATTGATTTCCGCCGAGCGGAAAAGATTGTAGTGGCTGATCACGCTGGGTCCGGCGGTGTCCTTGAGGGTCACAATGTTGGACAGCGGCACCATGGCACCGAAGTCTGAGCGCACATAGTACTGGGTAATGTTCGACGGGTTGACGCGGAACTGCTGATCGGCCTGCACATACACACGGTACGAGCGGTTGTTGAAATCGAAATCGTTTACGTAGGTCGATCCCATGTATGTCTGCAGCGTGGTGTTGATCTGGGAGAAAGGAACGCCGAGACTCTTGGCCTTTTCGCGGTCGATCTCAACCAGTACCTGGGGAGTGCGAGCCGTATAGCTCGAGTACACCGATTGTGGTGAAAGCTCAGGACGCTGACGTGCGGCGCCGAGAAATTTTTGCAGTGTCCCTTCCAGCGCCTCCGGCGTACTGAAACCGGTCTGCTGCAGTTCAAAGGTGAATCCGCCGAACGCGCTCAGGCCCTGAATTGCGGGTGGCGCAAATGGGATAACCATGGCGTCCGTGATGGAGCCTAGGGGTCCGCGTAGCGAGTTGATGATCGATTCCAGGGAATGCTGACTTCCCTTGCGTTCTGCAATCGGTCTGAGATTGACGAAGATAAGTCCGCGGTTCGGAGCGGCGCCGCTGAAGCTGAAACCCGGAACAGCAAATACTCCGAAGACGTCTTTATTCTGCCTGATTGCGGCGCCGGCTCGCTCGGCAACTTTCGATGTGTACTCCAGCGAGGCCGCGTCCGGAGCCTGTACCAGCACGATGAAGTATCCCTGATCCTCATCCGGCACAAAGCTTGTAGGCACGGATTTGTAAACCCACGCTGTGCATCCGAGTCCCACGAGGAAGACGAGTACCACGAGAGTTTTCGCGCCCTCCATGCGTGTCAACAGACGACGATAGCCTTCGGTGATGCTTGCAATTCCACGATTGAACGTGCGAAACACGGGGTTAGCCTGGCGATCCGTATGCCGCAGCAACAGCGCTGCCAATGCCGGGGTCAACGTGAGAGCGTTGAAGGCCGAGAGCGCAATGGAGAAGGCAATCGTGAGGGCGAACTGCTGGTACAAGCGTCCCGTGGTTCCCGGGAATAACGAAACCGGCACAAAGACCGCGATGAGCACGATGGAGGTTGCGATTACGGCAGAGGTGACCTCGCTCATGGCGACCGAGGTAGCGCGTCGTGCGTCGTGAATTCCCTCTTCAAGATGGCGCTCGACATTTTCAATCACGACGATCGCGTCATCAACCACCAGGCCGGTTGCAAGGGTAATGCCGAAGAGCGTCAGCGTATTGATTGAAAAATTGAAGAGCTTTACGAATGCAAATGCCCCAATCAGCGAAACCGGAATCGTGACCGCCGGAATCAGTGTGCTGCGCCAGGTTTGCAGGAAGAAGAAGATTACGATGATGACGATCAGAATCGCTTCACCGAGGGTCTTGAGCACTTCGCTGATCGATTCCCGGACAGCCGTGGTCGTGTTGAACGCTTCCTGGTAACGCAAGCCCGCCGGAAACTGCTTGGAGAGGCGCAGCATCTCCGCGTTGATGCCCTTTTCCACGTCGAGCGCGTTGGCGTTGGAGAGTTGCTGAACGCCGATGCCGATAGCCGGATATCCACTGAAAGTGAGATTGGAAGAGTAGTCTTCAGCGCCCAATTCGGCGCGCCCAACGTCACGAAGCTGAACGATGGACCCGTCCTTGGACTGCTTCACAACGATGCCTTCGAACTGTTTCTCATTCGTCAGGCGTCCAGCGACACGCACGCTCAACGTATATAGCTGTCCGGCGGGCACCGGTGGCTGTCCAATGGAACCGGATGCGACCTGAACATTCTGTTCGGCAAGAGCGTTCGTGACGTCTACGGCGGTCAATCCACGCTTGGCCAGACGAACCGGATCGAGCCACAAGCGCATAGCGTACTTCCGCTCGCCAAAGATGAGTACGTCTCCCACGCCCGGAATACGTTTGAGCGAGTCGCGGACATAAACGTCGAGATAGTTCGAGATGAACAGCGGATCATACCGATTGTCTGGCGAATACACCCCGTAGGCGAGCACGAATGAGCCGGAGTTCTTGTTGATGGTGACACCGGTCTGCTGAACGCTTACGGGCAATCGGCCCTGCGCGGTGGAGGCGCGATTTTGAACGTCTACCGCTGCTATATCCAGATTTCGATCGAGCTTAAAGGTAGCGGTAATGGTCGATGAGCCATCATTGCCGCTGCTGGATTCCATGTAGCGCATGCCTTCTGCACCGTTGATGGCCTGTTCCAGCAGTGTCGTGACGCCGCTCTCTACCGCCTGCGCGTTGGCACCCGTGTAGTTGGTGCTTACCGTAACCTGGGGCGGGGCCAACACAGGGAATTGAGCAATCGACAGGGTCGGAATGGCGATAGCTCCGGCCAGAATAATAAGTAACGAGCACACCGTAGCAAAGACCGGGCGGCGAATGAAAAAATCGACGAACAATGTGTATCCTCCGCCTTACGACTGGGGAATTACCGGCATGCCATCAGCCAGATTCTGGGTTCCGCCAACAATGACGGTGTCTCCGAGGTTCAGTCCCTCGTCGATGACGTAGTTATTGCCGACGAGCGGTCCAAGTTTGACTGGCTTTTGCTGAGCCACAGCACCTGCCGGGCCCTTGCCTACGACGAAGACAAACGACTGTGCTCCCAGTCGCGACATGGCGGTGACGGGAACCATCGGTTTGTCGATCTGTTTCCAGACTACGAGCGCGTGCAGTATCTGGTCATTGCGGAAGCGATGATCGGCGTTGGGAACAGGTGCCTTGATCAGCAGTAGTTGATTCGTGGTATCGACACGCGGGGAGACAAAATTCACCTTGGTTGAAATCGCAACCGTGCCATCTTGATTGAGCAGATCCACCCGCGTTCCGCTGTGTACTTCCTGGGCGCGCTCAGAGGGAACGCTGATATAGGCTTCAAGTTCTCCGCCACGATCCACCGTTGTCAGCGTTGTGGCATTGACCACGCGATCCCCGACCCGAACCGGAATGTCTCCAATGACGCCTGCCGCGGGTGCGCGAACCGTGAAGTAGTGTAGCTGGACGCGTTGCTGGTTAATGGAGGCATCGGTGGCCTCCACATTTGCCTTGGAGGTGTCATGCAGGCTCACCGCATTGTCATATTCCTGGCGGCTGATGACGCCAGCCTCAAACAATTTGCGGGAGCGGTCAAGCTGGGCTTGGTTGTAGGCCAAGGTAGCTTGCTGCGATTGCCGGGTCGCTACCTGCTGGTTGACCGTGGCTTGCTGACGGCGCGGGTCGATCTCCATGATCGGCTGTCCGGCCTCCACGCGTGTCCCAGATGCCACAAGTATCTTGACGATCTGTCCTTCAACCTCGGGCTGAAGAACGGAGGCGTTGCGAGATTGCAGGGTCGCGAGAAACTCCGCGGAATCTGCAACCGGCTGCAGCGTCACCTTCTGTACCTGAACCGGAAATGACGGCATGCCACCCGGGGCCTGAGCCGATTTCTTACAGGAACACAAAAAGCAAAGAAGGGTCGCTGCGGCGACAAGTAATAAGCGACGAAGCTGAATCATGAGTCTCCTGCGACTTGAAAAGCCTTCTACATCAAAGGCATCTGGTGAGAATATCAGAGCCTGAGAAAATATTGTATCAGTTGACTTAAGAATTCCGTTCTCGGCGTCGACGTGCCCCAATTTGCCCCATATTTGCCGGTTATCAAATCTGGATTTGCGGGTATGACGGTTCCACCAACCCTGTAACCGATCAGGACCCGCAGCTCTCTTTGCACTTGAAAGTTCGCCCGCGAGCCCTGAGACTGATTTGATGCAAGCAGTGGCGATTATTCCTTCCCGTATTGCCTCCACCCGGCTACCCCGCAAACCGCTCCGCGAGATACTCGGAAAACCTATGATTCAGCGCGTCTACGAGGCGGCATGCGCCTGCCGGGGGCTAAGCGACGTGATTGTCGCCACTGACTCGGACGAGATCTATGCGCTTTGCCGAAAGCATGGATGGAACGTGCGCATGACCTCAGCGGATTGCCGTAGCGGCACGGATCGAGTGCGCGAGGTTGCACTGAGCGTGAATGCAGATATCTATGTGAACGTGCAAGGGGACGAACCCCTGGCACGTCCTGAGCATCTTGACGCACTGCTCTCGGTGATGAGGCCAGGAGTGGGAGTGGGGACAGTCTATACACCCTGCTCAGCGGATGATGTGAATAATCCGAATGCTGTTAAAGTCGTTCTCGCGCTTGATGGGCGTGCTCTCTATTTCTCGCGGGCTACGATTCCGTTTGATCGTGATGGGCGCGGGGGCGTGCGGTACTTCAAGCATCTGGGATTCTACGCCTACACGCCGAGGGCGCTGGAACAGTTCTGCCTATGGCCGGAATCGGAACTGGAACGCAGCGAAAGGCTGGAGCAGCTTCGCTTCCTCGATCATGGCGTAGACATCTACGCCGCCGAGACTCCGTTTGACACGGTCGGGGTGGACACGGAGGAGGATCTGCGGCGGGTGGAGGGGATATTGCGGAGAGAAGGGCGAAGGTAGAGGGCTGATTCGCGGATAGTGAGTGCAAGATAGTGAGTGCAAGATAGTGAGTGCAAAGGCCTGCTCTCGTTCACTAAGCACTCCTCTCGCTAGCAGTTGAATTTGCCCTTGATTCTGAGGTGTCATCCTGAACGAAGTGAAGGCCCCCTACGCCACTCGACTCCCCCGTGGGTGGCGGGTGGCCCATATTCGCCTTCTTTTGGCGAATGTGGGGATGCAGAAACGCTCACACTCAATGCCTTTGACCTCGCTTCCGAACTTCACGGCGCAATTCTTGCCCGAATAGTGAGTGCCTTGGCCTGTTATAAGCAACAACCGTGCCCTGCTGGATACATGCTCCTCTTAAGTCTTTCTTGATGCATACTTTGAACGTATGGAACACCTGACGCGCATTGTATTCATCTTTGAGAAGTCGATTCCCATCTGGCTTTCGGTCTGGGCGATCCGATATCGCGCTGCACTCGATTACAAGTTGGGTGTTCAAGCGAAAGCGTTGCGTTGGGCCGTCGTTTTTGGCGGCTATGCGTCGGCTGCTGAGCTTCCGTGGTCTGGTGCAAGACTGGTTTGCGGCTTCGTCGCTATCACGTTCTTGTGCTGGCCCAACTTTGCCTATCACCTTGCGAGAAGGCTCTTTTCATGGCCGATAACACGAGCACGGGTGGTTTCGATTGTTAGCGAGGGAGACGAATGCGAGGTTAGCTACTCATTCCAACATGCTGGTGAGACATTTGGTGGAATGGGCAAAGTACCCTCCAAGTTGCACGGTGATGAGTACGTGACGATCGCCTACGACCCGCTCAATCCAGAGCGTTCATCATGGGTCAAGCCGGAGCGAGGACAATAACCAACGAATAATCGCCATGTCGCTCACTATCTGTTTCGCAGGTACTGAGCAACTTGGCCTGCAATATGCAGCAATCCTCCCATTATTAGTGCAGCAGCGGCTCTAAGAAGAAGTGAACCCAGCCTCCGGTTGGCCGACGATCCGCTCCGAACTAACTGCGGCTTCAACCCCTGACCAAGTCCACGCCTGCCAGATGATGACCGAGGTGCACACCGTTTCGATCGTCGCGAAGAACAAGTACTCAGGAAGAGCGGGCGTCCTGGCGCCGACAAGAGGTGGAATGAAGGTCAGGAAACCGTTTACGAGGGTCAAAATTGCACCCGCGATGATATTCGCCAGCCGGTTCGTTCTAAACGGAAGTAATCGACACGCCACAATCATGGCGATGGGGATTTCCATCAAGACCGCTGAACCCAGCAGAGCCCATGGCGGGAGATGTGGGGCGTCGGCTAGATTTGGCGAGCCCACAATAGCAAACAGGGCCACAACGTCCGCATACAGGTAGTTCAATAACGCGAAGATCCACAATAGCGACAACCGCTCCTTTGTGTCATGCATGTCAGCCTCCTGCGGGAATAATTACGGTCCCGCGCCAGAACTGTTCCTGGTGCACAATCGATGCAGGCAGATGTATCGATATTGAGCAGAATTGAGCAGATTACAGATAGCTTCGCCTTGCAATCAATATCCCGTTCAGGGATTGTGGAATCCTTGATTTGAACGGTTAGCGCATGCCCGTAGTCGGAAGTTGGGCTGTTATCACCTGCTCAACGCCGTCAGCACCTTTGATCCGCTCACGTCGAATGAGGTGCTGTCCGTCGTCTGAAATTTCGAGGGTTTCGATGATCTCAAACATGTGCCCCCGAAACACATAAATATGAAACGTGGCTTCCTTCCCGTCCACAAACGTGAGCATCGAGCTGTGGTGGCATCCATCGAGGAAGGTATGCCCGCTTCCGCTTCCGATGCCGGAGATAAGACCTTGGCCAGTCGATTCGATATGCTCGCGAAGATGTCGCTCGGAGTTATCTCGGACACGCCGCTTTGCCGTCTCGATTGCCACACGCTGCTTCTCGGGATTTTTGCAATAAGCCAATGCCACCTTGGCGTGGTCAAGGGCGATTTCGGGCAATTGATCAACAAGCGTGTGTAGTTGTTCGCGGGAGTCGTTCATGAAGTGATCTCTAAAAGACTTTCAGATGTCCGTGAAGCTTCGGATAGCTGTTCGTAAAATCACAGGTGGCCCACATCCGCCATCCTTTGGCGAATGTGGGAGGACGATGATGCACACCCCTAGAAGTGGCGGGTGGCCCATTCAAGCCCGTCGTTGGCTTGAGTGGGGCTTTTGACTTTGCGGTTGTGTTTACCTCTATCTCCTACCGGGCGATAGATCGGCGATGCACTCACTGTCAAAACTCAAACTGTCTCACCCAAGGGGGTCACCCCAACGCGTGTCAAGCGAAAATTCTTGCCGATTCCTCCCAACCATCTGATTCCACACCAAATAGAGTTTTCCCGAAAGTGAGGGGAATGCCGCGCGAATTTGCTATCCTGAAAGTAGAGCCGAATGTGAGATCTTCTCCCATTTAACCCTTTTGTTTTCAAATTTTTGCCGGGAAATATAGGAGGGTAGGCAGCCAACGAATAATCGCCATTTCACTCACAGAAATGTGCAACTGTGGACGCGGATAGGAGCTTGGAATGCGCTTCGCGCGGCTTTAATAGAACCCAATCGCTGTTCATCCCAAAATATCAACATTTTGTAATCGGAGAAAACATGAAGACCCTCCAGATTGCCTTGTTACTCATCTCGGTGGCTTGCAGTAGCGAGTTGTTTGCTCAAACCCGAGCGCCCCAGGCAGTTCCGGCCGCTTCCCCATCCACTTTGCAGCAGGATCGCTTGCCGCTCATCCCTGAAAGTAAACAGACGGAAGCTCAGAAGAAAGCGTCGGCGGAGTTCGTGACCATCCGCAAGAAGCCGGTTTTCGGTCCATTCGTTCCATTGCTGCGCAGCCCCGAACTGATGTTGCGCGCATCGGCGATGGGAGATTATCTGCGTTACCGGGATTCTCTGCCACCCAAACTGAACGAGTTCATTATCTTGATTGTGGCCCGCGAATGGACGCAGGAGTACGAGTGGTTTGTACACTATCCAATCGCCATAAAAGCTGGACTCGATCCCGAGATTGCCAAAGCCGTAGCCGAGGGGCGACGGCCTGCCAAAATGCCTGACGAAGAGGAGATCGTGTACGAGTTCACGACCGAGCTTCACCGTAACAAGAGCGTCAGCGACGCCACATACGCTCGGACGGTGGCGAAGTTCGGCGAACAGGGAATGATGGACATGATCGGGATGAACGGCTACTACAGCATGATTGCCATGGCGACCAACGTGGGACGCACGGCGGTGCCGAAGGACTATAGTCCGATGCTCGCTCCGCTACCGCGTTAAGCGAAACGAACTATTTCACTTGTACCGAAACCTGAGCCTTGTCGGAGTGTCCTGCGCCATCATCGGCGTTGAGACTGTAAGTAGTACTCTTTTTCGGGGAAACATCCACACAGCGGTTCCTTGAGGGCCAGACGTCGGCGATGGGTGGATCGAAGGAAACATTCTTGGCATTCACCACGCCGTAACAGATCTGCACGGGTTGGCCACTGCGGACCACGCCCGCGGAAGCGTAGAGCATGGTGATTTTGAGTTGCGAACCACCATTCATTTCAACATCCTTTCGGGCGCGTTCAATTTCCCGGGCTTCGGTGGCGTGGCGGGCCTGTGTTGCGGCGGACCAACGTGAATAGAAGACCCATCCGGAATAGAGTGCGGCAATTAGAATTAGGATGGGCATAATGAGCGGGATTCGTTTAAGGAAGCTGTGGTTCGACTCGGTCATGGTTTTCCTCGGTAATTCGATGCGTAACGAAAGAGCAAAGAAAAGAGCAACTAGAACAACACCCTTGCCAAGGTGGAGAGAGTAGCTTCCCAGGTGAACGCCCAGATACAGGCGCGAACCTGGGGCACCCAGCATCTCTTATTCTCCTACTTAAGCGCATGATCTGCTTAGCTCTGTGCGAGGGTTGTTGCAAGGAGAAGCGCTGCATGAAACTAGAGAAGGAGTTGCGATCACTGGCCACTCGCTACCGGATCAATTCCGGCAAGAAGTTCCGGTTGAAGGACTGGGATCCGGGCGATACCGCCGGGTTGCCAAAAGAATTCAAAACCGAAGCAAAACAGCTACTGCAGCGCTCCACCGAGCTGGTTGCCGAACTGCAGGACAAGCTCTACGCGCAGGATCGCTGGGGCTTGCTGCTGATATTTCAGGCGATGGACGCAGCGGGCAAGGACGGCACCATCAAGCATGTGATGAGCGGGGTGAATCCGCAGGGTTGCGAAGTGTTCTCCTTCAAGGCTCCCTCGGCGGAAGAGCTCGCGCACGGCTTCATGTGGCGCACGTCGAAACGTACGCCGTCGCGGGGCAAGATTGGCATCTTCAACCGGTCCTACTACGAAGAGGTTCTGGTGGTCCGGGTACACCCGGAGATACTGGAAGCACAGCGACTACCTCCTGAGTGCGTCGGAGATGACATCTGGAAAGAGCGGTTCGAAGATATCGCTGCGTTCGAACGCTACGCCACGCGCAACGGAACGGCAATTCGCAAGTTCTTCTTACACATCAGCAAGGAAGAGCAAAAACGGCGATTTCTCTCGCGGCTCGATGAGCCTGAGAAGAACTGGAAATTCTCTGCCTCTGACGTGCGCGAACGCGGCTACTGGGAAGAATACCAGCAGAAATATGAGGAGATGATCCGCAACACATCCAGCAAACGAGCCCCTTGGATCGTGGTTCCAGCCGATAACAAATGGTTCGCTCGGTTGGTAGTTTCATCGGTGATCGTACATGCGTTAAAAGACATGAAGCTGGCTTATCCAGAAGTAAGCGACGAAAAACGGCAACAGCTGGCGACAGCACGAAAGGAACTCGAAGGCAAGGTGAAGCCAAAATAGCCTGAATCGGTTAGCATAAAAGCTCCATTCTTCTCTCAAATGGCGCGGGTGGTAACTCTCACCGTAAATCGAACGATAGGAGAAACCTGATGAGTACAGAACACGAGATGGAAGAGCTGCAAGAGGCAGCCGAGCACGGTCGCGAAAATTCCGGCCTGGCTCGGGTCAGCCTGACGATGTCGCTGCTGGCCGTGTTGGTAGCGGTGGCCGCATTGCTGAGCCATCGCGCCCACACCGAAGAGGTCCTGCTGCAAAACAAGGCGACTGACACGTGGGGATATTACCAGGCGAAAAACATCCGTCGTCATACCATGACGCAGGTGAACGAACTCCTGAAGGTGCTGCCGCTGAAGGATGCCGCGGCTGCCGCAGAGCTGCTGAAGAAGAATGAAGCAGAGATCGCAAAGCAGACAGCTGAACAAAAAGAGGTTCAAAAAGAGGCAACCGCGATGCAGGACGAAGTCAAAGTCTTGGAACATCGCGCCAATCGTTACGATCTAGGTGAAACCCTGCTGGAAGTTGGCCTGGTGATTTGTTCCATCACCCTGCTTACCAAGCGGCGCACATATTGGCTGGCCGGAATCGTGTTCGGTGTAGCAGGAATTGCGTTGACCATCCTCGGACTGATGGTTCACTGAGCTCACATCGTGATCATCAACCTTGCTCGGCGCGCCCATAATCATAATTGGGAACTTGACCCGATTACGCGTTCACTGCTCGATACGGATTTTTACAAGCTGCTGATGCTCCAGTTTATCTGGAAGCGTTTCCCTGCGACGAAAGCATCCTTTTCGCTCATCAATCGCTCAATCGCAGTGCGGTTGGGCGATCTGATCGATGCCGATGAATTACGGGAGCAACTGGAACAAACAAGAAAGCTGCGCTTTCAAAAATCCGAACTGATCTGGCTTGCAGGAAACACATTTTATGGACGTCGCGGTATCTTTGAACCAGCTTTTATCGAGTGGCTGGAACGTGACTTTCAACTTTCAGAATATGAACTGTCGGTGCGAGACGGGCAATTCTCACTTTCGTTTCACGGCCTTTGGACGCAGACGACAATGTGGGAAATCTATGCACTTTCGATCATAAGCGAATTGAAAACGCGTGCCAGCCTAAAGCGTTTGAGCGAATTCGAGTTGGATATTCTGTATGCCCGCGCCAAAGCCAAACTCTGGCAGAAGATGGAGCGGTTGCAGGGCGTTCCGGGGCTCAAGGTAAGCGATTTCGGAACGCGGCGGCGGCACAGCTTTCTATGGCAGGAATACGTGGTGAAGGCCATGGCTGATGTGTTGGGAAGCAGCCTTGCTGGAACCTCTAACACCTATCTGGCTTACAAACACGATCTGGAAGCAATCGGTACAAACGCACATGAGTTGCCGATGGCATTGGCGGCGATGGCCGAGAACGACGAAGAACTGAAGAGTTCGCAATATCGCCTGCTTGAGCTATGGCAACAGACTTACCAGGGCGAGTTGCTCATAATGCTTCCCGATACCTTTGGCACTACCCAGTTTTTAGACGGTGCGCCGGATTGGATGGCGGATTGGACCGGGCAACGAGCAGACAGTAAAGATCCTTTTGTTGCCGGTGACGAATACATCAAGTGGCTTGAGCAGAGAGGGCGCGATCCGCGTCAGAAGCTGTTCATCGCTTCCGACTCACTCGATGTGGAGCAGATTCTTGGATTGCATGCCTATTTTGCAGGGACCCTTCGCAACGGTGCCGCTCCTGCGGATTTTCTCAAGGCGAGTGATTTTCTCGATGAACGAAGATGGATTCCTGAACGCCGCATCCGCTTTAGTTCGGGATGGGGAACGTTGCTGACGAACGATTTTCGGGGCTGCAATCCGAGAGGTGATGGCGGCTTCGATCCGGTGAGCCTGGTGTGCAAACTCAACGATGCCGACGGTCACCCAGCGGTGAAGCTCTCCGACAACTTTCAGAAAGCTCTGGGAACCCGCGAAGATGTTGAGCGCTATCAACGGGTATTTGGGCTTGCGGGAATTGCGAACGCGCCAGTCGTGTGCTGAACGGCCACACTGAGATGAGGTGCGACTCACCGCGCGAATTTTGTTTAACCCAGTATTTCTTTTATGATTCACTGACTATCGCAATCACAAGAAGGAGCCTGCAATGTCTACGCAATTCGCCTCGACGAATAAGTACGGACCACCGATCAGTCTGGAGGCTGCTAAGAAGGCGGCCGCAGCTGCGCTGGAAGTAGCGCGCAAAAATAACTGGACAATGGCGGTTGCCATCGTCGATCCCGGCGGGTACCTGGTTTACTTCGAAAAAATGGAGCACACGCAACTGGCAGGCTCAGAGATTGCTATCGATAAGGCCCGCTCGGCTACGCTTTTCAAGCGCCCTACAAAAACTATGCAGGACATGCTTGATTCCGGCGGCGCTGGATTCCGCGTCACCATGCTGCGTGGCGCAATTCCGGTTGAAGGTGGACTGCCGCTTGTCTCGAATGGAGAGATCGTTGGCGCGATTGGCCTTTCGGGAAGCAGTAGCGAAAACGATGGCGTCTGCGCCCTAGCTGGGGTCGAAACTCTGAAATAGAGAAATGCAAGAGCGAGTCCAGCTCCAGAAGCAAACCGTTGCACAGGTGGCGGACACTGCTTCCCACGTTAGCTGACAACGGCTAACGTGGGGCACCCTTGATTTTTCATTGTTCCATCCAAAAGCACCCGAGTTGTTCTTCGAATCTTAGTAGTTGGCGTCCGCTTCGGGAGAATGGCCACGTTTGTAGATCAGCATGGTCCGCTCGAAGCTCATCACTTCCACCCCGTCCTGATTCACGCCCCGCGTAAGAACCGTGACGATCCCCTGAGATGGGCGGCTCTTCGACTCCCGCTTGGACAACACCGTCGACTCGGCGTAGAGCGTATCTCCGGCAAAGACCGGATGAGTCGCCCTCACCTTGTCCCAACCCAAGTTGGCAACGACCTTTGCACTTACCGTGCGGACGCTCATGCCCGTAAGCAGCGAAAGCGTAAAGGTGCTGTCCACAAGCAACTTTTTCCATTCAGTGTGCGCTGCATAAGCAGCGTCGAAATGGACTTGTTGAACGTTCATCGTGAGCAGCGTCATCCAGATGTTGTCTACGTCGGTGATCGTTCTGCCGGGGCGGTGCTCGAATGTATCGCCGGGTTCGAAATCTTCAAAATAAAGACCGGAGGTTTCGCGATACCGCTTCGGGCCAAGCTCTCGATATGCTGCCAACATTTTTTCCATACAGCCTCCTATGATTTTGATAATTACACGGCAACAGCGATTCCGGCCCGCGCGAGTATGAGCTTTGCCTTGCGTGCAATGGCCTCGTCGACCATCTGATGATCAACGGCACCGACACCCTGTTGATTCACCGCGAGTATTTTCTGAGCCCTGGCCACTTCCTCCGGGCTCGGTGTGAAAACTTCGTTGATGATCGCGACCTGAGCAGGATGTATCGAACATTTGCCGTGGAAACCAAGACTCGCCGAGGCTTTCGATTCGCTCCTGAGACCATCCGTATCGCCAATATCGAAATAAGGGGAATCCAGAACTGCGATCCCCGCACTGGCAGCAGCGTGAACGACAGATGACCTGCACCATAGCAGCGGCTCCCATGCGGTTTCCGCACTCAAGTCCGCAGCCATATCCGCGGCGCCGAAGAGCAAGGCCACCGGTTTTACGCTGGCGCTCACAAGGTCTTTCAGCGCTGCGATTCCTTTTGCTGTCTCAATGAGCGCAATGACGTTCGTAGCCTTGTACGCTTCGCGCAAGAGACCGTAAATCAAATTAACGGTCGCCGGAGAGTCGCACTTGGGGAGGATGATGTAGTCAGGTTCGGCAGAGGAATCCAGAAGTGCCTGGATGTCGTCGAGTCCTGCACGAGTTCCGGGCGCGTTGATGCGTACAGCACAGGGAATATGATCCCCGGGGAGTCCAACGAGATACTGGAGCGCGGCTTCGCGAGCTTGCTTCTTTGCGGGTGGCGCAACGGCATCTTCAAGATCAATGATCAACGCATCCGCATGGACCTCAGCTGCGCGAGCGAAGCTGACGGCTTTGGTTGCCGGCGTGAATAGCCAGCTCTTCAAGGAAAATAGCGATTGCTGCTTATTAGAGCGGGCCATAGCTGCTCCTGAACGCACAACCGAATTTAAACTTCATCATCTACAGTTTGCTCGATTCCCTGTCGCGAACGGAACAATCCTGCCGTGACATACGAGACGCCTACTGCCACTGCCGAGCCGATTATGACCTCTGCGGTCCGTCGCAGTGCAGCCGCCTGCGCAGTTTGAGGAGAGTGCAACATATAGGCGGGCGTCATTACAATCGCAGCTGTAATCGGCGCAATTCTCCAGCTGACTTGCTCTTTGAACAGGTCGGCGGATACGACGATCGCCAGCGACATAGCCAGCAACACTACCCAGGGAGAAGCTCCGAAGAGTTTCAGAAACCCCACCGCGATTCCACAGCCAATCAGCGTATTAAGCATTCGCGAAGCAAAATTATTCATTGCTGATCGTGCTTTAATGTCAGTGACCACGACTGCTGAAATCAGTCCCCAGAGCGGGTCCATGTGCGCCACCACGCCAAGTATGAACCACACAATCACACCAGAGATCAAAACCCTGACTGCATAGCGCAGGCCTATCAATCGCCGCTGCATGAGCAGCACGAGTCTGTATCCCCGCCCATGTGCGGCACGCGCGCGTGTAAGCGACGCGGAGATAGATTTCATCAACGACATGGAATTGATTATAGCCGTGGATCAGTCCGTCTCTATCGCGGCCCATTCCTTGGCTTTCGCATGACGTCGAGTTTCGATGTTCGGCAGGAAGTAAGCAAGGATGCCGATGATCGGGAGGAACGAACAGATGTGGTAAACAACATTGATACTGGTCAGGTCAGCGACCTTGCCCAGAACTGCGGCACCCACTCCCGCGACTCCAAACGCGAAGCCAAAAAACAACCCGGAGATCATGCCCACTTTGCCGGGGACTAGTTCCTGCGCGAAAACCACAATCGCCGCAAAGGCAGAGGACAAGATGATGCCAATTACAACGCTGAGCACGCCGGTCCAGAAAAGATTGACGTATGGCAGCATCAGCGTAAAGGGCAAAACTCCGAGAATCGAGCACCAGATGACGTATTTACGGCCAATGCGATCGCCAATTGGTCCGCCGATCAGGGTTCCGGCGGCTGTTGAGCCCAGAAAGAAGAAGAGGTGAATCTGAGCGCTTTGCACGGAAACGTGGAACTTACTCATCAGGTAAAAAGTGAAATACGTGGTGATGCTCGCCATGTAGATGTATTTCGAGAAGATGAGGACCAGTAGAATGGTGATGGCTCCAGCCACCTTCCCTTGCACTGGCGACTGTAGTGCGGACTTGGCCTGAGCTTGCAACCTTTTCAATGCGTGTTTCTTATACCAGCGGCCTACGCGGGATAGGATAACCATGGCCACGAACACAACTAACGAGAACCAGGCGATGCTGGTCTGACCATGCCGGAAAACTATCAGTGCTGCCAGCAGAGGCCCCAATGCCATCCCGAAGTTTCCGCCAACCTGGAAGATGGATTGCGCCAAACCGTGCTGACCGCCCGAGGCCAATCGTGCCACCCGCGATGATTCGGGATGAAATACCGCCGAGCCCATGCCAACGATGGTTGCCGAAATCAGAATGGCCGGATAATTTGTCGCGCGCGAGAGCATGATCAGGCCCATCAGCGTACAAGTCATGCCGATCATCAACGAAAACGGCAGGGGACGCCGATCAGTATAGGAACCAATTAAGGGCTGAAGCAGCGACGAAGTGGTCTGATAGGTGAACGTGATCAGGCCGATCTGAGTGAAACTCAAGTGGTACGAGTTTTTCAGGAGAGGATAAACCGCCGGCACTAGTCCTGAAATGGTGTCATTCAGCAGGTGAGATATACCGATTGCAAAAAGGATCGCAAATACGGGAGCCCCGGCGCCGAGATTTTGATTATTCTCTTGAATTCCGCGCACGTTGGATTCGACTGACATTGCCAAAAATGTTCCCTTCAAACGAACAACCGCCAGTTGTCGCTCGAACCTAGTTAGATTTTCTTTATTCAGGCGCAGCTTGGCTTGAACCAGGCATTAAGCAGATGGAAGCGGATAACCCACGAACTGGCGTGCGGGACCGGCTTTTCCTCACAAACAACGTGACAGAAATAATAACAGTCTGTCAAAGGGCGTTTCGGTTAAGATTTGCTACCGCAGCCAGTTTTGGATTCCGATTCATCCGATCAAGAGTTTGTCCTCCACGGAATCAATGGCTTACAGGTGTCTCCTCAGGCTCTCCTGCGGCGGGCGCGACTTCGTGAACCATGCGCAATGGACCGCTCCTGGAGAAAAGGCTGACGACAATCAAAGTTACGAGACTGGCCAACAGACCTGGGTAAAGCGGGTCGATACCTCTGGGCGAAAATACATGCCATAGAAATGAGGCCAGAGGACCGAATAACGCGGCGGCGCATCCCGCTTTCGGAGTAACCCAACCGGGCAGGAACATGGCGGCGAGCAGTGGAAATAAGACAGTGCATCCCCGCAGGCCCATTGACAGGAAACTCCAGTCCAGAATCAAAGATCCGACGCTTCCGTTCACAAACAAGAGAGCTCCCAGGCACACCACTAAGAGCGATGCTCGTTGTACCAGTAAGACCTCTTTCTGGCTTGCCGCAGGACGGAGATGCTGCCTGTAGATATCTAACGTGAACATCGTAGACATCCCAAGCGCCAAGCCAGCCGAACAACCTATGACCGCAATCAGCAGGGTTGCCACGACCGCTCCTGCCAGCAGCGGAGGTAAGAACAAAAGGGCGAATGCAGGCAAGACTTCGGCGGAAGGGGTCGTGGGAAAAGCCGACCGCATATACAGTCCCACCATGACTGCGCCGATCCCAACCAACGGAGTCACAACTGCCGAGATCAATGCCCCTCGCTTTGCGGCCTTGAAGTTCTTGGCTGATGCGATCGCCTGAAAATACGTCTGGGTCGAAAGCACACCCAGCAACATCGAGAATCCAGCGGCAAGGTCCACTCCATATCCCCGGCCGAACAGTGAAAACCAGGGATGAAACGAGAAAGCAGCACCCAACCCGGAGATGCCACCCACTCTGAGGAATGCCACGATGCCGCAATATAGCAGGGCCGCATATACAAAAATGACCTTGAGTATACCGGCCAAGCCGGTGCCCCATACCCCTCCGAAGAGTACGTACGCCAGTACCAATAGGGTTTCGAGAATAGCCGACTGCATGGGCGACGTATGAAGGATGGAACTGCACAATGCTACAAACGCAAGAGTATTGGCGACAAAGCTGAAATAGATTCCGAACGAAGTAAACACCGCTACGATTGGGCTGATCTGGTTCCCATATGTCTTGGCCAGCAGTTGCGGGATCGTCGCCGTTTCGCTCTCATATAAGCGCCGGCCTAATCGCGAAGCCAACAGCACAAACCCAATGCCGGCGCCGAGGCAAAACCACCAACCGGATAGCCCGAAACGAAAAGCCACCTGCGCCGTGCCGATAGTGGCAGCGCCGCCCACCATGGTTCCCATCAGCGTTCCAGCAACCAGGAATGAATTGGCGCGCCGGCCACCCGTCGAAAAATCTGCGGCTGACTTCACTTTAGAGGAAGCATAGATTCCCGCACCAGTGATCGACAGCAGAACCATCCCGCCGCCGAGAAAGTACATGCCCTGCATAGCCCTTATCCCTTCGTCCTGCAAACAGCCGATTCATGCCGTGCCACAACGCAACTCTCCTGTCCGGGCTCTCGATAGCCGGAGAGCAATGCCCCAAGTGTCCGGTCAGCAGAATAGATTTTGACTTGAGTGTAGCAGGCCAGCAGGCCGGGAGTGCTGACCGAAAGTCACCGAACTCTCGGCCAGCATATATTTGGTTTATGTTTTGGCCGTTGCTTTGGACGCCTGCCACTGCGTTTTCGGATCAACTGCCAGGATCAGACAGATAGCTAGGAGCGGGAAGATCGTCTCTTGAATCAATCCAGCGTGCGCCCAGCCAAACTTGTCGACGAGCATGCCAAACAAATAGCCAGCCATTCCCGAACCAAAGAAGTGCAAGCTGGTAAAGATGCCGGTAGCTCCACCAGTCCTATCAGGCCGCACGCTCTTCTGAATGAGGGCCATGGTGTTCGGATGCAATGTGCTACTGACAAACAAAGCCATCAGGAAGCTCAGCACATATTGTTCCCAAGGCTGTGTTGCCACATGGTAGATAAGGTAGGCAATAACACTCAACGATCCATACGAGACGATAATAGTCGCGCGAGTCGAGGTGCGGTCACCGACTAATCCGCCAAGCCAGCCGAACATGCAGCCAGCCCCGAAACAACTGAAAGCTGTTCCCGCAGCGACAGGCGAAAAGTGCAGATGGGTGCGGAGGAACGTCGAGTACAGACCCGAGTAGCCATTCTGTATGCTGCCCAGCAGTACGTTTGTGCAGGCAATCAACATCGTATTTCGGTTCCAGAGCTTTGATGGAACATTCGCCAGCATGGACTGGTCAAACCCTTTGGTATGTCCGGCCTTCTGCTCAGTAAAATTCTTGGGGATCAGAATCCAAACCGCGGCCGCCATGATCAACCCGAGGAGGCAAAACACAGCAAAGGGCGGTTTCCAGCTTCCGGAGACTATGGCAATGCGGGTGCCAAAGTAAGGCCCCAGGATTCCTCCAACGCCGTAGCCGACATTGATGCAACCTACGACAAAGGCCCTGTTCTTGTAGAAATAACTTCCCGCAGCAACATACAGCGCCGCGATCTGCATTCCCTCGCCGACGCCCGTCATCGCCCGATAGGCGATCATGTCTGCCATGCCGATGGCGAACACTGTTACCAAGGTGAAGATCGAGTAAATGACCATTCCCCACAACATCACGGATTTTCTCGTCCAGCGATCAATCAGATAGCCAACGGGAATGCCCGTAAAAGCGAGGCCCAGGTTGAAGACCGTTGCTAGAAATCCGCCCGACTTCAATCCATACCCATGGGTCTTGCTGATGAGGGGAAGTAAGGTCGGGAAGATCGCCCGGTCCATTGCATTGGTCACATACGCTGTTGCAAGTAATATCAGGCAAAGGATCGCTATGGTTGTAGGTAAACGCTTAAGACCGGCTTCTGCCGGCTTGCTTTCTATCTGAGCTAGCTCCATATATCGTCCCCACAGTTAGCGGTTCTCGTCACGTGTCGTTGTCTTCCGGGCCGCTGAACGACGACCAACGAGCGCCCAAATTATGATGGCCAGCCCGCTCGTGAGAAACCACAAGTTCAATATGTGGACAAAGTCTTGAGGGAGTTGTTACCACCCGTTATAAACGCGATGAATCGTCTTTAGAGCAGGAGGATGAAGATGCAATACGGACCTTATGCGGTAGATTACGAGAATCGCCCTTACAATCCCGAGCGGATGCGTGACGAAAGAATCGCAAGAGCACAGGCTTCGCTGAAGAAACACGGCCTTGGAGCCATGATGGTATTCGATTACGACTACCAGCGTTACCTGGGCTACTATTCGTCCCACCAATACAATCGGCGTCGTCTTGGCCACTTTGCCCTCCTGATCGAAGGCGCAGGCTTTCCGTACCTCCCGAAGGACTATTTTGGTGGCACATGGGATCAATCGCGAATGCCATGGTTCAAAGACAAAATGATCCTGGAGACATCCAAGACATTCGCCATTCAGCAAGCTCTGCCCGAGCACCCAGATTACGTGCCGAAGCAGATGGACAAAATGGTTGCCGAGGTCAAAGCCCTGTTGGTGAAGCACGGCAAGACTGATATACCAATTGGGATCGACATCTCCAACTATGACTTGATCAGGGCATTTGATCGTTCGGGCCTTACCGTTTGCGATGGGCTTTTGACCATGACAGATGCCATGCAGGTCAAGACTCAGGATGAGATTCACTGCCTTCGAATGGCTGGCGTGTTTGCCGAAAGCGCCCATTGGGAAGTATGCAAGGCTTTGCGACCGGGTATGACCGAGCTACAGGTAGCCGGTATTGCCGCCAACGCATGTTTTAAATTGGGAGCTGAAGAGTTGGAAGGTCCCAGCTTTGTGGTTTGCTCGGGCGAGAGATCGGGCCACGTCGTGCCCAACATGCCTACCGACAGAATCATAAGGCCGGGCGACTTTGTCGTGATCGACATCAACGGGGTCAGCTTCCAGGGCTACCGGACCTGTTTCTACCGCACTTATTTGGTGGGCGACCAACCGACGCAGTTCCAGAAAGATGTTTACAAGGTTGCGCGCGACGGTCTGTATGCGATGACGAGTTTAATCAAGCCTGGCATCACGACTGCGGACATATCAAGAGAATGGCAGAAGCTGGGAGACTTCCCGGGCGGCTGGGGACACACGCCCAAGTGGCCTGAGCCGGGTAGGCGTTTCGCTGGCTCAGTGATGCATTCGATTGGTCTCCGTTCTGGTGATGGCGGACCCACGGTTGCCGGGTTTACCGCGAATACGGGCTACATGATGCCTCCTGTAACGATCGAGGAAAACATGTGCTTCGCGGTCGAGGTAGGGTGCTTCACTTGGCTAGGCGATAAATGGGCCAAGGATGGTGTGAAAATCGAGCACTGTGGCGTGGTCACAAAAAATGGGTTCGATGTCTTCTATCGTTTCCCGAAACATGACCTTATCGTCTGCGGATTGCCCGGCCAATATTTTTCTGTAGATGACGTCGGTGAAAATGTGAACGCAGCAAGCGCGGGACACGACTGACCTTCGCCGCCGCGGAAACGGAGCACTCTCGGTGCGGCATGCCAACCAGCGTGCTGCACCGTTGTAATTTGTGGAGTTCTCCGTATTCACGCAATAGGATGGAATCGTGAGCACGGCATGATCAACTCGTTGCCTTGAAAGACGATTATGGAAAACAAACAGGATAGCCAAACACCAATCACGAGCAACACCCAGAAATCTGCCCCTCTTGCTGGCATTCGGGTTCTGGAGGTCGGAAGCTCCATCTCCGGGCCGGCAGCTGGCCGCCTGATGGCCGATTTGGGAGCGGACGTAATCAAGATTGAGCCGCCTGAAGGGGACACGGTTCGCAAGTGGGGCATTCTCGCGCCGGATGAATCGTCCTGGTTTTTCAAATCCCTAAACCGGGGAAAACGATTTGTAATGCTGGACCTCCATATCGCCGAAGATGTGGAGACATTGCGATCCCTGATCGTAGGAAGCGATGTGCTCATAGAGAACTTCGTACCAGGTCGAATGGCTAAGTGGGGCCTGGGGTACGAGGACGTGCGGAAAATTAATGACCGTCTTGTCTATGCATCAATCAGTGGATTCGGACAGGATGGTCCGTATTCAGACCGACCAGGTTACGGCAACATCGCCGAATCAGTCGGAGGGCTGCGCTACATCACTGGGTTTCCAGACCGTCCGCCTTTGCGGGTGGGCGTAAGCATTGCCGATGAGCTTGCGGGTTTGTATACCGTCATTGGTTTACTGGCAGCCCTGAGGGCGCGCGACCGAGATGGTCACGGCGATCATATTGATGTCGCACTCTCAGACGCCATACTTAGCGTTACGCAAGGAACCCTGCCGGAATTTGGTGCGACCGGAATCGTGCGCGAGCGCGTTGGGAATATCTACCTGAGCTCTGCGCCAAGCAATACCTACCCCACAAAGGATGAACGCTGGATCGCAATCGGTGCCAATAGCAACAGTTTGTTTCGGCGCTTCTGCCAAGCCATAGGGAACCCCGGCCTTGCCGAGGACACGCGCTTTGCCGATGTCCCAGCCCGGGTAGCGAACGAGGAACTGCTCGACGAAATCATTGGTGAGTGGACACATTCGCATAATTGCGAAGACATCGAGTCATGGCTGCGAAAGGCCGGAGTGCCAGTCGGCCCAGTCATGTCAGTAGCGCACATCGCAAAGGACCCGCATTTCATCGCGCGAAACATGGTCGCAACCATAGCCGACGACGAGGGTAACCAGGTTATGACGCCAGGAATAATACCCAAATTTCAACGTTATCCGGTACAACTCGGAAATGCCGCTGGCGGCATTGGCCGTGACACCAAGGCAGTCTTGGCGGAGCGCAAAGCTTCCGCTTCTAAATCCGAAGTGGCACTGCCCGCTAAGGCTGGCGGTGCTACGAAATAGCAAGGGCAATCAGAGGAAGCGCCATCTGCACAGAGCATTCATAAGGGAGGCTGTAAATGAAAGCTAGCGTTATGGTAGCCCCCGAGAAACTCGAATTTCGGGACGTACCCGATGTGAAACCGTCTGAGCACCAGGTCGTTATAAAGGTGAAGTGCGTTGGAGTATGCGGAACGGACGTTGCGGTGTACCGCGGCACGGTTCCAGCCAAGTCAAACCTGATTCTTGGACATGAGTATTGCGGCGAGATCGCAGAGGTTGGGCCGGGGGTCACAAACTGCAAGGTGGGAGATTACGTTTCATCCGGAGGGGCCTGGGGATGCGGAAAATGCGCATGGTGCCTGCAAGGTGAAATGTCCTATTGCCAGTCGCCAAACTCGCTGGCCCGCACAACTGACGGCTGCCTTGCGGAATACATACTGGTGCCCTCTGACATTCTCTATCCACTCGACGCCGGGGTTACTCCCATACAAGGGCAGGGTGTGATCGGGGTCGGTGTAGGCTTGCGAGCGGTTTCCAGAGCTGGCGTGAAGGTGGGTGATCGAGTGTTACTGATCGGCCCAGGTTATGGAGGGTTGATTCTGCTTCAGGTTTGCAAACTCACCGGGGCACGTGCGGGAATTGTCGGAACTCGCAGCGAGCGACTTGCGATTGCGGAGAAGGTCGGCGCCGATTTTACCGCGAACATCAAACAGAACCCCGATTGGGAGAAGGACCTGCTCGCCAGCGAAGCTCCAATGGGGTTCAACGTTGTGATTGAAGCTTCGGGATCGATTTCGGGGCTGCTTTCTGCAACGCGAATGGTGAAAAAGGGCGGCACCATACTGCAGTTTGGCACATCATTCGACACGATTAGTGGCATACCCCAAAAGGACTTTTACTACCGGGAAATATCGATCATTGGATCGAAGGGCGGATGGGGTTTCTATAATACGGCGGCAGAACTCTTGAACCGGCATGCTGTTCAGATCGATCCGCTGATTACGCACAAATTTCCTCTCGCGGAGACCGCGGCGGCATTCACTATGATGGATAAAAGGTTGGATGGCGTGGTCAGGGCTGCCGTACTTGTAAGTTAAGAAAAGCTTGCCTTACGCCGCCCCGGTTGCGAGCGGCGTAACACAAGCCAAATGCCGATTTCCAGCAATTGCTAGACGATGGTGCACTTCGGTTTATTTCCCGCCAGAACCTCTAAGACCGTCTTTGCCGCAAACTCGCTCGTCAACTGCAGCGCTTCCTCCGTATAGGCTCCCATGTGGGGCGTGCAAACCACGTTGGGAAGATTCAAAAATGGCGAATCGACTGGGGGCGGTTCCTTGGAGAATGCATCGATTGCCGCACCTAAAATGGTTTTGTTCGAGAGAGCTTGCAATAGAGCAGCTTCGTCAACCACTCCACCCCGGGCAGCGTTGATCAGAAAGGCAGATGGTTTCATCTTCTTGAACTCTTTTTCGCTGATCAGGTTCTTGGTTTCCTCGGAATACGGCATGTGGAGAGTGACGAAGTCCGATTGCGTCAAGATCTCGTCCAGGGATGCCTGCTGAATATCATTCGATCGCGCAAATTCCTGATCGAAGTACGGGTCATATGCCAGAACCTTCATATTGAACCCGTGAGCTCGCCGTGCGACCGCCTTACCAATCATGCCCAGGCCGACAATTCCGAGAGTCGCGCCCCAGACCTGCCTGCCAATCATTCTGGGCCACTCGCCGGCCCGTAATCTTGCGGCAGCATCAGGTAGCCTTCTCGCCGTGCAAATCATGAGGCCAAACACCAAGTCGGCGACGGCCTCGGCGTTTGTGCCGGGAGCATTTACAACCCTTATTCCACGTGCTTTTGCCGCGTCCAGGTCGATGTTATCGACACCGATTCCGTGCTTGGCTACCACCTTCAGGGAGGGGGCGGAAGCGATCACCGCCTTGGTGATCGGCTCCAACCCTGCAATGATCGCGACCACGTCGTTGTCGATGCATTTCAGTACATCCGCTTCCGCCGCGACTGCTTGCGGGGTTCGAATAACCTCCAACCCCGCGTTCTGCAAGAGTTGAAGCGCGCTTGGGCTATATCTGGCGAAGGTCGGGGTAGTGATTAGAACTTTATTCATCAAGTTGCCTCGGAATATGATTGTCGGCCAATCGCTCGCCTCCAGATGACTGTGCCTCGCGTCATCATTTCACTGCGCATCGTGCGGAGCTATGCCATGCGGGCGGAGACTTTACGATGGGGTTTGCGTGACAGATGATATTGTACTGGGCAAGCTGATATAGGAATAGTCCAGCATCTGGAAACCCTTCCTCCTGACTGCGTTGTGATTGCTAAAAACCTGGCCCATTTTCCTCCACGGCGACACAGGAAGGGCGTGCCTGTGCCTTCAGAAGACAATTCCAATGATCACACCAGTATGTGACGAGACTACTTGTGTTGAGCCAGAACCCGCGATGATAATGCCCGTCCAGCATTGACGATAAGACCTTTGCACTACCAACAGGCTTCCAGAATAGGTCCAGTTGACGTAAGCGACGGGCGTATTCGTCGGAGAGTCAGCCACGTTTTGCGAAATTCGAGCTCCTGGATATTAGTCCACATATTGGAATAGGCGTTGGAACAAGGGGCATTGACTCTATATTGACTCTATATCGTCCATGCGAATCAAGCAGACAAGTGGTTTCGCGGCGCCCCGCGCTGTGATTCGTTGGGCAAGACCTCAGGGCCACAGATCCTCCAGAAGTTAGAAGTAGTGGTTGGTTCGGTAAGAGATTGCAAGCTGAGGTAACCATGCATACCGATTGCTCGCTCAATCAGATTTCCTCTGGATATGGAACCCAGACCATCCAGCGCGCGGCCCTGCTGCTGCGCTTGCTCACCTACCACAACCGGACGGGATTGCGACTGGTGGACCTTGCCGCATTGTCACAGATGGAGCGGCCAACGGTGCACCGAATGTTGCAGGGTCTGATCGATGAGAGCTTTGTGGTGCAGGATCAGGAGACCAGGCGGTATTACCTTGGCTCGGCGCTCTACGAGATGGGACTGACGGCATCGCCGAAAGACCATTTGCGCGACGTCTGCCTGCCCTTTCTGCAGTGGGTTGCGGCAAACACTGGTGGCGCGGTTTTTTTGACCGTCCGTTCGGGGTTCGACGGAGTATGTCTTGACCGCAAAGACGGAGAATCGGCCATGACGATCAACACACCGGATTTTGACGTGGGACAGCGGCGACCTCTCGGAATTGGGTGCGGATGCATGGCATTGCTCAGTGCGCTTCCAGACGAGGTCGGTGATGGAATCATCGCGTTCAACGACCAGCGGAAAGCCTTTTCCAAGGAACCCATGACCGTCCGGCAGATCAAAGAAAAGGTTGCGGAAACCAGGGACAAGGGATACGCATCGAGGACGCTTAATACACAGCCGGCCTTAAGCGCGATAGGCCTAGTCATTCCCGACTCCAGCAGAGGACCGATTGGTGCTCTGAGCGTCAGGGACCTCGCTACCAATTTGGAAGGGAAAAGGAAGGATCAGTTGGTTGTGATCCTGCGGCGTGCAGTCGATGAGATTGGGCGCGCCGTACAAAAGAATCTGCATGGCGAGGCAATTGCCGCATCCCTCTCCGCCGCCCAGAAACGGCCGATGTCTGCTGTTCAGTCCACGGAGGAGTGCTTGGCGTCCGCAGCCCGTAGTGGCTCGAGTTAGCTCAATCGCGGCGTGAAAGATTTTGTAGACGTGTAACCAATTACCAGGAGTGTGATCGAATGTCGCAACAATGGTGGCTAAGCCCTTACAACACGATTCCGGAAGTAACATCGCAGCTTACGAACTTTCCCAAGCAGGTCAAGATCTATGACACGACACTGCGTGATGGAGAACAGTCGGTCGGTGTCAGCATCGCTGCTGAAGACAAGGTGCGCATTGCACAGGCATTGGCCGATGCCGGAGTAGACCGCATCGAAGCCGGCTTCCCGGCCAGCACGGAAGAAGACAAGCATGCGGTGACAGAGATCGTTAAGCACGTCAAGAATGCCGAAATCTGGGGCTTTTCCCGTTGCGTTGTGAATGATGTTCAGGCTTGCATCGACACCGGCGTGAAATCGCTCGTCTGCGAGATGCTGACCAGCGATCTCAAAATGCAGGCGTGGGAGTTGACTGAGGCTACGGTGCTCTCGCGCATTGAGAAGGCCGTGGGCTTCGCCAAGCAGAACGGACTCTACTGCGCGTTCTTCGCCGTTGACGCCTCGCGCACCCGGTTGGAGTTTCTGAAACAGGCGTATGGCGTTGCCGTGGACGCCGGAGCGGATGAACTGGTGCTCGTCGACACCGTCGGAGTGATGACTCCGCAGGCTATGTTCTACCTGGCCACGCAGGTCAAGAGCTGGTACAAGGTGCCGTTGGGAGTTCACTGCCACAACGACTTTGGCCTTGCCACCGCTTGCAGTCTTGCGGGCTTGCAGGCCGGAGCAGATTCCGTGCATGTAACCGTCAACGGGCTCGGCGAAAAGAGCGGGAACTCCGATATCTCTGACATGGCCCTCGCGCTGACCGGACTCTATGGCGCAAAGACAAATCTCAAACTCGACAAGCTGTACCCGCTGAGCAAAATGGTTCAGAAAGCAACCGGAATTCCAGTGTCGCCGTTCAAGCCAATCGTAGGCGAGATGGTCTACGTCAGAGAGACCGGCTCGTCGGTAGCCCAGGTCATGACCTTCCCTCCATCTGTGGAAGGCTATGCTCCCGAACTGGTCGGACGCGAACGCGATATTTTCCTGAGCAAGAAGAGTGGGAAGAAGTCGGTTGAATACGCGCTGGACAAGCTAGGCATGAGCTTCCCGAGCGATAAGATTGGCGATCTGTTGACGGAAGTGAAGAAGCAGGGCATCAAGAACAACGGGATCGTACCGCTGAATGAGTTCCGTGAGTTGGTAGAGAATTTCAAATAGAGCGACGCGTGCGCTGAGCGTCTGAAACATGGTCAGGACCCACATTTCGTCGGAAGGTGGGTCCTTTTGACTGCTCGGCGCGCCGGTAGCTCCCATTCTGGAATAGTGAGCCACTCGGGCTGTTCACGTTCACGAAGCACTCCTCTCGGTTAGCTGTTGAACTTGATTCTGAGGTGTCATATCTGAGCGAAGTGAAGGATCCCTGCACCGCTCGATGCCCCGTACAATTAAGCTTTTCAACCCTGAATCGATTTGGATGCTCCGATAGT